>Ga0265338_10000514_pt1 | contig 68056 bp, 52 predicted proteins | sample 42126metaG_FD_193579 | JGI IMG/M metagenome (GOLD analysis project Ga0265338, IMG submission 193579) | Rhizosphere microbial communities from Carex aquatilis grown in University of Washington, Seatle, WA, United States - 4-21-26 metaG | ecosystem: Host-associated > Plants > Roots > Rhizosphere...
CGGATGGCAGAGCGCCCGCGAGGTCGGCGGCGACTTCTACGACGCCATCGCTCTCGACGACCAGTCGCTCCTCCTCATGATCGCCGACGTGATGGGAAAGGGCGTGCCGGCCGCCCTGTTCGCCACGACGATGCGCGGCCTGCTCCTGGGCCTTGCGGCGCGAAGCAGCGACCCGTCCCAGCTCCTCAGCAGCCTGAACCGCCTGCTCTACAAGGAGCTCTCGTCGGTCTCCATGTTCATCACCGCGCAGATCGTGCATGTCGACCTGAAGACCCGGAAGCTGACGGCCGCGAGCGCGGGGCACTGCCCCCTTCACTTTGTCCAGCCCGGGCGCCGCTCCATCTCGACCATGCAGATCAAGGGCCTTCCCCTGGGTGTCATGCCGGACACCGAATACCCGCACATGACCGCCCTCATGGGCTCGCCCGCCGCCCTGCTGCTCTACACGGACGGCCTCGTCGACCGGCGAAACCCGGCGGGCAAGATCTACGGCCAGACCCGGCTCAAGACCTGGCTGCGGCTGAACGCCACTCCCGGCCGCGGCGCGACGGAGGTGCGAGACCTGCTGGCAACGGAGCTCAACCGGTTCCGCGGAGATGCCGACATGTCCGACGATCAGGCGTTTCTCATCCTGGTGGAGGAGGGCACCGGCTCCGCGCGGGTGGCGCCTGCCGGCAAGCGGCGCATCCCCCTGCGGCGCGGCTCCTTCCTCTTTCCGTCGACCGCCGGAGCCCCAGCCACCTCGTGAAGCCCTTCCTCCCGCTCTTCGTGTTCGTCGACGCCTGCGGATGGGAGATCATCAAGGATCACCCCTTCGCGCGAACCCACGCGCCCAATCGGCGCAAACTCAGATCTGTCTTTGGCTACAGCTCGGCCTGCATACCGTCCATCCTTTCGGGCCGCTGGCCGGTGGAGCACCGCAACTGGTGCTATTTCGTCTACGACCCGCCAAACTCGCCGTTTCGGAGCCTTCGCCACCTTCGGTGGCTGCCGCGCGCCCTCACGAGCAGACGCTTCTTCCGGCACCGGCTCTCCCGCCTCCTCAAGGTCCACCTGAAGTTCCGGGGGTATTTCGACCTGTATAACATACCCTTTGAGTACATCTCCCTGTTCGATTTCTCGGAGAAGAAGAACCCCATGCAGCCGAAGGGCCTGAACCGCGGGCCCAATATCTTCGACTATATGCAGGAGCGCGGCATCGCCTGGCACGTAAGCGACCCCAAGCGCGGTGAAAGGCAGAACCTCGACAGCCTGCTTGCCGACATAAGGAGCGAGCGGATCGATTTCGGGTACCTGTACTGGCCCGACCTGGACGGCGTGCTTCACCGCGTCGGCAACACCTCGCCGGAGGTCCCGGCCAAGTTGAACGCCTACGAGCCGTGGCTCAACGAGCTCATGGAATGCGCACGCGAGCATTACCAAGAGGTCCGGCTGACCGTCTTCAGCGATCATGGCATGGCGAACTGCGACCGGCTTCTCGACCTGCGGGCCTTGATTGAGCCGCTTGGATTGAGGATGGGGCGTGACTATGCGGTGGTCTATGATTCCACGATGGCCCGGTTCTGGTTCTTCGACGATCGCGCGCGCGCCATGGTCACCAAGTGCCTGCAGGGTGTTGCCGAGGGTCGAATCCTGCCCGACGCGGAGTTGAAGGAACTTGGCACCCTGTTTCCCGACCGCTATTTCGGCGAACTTATCTTCCTGGTCGAAGAGGGCGTGCTGATTGTTCCTAGCCACATGGGCGAGCGCCCCATCCGCGCCATGCACGGATACCACCCTGATGCGCCCCATAGCTATGCGAGCCTGCTCACGAACTATTCCGATGTGCCGGAGGGGATCACGGCGATTCCGCATGTGTATCAGCTCATGGCCACCCAGGCTGTGCGCGCCGTGGAGCTGAATCATTCGCCGGCTAGTTGATGGGCACGCGGCCGCCGGCCACGTCGCCAAACGAGACCACGCGGACATCCGGACGGCTTGCGAGCCATTCGGCCATCTCGTGAATCACGCTTATCAACTTGTCGTCCGGCAGGCCTCCGCGAAAGAACTCCCACCAATGTGAGACGAGGACCGTCAGCGTGCCACCCTCCACAGCCCTGCGCACCGAGGCCAGCATGCCGCCATGCGGGCGGTGGAACGAAAGCAGGCAGCCTGGGTGGCTCAGCAGGTATTCCCCGCCCGCGCGCCAGTGCCGCCGCTTCCCAAGCTTCTTGAGCGCATATGGCGCCCACCACCTCGCGGGCACGCTCCGGAGCTCGAACCATCCCGTCGAGACGACACGGAACCGTGAGGCGACCTCGATGAATGCCGCGCGCGACAGGCGGTCATAGGGCGCCACGAAGGCCGCCGGCTGGGCAAACCCCGCTTCGCGAAGGACGTCCGCACCCCTTTCAAGGCGCCCCGCGAGCTCGTTTCGATCGGATCCGCCGAACTCGAAGAGGTCATGGTGGCAGCCGTGCTGCGCGATGTGGAAGCCGGGCTCGGCCTTCAGGTAGCTCACGAGCCCGCTGGCCTGTCCGACGGGCGCCAGCAGTGCGTCCGGCGCGCCCCCGGCGGTCAGGTACCCTTCGAGCCGTCCGTCCGGAGTCCTCACGTCGGTGCGCACCTCGGGAATCATGGCAAGGTTGACCGGCATGCCACGCCCGAGGAAAGGACGGTAGATGCGCTCGAGGCATGCGGGCGGCGTCAGGGCGCAGGTGTCATCGTCCCGCAGAATCACGTAGTGCATTTTTCTCCTCTATCAGGTTCTCGTACAGGTGCCTCATCCGTTCGGCGCGAATTGAAGTGTCAAACTCGTCGACCGCCTTGGCCCGACCAGCGGCCCCCCACTGCGCAGCCAGCTCCGGCCGGTCGAGCACCCGATCCATCGCGGAATGGAAGGTTGCTGGCCTATCGAGGTCGAAGAGCAGCCCGTTGACTCCGTCCTGCACGAGCGCCGAAGCGCCCGAGGTTCGGCTTGAAATCACCGGCGTTCCCGCCGCCCAGGCCTCAACGATCACAATCCCGAAGGTCTCCGATTTCGAGGGCACGATCACCGCCCGAGCCTCCTGCAGGAGCCCGATCAAGCGGGAGTCCCCAAAGGGAAAGCACCCGACCAGTTTCACAACATCCTGAAGTCCCTCGCGGACGATGCGCGCCCTGAGCGCGATCCCATATTCACGGTTGGTGACGGCGCCGGCAAACATCATCAGAATTTTTGGGTGGCGCCTCGCGAGCTCTGCCGCCTCCGCGACCAGCCACTCCTGATTCTTGGTCGGGTCGATCCTCCCCAGGACAAGCAGCAGCGTTCTACCCTTTAGCTCCGGATAGGCCTCCGTCGCAGCGGACCTGCACTCGCGGGAGAATAGCTCCGTTTGGACCCCATGCGCCTCCGTCACGACCCTCCGCCCCGGGTGGCGCTCCCTGATGAGTGCGGCCTCGCGCGCATTGAACGTGATGATCGCGTCGGCCTGGTCCATGAGGTGCCTTGCCCTCAGGATGAATCCCAGCGGCCTGCCCCAGTCCCAGCCGCCAGCCGCGGGATTGCGAAGCTCCTGGCGGACCTCGTCCGGCAGGTCATAGATGCCGCCGTGGATGCTGATCACAAACGGAATCCGCCGGCCGCGCGCCACCACCCGCCCAACCGCACCCAGCCGCCCTTGCGCATGCGAGTGGATCAGATCGACGCCGGCGTCGCGCCATAGCGAGCCCATCAGGCCAAAGGAAACCAGGTTGCCGCCGACCGCTATCATCTGCTCTTTCCGCTCGGCGGAGATGCCCCAGACCGGCACTCGCGCGCGAAAGCGCCTCACCGGGCAGCCCATCTTCTCAAACGGATCCGCCGACTCCGTGCCCATCCCAAGCGTTGGCGCGTAGATGACGGATCCGACCCCGTGCTTTGCCAGGTCCGTCGTCAGCTGCAGGACCGCCGACTCGGTGCCGCCCCATTCGGAGGGGTCGTACTTGCGAAGCAGGTGGGCGACGCGCATAGGCTACGTCCCCTCGGCAACCGTGTTCCCGACGGGCATCGCATCTGGCCCGGCTGGCACGCCTTCGATCGAGCGCCCTTCCCTCCGGGCCTGGCGCCGCGTGTGGGCCAGGCTGGCCAGGGCTCCCAGCAGGATATAGAATGTGAAGAGAATCGGCGTCTGCCTGTAGATCCATTCGGTGAGGCTCTGGCCGAATATTCCGCAGATGCTGAACAGTATCCCCACGCCCATCACGCGCATCGGTTCGCGCCTCGGCAGGTGCAGGAAGGGCAGCCCCATCGACAGCCAGCGCAGCCAAAGCAGCCCAAAGATCACAAGCCCTGGCACGCCGAGCTCGCCCAGCGTCAGTGCCGCGAGATTGTGGGCCGGAGCCGCGAGATAGGAGTTGACGAATATCTTGTCGTTGGAGGACCCGTAGACCGAAATCAGACTGTCGTAATCATCAAACCTGTATCCCAGGCGCTTCCCATAGGTGCGGCTCACCTGGTAGGACCAGTTGTTGAGGCCGACGCCGAAGAAATGATCCTCGACGATCGCTGCTGAGAGACGCAGGTAGACGCCCCGGCCGTCGACCGTCGTGTCCAGGTATTCCTCCTCCAGGCTCGACGCCGCGTAGCGCTGCTCCATCTGGCTCCAGCCGGCCGCCACCATAGCGACCAATCCGATCACAATGGCGGAGCGCAGGGCTATCTGGCCCGGGCCAATCCTCCAGGAGGCGCAGGCGAGAACCGTCCCTGCGGCCACCGCGGCGAAGACCGGGATGCCCGCGCGCGAGTAGGTCAGCAGCAGACCCACGGCGGCAAGCAGCGCGCACAGACCGCAGAACAGCCTTAGTGACCGCGACCAACCGGAGGTGGCGACGGCGACGAGCGGAGGTGCCGTCAGGCAGAAATACATCGAGAGGCTGTTGGCGTGGTCAAGCGACCCCTCCGAACGATCGAGGCCCGTGATGAAATGCTGCTTTACGGCCCAGACGCTCTCTAAGGCGACCGCGCAGCCCAGGGCGACGATCAGCAGCGTCCATTCGCGCTTTGACTTCACATAGAACGCCGCCGCAAGAAACACCAGGATGCTGGCGAATATCTTCGAGAGCTCAAACGCCCCGAACAGCTTCGGCTCCGAAACGATGACCGAGAGGCCGGCGTACACGAAATAGGTCAATATCAGCCCGAGGCTGCCGGGCCAGAACAGGCGCCGGTCCGGGCCGCGGCGCCCGATCCAGCATCCGATAATCAGGCCGAACGCGAGGATCTCTATCATCGTGATCTGTATTCCTCGGGTTGTGCCCCTGTACCACGCCTCGCTGAAGAAGTTCACGTCCATCCTTTCTGCGAGCACGGCGAGGCTCACCATGGCGAAGAAGAAGAGATCGCGAGCGGTCCGGAACCAGGTCGCCGCCAGCACGGCCCCGACGCCCACGAACGGGAGCAGCACGACGGCCACCATGTGCGCCGGCTTCATGCGCGTCTTTGGTCGTGTTCCCCCGAACAGTCAGGGGACAGGTTCGCCAACCCGGGCCGCCCGGTCGGTAAGGTCTCTTGCGTTGTGAGAGCGACGGGCTCTCCCGTGGGCCGGCTGACCTCGTGGCGGCCCTTGGTCTGAAGGACGGAGTTGCTCATGTGCAGGTCGTATCCCGTTATCCTAAACCGAGATGCGTCGGGGGTACGATCGCCTGTCGCATCGTCTTGGGCCAATAGCTCGCGATGCCGCGGCGCAGGAAATGCAATGCCTGCCAGCATGCGACCAGCGTGATCGCAAACCCGGCCGCAGCCGCTGGGAAGTGGGTCACCCGCCGAATGCCGCGCATCCGGCCAAGGCGCTGCCATCGGAAGCCAAGGATTCCCGGAAACAGCCGCCAGAATCTCCGGGGGCTCGCAACGTGGGAGTCGATCAGTCTCTTGAACCAGTCCGGGTCGCGCAGCTCGTTGCGCCGGAGCGTCGCGCCGAGGTTCGCGCGGTCCGACTCGGGCAGGGTCATCAGATACGCGATGAGGACATGCACGGTCGTCTGGCCGATCATCTGGCGCTTCTGGTTGTTCAGGACATCGCGCAGGGATAGGTAGGGCTCGTAGAGGTGCGTGGCGGCGCGCACCGAGACGACCTTGGAGGGATCACTCGGCGCGCAAAAAAAGTCCGTGCAGATGGCGGCTTTGAAGAACCCGTCGTCGTTGGCGACAAGATCGCGTGGCAGGTAGAGATTGCGCGCTATGGCCGCGCGAAGGCAGTAAAGCATGCCGTTCAGGCGGCCCTCGATCGTTCCTGTCATGTCCGACATCGCGAGCGACAGCCGCTCACGGGCTGAGGGACGCGTCTTGCCCGCGATGCTCTTGCACGGCCAGTCAGAGGCGCCGCCGAGATGCGGGTTCCCCTCGAGCTCCCCGATGACGAGTTCGAGGGTGTCGGGCTTGTCAAAGATGATGTCCGCATCCATGAGGCATATGTAACGCGCCTCGCGGGCGGAGAATTCGTGGACGAACCTGTTCCATGCGTTGTTGCGGCCCGGTTCGGGGATTGTCGCAACCCGCGCTTTCAGTCCGGGGCGGGCGGGACGCTCGCCCAGCTTTCGAGCCATGACCTCCTCGGCGACGCCAACCGTCCCGTCGGTGCAGCCGTTGGCAAGGCAGATGATCTCGCAACCCTCGTTCCGCGCCGCGAGATGCGCAAAGACCGATTGCCCGAAGAGCGATGACAGCATGGGCCCGATGGACGCCTCCTCGTTCCAAGTCATGATTCCGATCGAGAGCGCGATCGGCAAATCGTTGTTATGAATGGTCATGCGGCTTGGTCGAATGTCGTTAACATACTGCCCTATGGTCGCGCCCAGCGGCCAGAGGGTGTGCACCCCCATTATGGGCGGTATCCACCCCATTTCCCCCTCGTGGCGACTTGGGTTAGACTGGGGCGATGGAAGAGCCTCGCGTCAGCATCGTCCTTCGTTCCTACAACGAAGCTTGGGCGCTTCGCTCGACGCTGGCCGCGCTCAAGGCCCAAGATTACCTGAATTGGGAGCTCATCGCGTTCGACTCGGGCTCCGCCGATGGATCCGTCGAAATGATCCGCCGGGCCAAGCCCGCGCATTTTGAGCAGATGCTGCCGCACGAGTACCGTCCGGGCCGGGTTCTCAACCGTGGCATGGAACTTGCCGCGAGCGATCGCGTCATCTTTCTAAACGCCGATGCCACCCCGCAGGGCAGCGGCTGGCTGTCGCCGCTCGTGTCGGCGCTTGCCGATCCCAAGGTGGCTGCCGCGTTCGGCCGCCAGATTCCGCGGCCGGACTGCGCCGCCGTCTTTGCGCGCGACTACGAGCGCTGCTTCGACGCCGCCCGCGGACCCGCGGTCCGCGACGGATTCTTCAGCATGGTGAGCAGCGGCCTCAGGCGCGACGTCTGGGCGCGACGCGGCTTCCGCGAGACCCTGCAGTACTCCGAGGACGTCGACTACACGCAATGGTGCCGCGCCGAGGGCTACCTCATCTCCTACTGCCCGGACTCCGTCGTGATGCACTCGCACAACTACACCCCCCTGCAGGCCTATAAGCGCAGCTTTGGCGAGGCCTGGGCGCTCGCCGCCTCATGGCCCGGCTCGGAGGCGGAATTCAGCGCGCGACGCCTGCTTCTCATGGGCTGGCTGCGGGACGCCTGCGGCGACCTGATCTACTGTCAGAGGACGGGCCGCCTGCGCCAGGTCGTGCACGCGCTCCGCATCCGCTGGCAGCAGCGTCTCGGGCGCCTGCACGGATTCCACGCAGGATGGCAGATGCACCGCGTCGATTGCACGTTATGACGTCCCTTTACAGTGATTGCGCCGTCCCCAAGGCGCGGCCCTCGGGCGCGCCCCCCAACGCAGACGCCCAAATCGCGGCTCGTCGTCGGTTCACCCTCGACGGCGACGACGCGCTTGAGCGCCATCTCGAAAGCACGTGCGCCCGCATCGTGAGCGGCGTCCGCGGGCTCATCCCCCCGCGCAAGCTCCAGGCCGTGATCCTCGGCGGCGGCTATGGCCGCGGCGAGGGTGGCGTCCTGCGGGACCAGGCCGGCGACCGACCCTACAATGACCTGGAGCTTTACGTCGCCATCAAGGGCAACCGCCATGTCAACGATTTCCTCTATCACCGCCGCCTGGCCGTCCTCGGCGAGATTCTGACGCACCTCGCGGACGCGGAGGTTGAGCTCAAGGTCACGTCGCTCGCGGAGCTGGCGGCCCAGCCGGTCAGCATGTTCTCCTACGATCTGGCCGCCGGCCACCGGCTCCTGTGGAGCCGCGGCTCCGCGGATCGCGCGCTCTGCTCGGACCTGCATCACGGTTCCGAGAACATTCCCGAGTCGGAAGCGACGCGCCTTCTCATGAACCGGTGCACGGGCCTGCTCCTCGCCCGCGCCCAGCTCGAGCGGGAGCCCTTCACGCCAAGCGCCGCTGATTTCGTTAGACGAAATGTCGCGAAGGCACAGCTCGCGTGCGGCGACGCTCTTCTGGTCGCGCATGGAAGGTATCATTGGAGCTGCAGGGAGCGCCACAGGCGCCTCGCGGACCTTGCCCACGACAAGCGCTCGGCGTGGTTTGACGCCGCCCTCGGGCACCATGCCGCAGGCGTGGAATTCAAGCTCCATCCCGAGTCCGGGGAGGGCCAGCGCGAGTCGCTTGCCGCCGTCCACGGCGAAGTCACCGCATTCGCGCTGAAATGCTGGCTGTGGCTGGAATCGAGGCGCCTCGGCCGCTCATTTCCCTCGGCGCGCGCGTATGCCGAGGACGCCTGCAACAAGTGTCCGGGCTCCTCCCCATTCCTCAACATCCTGCTCAACCTGCGGGCCTATGGCTTCAGGCTAAGGGCGAAGCCAAGGCCCTGGCGCCATCCGCGCCAGCGAATACTCCATTCGCTGACGCTGCTCCTTTGGGAGCCGCAGGCGAGTGCCGAATCCGACCTGCAGGCGCGCATTCGGGCAGAGCTGAATTCACGCAGCGGCGACCCCGCCGATTGGATAATCCGATATCGGGCGCTCTGGTGCCAAATCCGTTGACACGCAACATGGTACTATGGGGTGAATACCCTATATGGGGTCCTTTCGCTCCGTCTTGCTCGACAGCTCTACGATTCCGAGGATACACTGTTTTCGGACCGGTGCGGACAAAGCGCGGCGGCTGGGACAACGAACCATGAAGAACCGAGCCAACTCGAGGCAAGCAAGACGCCGACCCGTCAAGAAGGCATCCGATCGCCCCCTGTCCCCCGCCGCGGCGCGACGCCCGTTCGCAATCGTCGGCATCGGCGCCTCCGCAGGAGGATTGGAGGCATTGGCGCAGTTTCTCGGCAATGTGCAGGCTGATAGCAGGTTGGCGTTCGTCGTCATCCAGCATCTGGACCCCACGCTGAAGGGGATGATGCCCGAGCTGCTGCAGCGGACCACCGCCATGAAGGTTGTGCAGGTAAAGGACGGCATGCTGGTTAGGCCCGGATATGTGTACGTGATTCCGCCGAACAAGGACATGTCCATACTCCACGGGAGACTGCACCTGCTCGAACCTGTTGCGCCCCGCGGGCTGCGGCTGCCGATCGACTTCTTCTTCCGCTCCCTCGCCGAGGACCAGCGAGAATTCGGCGTCGGGGTCATCCTGTCGGGCATGGGCAGCGACGGGACGCTCGGCCTGAAGGCCATCAAGGAGAGCGGCGGCGTTGTGATGGTGCAGGAGCCGGCTTCGGCCAAGTTCGACGCCATGCCGAGCAGCGCCATCGGGGCCGGCCTCGCGGATTTCGTGGCGCCTGCCGACGAGTTGTCCAGCAAGCTTGTCGATTACCTGCGGCACGTGCCCCGGATGGGACGGATCGAGGCCCCGATTGAGGAGAAGATGATAAGCGCGCTCGACAAGGTGATCATCCTGTTGCGCTCGAACACCGGGCACGACTTCACCCACTACCGCCGGAACACGCTCTATCGGCGGGTCGAGCGCAGGATGGGCATCCACCAGATCTCAAAGATATCCACCTACGTCCGATTCCTGCAGGAAAACCCCCAGGAGATTGGGATACTCTTCAAGGAACTGCTGATCGGCGTCACAAGCTTCTTTCGCGACAGCCCCGCCTGGGACCAGCTTCTGAAGAAGGCGTTTCCCGCACTGCTCGCCCACCGGTCGGCAGGCTCCACCCTGCGCGCATGGATCGCAGGCTGCTCGACAGGCGAGGAGGCCTACTCCCTCGCAATGCTGTTCAGGGAGGCGCTGAGCCGGGCCAAGTCCAAGAGGAACCTGTCCCTGCAGATCTACGCCACGGACATCGACCATGACGCCATCGCCAAGGCCCGTCTGGGCTTCTATCCGCCGAACATCGTCGCGGACGTCTCGCCGGCGCGGCTCAGCCGATTCTTCGTGAAGGAGGAGGCCGGCTACCGTGTGAACAAGGAGATCCGGTCCATGGTAGTCTTCGCGCCGCAGAACCTGATCATGGACCCGCCGTTCAACAAGCTGGACATCTTCTGCTGCCGGAACCTGCTAATCTACCTGACGCCGGAGCTGCAGAAGCGCCTCATCCCGCTGTTCCATTACATCCTGAATCCCGAAGGCCTGCTGTTTCTCGGAAGCTCCGAGAGCATCGGCGGCTTCACGAGCCTGTTCACGACGGTGTCCGCAAAGGAGCGGGTCTTCCGGCGCCGCGAGTCCACCGTGCTGGGCGTCCAACAGGACTTCCCCACGGTGTTCACACCGGTCTCGGGCTATCGCTCAAAGGAGCCCGCAGAACCGTATCGGCCTGCTGCAAGCGTCCAAACGCTTGCGGATCAGATGCTCAAGGCGAGGTATGCACCTCCCGCGGTGCTGGTCAACGAACAGGGTGACATCGTCTACATCAGCGGCCGCACCGGAAAATACCTGGAACCGGCGGCCGGCAAGGCCAACTGGAACATCATCGCGATGGCCCGCGAGGGATTGCGGTATGACCTCACGAGCGCCCTGCAGAAGGTGGTTCGCACAAAAGGTTCCGTCACCATCCATGCCGTCAAGTCGGGGGTGGGACACGACGCGCAAGCCGTGGACATCTTTGTGCAAGCGATTCGGGAACCCAAGGAGCTCACCGGCATGGTGCTTGTCGTGTTCACCGATTCCGTCCCCCGCGATGGAGCGCCCGCGGATGAAGGCTCCGATGAGCCTCCGAAGTCCACCGCACGGCGCAGGGGACTGGAGGGGGACCTGCGTCACGCCCGGGAAGAGCTAAAGGCGAACCGCGAGGAGATGCAGAACTCGCAGGAGGAGCTCAAGGCGATGAACGAAGAGCTCCAGTCCACCAACGAGGAGCTGCAATCAACAAACGAGGAGCTGACGACATCGAAGGAGGAGATGCAGTCGCTCAACGAGGAGCTCCAGACGGTCAACGCGGAGCTCCAGTCCAAGCTCGATGAGATCACGTCGGCGAACAATGACATGAAGAACCTGCTCAACAGCACGGACATCGCCACAGTGTTCTTGGACAACGACATGCGCGTGCGGAGGTTCACGGCGCAGGCGAAGGTGCTCTTCAAGCTCATACCGGGCGACCTCGGCAGGCCGATCACCGACCTGGCGTCCAAGCTGCTCTATCCCGAGCTCGAGGAGGATGCGCAGGAGGTGCTTCGGACCCTGGCTGTCTCGGAGAAACCGGTGGCCACAAGCGACGGGAACTGGTTCACAGCCCGGATCATGCCCTACCGCACGCTGGACAACAGAATCGACGGCGTCGTGATCACCTTCACGGACATAACTGTAGCAAAGAACCTGGAGGCCGAACTGCGCGAAAAGCACGACCGGTTGGAGCGCGTCTCCGCAAAACAGGTCTTGGCATCGGCGCCCGTGGCAGCGAGGCCGCCGCCGAACATTGCCGAGCGCAAGCCGGGCGCCCCCCGCGCCCGTGCGGTTGCGCATTCCCCGATGGTGAAGCTTCCGCGCCAATGAAGAGGGTCCCGTCCATGCCAAAGAGCCTGCGAGTGCGCTCCGAAACCCGGCTCAGGGAGCAACATGACCAGGAGCGCGAACCCAACGTCATGTACAACACCCAGCGACTCTTCCATGAGCTTCAGGTTCACCAGATTGAGCTGGAGCTCCAGAATGAGGAGCTGAGCCATGCCAATGCGGCGGCCAGTTCCGCCCTGGAGAAATACACGGACCTCTACGATTTCGCGCCCGTGGGCTATTTCTCGCTGGATGAGAAGGGCCTGATGGTGGAGTTGAACATGGCCGGGGCCGTCCTGCTCGGCGTGGAACGCTCCCGCCTGACCGGCCGCCGCTTCCAGCTGTTCGTGTCGCTAAAGGACCGCCCGGTCTTTCAGCGGTTCATCGACCGGATATTCTCCGGGAGCGGCAAACATTATTGCGAGGTGGAGCTTCTCAGGGAGGCCCAGGTCCCGTTCTGGGCGGAGCTTGCGGGCGTATCCGCGCCGATCAACACGGGATCGCCGAGGCTGTCCAGGATAGTGGTCTCCGACATCTCGGCGCGCAGACTGGCGGAAAAGGAGCACAAGCGCATCGGGATCCTGGCCGAGGCAAACAGGGAACTGGAGAAGGAGATCGTCCTGCGCACGGCGAGTGAAGCCGCGCTCAAGAAAAGCGAGGAGCGCTTCCGCAAGCTGCTGCAGCAATCCCGCCTCCTGCAGGCGCGGCTGCGCATCATGACACACGAGATGCTCAAGGCGCAGGAGGATCAGCGAAAGAAGATCAGCCGCGAGCTGCACGATGAGGTCAGCCAGATCCTGCTCGGCATCAACGTCCAGCTGGCGATCTTCACGAAGGTTGCGGCGACCCACCCGAAGGGCATCAAGAGAGCGATCGGGCCCGTGCGCAGGATGGTGGAGAGGGCCGTGAAGATCGTGCATCGATTTGCCCGCGAGCTTAGGCCCGCGATGCTGGACGACCTTGGCCTCGTTCCGACCCTGCGCACCTACATAAAGGATCTCCCCAAGAGGAAGGGGCTTATGATTCGGTTGTCGGCCGACCCCGCCGTTGAAGCCCTCGACAATGACGGCCGCACGGTGATCTACCGCATCGCTCAGGAAGCCCTCGTGAATGTCATCAAGCACGCTCATGCGAGCGTTGTTAACGTGAGCGTTCTCAGGACGCCGAAGAATGTCTCCCTGGAAGTCGCCGACAACGGCAGGTCATTCAACGTGGCGCGGCTCGCGACAAGCGAGTGGCGGAACCGCCTCGGGTTGACCGGCATGCGCGAGCGCGTGGAGATGATTGGAGGCCAGTTCAGCGTGGTGTCCAAGCCAGGCTTGGGCACGTCCGTCCGGGCTGAAGTACCGTTCCGCTCCGAAAGGAAGGGGGCAAGAGGGCTCATCAAAGCCACCGACGTCGACCAGGATCCCGACAAACGTGAGGAGTGACGGCGCCATCTATTGAGAAGCCGGGTTTCACGTTCACATTGAGCTTGCACGGTGGTCCGCCATGAACCGGCGGAGGATGCGGCTTACGACCATCCGCAGGCCGTCCGGTAGCTTCCCTTTCCACGGCGTGCATCGCTGCTGAGCCGATTGTTCGGCCAAGCACGGTTAGACCCTCGTGGCCAATGAAATGCCACACCGGCATGGGTCGCGGCTCTGACGCGCACGGAGGTGAACACCCCATGCTTCCAGGCCAGTTGCGGTTTGTCTTATTTCTTTGCGCAAATGGAGTGTCTTGAATGAAGCAAAAAGGTCCAAATTCCACCTCTCGGAACCCCTGCTTGCCTAGGTGTCCCACGGGAATCCAGGGCCTTGATGAGATAACGGGCGGCGGGCTGCCGCGCGGGCGACCCACGCTGGTCTGCGGGGGCGCCGGGTGCGGCAAGACGCTGCTGGCGGCGGAATTCCTGGTGCATGGGGCTGTGGAATTCGACGAGCCGGGCGTGTTCATGTCCTTCGAGGAGTCGGAAGCGGAGCTTACGGCCAACGTGGCGTCACTTGGGTTCGACCTCGCGGGTCTGGTAAAACGCAAGAAGATCGTGCTCGACTACGTCCACATCGAGCCGAGCGAGATTCAGGAGAGCGGAGAGTACGACCTGGAGGGGCTGTTCGTCCGGCTTAATCACGCGATCGATTCCATCGGCGCCAAGCGGATCGTGCTGGACACGCTCGAGGCGCTGTTCGCGGGCCTGCGCAACGAGGCCATTCTCCGAGCGGAGCTGCGCCGGCTCTTCCGCTGGATTAAGACCAAGGGTGTGACCGCCGTGATCACGGCCGAGCGCGGGCGCGAGCAGCTTACCCGCAACGGCCTTGAGGAGTACGTGTCGGACTGCGTCATCCTGCTCGACCACCGGGTCGTTGACCAGATCGCGACGCGGAAACTGCGCGTGATAAAATACCGCGGCGCCCTCCACGGAACGAACGAGTTCCCGTTCCTCATCGGCAACACGGGCATCAGCGTCCTTCCCATCACGTCGCTGGGGCTGAACCACAAGATGTCGAACGAGCGGATCGGCACAGGCGTGCCGCGGCTCGACGCGATGCTCGGCGGGCGTGGCTTCTTCCGCGGCAGCAGCGTCCTGCTCACGGGCACACCGGGAACCGGCAAGACCATTGTCGCCGCCAACATCGCCAGTGCCGCCTGCAAGCGCGGGGAGCGGGCGCTCTTCTTCTCATTCGAGGAGTCGCCGAGCCAGATCATCCGCAACATGCACTCCATAGGGCTGGACCTTGAACCACTCGTTAAGCAGGGCCTGCTGCGGTTTCACTCGGCGCGGCCCTCGCTCTACGGTCTGGAAATGCACTTGGCGACTATGTTCAAGGAAATTGCCTTGTTCCAGCCGCAGGTTGTCGTCGTGGATCCCGTCACCAGCCTCATGGACTCGGGCACGCCCTCCGAATGCAGGGCCATGGTGACAAGGCTGGTCGACTACCTGAAGGCCGGCCACGTCACCACGATCTTCACAAGTCTGACACAGGGCGGCCACGCGCTGCAGCAAAGCGAGGCCTCCATGTCCTCGCTCATGGACTCATGGCTCCTGCTGCAGGATTTCGAAGGCAACGGGGAGCGCAATCGTGTGCTCTACGTGCTCAAGGCACGCGGCATGGCGCACTCGAACCAGGTCCGCGAGTTCCTTATATCGAAGAATGGCGTCGACCTCGTGGACGCCTACATAGGCGCCAGCGGCGTGCTGACCGGCTCGGCGCGTGCCGCGCAGGAGGCGCTCGAGAAGGCGACAACGCTTGCCAGCCTCCAGGAGGCCGCACGCCGGAAGCGCGAGCTCGGGCGGAAGCGCGAGGTGCTGGAGCGGCAGATCAACGGGCTCCGCTCCGACTACGAGACCGAAGCCCTGGAATTGCGGCGCATCGACCAGCAGGTCGGAACAAGAACCATCGTCCTGAGCACAGAGATGGCGGCGTCAGGGCGCCTGCGCCAGGCGGACGCCAAAATCAATGTCGGGATGGGGGACAAACCCAAGATTCTGAACGGAAGACCATGAGGAGAAAACCACCAGTGACGCGGCACTCGAAGATCTGGCAGCTGCTCCTCTACGTGATCGACCAGACACCAAGGTCGCAGGCCGCGCTCCTGAACCTGAAGAGGGCCTGCGAGACCCACCTCAAGGGCCGCTACCGCATCAAGGTGATAGACTTGGAGAAACACCCCCAGCTTGCCAAGGGCGCGCAGATCCTGGCTATTCCCACGGTCGTCCGCAGGCTGCCAAGCCCCGTACGGACGATAATCGGCAACCTCTCCGACACCGAACGCCTGATCGTCGGCCTCGATCTGCGAGTGTCCCGTTGAGCGGAAGACACCCCTGCGACTCCCCAATAAAAGGCACCCCACGAAGGCCTTTGAAAAAGCACTGGCCGCCAAGACCGAAGGAAAATACCTCCTGCGGCTCTACGTAGCCGGGGCCACGGCCCGGTCGCGCGGCGCGCTTCGGCGCGTCTACGAGATCTGCGAGGCGGAACTGAAGGGCAACTACGAGCTGGAAGTGATCGACGTCTATCAGCAACCCGAGCTGACGCGCGAGAACCAGATCGTGGCAACCCCGACGCTCGTAAAACACTTCCCGCTGCCCATGCGCCGCTTCATCGGCAGCCTGTCGAGCACCGCGGGCCCGTACTTCACGACGGACCTGATTGCCAGGGGCAAGCTGGCAATCTGAAGGCCATGCCGGGAAGACGCCCAGAGCGCCCCAAGGCGAGCCGGGAAATCGCCATCCTTCGCACCCGCCTGGCGGACGCGGAAGGGGCGCTACGAGCGGTCCAAAAAGGCGAGGTGGACGCGGTCGTTGTCTCCGGAAGCGGCGGTTCCAAGGTGTTCACGCTTACGGGCGCCGAGCACGCCTACCGGGTGCTCATTGAGACCATGAACGAAGGGGCGCTGGCGCTCACGGCCGACAAGATGATTCTCTACGCCAACCGGCGCTTTTCCGGGATGGTCAAGTGCCCGCTGGAGCAGGTGATCGGCAGTTCCCTTCGCCGCTTCCTCTCGGCCGAGGACCGGGCAACGCTCAGGATGCACCTGAGGCGAGCCAGCAAATTGGGCGCGCAGTTCCAGGTGATGCTGATCGCAAGCGACGGCACCAAGATGCCGGTGCAGATCTCCCTCCGCCCCATGGAGGGAACCAGCCTCGGGCACAGGACCATCGGCGTGGTCGTGACGGACATGACCGAGATCCGCCGAAACGAGGAACTGCTGCGGGCACTGACAAAGCGCGTCGTGCAGGTGCAGGAAGCCGAGCGCGGACGCGTGGCCTTTGAACTGCACGACAACATCACCCAGCTTGTCTGCGCGGTGCTCTTTCGCAGCCAGGCCCTCGCGGACAAACTCTCGCCTCGCGACGGGACCTCGAAAAAGGAGGCAATGAGGCTTCGCGAGATGCTGGGCAAGACCGCCGAGGAGGTGGAGCGAATCTCCCACAACCTGGGGCCGACGGTGCTGGACAATCTGGGTCTGGCCACCGCCCTGGACGACGCCGGAGCGCATTTCGCGGAAAAGACCGGCGTGCCCGTGGATGTGGCCTGCGTGAAGCTCACCGCGCGAATGCCCGCCGACACGGAGCTGGCGCTCTACCGCATCCTCCAGGAGGCCCTGCGAAACGTGGAGAAACACGCATACGCCCGCCACGTGAAGGTGAAACTCAGCAGGCGCGGGAAATTCGTCCGGTTGGCGATCAGCGACGACGGTGTCGGCTTCGAACCGGAGCGTCGCCCGGCACGGAGGAAGGGAAAGGGCGGCCTCGGCCTGCTCAGCATGCGCGAGCGGGCGGGCTATGTGGGCGCCGCCTTCAAGGTCACATCCAAGCGCCGCGCGGGCACGGAAATAGAGATTCTCGTTCCCACGACAGTGAGGGCCGCGGCGCCGGGCTGAGTCGAAAACGGACCGTTGGAGGATACGCCGGCGGCCGTCTTGTAGGACAAACGCTGGCGGCATTATCAGAGCGATGCCGACATGATCGGCGGTCGGATTCATATATGCTGCAGCAATGTTGCGATGCTGCGGCGGTGTTTCAGGCCCCCTAGGCATCGTGTTCCTCGCCGCCGTGATTGCCGGCGGGCGCTGCGCGGCGGAGGACATCCGGCCTGCGGATGCCGTCCCCGCCGAGGGCAATCCCGTCGACCAGCTGCGAAAGGACGCCGAGCATGGAAACGCCAAGGCCCAGTACGTGCTGGGATGCTGCTACAACGGCGACCACGGCTTTTCAAAGGACCCGGTCCAGGCGGCGAAATGGTGGGGAATGGCCGCCGCAAAGGGCCTTTCGGACGCCCAGTTCTGCCTCGGGCTGAGCTGCTTCCTGGGGGAGGGCGTCCCCAAGGACATCGTCGAGGCGGTAAAATGGTGGAGAATGGCGGCTGACCAGGATCAGGTGGACGCGCAATACTTCCTCGGACTCAGCTACCACGCGGGCCTCGGGGTTCTCAAGAACAGGCAGCTGGCAATCTACTGGCTTCAAAAATCCGCAAGGCAAGGGAGCAAGCCGGCCCAGGCGCTGCTTAAGGAAATCGGGGTGTAGCCGGAGCCGCCCGACTGCGAATCTCGGCCCGTTGCCCAGGGTCCGCAAGGGACCGGGTCACTGTCCGATCATCTCCCCGAAATACGACATCGCCGGGATATGGTCGCAAACGACCTTGATCGAGACGAGGATCGGGACCGACAACAGCGCGCCTGGCACCCCCCACAGCCAGATCCAGAGGATCAACGAGACAAAGATGGCCACGGGATTGAGGGTGAACCTCCGGCCCAACAGGATCGGGGTGACGAGGTTTGCCTCGAGAAGATGGAGCGCCATGTACCACAGAGGCGGCAGCATCCCCCGCCAGGGCGAGTCGAAGGTGAGCAGCCCCACGGCGCCCAGGATGATGACCCCGCCGATCGCGCCGAAATACGGGACAAAATTCAGCAGTGCCGCGAGGATCCCCCACATGGCGGCATTCGGCACCCCCATGACGAACAGGCCCGCGCTCACGGCCACGCCCAGGCCAACATTGATCAGCGAGACCGAGAAAAGATAGTTCGAGATGTTGTCCTGGATCTCGCGGGTGATCTCCACCGCGCGTATCTTCCCCCTGAGGGTCGGGATCACCCGGACGAGCTTCTGCAGGAACAGGTCGCCCGAGGCGAGCAGGAGGTAGGTCAGCACCAGCACCTCGCCGAGGCCCGCCAGGAGGGTGCCGGTCCAGTTCAGGATGGAATTGGTGCCGCGCTGGTCCTTGACCTCCACCATGGGAGTCTTCTGCTGCTCCTCCCTCTTTTCCGCCTCCGTGGCACCCAGGTCGCTCACCGCCGCCGTGGCCTGGCTCAGGTGCTGCGCTTTTGGAAAAATCTTCTGAACGCGCTGCCTGAGCTCGGTCATGCGTTCGGGAGCCTCATTGATCCATCTCGTGGCAGGGCGCTCCAGTTCCAGGAAGCCGGCCGCGATGGCGCCCACCAGGAGACAGAAGACAACCGCCGCCGAAAAGGCCGTGGGCAGATGAAGGCAGGAGAGCCAGCGCACCAGCGGCCGCAGGGTCGTCGCCGCCATCCATGCCAGGAAGAGCGGAAGGACAACCGGCCGGCCAACGTAAAGAAATGCGATGGTTCCAAGCGCAATAAGGACGAAGTGCACGGGAGCCACCCTGACCGGGTCCTGGTCGCCTGACTTCTCCGGTGGCGGCCCGCCGGCCGGGTCGGCGCGCGCCGCGAACTCCTCCTCCCCGGGGTCGCCCGGACCGCTCTCAGTCTTGAAGGGAGGATTCATGTCGGTTCGCCGCATCCCCGCATCCGACCGCGTGTCCCCGTGGACCGCCCGCTTGCCCTTTTACAGTCCCTCATCAGTGCGTCCAGACCGTCTCCCATGTTCAACCCTATCGGGGCCGTTGCTTCCGGCTGGCGCGGTCCTCAGCGTAGATGGTGTAGAGGAGGGTTACGGTCCCGACCACGGCCGCGAGGAAGCAGAGCATGGCGAACCCGGGGTATCCGAACAGGCTCCAATTCGTGGAGATTCGCATCATGAGCGCGGCGCCTATGATCACTGCGGCGAGGAGGATGCCCTTGGTGACGCGGTTGGCCACCTTCTCGATCCCGTCCACGATCATCTTTGCGTCCGGCACCCTCACCTTCACCTCCAGCTCGGCGCTCGATATCGCATCCATGATCCGGTTCAGCCGGGCGGGCAGGTGAAGCGAGAAGTCCTTGATCTCAAGAAGCGTGTTGGCCAGGCCGCCCTGCGTCGTTTCCCGTATCATGCGCGTCGAGATGATGTGTGCGGCATTGCGACGGATCGAGGCGCTCGTGTCGAACGTGGGATCCAGGATGCGTCCCACCTCGTCCAGCTGCAGGAGGGTCTTGCCGAGAAGGACAAGTTCGCTGGGGACGAACAGGCCGCTCTCCCTGGCGTGCCGGCTGACGTCCAGGAGCGACCGGCCGACGTTCAAGTCCCGGAGCCCCTGGTCGTGGCTCGATGCCACCAGCTGGCCTATCCGCTGACGGAACGTGTGCGAGTCGAAGGCGTCGGTCCGCTCGCTCATCCGCACGACCTCCTCGGCGGCTTCGTCACCCTTCCCGTCGCTCACCGCAATCAGGACCTTGAGGAGGTGCTCCTGCATCACCGGTCCGGTGTGCCCGACCATGCCCAGATCGAGCAGCGCGATCCGCCCGTCGTCCGTGATGAAGACGTTTCCAGGGTGGGGATCGGCATGGAAGAGGCCGTCAACCAGAACCTGCTTCAGGTAGGCCTTGAAGAGCTCTTCGGCGAGGAGCGCCCCCTTTATGTCCTGTTTGCCCAGAGAGCCGAGCATCGTGATCTTCTGGCCCTTGATGTAGTCCATTGTGAGCACACAGCGCGTGCTGTAGTCGAGAATGGGCTGGGGCACCACGATCAGCTTGAAGTCCTTCAGGTTCTTCGCGACCGCGATGAGGTTCTGAGCCTCGCGCTCGTAATTGAGCTCCTGCTGGATGGTGGTGCGGAATTCGGCCACAGTGGCGCTGAAGCGGCACCGGCGGCCAATCTCCGTGTGCTCGTCGAGGAAGGAGGCGATCTCCGCCAGCACCTCGAAGTCGTCGGCGATCTGGCGGCGGATGTCGGGCCTCTGCACCTTGACCACGACCTGGCGGCCGTCGCGCAGCGCCGCCATGTGGACCTGGCCCAGGGACGCGGCGGCGAGGGGCTCCGTGTCAAACCGGGAGAAGGCCTTGGAGACGCGCACACCCAGCTCCGCAAGGAGGATCTGTTCCACCTCCTCGTAGGCGAAGGGCTTCACCCTGTCCTGCAGCCTGGCAAGCGCCGTGAGGTAGGCCTTTGGAAGCAGGTCCGGCCGGCCGGCGAGAACCTGGCCCATCTTCACGTAGGTCGGCCCCATCGCCTCCAGGTCATCCGCAAGCCGCTCGGGGGCGGTTTCAGTCGCCCCCGCCTTCAGGTCCTGCGGATCGAACTCATCGGGCAGCGCCATCTGCTGGGCAAGGTCGGAGCGACCGTATTTCCAGAGCAGTCCCGCGATTTGCCGGTACCGTTTGAGATGGGTTGCTGAGAAGGTCATGGGCGCAAAGCGGACTGCCCCGCAGGCAGGGATTCGTGGGCGGAAAGGAGGAATTCAATGATAGTGTGGGGGACGCCAAGGCGGTATGGGGCATTGACAGTATAAGACCGGAGGCACGCGGCACGTCGGGGGGAGTCACGGCCCGCGGGCAGGCCTACACCCCATACCGCCGGGTCGCTCTGTCGCCTATAGTCACAGGCAGATAAACAACGACTTCCTTGCGGAAGTCCGAAGGCGTCCGGCGGCGGCCGGCACCTTCGCCCTTCGCCGCCATTGGAAAGGAATGTCATGAATCTCGGCATCATTCTCGTGATTTTGTTCTTCGTCCTCCTGCTCGGTGCGCTGCCCACATGGCCGCATAGCCGCAGCTGGGGCTACTATCCCAGCAGCGGTTTCGGCCTCGTGCTGCTGCTGCTCCTCTTCCTCGTGATCACGAATCGAATCTGAGCCGAACCTTCAACCTCCTCACCCATGGCACACCTATTCCTTGCGCTCTTCCTCATCGTCTTCGGCCTCAACCTCCTCTTCGGTCTGTCCATCCCAATCTGGGTCACGGGGCTGCTCGCGCTGATCGCCGGCGCCCTGCTTGTGATGGAGCACTTCCGCGTCCGCGTGGACCGGAAATAAAGTCCATGGCTGCGCCGGGCGACCCGCAGCCTACCTAGGCAGGGACAGGGGAAACGCCCAGCGGCTGCGCGGGCCGGCCGGGCTCGGGGGACCGCGGGGCCGCGGCTTCGCGAACCGTCATCTCCGCCGCGTGCTCCCGGTGATCGTCCTGAAGGAAAATCGTGCTTCCGGATACCTCCTGCCCATCTACGCGAAGTAGGCTTGGCTCCGCCGAGTCCTCGGAGAGCCGCGTGACCGTGATGTGATAGACCGTCTGCCGGTAGCGGTAGTGCACCTTGAAGCTCGTCCAGGCCTTAGGCATCCGGGGCGCCATGTTCAGCCGGTCGCCCTCCAGGTTGACGCCCAGGAGCGTCTCGACGAGCAGCCGGTACATCCAGCCCGCGGAGCCCGTGTACCACGTCCAGCCTCCCCTGCCCTCGTGCGGCGCGACCGCGTAGACATCCGCGGCCGCGACGTAGGGCTCCACCTTGTAGACGGCGGCCTGCCGCGGGGTCGAGCTGTGGTGGATGGGATTGAGCATCCCGAAGAGCTCCCACGCCCGCTCGGTCTCGCCCATCATCGCGAAGCCCATGGCGGCCCAGATCGCGGCGTGCGTGTACTGGCCTCCGTTCTCGCGAACGCCGGGAACGTAGCCCTTGATGTAACCCGGATTCAGGTGGGACCTGTCAAACGGAGGATCGAACAGCTGGACCAGCCCGAGGGCCCGGTGGACAAGCCTCCGGTCGACGGACTGCATCGCCTTCTGCGAGCGGCCCGGCTCGCCCGCCCCGCTGATCACCGACCAGCTTTGGGGCAGAGAGTCGATCTGGCACTCCGGGTTGGACTCGGATCCGAGCGGCTCGCCGTTGTCGAAGTAGGCGCGGCGGTACCATTCGCCATCCCAGGCGTTCTGCTCGATGTTCTGCTGGAGCCGCGCCGCCTCCGCAAGGCAGCGCTCCGCAAACACGGGATCGCCGTGCGCGCGCGCCAGCCCGGAGAACTGCGTGAGCACGTCGTAGAGGAAGAAGGCAAGCCAGACGCTTTCGCCGCGGCCAAGGTTCCCCACCCTGTTCATGCCGTCATTCCAGTCCCCGCAGCCCATGAGCGGCAGGCCGTGCGCGCCGAATCTCAGCCCTCGCTCGATCGCGCGGGCGCAGTGCGCGTAAAGCGTGGCCGACTCCTCGGACCGATTCGGCAGGTCATAGTAGGCCTCCTCCTCCGGCTTGACTGGCCGCCCCTCGATGAAATGGACCTTCTCGTCAAGAACGCCGAAGTCGGCCAGGCAGCCGACGTAGCGGCACGTGGCATAGGGAAGCCATAGGAAGTCGTCGGAAGAGTGCGTCCGGACCCCGCGCCCGGAAGGCGGATGCCACCAGTGCAGGACGTCCCCCTCGTGGAATTGCTGGGCGGCGGCCCGCAGGAGGTGCTCGCGGGTGAGGACCGGCTCGGAGTGCACCAGCGCCATCACATCCTGCAGCTGGTCGCGGAACCCATAGGCCCCGCTGGACTGATAGGTGGCCGTCCTGGCCCAAAGCCGGCAGCCCAGGGTCTGGTACAGCAGCCATCCGTTCGCCATCACGTTCACCGCCGGGTCCGGCGTGTCCACATTGACGGCGCCCAGGGTGCGGTTCCAGTAGGCCCAGACCCCTTCAAGCGCCTCGCGGCTGGCATCCGCCCGTCGGAAGCGCTGGACAAGGCCCTGCACGTCGGCCGAGCTGCGGCCGACCCCGAGGCGGAAGGTCACCTCCCTTTCCTGCGAATCGGGCAGGTCGAGAGCGACCTGCACCGCCCCGCAGGGATCGAGACCGGAGCCGACCCTGCCCGAGAGCCGGGCCCGCCTGAGGCCGGCGGGCTTCGACAGGCTGCCGTTGCGGCCCAGGAACTCCCTCCGGTCCCCGGTGACGGTGCGCGTCCCGTCGTTCACGTCGACGAACGCGATGCGGTCGTTGAACTCCGTGCTGTAGCCGTTCCGCGCAAGCAGGGCGCCCGTCTTCAGGTCCACCTCGGTGCGCACATGCAGCAGGCTCTTCTGCCGCAGCTCGCACAGCACCCACTCCCAGTAGCCCGTGGCCGAGATGCGGCGCGGCCGCTCCGAGATGTTGCGCAGCTTCAGGACCATGAACTTTACCGGGGCGTCCATCGCCACGTACACCCACAACTCGGAGGCTATCCCGTTCTCAGTGTGCTCGAACACCGTGTAGCCAAACCCGTGGCGGATGACGTAGGGGGTCGCTCCGCGAGCAGGCAGGGGCGACGGGGACCAGAACTGCCCGGTCTGCTCGTCGCGCAGGTAGAGGGCCTCGCCCGTGGTGTCCCGGACCGGGTCGTTGCTCCAGGGCGTCAGCCGGAATTCGTGGGCGTTCTCGGACCAGGTGTAGGCGCTGCCGCACTCCGAGACGACCGTCCCGAACGAGGGATTGGCGAGCACGTTGATCCAGGGCGCCGGGGTCATCTGCCCGGCCTGCAGGGTGATGACGTATTCGTGCCCGTCACGCGTGAAGCCGCCGAGGCCGTTCGGGAAGATCAGCTCGCGCGGGGCGGCCGGCACGGTCGCATCGGTCCGCACGGACCGGGTGGGCGCAAACGCCGCGACGGCCGGCTCGACAACCCGGCGCTGCTCAAGCTGCTCCGCGAGGGTCCCGTTCTCGTCGTTGAGCGACACGCGTGCCGAGGCCTGGAGCAGGACGAGGTCGTCGTGGGGAATCTGCTCGAGGCGCCGCACAAAGATGCCGCCGGGCTTGTCGAGCATCTGCGCCGCGATCCCCGAGGTGATGAGATTGGTGATCTGGTCGTGCAGGGACTGGCGGTAGACCGAGAGGTCGTCGCCCAGGATGACCAGATCGACTGTCAGGCCCTTGATGCGCCAGTAGGCGTGCGCCTGCACGAGCTGGCGGACCATCTCGATCCTCTCGGTGCTGCTGACCCGAAGCAGAACAATCGGCGCGTCACCCGAAATGCCGTAGCTCCAGAGGCCGCTTTGGCCGCGGCGGTTGCCACCCAGGATGCCCGGGCCGGCACGGCGAGCGGGGTCGGCATAGATCAGCGCGCCCGCGAGCCGGCCGTAGAGCTGGGCCTCCCTCTCGGTGACCCCCAATTGCCGAAGGGTCACCTGGCTGTGCGTCCAGGCCAGATCGAAGGCCCGCTCGGTCATGCGGGGGCTTTGGTACTTCTCCATCTGGGCGAGCGCGATCTCGCGGCTTTCCGCCATGCCGGTCAGCAGGTCCAGCACCACCGTTCCGTTGGGCGGCAGGGAGACCGCGCGCCTGAGCGAGACGATGGGATCGAGCACAAAGCCGGCGGTGTTGGAGAGCGGCGACCCGCCCCGCATCGCATCCGGGCTGGCGAGGGATCCGCCGCGTCCGACAAACTTGAGCCGGTCGGTCTCGCAGCAGATGTCGCCGAGTCCGCCGCTCTGAACCACCATGAGATGCAGCATCCACGGCGGCGTCTCCTCGGGATACCGGGCGCGACGGGTGCACAGGATGGCCGAGGATTTCTGGACAAACTCAGTCTGCACGAAGAGGTTTCCGAAGGCGGGATGGGCCTCGTCCGCCCCGGGAGGCGCAAGCGCGACCTCCGCGTAGCTGGTCAGCTCGATGACGCGCTCCGCGGACGAGCGGTTCGTGACGGTTATGCGCCGCAGCTCGACGTCGTCCTCCGGTGACACGCACAGCTCCGTGCGCACGTCGAGGTCGGCGCGGCTCTGGTTGAATTCGGCGCGCGCCTGCGCGAACATGGCCTGGTAATCCCGGGTCGGGTGCATGGTGGGCTGGTAGGCCGTGGACCAGAATTCACCCGTCGCGAGATCGCGCAGGTACACAAAGGTGCCCCAGGGGTCGAGGGTGGCGTCTTCGCGCCATCGGGTCACCGCCTGGTCGCGCCAGCGGCTGTAGCCGCTCCCAGCGCTGCTGATCGCGACATGGTACCGGCCGTTCGACAGGAGGTGGACCTCGGGCGATGGCGTGTTTGGGTTTTCGTAGACCCGCGTCACGCCCTCGGCCTCGTCGGAGAGCTTTCGCCTCGTTTCAAAGGCAAGGTCCTCCTCAAGCACGCTCACGGCCGCTTTGGGGACGCGCTCTTGGAGCAGCAGGTCCGCGGCCTTGAGCAGCGGGCAGGCCATGAAGCGCCTCTGCATGGGATTGTCCTGCAATAGGTTCGCCAGGGCAAGCAGGCTCATCCCCTGGTGATGGGCCATAAAGGATCGGATGGTTACGCTCGTCTCGTCCGATGGCATGCGCGACGGCGTGTAATCCACCGCCTCATAGAAGCCATAGGAACCCTCGCGCCCTTCGGACTCCAGCCGCAGCAGGTTCCTGCAGGCCTCGGCCGGATCGACCATCAGCGCAATGGCCGAGGCGTAGGGGGCGATCACCATGTCCTCGGACAATCCCCGCTTAAGACCCAGTCCCGGCACGCCGAAGGCTCGGTACTGGTAGTTCAGGTCAACATCAGTCCGGTTGTAGCATGATTCGGAGATCCCCCAAGGCACCCCCATGAGATCCCCGTAGTCTATCTGCTGGCGCACCGCCGCCTTGCAGGTGCTGTCGAGCAGCGTGTTCTCATAGTTGGGCATCACCAGCAGCGGCATGAGGTATTCGAACATCGAGCCGCTCCACGAAACGAGCGCAGGCTCACCCCTCGAGGCGACGAGCAGGCGTCCGAGCGAGAACCAGTGATCCTGGGGAACCTGGCCCAGGGCGATGGCCACGTAGCTGCACAGCCGTGCCTCCGAGGCCAGCAGGTCATAGAAACCGGGGTCACAGCGGCGTTCAGTGACGTTGAACCCGGTCGAGAACAGGTCCCTCGCCGGGTCGAACAGGAAGGTGAAGTCCATTTCCGCCAGCTCGTCGCCCTGCTTGGCCAGAGCCTCTATTTCGAGCAGGCGCTGGCGGGCGCGGCGGCTGGCCTCTCGCAGGGACCGTACAAGGTCGGATTCCCCGGCGCCCTCCGAGGCCATGGGGCCGAGCGATTGGTCGAACATCGACACCTCGCGCAGGGTGGGAGCCTTGTCGAGTTCTGCGATCCTCTCGGCTGTAGTCGGCTTCTGCACCATGGCGCCCTGTCCCTTTGCCTCAGGGCGCGGGAAGGCCGGTCGAAGGTCCTGCAGGCCGTCGGATTCCGCACCCGGCAGCGCCAGCCATGGGGCTGAAAAACGCAGCTCCTCGAGGTGTTCCTCGCATCCACGCTTGAGGGCCTGGGCCCAGGACCTTGCCTCCTCCCCCTCGCCCGCCATCGCGTCGGCAATCTCGGAGGCCTGCTGCGCTGCGCCCTGCAGCAGCGCAAGCGCCGCACGCAGGCCGGTGGGCGCGTTCTCAAGCTCGGCATCAAGCTTGGTAAGCGCGTCGCTCCCGCGCGTCAGCCCGACCAATATCCCCAGCGCGTCGCGCAGGCCGACAAACACTTGCGGCGAGAGGATCCTCTCGTCCGGAAGCTCCCTCAGCCCCGAGCTGTGCGTGAGCAGGTGCCCTGCGAGATTGCCGCTGTCGACGCTCGACACATAGAGGGGTTGAAGCGGTTGCAGCGTGCGGGTGTCATACCAGTTGTAAAAATGGCCGCGGTGGCGCTCGAGCCGCTGCATCGTCGCAAGGGTGTCCCGCGCGCGTCGCAGGAGGCCGCCCGCAGGGATGTACCCCAGGTCCCTTGCGGCGAGGTTGGCCAGCAGCGCCAGGCCCATGTTCGTCGGCGAGGTCCGTGAGGCGACCCTTGGCGCCGGAATCTCCTGGAAATTGTCCGGAGGCAGCCAGTTCTCCTCGGCGGAGACGAACGTGCCGAAAAAATGCCACGTCTTGCGCGCCGTGCGCCTGAGGAACGCCAACTGCTCCGCGTTCAAACGCGGCGCGGCTGCTTCAATCGGCTGGCTGATCCACCAAGCGATCCACGGGGCCGCCAGCCAGAGGCCGAGGATCGGCGCTGCGATGCGCAGCTGTGCCGGTTGCAGCTTGACCAGCAGGAAGCCGCACAACAGGGCGACGACGGGCGCGATCCACATCGTGCCATAGAAGATCGCGAGGTCCGCCCGCGGCGCATCTTCCGATTCCTTGGAAGTCTGCCATTCGAGGAGTCGCTTGTGCGTCACAAGCAGCCGCAGAAGCGTCCTTGCAATGGCATCCATGCTGTTGAATGCGTCGTAGGGCAGAAATGCCAGCGTGAGGAGGACTTGGCCGAGCTGCCGCGCACCCGTACTGACCGCCATCCCCAGGTGCATCGTCAGCGGCAGGTCGCCCGATTTGCGAAGCACGCCGGCCAGAACCGCCAAAAGCCCGGGAACCAGGAGGAGGGCAAGCACCAGCAGCGTTCCCAAGGCTCCGGATTCGGGAAGGACAAGCCAGCTGCCGAGGAGCAGCACCACGAGCGCCGTGGGGATAAGGCTGCGCCTCAGGTTGTCGAATATCTTCCACTGCGAAAGCGTGGAAAGCGGGTTGGCTATCTTCCGGGCGTCAGGTCCCGGAACCCGAGGAAGGAGCCATTGGGTTATCTGCCAGTCGCCGCGGATCCACCTGTGGCGCCTGTCAACGTCCACATTGTAGCGGGACGGGTGTTCCTCGTAGAATTCCACGTCGCTAACGAGGGCGGAGCGGGCGTGGCACGCCTCCAGAAGGTCGTGGCTGAGGATGGTATTCTCCGGGAAGCGCCCGCTCATGGCCTTCTCGAAGGCATCCACGTCGTAGATCCCCTTCCCGATGAACGAACCCTCCCTGAAGACGTCCTGGTACACGTCGGACACCTCGCGCGTGTAGGGGTCGATCCCCGCGTTGCCCGCAAAGAGCCGGACGAACCACGACCGCCGTGCGCTCGGCAGGCTCACGCCAATCCGCGGCTGCAGAATGCCGTACCCCTCGACGACGATCCCGCGATCCGCATCGAAGACCGGGCGGTTCAGCGGATGGGCAATCGTTCCCACGAGCTGGCGGCCGGCATCGCGCGGAAGCTGCGTGTCCATGTCGAGCGTGATGACATACTTGATGGAGGGGAAGATTGCGGTGTTCCCGACGACCTCGGAGAAGTTCTCCCGGCCGCCGCCCCGCAGCAGCGCGTTGAACTCGGCGAGTTTCCCGCGCTTGCGCTCGTATCCCATCCACAGGTTCTCGCCTGCGCTCCAGCGGCGCGGGCGGTGGAGTAGAAAGAAAAGGTCATGGGAGCCGGAAAGGTATCTCCGGTTCAGCATCTCCACCCCCGCCTTCGCCCTCTCCAGCAGCAGGCTGTCCCCCGGCAGGACCTCGGCTGCCGCGTCGCGATAATCGGTCAGCAGCGCGAAGTGGAGATGCTTGTCCCGATTCGAGAGGTGATGAATCTCGAGGATCTCGATCAGGCGGTCGACGCCTTCCAGGCTCGAGAGCATCGTTGGAACGACCACCATGGTGCTGCAGTCGGCCGTGATGCCGGAGGAGAAGTCCATCCGGGGGAGCAGGCGCGGCTTTATCAGCAACGTGGACAGCCAGTTCACCAGGGCCACGGCCAGCTGGCTCGCGCAGAGGGCCAGCACCGCGGCGAACAGGGCAATCTTCCATGGCGGCACTTCGGGCGTCAGCGCCAGCCGGACCGGCACGAGCATTGCAAGCACGGTCAGCACGCCGATGCCGCCCACATAAAATGCGATGGGAAACCGGTGGATGGTTCTTTCGACGATCGAGCGCCGCGGCCACCGGACAGCCACGCTGCGCCCCAGAGCCGGCTGACCCTTGTCTATAAGATAGTAGCCGACATGGGCGGTCCGGTCCTCGCGCCCCAGTCGCAGGGCGCTCTCGGCCGCGAGTCGAACCGCGTGCCGCGCAATGTCCGCCTCCGGGAGCTGGCTGTGCCGGGCAAAAAACTCGATCGCGTGGCGATAGCGGTCGCGGGTGGCAAAATCCATCGAGCTGTAGACGCCCGCCGGCTCGGAGCGCAGGATCTTCTCGACCAGGCTGAGCGCCTCGACGAACTCCTTCCAGTCGGTGGCGCTCAGGAGACGAAGGCTGGCGATGCTGTGGCTAACGGAAACCTGGTCGGCCGCCTGGTTCTGACTCTCCTGCTGGGCCAGCTGCTCGACGGACCGGCCTTCCTCCGCCAGCCGCTGCTCAAGCCAGCCTCGGGCAAGGTGAAGCACGGGACTCTGGCGCGAGAGGCGCTGGCTGAATTCAGCGACAAACGAGCTGGTCAGGGGAGGGTCGGACTTGGCAATGTCCGCCACAACGACCACGAGGCGCGACGGGCTCCGCTCCGCCACCTCCTGGAGGCGATCCACCCACATGTCCGCCAAGTTGCGGTCCATGCGGGCAAGGGCAAGGCGTGCGGTGATGCGATTGAGGTTCTCTATCAGGCCCAGACGCAGCATGATGGGGATGGCCCACAACTCCCCCAGCTTGAGGTGATTCACCGTCTGATATGCGGCTATGAAGCCGCTGAGAGGCGCCACGTCGATCTGAGCGTCAACGTGCGCGATCATTTCAAGCACGATGTCGTAGACCCGCGGCAGGCCCGCGGAGGGGCCGCTTAGGAGGCGCGGCAGCTCCCTGCTGTAGCCCCGGGGCAGATGCCGGCGGGCCATTTGGATCTGCTCCTCAATGAGGTAGAAATTGTCCAGGAGCCATTCGGCGGCGGGCGTGATCCTCCTGCTCGGATCCACGGCGAGCGTCGCGCGGTTGAAGGCCCGAAGACCCTGCTCGTTTTTGCCCAGCCGCACCAGCAGGCGGTTGGAGCCGTGGAGAATGGCCGCCCTGTGGTCCGCGGCAAGCGCCTTGGCATGGCGCGAGAGTTGCTCGGCGCTGAACAGCTCAGCCCGCAAAGGGGGTTCGCTCGCGGCTGGGCGCGGGTGGGTCTGCTTGGCGATCCAACTCTGCCAGTGTGACGAAGGACTCTGCATTGGGTTCTTCGATTCCAGTCGCAATCCGGGTCGACGACCGACCCGTCGGATTACAGTCAATGAGTCGAGCGGCGAGTTCCTTTCGAACCCAGAGCCTGCCGGCTTGCGCTGAACCGCTGCGGAGCATCGTGCGCGATGCAGCCCCCAGGCACGATAGGCGCGGAGATCAACGTGCAGACAGGCTCGCCGGGAAGGAGTGTTCTCAACCTGCCGCCATTGTGCGCCATGTCTTTAGGAAAGCGTATGGGGTGTTCCTCCCAGTTGCCTTGTCCTGCGGTGTCCCCTCCGTCGCGATCGGGGGCCGTCCCCACGGCGACCGATGCTCCTCCAAACCTCGGGTTTAACCCCACAGACCGACGGTAAGGATTGGATTACATTGGGTTGCCCGGGGGCGCGCCCGCAGCGGGGCCGTCATGGTCGCACCCAATGCGGCCTTCCAGCGTCGGTCACTTTGAAGGCCCATTCAGATCCCCTATATCCTACCCAACATTATGAATGACGGACTCGACGCCCTGCTCGTGCAAGTGCGGCAACTGGAAAGAGAAATCGTGGAAGAGACCCAAAAAAGGGGCCCAGTTCTGCTACACGTTCAAGGACCGAAAGGCCCATTTCACCGAGGCCGCGAAGGAGAAGCACAGGCGGGCTCGCATCGGCTTTCACCGCTACCTCCTCAACTCCCGGTTTCTCGTGGTCATCACGTCGCCCGTCATCTGGATGTGCGCGATACCCATACTCCTCTCCGACTTGGTCGCCTCCGTCTGCCAGGCGATCTGCTTTCCAATCTACGGCATCCCTAAAGTCGACCGCAGCGAGTACATCTCGTTCGACCGCCACCACCTCACGTATCTAAACCTGGCTGAAAAGCTGAACTGTGAATATTGCGCGTATGCGAACGGGATACTCGCCTATTTCACCGAGATCGCCGCGCGCACCGAACAGCACTGCTGTCTCATCAAGCACGCCAATTGCTCGAAGTGCGCCCACAGCCGCTACAAGAAGTTCGTCGATTTTGGCGATGCCGAGGGATACCGAGAGCATGTGGAGCAGGTCCGCCGGTCGTACCGCGACATCGAATCACCCGCAGCAGCAGTAGCAGTAGCACCCGACTCCCAAAACGGCCCCACCCTTTGATTCGGGCGGAAAAGCCCGCGGTTAGGTCTTTCCCTGCAGCTTTGCGATCAGCTTCTCGGCTGTCTCAAGCTTCGTCTGCAGGTCGGCAGCCGCGGCCTTGGAATCGGCCAACTGCGCCTGGAGCGCGGCTTCGTCATTCTTGGCCTGGTTCAACTGGTCCAGCATCACCTTCGCCTGGGCCTGGGCAATCTCCACCTCTCCCTGATGCTTTATGGAGACAACCTTGGCATCTTCCATCTGCGTCTGGAATTCGGTCGCTATCACCCTGGCCTTGTCCAGATCCGTTTGGAGATCGACGTCGCCGTCCTTGATCTTGTCGAGATCGGTTTGGCGCTGGACTGATTCGACCTTGATTTCATCCATCCGCTTCTGAATCCGGGCCGTGGCGGCCTTGGCCTCGGCCACCTGAGTCTGCAACAGGAGCACGGTGGCCTGGGTCTGATTCAATCGATTCTGATTCTGGGCGATGGTCTGATTCCGGTCGCCAAGCTGGCTCCAGAACAGGAGCACTGCGATCAGGAGGACCGCCGAAAGCACACCAAGGGTGATGGTCAATATGGGCCTCTTCGCCGGGGCGGGAACACCGGTGTCCGCAGGCCTTGTGTCGTTGGCCGCCGTCTTGGCGGGGGTTGCAGCCAGAGTCACGGATTTCGCCGGAGTGGGTGTGGGTGTTGGAGCATCAGGCATGGCGAGACAAAGCTACTCCGAGCCAAAGGCTCGCGGTATGGGGTATTACCCCACTTGGGAATCGGCAGTCACAGCCTGATGCGCGGCTTGCCCCCAAGTCCGGATCCAGGCGGCGGGCGCGAAACCCGCCAGCCAGCGCCCGCCTAAAGTGAGGTAGCCGACTTGCCGGCAGGTGAAGGGAACAGCTCCTCCAACTCCCCCATCACATCGTCACTCTTTCTGTCCAGACGAGACAAAGGATCCGAAAGGGCAATCGCGTCGGCTTCGTCTTGTGCAAGGCGCGGCACGCGATGCAGCCGCTTCTCAGCCTCGAGCCAGATTTCGTTATCTAGGCCGCAGGGGCATCCCCTCTGCCTCCAAAGTACCTCCGCCTCCACGGCGATCTCCAAATGGGTTGGAATCAGCCGCTGGCTTGCCGAAAAATGGGGTGACGTTACAGGTGCCTTTGTTCTCTTTTTCTTCATGTTAAAGCTAATGCTAGTCTGGGTTTGTAAGGATAGCCTTTTCAGGATGGGAGCTGCGTTTGAAGCGCCCCGTCAAGCGGGGCCGGATTCCACTGACAGGGCGGGCATGATATTTCATTGCCCACCCCGATGTCTTAACCCCTAGGCTCTCCCCCAGTTCGGAACCGGGGGCGCAGGAATAGGGTAGGCCCAGAATTGGGCCAAGCCGTGCTTAATTCCAGTAGCCTTCGGTGAACTTGTAGGCGTTGCCCTGCTGCTCCCAGCGCGGTGCGACCCACACTGAATTCGAGCTCGGGGGAAGCTCCCAGTGCCCGGACATCCACTCGTACCGGTCATTGCGCCAGGTCCAGTAGCCGGCGAGCCACACATGCTGCGGCGACGGCTGGGCGAGGACGGTCTCCTGCTGCAACGCCGGCGGGGCCTGGGTGACGATAGTCGTGCTCACGGCGGGCGCCGGAGAAGAGGTGGTCACATAGGCGGGGTTTCCATAGGGGGCGTTTGCGACGACCACCGTGGGGCTGGCAACCGCAGCCTGGGATGTCATCACCGTCGTGGTCACGGCCCTCGTGGGAGGAGGAGGAGGCGGCGCGGAGACGACGTGCGATTCCGGTTCGGTCGAGCAACCAACTAGAAAGAGGAAGCCAAAGGCTGAGCAATATGCGAGCACGGGAGCGAGCAGGCGCGCCGGGCGAGCGGGGACCGTCTGCGAGGAAATACCAAGGATAGGGATTCTCATGGGTTCACCTTATCCCGACGTCGGCTCGCGCACCATGGGGTGTTCAACCCTCTGAAGATGAGGCAAGGCGATCCGCCTCTCGGAAATCAGGACGGGGTAGTGCGGCGTCCTCGTCGTCCACAGGACCAGGAAAGCCTCCTTTCAGCGGGAATGCGCCGCCCGCGGTGCAAGATCTCGCGCATTAGGGGCGGGTAACACCCCATTCTGCCGCGAAACGCCGTAGGCTATTGTGGCGTTCCGGACGAACCAAGAGACGACCATTGGTCATCGACACCGCTTCGCCGTCTCCTCTCCGCGATCATCAACATGAACAAAACCCACCTCCACAGACTGGCGACTGCACTCGCCTTCACGACAATGCTGGGAATCGGGTCCCTGCCGTCCGCCAAAGCGGCCTCGTTCCCGGCGCTCAACAATCCCAGCTCGGCAGAGACGCATCCCGGCAAAATTGTGTGGGCCGAGCTCTTCACGTCCGATTCCGCTGCCGCGACGAAGTTCTACACCGGAGTGTTCTCCTGGACCGCCGCCACGGTCGAGCAGCACGGCGAAACCTACACGGTCTTCAGCAATGGGGGGCGCCCGGTGGCCGGACTCAGGCAGCGCACCAACACGACGTCGGGTCACCCCTCCCGCTGGATCCACTACGTATCGGTGGCCAACATCGATTCGGCTCTTTCGACCGTCGCAAAGGCTGGCGGCGAAGTGCGGGCGCCGGCCCGCAAGTTCCCCAGTATGGGCTCTCTCGCCATCGCAACAGACAACGAGGGCTCGCCCTTCGGCATCCTCCAGTCGACCTCGGGCGACGTCGCCGATAACGAGCCGACGAACGGCAGCTGGAACTGGTGCCATCTCTTCGTCAAGAACCCGAAGAATGCGGCCGATTTCTACCGCCAGGTCTTCAACTATGACGTCACACCCGATTCCCGCACTGGGAGCGGGAGCGAATTGCTTTTTTCAAGCGGCGGCGTGAATCGCGGAGGAGTGTCCGTTCTGCCGAATCGGGAAGATGCAAAGCCCGGTTGGCTCGGCGTCATACGCGTCGCAAATCTTGACGAGACCCTCGCGCAGGTGCCGACGCTCGGTGGGGAGGTCATGGTAGCTCCCCATGACGCCGCATTTGGAAGCCGATTCGCTGTCATCGCCGACCCGACGGGCGGCACCGTCGGCCTAGTGCAATACATCGACAACGCCAATCCGGCCAACCGCCCATGAAAACCACCTATAAAATCGTTCTGACTGCCCTAGTCCTCTCGGGCGTCCAATTCGTGCTCGCCGGCTGCGTCGCAGACGTGGGCGTCGAAGGCGGTTATCGAGGCGGCGGACCATGGTATCACGACGGGGGATGGATGGACGGCGGTCGCTGGGGCGGGCCGCGAGGCGGCGTGGGCATAGACCTCCATCCGCCAGGGTTCCGGCGCTGACGGTCATCTCGCTTTCGCCCCGTCCGGAAGACACCGGCGGGGTGTCACGGCTACTTGGGTGGCCGGTAGAGGACTTGGTCCTCCCGACGGCAGGCATCTTGGACTATAACTATTGGCTAGCGTAAGACGCCTGCTGCGGCTTCCTGGTCGACACGGCTTTCCCAGCCATCTTGGGCGTCTATTTGAAGATGTCCCACTTCCAGCCCCGGATCTCGGGCATGTCCTCGCCGTGCTTGTCGATGTACTGCTTGTGCTCGACCAGCTTGTCCTTGAGCTGCTGCTTCAGGTAGGTACCCTTGGCGCCGGTCTGCGGCAGACGGTCGACGGCGTCCATCACCAGGTGAAAGCGGTCCATCTCGTTTAGGACCGTCATGTCGAACGGCGTGGTGATCGTGCCTTCCTCCTTGTAGCCGCGGACGTGGAAGTTGACGTGGTTCGTGCGCCGGTACGTCAGGCGGTGAATGAGCCATGGATACGCATGAAAGGCGAAGATCACCGGCCGGTCCCTGGTGAAGAGCTCGTCGAAGTCCGTTTCGCTCAGCCCGTGCGGATGCTCGGTCTGCGGCTCCAGCTTAAAAAGGTCGACCACGTTCACCACCCTGACCTTCAGCTCCGGCAGGTGCTCGCGCAGGATCGAGACCGCCGCAAGCGTCTCCAGCGTCGGCACATCGCCGCAGCAGGCCATGACCAGGTCGGGCGGCGAACCCTGGTCGTTGCTGGCCCACTGCCAGATGCCCACGCCCTCGGTGCAGTGCTTCACGGCCGCGTCCATCGTGAGCCACTGGGGCGACGGATGCTTCCCCGCGACCACGACATTGACGTAATGGCGGCTTCGCAGGCAGTGGTCCATGACCGACAGCAGGCAGTTCGCATCGGGCGGAAGGTAGACCCGGACAACCTCGGCCTTCTTGTTGACCACGTGGTCGATGAACCCCGGGTCCTGGTGCGTGAAGCCGTTGTGGTCCTGGCGCCACACGTGCGAGGCGAGCAGATAGTTCAGGGACGATATCTTCCGGCGCCACGGCAGCTGGGAGGTGACCTTGAGCCACTTGGCGTGCTGGTTGAACATCGAGTCCACGATGTGGATGAACGCCTCGTAGCAGTTGAAGAGCCCGTGCCGGCCCGTGAGCAGGTAGCCCTCAAGCCATCCCTCGCACTGGTGCTCGCTGAGCATCTCCATGACCCGTCCAGTGGGAGCCAGGAACTCGTCGTTTGGAACCGTCGCCGCGTCCCACTGGCGGCGGGTCGCCTCGAAAAGGGATTCCAGCCCGTTGGACAGCGTCTCGTCCGGCCCAAAGACCCTGAAATTGCGCCCCTCTGCGTTGAGTTTCGTAACGTCGCGCAGGAAATGCCCGAGCACGTGCGTGTCCCCGGGGCCCACGGTGCCCCGGGTCGGCACGGCTTGCGCGTAGTCGCGGAAATCGGGCATCCTCAGGTCGCGGAGCAGGATGCCCCCGTTGGCGTGGGGATTCGCGCCCATGCGCCGTTCGCCCTTTGGGGGAAGCTCCGACAACTCCGGCCTCAGACGGCCCGCCCCGTCAAAGAGCTCCTCAGGCCGATAGCTCCTCAGCCAGTCCTCGAGCTGCTTGAGATGCTCCGGGGGTGACGCGGGCGTCACGAGAAGCGGCACCTGGTGGGCCCTGAACGTGCCCTCCACCTGCAGTCCGTCGACCACCTTCGGCCCGGTCCAACCCTTGGGCGAATTGAGGACGATCATGGGCCAGCGCGGGCGCACCATGTTTCCGCGGACGCGGGCGTCCGCCTGGATCTCTTTGATCCGCCCCACCGCCGAGTCGAGGGCGGCGGCCATCGCCTCGTGCATAAGCTCCGGCTCGTGCCCCTCGACGAAAATGGGCGCCCACCCGTACCCCCGCAGAAGCTGCTCAAGCTCCTCGTGGGTGATCCGGGCAAGCACGGTCGGGTTGGAGATCTTGTAGCCGTTCAGGTGCAGGATCGGAAGCACCGCCCCATCCGTCACCGGATCAAGGAACTTGTTCGAATGCCAGGCCGTCGCGAGCGGCCCGGTCTCGGCCTCGCCATCTCCCACGACGCAGGCGACGACCAGGTCGGGATTGTCGAAGACGGCGCCGAACGAGTGGCTGAGGGAATAACCCAACTCGCCGCCTTCGTGGATCGAGCCCGGGCACTCCGGGGACGCATGGCTGGGAATTCCGCCTGGGAACGAGAACTGGAGAAACAGCTTACGGAGCCCGGCCTCATCCTGGCTGATATCGGGGTACACCTCGCTGTAGGTGCCCTCAAGGTAGGTATTGCCCACCACCGCCGGGCCGCCGTGCCCGGGACCCGAGACGTAGATCATGTCGAGGTCGAACTTCTTGATCACCCGGTTGAGGTGCGCGTAGATGAAGTTCTGCCCCGGGGTCGTGCCCCAGTGGCCCAGGAGCATGTGCTTGACGTCCGCGAGCGTCAGCGGCCGTTTCAGCAGCGGGTTGTCGAAGAGATAGATCTGGCCGACCGACAGATAATTGGCGGCCCGCCAGTAGGAATCGATCAGACGCAGCTGCTCGGCCGTGAGTGTCTTGGTGTTAGGCTTCATGCTTTGAGAGTGATTCGCCCCATTTTCGCCACCGAACTTCGCACCGCTGGCGAATTGGCGCAACCCGACTATAACCGCCGCGCTCAGATCCGGCCTGATTATAGGGGACTCTACCCTTCGGCGCGGCGACGCAACATGGGGTGTAACCAGCATGAAGCCGCTGCGGGTCGGGCGTCGGAGGTTTGCCGAGGAGGCGGATGGGGCGTCCTCACGCCGGTTGCCGATCTCGCAGGCCCGCCCCAAGGGCCTATTCAATCCTCAGCCGCCTGAGCACCGGTATCTTCACAAAATCCAGGGCAAGGGCGAAAAGCGCCGCTGCCAGGAGCAGGCCTCCCACCACGAGAATGGAAAGGGGGGCCATCGCTATTCCACAAATCGCAAGAGTCGAGGCTATGAGGATGTCCGCAGCGGACGACCCGACGAGCCAGGGGCTTGGACGAGAGCACCACATGTGCCGGCGCTCTCGATTCGTGTACGTCGTCGCCTGGTTGCCGAACACAATGACCAAAAAGGCCAGGGTTCTCAGCGTCTCGAGACCGAAACCAAGGCGATACCTGCCGAACGTGACGGCGGCCATGCAGAAGGCCAGCTCGGCGATTCCCATGACGACGCCCGCGACCGTCAATCCGCCGATCCGCCAGGCATTCGGCACCGGCGACGGCCGCACGTTGTCCGTTGCCAGCGACATCCCGAGCAGGTCGCCGGTCAGCATGATGATCACCATCAGCATCGGGGTCAGGATCGCGTGCCCGGTCATGACGAGGCACACGGCCAGGAAGAGGATCTGCACGGTCTTCTTGGTGACCGAATTGAGCGCATAGGTCAGGATGCGCTGAAATGCCATGCGGCCTTCCTTTACCGAGGCGACAATGCCGCCGAGTCCCGGCTTCGTCAGCACGACGCCGGCCGCGGACTTGGCGACATCGGTCGCCGTGGAGACCGCGACCCCCATCTGCGCCTGCCGGAGCGCCGGCGCGTCGTTCGCGCCATCGCCGCACATGCCGACCGTGTGCCCGGCCTTCTGAAAGGCCTTCACCAGGTCGTATTTTCCCTCGGGCAACACGCCGGCAAAGACCGCGAAATCCTCGGCTCGCACTTTGTCAGGGATCGGCCCCGGCGGACAGACCGCCCCGTCAAGGCCCACGGTGCGCGCCACAATCGCCGCCGTCACGGGAGCGTCACCCGTGATCATTATCGTGCGGACTCCCAACGTGTGCAGCTCGCTCACCAGCGCCGCGGAATCCGCCCGTGGCGTGTCCCCCAGGCCGATGATGCCGGCGAGCTTGAGCGCCCCCGGCGGACCGATCGCCACAGCCAGCGCCCTGATGCCCTGCGCCTCCATCTGACTTGCAATCGCGGGCGCCTCAGGCACCGCCTGCGTAAGGCCCACAATGGCCTCGAAGGCCCCCTTGACTGCGCGCACCGTGGCGCCGCTCAAGTCCAACGCCGTCGACTCGGACATCTTTGTGGCGGAGTCGAAGGGCACAAATTTGACTAGCCTTGGCAGATCGGACGCGACGGACCGTGCGGCGGCGGCGCGAATGGCCGCGTCCACGGGGTCCTGCCCGCCCTCCGAGCTTGCAAGAGCAGCTATCCCGAGGACATGCGACTCGTCGAAGCCGGGCATAGGGTGCGTGTCGGAAACCTTGAGCTCGTTGAGGGTCAGCGTGCCTGTCTTGTCCGCGCAAAGCACGTCGATGCTTGCCGCCTCGTCGACGGCGGAAAGCCGGGTCAGAAGAACGTCAAGATGCGCCAGATTCCGGGCGCCGAGAGCCTCCGCCAGGGTGAAGGTTGCCGGCAGCGCCACCGGTATCGAGGCCAGGACCCCCGTGAGCACAAGCGGGATGACCTCGCCGGCCGGCAGCTTGAGGATGTGGGCGTAGGCCGCCATGATCGCGATGACCGCGCCGTTGAAAATGGCGAGATTTCGAACGACGCGCACGACCGCCTTCTGCTGCGTGCTTTCGACGTGCGCGATGCGCACTAGTTCCGCGGTGCGCCCGAATTTCGTGCGCGGTCCGGTCGCGGTGACCTCCGCCACAGCCTCGCCTCGGCGCACCAACGCGCCCGCATACGTCTGAAGGCCGGGGCCGGCCTCGACGGGTATGGATTCGCCGGTGAGCATGGACTGATCGAGCAGAACCTCGCCCCCGGTGATGCGCACGTCCGCGGCCACCACGGCGCCGACCGAAAGCTTCACGGTGTCGCCGGGAACAAGCGCGGAGGCGGGCACGTTCGCCCAGACACCGTCCCGGAGCACCGACGCGCTGAGCGCGAGCCGTGATCTCAGCGCGGCAAGAGTCGCCTGCGCCTTCCCTTCCTGAAGGAATCCGAGAGCTGCGTTGAAGGCCAGGAGCACCACGATGATCGACGCCTCGACGTATCTGCCGAGGGCAAGCTCGAGCACGATCGCTGCCTCGAGCATCCACGGGACAGGCGCCCAGAACTTGGCCAACGCCCGGCGAATGGGACGCAGCGTCGTGTCGGGTATTGTGTTCGGACCAACCTTGTCGAGCCGCAGGCGCGCCTCTGCACTCGCGAGGCCCGTGGCGGGAGGAACATTCGGCGCGGGCGAGTCCGGAGTCATCGGGTCGCCCCTCGAGTCGGCTGCGGCGGCTCCGCGCCGAGCGGACCCGAGGGCGGCCCCGCCAGACAGGGTTCCGTCTCGCGGATTGCGGACGGGATGCGCAACGAGCCGGAGCCGATCGCAGACACGCGGGTCGCCCTGGATTTCACGCGCAAGCTCCCGCGATGAATCCGGCTGCCGGCCTGCTTGGCTGAAACTCGATCATCACGCCGCACCATGCCGGTCCGCCAACGACTTAACAATGGGGTGTTCAACCCAAGGGGAGCACACCAAGAGGCGCGCCGGACAGGGTTACACCCCATATCTTGGGGGTGATGTTGAGCGCATTCTGAGCTGTCGACAAATGACAGATTCATACGCCTCGGACGGGGCCGCCCGCCCGTTGCCATTACGCCGCAAATTCATGAATTCTTCCGCTCCCCTCATTGCCTCGCCTTCAGGCACCAACGCTGCCCAAACGCACAAAGTCCCGCAGAATCGCCGGCCGCGCTCGAATCAAGCCCAGCCAGGGAGCAGGGCCGCATCCGCCGCAAAGCCGCCGGCTGAGGGCCCGGCGAGTTTCATCCTCTACACATGCAGGGAGCTGACCCTCGTCTGCCTGCCCCCGGGCCCCGCTCCCCGCCACACGCTCCAAGACGCCGCCTATCTGACCGGCGTGCACCCGGAAATGCTCAGGTACTACTGCCGTCTCGGCCTGCTGGATGTCGGACTGGATCCGGTGACCGGAGAGCCGACCTTCGACAACAATGCCCTGGAGGAGATCAGCCGGATCGAGCATTTTCGGCGGTATCTCGGGGTGCACCGCCGCGCTCTGCCGCTAATCTGCCAGCTTCGGCGCGAATGCGAGCGCATGCAGATCAAACTCGCCTTTCTGGGCGACACATGGTCCGAGGGCGCATGGAGCCGGCGCAGGTAGGCAGGCCCAGACGCGTCCGGGAATGGGGTAACACCCCATAGTCCCGCCGCTGCCCGAGAGGCTAAACTTCCGGTCGGGAAACGAGGATCGTTTCCTTACGCCGCAGAGCGCCCTCAATCATGAAGAAAAACACCAAGGCCAAAGGCCCCCGGGTTCGCTCCGAGCCCGCCGATAGCGACATTCGCGCCTATGCCTACCACCTCTACCTGCAGGGCAGCCGTGAGCCCGGACACGACACCGACGACTGGCTGGAGGCCAGGGCCTGCCTGAAGGCGAACATACCCTCGAACGCGTCGAGAACTCGCCTCCACCGGCACCTCAATGGGCTGTAATGCGGCGGACTCCCCGTCGCGCAATGACGGATCACGAGAGGGCCTCAGGATTTCACGCCGCGTTCTTTGATCAAGCCGCCCAGAAGTCATCCAGGGCCAAGGCTCCCCAACTCCTGATACAAATGGTCTCTGAAATCACACCGCCGGCGGGGGTCGAGGCGATTGTCGCAGCCGGCGTGACAAAATGGTTCGGCGAGGGCGACACCAAGGTCACGGCTGTGAACGACGTCGGGCTCACCGCCCACTTTGGCGAGATGCTGTTCATCGTCGGGCCCTCGGGCAGCGGCAAGACCACGCTCCTAAGCATGCTTTCCGGCATCCTTCGTCCCAACTCGGGCACGGTCATGGTCAAGGGAGCCGACATCTGGACGCTGAGCAACGACCAGCTCGCAGACTTCCGGCTCAACACGGTCGGTTTCGTCTTCCAGGACTACCATCTGTTTCCGCGGCTTACCACGGCCGAGAATGTGGCGATACCGCTGATCCTGAAGCAGCGCGACTGGAACGAATCGATCGACGAAGCGCGAAAATACCTCGAGATCGTCGGCCTGAAGAACCGGAGTGAAATACTCCCCGTGAAGCTCTCTGGCGGCGAACAGCAGCGTGTGGCGATCGCCCGCGCCATCGTCGGCGGCCCGCAGATCCTGATCCTCGACGAGCCAACGGCCTCCTTGGACGGCGATACAGGCAGAACAATCATCTCCTTCGTGAAGGAACAGATCCTCAATGAGAACCGCTGCATCCTGATCGTCACCCATGATGCGCGCATCAACGAGTATGCGGACCGGATCCTCCATATGGAGGACGGACACCTCTCCGCCCAGGACAAGGGAACCGAATGAGCGCCCCCGAACCCGACCCCGAAACCAAGCCTGCCATGCCCGAGGAAAAAATGGTCGCGCCCAAGGCCGAAGCGGCAGCCGATCAAAAACCCGAAGCAGCTGCATCCGAAGGGAAGCCCGGCGCCAAGGCTGCCGAACCCAGGCCGGATGCGAAGGCCGCGGAGCCCGCACAGCCTGATGCAAAGGCGGCCGATTCCAAGCCAAGCGACAAGGCGGCGAAGCCCAAGCCGGATCCCAAGGCCCTTGAGCTTGCCAAGCCGGATGCAAAGACAGCCGATCCAAAGCCAAACGGCAACGCGGCGGAACCGGCAGCGCCCGCAGCGAATGCGTCGAGGCCAAGGTTTGACGCCAGAAACAAGATCATCTTCGCGCTCTCGATACTGGGCGTCCTGGCCGCAATCGTCGCCGCCTACGTCTTTGGAATTGAGAGGAAGGCTCAGCCCCCCGCCTTTGCGCCCGTCAGCAGCCCCTACGAGTCTGCCATCTACGCGAACGGCATCATCGAAAGCGACCAGTCGAGCGGCTCAAACATCAACATCTATCCCGAGGTTTCGGGCCCCATCACCAAGGTGCTTGTGCGCGAGGGCCAGGAGGTGTCGGCCGGCGACCCGCTCTTTGTCATCGACGATTCGGTGCAACGGGCGGTCACGGAGCAGTTGCGCCTTCAGGCTGAGGCATCCCTTGCGCTGCTGAACGAACTGAAGGCGCAGCCGAGGCCGGAGACGCTGGCGGTCGCCGAGGCGCAGGTGGGCCTGGCGGACGCCAACCTGAAGGCCGTTCGCGACCAGGATGACAAGGACCACGCCTCCTACGACATCGACCCGAAGTCGATCAGCAAGGACGCGCTGGACACCGCGGACGACGCCGTCAGGCAGGCGGCGTCCAGCCTGGACGTGGCCCGCAAGCAGTTCGACCTCACCAAGGCCGGCGCGTGGAGCTACGACATCGCCAACCAGGAGGGGCAGTATGAGGCCCTCAGGCAGGCCTACGAGGCGGCGAACGCGCTCCTGGTCAAGTACTCAGTCAAGGCGCCGATCGCAGGGGTCGTGCTCTCCGTGTACGCCGCGACCGGCAGCTACGTGTCGCCGCAGGGCGCCTATGACCCCTACACGCAGGCATTCGACCAGCTGGTGATCATGGGGCCGCCGCAGGACTACCTGGCCGTGCGCTGCTTCGTGGACGAGATCATGGTCTCGCGCCTGCCGTCCAAGTGGCACATCACGGCGCAGATGTCCATTGCCGGCACCGACATCAAAGTGCCGCTCGAATTCGTCCGGGTGCAGCCCTATGTCTCTCCGAAGATCGAGCTGTCCAACCAGCGCCAGGAGAAGGTCGACCTGCGGGTGCTACCGGTGCTCTTCCGGTTCCAGAAGCAGGACATCCCGGTATATCCCGGCCAGCTCGTGGACGTCTACATAGGAAAGAAGTAGCGGCCCGACCCGACTTCAAAAAGGTTAACATGATGAGCGGCCTTCGACCATCAGCGCAGCGAGCCGCCGGCCTCGGCCTCCTGATGGCGACGCTCGGCGGGTGCGCGGTCGGCCCCGACTTCGTGCGTCCGGCACCGCCGGATTCGGGCCGCTATACGCGCGAGGCGCTTCCCGCGGCCACGGCCGCCGCCGACGGCAAGTCCCAGAACCTGGCGTCGACCTCCGCGCTGAAGGCCGACTGGTGGCGGCTCTTCGGCTCGGCGCAGCTGAATACCGTCGTCCAGCAGGCGCTCGCCAACAACCAGACCCTCCAGGCGGCGGAGGCCAGCCTGCGCCAGAGCCAGGACAACCTGCGCGCCGGCTATGGCGTATACTTCCCGACCGCCAGCGCCGAACTGGACGCCCGCCGCCAGCATACCGCCGCTTCGCAGCAGGGCCTGCGCATTCCGAGCTCGACCTTCGACCTGGTCACGCTGAGCGGCACCGTCAGCTACGCGCTCGACGTGTTCGGCGGCGAACGCCGGAAGGTGGAGGGGTTGCGGGCCCAGGCCGACTACCAGCGCTACGCGGGGATGGCGGCCTACCTGGCGCTCTCCGCGAACGTCGTGAACACCTGCATCGCGCGCGCGGCCTATTCCGAACAGATCCGGGCGACCGAGCAGCTGGTCGACCTGGAAAGGCAGCAGCTCCTGCTCGCGGAGGCCCAGGTTCGCGCCGGGACGGCCCCGTACTCGAGTGCGCTCGCCGTCCGCGGGTTGATCGCGGCGAACGAGGCGCTGCTGGCGCCCCTGCGGCAGAAGGTCAGCCAGACCGAGGACCTGCTTGCGACGCTGGAGGGCGTCGTGCCCGCAAAGGCCGTGCTTCCCGACATCGGGCTGGCCTCGCTTTCGCTGCCGTTGGACCTGCCGGTGAGCGTGCCTTCGGATCTGGTGCGCCAGCGCCCCGACATCCTGGAGGCCGAGGCGCAGCTGCACGCGGCCAGCGCGGACATCGGTGTCGCAACCGCCGCGATGTTCCCCAGCTTCAGCCTGAGCGGCACCTATGGCGGCTCCGGATCGAACTTCGGCAACCTGTCGGCGGCGAGCGGAAGGTTCTGGAGCCTCGGCCCCTCGGCCACGATTCCGCTCTTTCAGGGCGGCACCCTTTGGTACGGCAGGAAGGCGGCGATCGACGCATTTGAGCAGTCGCAGGCAACCTATCGGCAGACCGTTCTGGGCGCATTCGGCCAGGTTGCGGACTCGCTGACAGCGCTGGAACACGATGCCGAGGAGCTCGGCGCGCAGGTCGACGCCCGGCGCGACGCGCAAGAGGCCCTTGGCCTCCTGCAGGCCAACTACCGCGCCGGCCTGGTCTCCTACACGGACGTGCTGGTGGCGGACGTGCAGCTCCACCAGGCGACCATCGGCTATCTGCAGGCCGTCGCACAGCGCCACCAGGACACCGTCGCCCTGTTTGTCGCCCTGGGAGGCGGCTGGTGGAACGGGAAGGACCCGGCTGCGGAAGGCGGGGCACCGTGAAGTACAAGGGAATCCTGCGAATCGGCTTCAAGCTGCTGGTCAACGACAAGGGCAAGTTCTCGGCGCTGCTGATCGGGATCACGTTCGCCGTGTTCCTCATGATGCAGATGACTGCGATGTTCGCCGGCATCTTGAACCGCGCGTACTCGACCGTCACCAACATCGGGGCTGCAATGTGGGTCATGGACCCGGCGGTCAACACCGCCTCCAGCGCAATTCCCGTGCCCGACTATCTGCTGGACGCGGTGCGCAGCATGGACGGAGTCAGCTACGCGGTGCCGCTCTTCATCGGCGGTGCCATGGTCAAGCTCGAGGACGGCACCTTCCAGTCGGTCAGCGTCGTCGGCCTTGACGACGAGAGCCTGTTCGGCCGGCCGGAACTCGAGCAGGGCAGCATCCAGGAGATCTACAACGACAACACGTTCTTCGCGGTCGACGACGCCGAGTTCGAGAAGCTGGAGAGCCCGAAGATCGGCACGTCCTTCGAGCTCAACGACCACCGCGGCACCATCGTGGGCATCGCCCGGGTCGCCTCGAACGGGCTGAACGGCGTGCCCACGCTCTACACGACGTACCATCGCGCGATCGAGTACATCCCGTCGACGCGATTCACCATCTCCTACATCCTCGTGCAGCCGAAGAACGCCGCCGCCGTCGCCGGCATCCAGCAGCAGGTCGCCAAGCTGGGCTACGTGGCCTTCACCAAGGACCAGTTCAACCAGCGCATCTCCGACTTCTACACCTACAAGACCGGGATAGGCACCAACATCCTCCTCATGACGGTGATCAGCTTCATCGTGGGGCTGTCGATCTCGGGCCAGACCTTCTACACGTTCATCCTTGAGAACCTCGAGAAATTCGGCGCGCTCAAGGCCATTGGCGCGAAGGGGCGCGAGCTGGTGTACATGATCCTGTTCATGGCGACCTTCACGGCGCTGACCGGTTATGGACTGGGCGTCGGCCTGGTGACGCTGATGATCTCGATCGCGAAATACCGCCTGCCCAATTACGCGGCGATGATCACGTTCTGGAACCTGGGCCTGGCCTTTGGCATGGTCCTGCTGATCGCCGGGATTTCCAGCTATGTGGGCGTCCGAAAGGTCCTGAAAGTGGAGCCATTCGACATCTTCAGAGGCTAGGCCTCCGCACCCGCCACCAAACGAGAAACGGAACAGGACTTGGCCCTTTGGTGACCGTCGGGCGGCGATGACGTGGCGGCAGGGGCCGGGTCGTTTCACGAAAGCCGAGCATGGGAGGAAGCCCAAAGTGAACAGCAACTTTGATAGGGTTACACCCCATTTTCCGCGCCGAACTCCAGGCGCACCATGGTTTGTGGAAATATGCCCCGTTTCGACGCCTTCGATCCGGCTGATTCCAGCACCAATAACATGAACTCCCCAGCGACACTTACCGGAACGCAACTGCGAACCTACCAGAGGATCTTCCAACATCCGGTTTCACACATCCTTAGCTGGCACGAAATATTTCGCATGTTCGGGCACCTTGGCCAGGTCGAAGAGGAGCGTAACGGCGGCGTAAAGGTGACGCGAAATGGGCAGTCATTGCTCCTGCATCCTCACCGTCCCAAAGACACCGCCGAGATCGAGGAAATCATGAGCGTGCGTCACTTTCTCGAGAATACCGATGCCAAGGCACCCGACGCCAAGGCTGGCGAGCTGCACCTGCTGCTGGTCATCGACCACCATGAGGCCCGCCTCTTTCGCTCGGAAATGCACGGCGCGGTTCCGCAGCAGATTCTGCCGCACGAACCGGATGACTTTTTCCGTCATGCACACCACTCGAGGGACTTCTCCAGGGGTCAGGAAAAGCCCGATCCCAACAGCTTTTTTGAGCCTGTGGCCCGCGCGTTGGGCGCAGCCGGCCGGATCCTCATATTCGGCACGGGCACGGGCACGAGCAGCGAGATGGATCAGTTCATCACCTGGCTCAAGCTGAACCACAAGGAGCTGGCTCAGAGAATCATCGGCTCACAGGTCGTTGATGAACACCATCTATCCGTAGACCAACTCCTTGCAAAGGCGCGGGACTATTATGCGAATGCCCTCGTTTCCTCGACATGAGAACGATGAAGGCAGTGTGCATCTATTCCTACGGTGGTCCCAGCGTCCTCGTCTATGAAGACGCCCCGCGCCCGCTGCCGGGCGACGGAGAGGTGCTAGTCAGGGTCCACGCTGCGGGAGTGAATCCGGTTGATTGGAAGATCCGCGAAGGCCACATGAAGGAAATGCTTCATCACACCTTCCCACTTGTGCTTGGCTGGGACGTTTCCGGTGTCATTGAGGCCCTAGGCGCCAATACCGTTCGCTTCAGAGTGGGCGATGAGGTCTTCAGCCGCCCCGATATCGCCCGCGACGGGGCCTATGCGGAATTCATAATCATCAAGGAATCCGAAGTGGCGCTGAAACCCAAGTCCATCGACCATATCCACGCCGCCGCCCTCCCCCTTGCCGGCCTGACGGCCTGGCAGACGCTATTCGACGCAGGCGGCCTTTCCGCGGGACAGCGGGTCCTGATCCACGCGGCGGCAGGCGGCGTCGGGACCCTGGCCGTGCAACTGGCAAAATGGAAGGGAGCCCAAGTCATAGGCACAGCCTCCGAAAGCAACCACGACTTCCTGCGCAAGCTAGGGGTCGACCAGGTTGTCGACTACAAGCGGGAGCGCTTCGAGGAGGTCGTGCAGCTCGTTGACGTCATCCTGGACACCATGGGCGGCGACACGCAGGAGCGATCCTGGAAGGTTCTCAAGCCCGGCGGCATCTTGGTCTCAATCGTTAGCCCTCCCTCAGGCGAGGCCGCAACGGCGCACGGCGTCCGGCAGGCGTTTGTGTTCACCAAGCCCAATGCCCCGCAGCTGGCTGAAATCGCCAAGCTGGCCGATGCCGAGAAACTCAAGGCGATCGTCGAGACAATCCTGCCCCTCTCCGATGCGACCCGCGGCCAGGAGCTGTGCGAGCGCGGCCACACCCGCGGCAAGATCGTGCTGAGGGTGGTGTAACGCCGATAGCGCGGCCGGCACGGGAGCCGATCCGATTGTCTGCATGTTGGGCGGCGTTTCATCCGCGGCCCGCGAACGCACCCTGGCGGCCGTCAGACGCGCAAACCCCTTGGGAACATCCAACCAGGCGGGTAACACCCCATAGCTCGCTTCGGCTTTCGAGCCTACTTTGATCCACGCAGATCACGGCGAGTGCCTCCGGATTCGAGCACCCGACCTGTGGCGTCACTGCAAATTTATGCTGAAAAACACCAAGGAATTGTATGCCAGCAGGCTCGCCGCGCTGGATGGCGACATCGGGCACGTAAAGGACTTCTATTTCGACGACAAAGTCTGGGTGGTCCGCTATCTCGTAGCCGACACGGGGACGTGGCTGACCGGGCGCCTTGTGCTTGTTTCCCCTCATGCATTCGGCCGATTTAATCAAGGAGGGAAGGTGCTGCAGATTAAACTCTCCCGGGCGCAGATTGAAAAATGCCCCTCGATCGAGTCGCACAGGCCGGTTTCACGGCAATACGAGATCGACTACTATCGTTACTATGGATGGCCGGCCTATTGGAATGGCGGTGCGCTATGGGGCACCGGCGGGTTTCCGACCGCTGAGCCGGCGTTGAAGGCCGAGATGGAGGCCCTTTCGCAGCCCCACCACAGGGAAGACAGGCATCTGCGGAGCACCCATGAGGTAACCGGCTACGAGATCCAGGCGGCTGATGGGGTGATTGGCCGGGTAAGCGGCCTGATGGTCGATGACCGGAGCTGGATGATTCACGAGTTCGCTGTCGAGGCCGGTCACTGGTATTCGGGCAAGGAAGTCCTCATTTCAACCAGCAGGATCGAACGGATCAGTTATGAGGAGTCGAAGGTGTTTGTGAGCCTGACCAAGGCAGACATCAAGCGGACCGCGGCGCACGAACTTGCCGGCGCCCATCCCGGAGGATCCAGCGCACCGAACTTCCAGGACTGAATCGTGGCGCGGACACCAATAATCAGTCGCGAGGTTCGCCTGGTCTCCCGTCCCAAGGGCGTGCCCATAGCAGCCAATTTCACATTGGCACAGACCGAGCTTGGGCCCCCGGGAGACCATCAGGTGCTGGTCCGCAACTCCTTCATGTCTGTCGATCCCTACATGCGCGGCAGGATGAACGACAGCCCGTCGTACGTCCCGCCATTCGCCCTAGGGAGGCCGCTGGACGGCGCTGCCGTTGGCAAGGTTGTCGAGTCGCGCGCCGCCGAATTCAAGCCAGGCGACTCCGTCACTTCCACCTTTGGCTGGCGGGAATACTTCATCGCGTCGCCAAAGGATCTGCGTCCGGTGAGCGACGTGATTCAGCCGCAATCCGTGTATCTGGGGGCGCTTGGTATGACGGGCATGACGGCCTGGGTCGGCCTGAATCTCGTGGAGGTGAAGGCCGGCGATGTGATCTATATTTCCGGTGCCGCCGGCGCCGTTGGCAGCGTTGCCGGGCAGCTGGCAAAATTTCGCGGGTGCCAGGTCATCGGGTCCGCCGGCTCGGCAGAAAAGGTCAGGTTCTTGAGGGACGAATGCGGCTTTGACATTGCGTTCGACTACAACGTCGGCCCCGTGGTCGAACAGCTGAGGCTGGAAGCTCCGGACGGGATCGATGTCTATTTTGACAATGTGGGAGGATCGACGCTGGAGGCTGCGCTTACGGTCCTGCGAATCAATGGCCGAATCATCGCCTGCGGCGGCATTTCCGGCTACAACGACGAAAAGCCGCAGCCCGGCCCAACAAACCTGTTCAATATCATCACCAAGCGCCTGACGATGAAAGGTCTGATCGTCACCGACTGGCTTGATCGCCACGGCGCCTTTCAAAGGGAGGTGGGGGATCTTTTTCTAGCCGGCCGATTGAAGAACAAGGAGACCGTCGTAAGTGGAATCGAAAAGGCGGTTGACGCGTTCATCGGTCTCTTCAAGGGCAGCAACACGGGCAAGATGATCGTAAAGCTGGCCTAGCCGGCGCCGTGAAGATCGCCACCGCCGAGCTCTCAATGGAATCGACCGTAACAGCGCTTCTGGCTCCCGGGAAGGGCCTCTTGGCCGCGGATGAGAGCCTAAAGACCATCGGCAAGCGATTCGAGGCTCTCAAGATCGCGTCCACGGAGGAGAACCGCAGGGCCTACCGGGAGCTGCTATTCACGACGCACGGATTGGCCAGACACATCAGCGGTGCGATCCTGTTTGACGAGACGATCCGCCAGAAGATGGAAGGCGCGCTGATTCCTGGCGCTCTTGCCGCGATGGGGATCATTCCGGGCATCAAGGTGGACAAGGGCACTGCCGATCTGCCCGGCTTCGCGGGTGAGAAATTCACGCAGGGGCTCGACGGCCTTCGCGATCGGCTCGCGGAGTACCGCGACCTGGGGGCGCGCTTCACCAAATGGCGGGCGGTGATTGCCGTGGGTGCCGGCTTGCCAACGCCGGCTTGCATCGGAGCCAACGCGCGCGCCCTGGCGCTCTTCGCCGCCTTGAGCCAGGAGGCCGGGCTCGTGCCGATCGTGGAGCCCGAGATCCTGATGGACGGCGCCCACACCCTCGCGCGCTGCGAGGAGGTTACAAGCGTCGTCCTGGATGCCGTGTTTGCCGCGCTGTTCGATCATCGCGTCGGGCTGGAGACAATGCTGCTGAAGGCGAACATGGTGCTTCCCGGCAAGGACTGTCCCCGACAGTCCGGTACTGGGGAGGTGGCTGAGGCCACGATCCGCTGCCTGCGGCGCGCGGTGCCCGCCGCAGTCCCGGGGGTTGTCTTTCTCTCAGGCGGTCAGAGCAGCCTCGAGGCAACGGAGAGGCTGAATGCCATTTGCGGGATACGCCGCTCACCGTGGACCCTGAGCTTCTCATTCGGCCGCGCTCTTCAGGACGCGGCGATGAAGACGTGGAAGGGGTTGCCGGCAAACATCGCGGCCGCGCAGGAGGCCCTTCGCCACCGCGCAACATGCAATGGTCTGGCGGTGCAGGGAAAGTACACGGACCAGGCCGAACGCGGATGCCTGCCCGCCTGAAGGGCCTCACAGACTGATGTCCAACGAAGAGACAGTCCCTGAAATGGAGCCAATGCGGGTTGGAATCGCCGCGGACCACGGAGGTTTTGAGCTGAAGCAATACCTCGAGGCCATGCTGCGCGAAGCCGGTTATCAGGTGATCGACTTTGGAGATGCCAGCCCGCAGCCGGGCGACGACTATCCGGATTTCATCGTGCCGCTTGCGCACGCGGTCGCAGACGGCGAAGTTGTTCGCGGAGTGGGCATCTGTGGCAGCGGAGTCGGGGCTTCGGTGGCCGCCAACAAGGTGCCCGGGGTCCGCGCGTGCCTTATCCATGAGACATACTCCGCCCACCAGGGCGTGGAGGATGACGACATGAACATGCTCTGCCTCGGAGGCCTCGTCGTGGGCCGCGCGGCGGCCTTGGAGCTGGTTCAGACCTTCCTCGCGGCGCGCTTCAGCGGAGCCGAACGCCATCGCCGCCGCCTGGCGAAGATCTCGGAGATCGAAAAGAGAGCGTTGAAAGGAATGCCTTGAAGACAAGCCCTCTCGCGGGGAAACCCGCGCCCGCAGGAATCCTGGTCGATGTGCCCCGGCTCATCACCGCCTACTATACCGATACGCCGGATCCGATGGTTCCCGCGCAGCGCGTGGCGTTCGGCACCTCCGGCCATCGCGGCTCGTCCTTCAACCGGGCCTTCAACGAGTGGCACATCCTTGCGATCACCCAGGCGATCTGCCTTTACCGCGCGCGCCAGCGGACTTCCGGACCGCTATTCATCGGCATCGACACCCACGCGCTGTCCGTCCCCGCATTCGCCACGGCCCTCGAGGTGCTGGCGGCAAACGAGGTGGAGACAATGATCGCAGAAGGCGGCGAATTCACGCCGACCCCGGCCATATCTCACGCGATACTCTCCTACAATCGAGGCCGAAACGGCGGACTGTCGGACGGCATTGTAGTCACGCCGTCGCACAATCCGCCGCATGACGGCGGCTTCAAATACAATCCGCCCAACGGTGGACCGGCCAGCGGCGCCGTCACCGGCTGGATCGAGGCAAAGGCGAACGCGCTGCTCGAGGCCGAGCTGGAGGGTGTGAAGCGAATTCCCTACGGGCGGGCCCTGCGCGTCCCGACGACGCACCGGCACGACTATCTTGGCGCCTACGTGAATGACCTCTGCAACGTCGTGGACCTGGAGGCCATTCGCAGCGCGAAGATCCGCCTAGGCGTCGACCCTCTTGGCGGCGCCGGTGTCCACTACTGGGGACGGATCGCGGAGCGCCACCGCCTGGATCTGACCGTGGTCAACGACGTCGTTGATCCCACCTTTCGTTTCATGACGGTCGATTGGGACGGTCAGATCCGCATGGACCCGTCGTCCCCCTACGCGATGCAGCGCCTGATCGGCATGAAGGATCGCTTTGACCTCTCGTTCGCGTGCGACACCGACCACGACCGGCACGGGATAGTCACACGGAGCGCCGGCCTTCTCCCGCCCAATCACTTCCTCGCGGTGTCCGTATCTCACCTCTTTCAGGAACGCCCGAACTGGCGCCAGTCGGCGGCCGCCGGAAAGACTGTTGTCACCAGCGCGATGATCGACCGCGTCGCAGCAAACCTGGGACGCAAGCTCTACGAGGTTCCGGTAGGCTTCAAATGGTTCGTGGGCGGCCTGTTGGACGGCTCGCTCGGTTTTGGCGGAGAGGAGAGCGCGGGCGCGTCCTTCGCGCGCCTCGATGGAACCGTGTGGACGACGGACAAGGACGGATTCATTCCATGCCTGCTTGCGGCGGAGATCACGGCCCGGAGGCGCAGCGATCCCGGCGAGATCTACGGCACGCTCACGCACGAGTTCGGCGAGTCGTTCTACGACCGGGTGGAGGCGCCGGCGACGCCAGCCGAAAAGGCCGCGTTGGCAAGGCTCTCCCCCGACCAGCTCAAGATCAAGGAATTGGCGGGAGACAGGATCCTATCGGTCCTCACCACGGCCCCGGGCAACGGCGAATCCATCGGCGGCCTCAAGACAGTGACCGAGGGCGGATGGTTTGCCGCGCGGCCGTCAGGAACCGAGGACATCTACAAGATCTACGCCGAGAGCTTTCGCTCGGAATCCCACATGCGTCGCATCCTGGAGGAGGCCCAGGCGATCGTCGGCGCAACATTGGCGGCGGCCAAGGACACCGGTCAGGCCGAACAGGCCACTGACAAGAAGGCGGACTGCGAAGCGGTGGCCGCGTGGCGCAACGAAGGGGATCCGAACTGAAGGCCCCGCCCGGCGCGAACCACGACCATGAGCGAAACCGCGACGGCCAGCACCCCTCCACCCCGCCCTCCCGCGGGCCTGGAAGCCCTTACCGAGCTGGCATTGGACCTTCGCTGGTCATGGAACCATTGCTCGGACGAGTTGTGGAGGCGGCTTGATCCCTCGCTGTGGGCGCAGACGCGCCATCCAAACGTCGTCCTGCAGGAGGTCTCGCGCGACAAGATCGCTAGCTCGCTGGCGGATCCGGACTTTTGCCGGCTTCTCAGCGAGTTAGTGCAGGCAAAACGGCAGGCGGCGGTGGCACCTGGCTGGTTTCAGCTGAAACACACCCAGGCCCCCCTCACCTGCGTCGCCTATTTCTGCATGGAATTCATGCTGAGCGAGGCGCTTCCGATCTATTCCGGCGGGCTCGGAAACGTGGCCGGAGATCAGCTCAAGGCCGCCAGCGACCTGGGCGTGCCGGTCATCGCCATTGGCCTGTTATACCAGCATGGCTTCTTCCGGCAGGTGATCGACCGGGACGGAGCCCAGCAGGCGCTCTATCCCTATAACGATCCCGGACAATTGCCGGTCGCACCGGTGCTCCGGCCGAACGGCGACTGGCTGCGCATTGAGATCGCGCTGCCCGACGGCTCCGTCTGGCTGCGGGTCTGGCAGGTCCAGGTCGGACGGGCAAAGCTCTACCTGCTCGACACGAATGACGCAGCGAACACGCCCATTGACCGCGGGATAACGAGCGAGCTGTATGGCGGCGATCCAGAGCTGCGCCTCAAACAGGAAATAGTGCTCGGGATCGGAGGCTGGCGCCTGCTCGCAGCCCTCGGAGCAAAACCCGACGTTTGCCACCTCAACGAGGGTCACGCGGCCTTCGCGCTGCTGGAGCGCGCCCGCTGCTTCATGCAGGAGACCGGGAGACCGTTCGCCGTCGCTCTGATGGCCACACGGGCAGGCAACCTCTTCACCACTCACACCGCCGTCGCCGCAGGATTTGACCTCTTCCCTCGGACGCTGATCGAGAAGTATCTCGGCCGATATGCGCATGACGACCTGGGCCTGTCACTGCGCGACCTGCTGGCCCTGGGACGCCACAACCCCGACGACGCCGAGGAGCCATTCAACATGGCCTATCTCGCCCTGCGCGGGAGCGCCGCGACCAACGGGGTAAGCCAGCTGCACGGCTGCGTCAGCCGGCACATCTTTGCGCCGCTCTTCCCAAGGTGGCCGGAGGGCGACGTGCCGGTCGGCCACGTGACAAACGGCGTGCATATGCCGACGTGGGATTCGGCTGCGGCCGACGCCATTTGGACCGAGGCCTGCGGCAAGGACCGGTGGCTGGGAGCGTCGTCCACGCTGGACGCCAACGTCCGCCGGATTTCTGATGAAAAGATCTGGGAGCTGCGCAATGCCAGCCGAAAGCAGCTGGTGGAATTCGCCCTCGAGCGGGTTCGCCGGCAAATGGCCGCCTCAGGGGCGGGACCGGAGGCGGACGCCAGAGCCCAAGCCCGTCTGAATCCCGATGTGTTGACTCTCGGCTTTGCCCGGCGCTTCGCGACCTACAAGAGGCCCAACCTCTTGCTGCACGATCCTGCCCGGCTGATACGCATCCTCAAAAATCCCCTGCGCCCGGCGCAGCTCGTACTGGCCGGCAAGGCGCATCCGGCCGACCAGGCCGGCCAGGCACTGATCCATGAGTGGATGAACTTCATCCGCCACAACGAAGCGAATCCACCGGTGGTCTTCCTGGCAGACTACGACATGCTCCTGGCTGAAAACCTGGTGCAGGGGGTCGACGTGTGGATCAACACTCCCCGCCGACCGTGGGAGGCAAGCGGGACAAGTGGGATGAAGGTCCTCGTCAACGGCGGATTGAACCTCTCGGAACTGGATGGCTGGTGGGCCGAGGCCTATTCCCCGGAAGTCGGCTGGGCCCTGGGTGACGGCGGGGAGCATGGCGATGATCCGGCTTGGGATGCAGCCGAAGCGGAAGCCCTCTACGAACGGCTGGAGCAAAGCGTGATACCGGAATTCTATGCGCGAAATGAAAAGGGAATTCCGGCCGCATGGGTGGCCCGCATACGGGAAAGCACGGCAAGATTGACGCCCAGGTTCGCCGCCAATCGCACGGTGTGCGAATACACCGAGCAGCATTATCTTCCGTCGGCCGCCGAGTACCGGGCGCGCGCCGCTGACAGGGGTTCCAGGGCAAAAATGCTCGTCGATACGAAAGATGCGCTGGCCACAAAATGGGCCTCAGTGCGCTTTGGCGCCAGGAGGGTTGAATCCAAGGCGGGACGGCACTTCATCAGGGTGGAGGCCTTCCTGGCAAGTCTCGGCCCGGATGCGGTCAGGGTTGAGCTCTATGCCGACGGCATGCTCGGCGGAAGCGCCGAGCGGCTAGAGATGACGCGGCTGGAAAGGACCGGGCCTGCAGGGGACGGCTTCGTTTACAGCGCCACGGTATCAGACGCCCGTCGCGCAACGGACTATACGGCGCGGATGGTGCCGAGATGCGACGGCCTCGCCGCGCCCATGGAGGCCGGCGAGATCCTTTGGCAGAAGTGACGCCGCCGCGGGCATCGGCGCGTGTGTTGAGCATCCCCCGCCCGGTGACTGCCCGGACGTCGCCCAAGAGGCCGCGGCCGGCGCCGGTCCGCGCCTTACGACCTATGCCTTCTTGCCGCTGAAGAATGAGGCGATGAAGAGGATCAGGAATATCACGAAGAGGACCTTCGCGATCATGGCTGCCGTGCCAGCAATCACGCCAAAGCCGAGAATGCCCGCAATGATGGCAATAATGAGAAACGTGACTGCGTAGCTTAGCATGGGAGAATGGGTTACGTTGATTTTGATCCGCGCAGAATGCCGACCAGACCGACGGCGGCTGCAACGCCTCCGCCGATGAGGAGCCAGAGTGTCTTGTCCGTGGGCGCGCCCGTGAACATCCGGGAGACGCCCGAGCCGACGGAATTGGATGCGGCGACGCCGTAGACGATCAGGGTGATGCCCCCGATGAGGAGTGCGATCGAGACGAGTTTGTTCATGGTGTTATTTCTCGGAGACTTCCTCCTCCTCGGTTTCAAGCTGGGCCCTGAGCATCCACGCAGCCTTCTCATGCCGCTCCATCAGGCCCGTGAGGAAGTCCGCGGTGCCCGCGTCACCAAAGCGCTCGATGCAGGCGTCACTGTCGGTGCGAAGCTGCACGATGAGCTCCTCGTGCAGGGCGAGAAGCTCGGAGATCATGTGCTCGCCGGGCAGGTCCATGCCGGGATCCGCCGAGGAACGCGCCGACTTCACGAGATCGGCCAGGTTGCCCCTTGCGCCCACCCCGATTGACCGGGCTCTCTCGGCCACGTCGTCGATCCATTTGGCCAGCTGCTCGTACTGGGTCTCGAACTCCAGGTGGAGGCTGCGGAAATCGGGCCCGGTCACGTTCCAGTGATAGTCGCGCGTGGTTACGTAGAGGACGAATTCGTCCGCTAGGATGAGGTTGAGGATCTGTCCCACCTCCAGGCGGGCCTCGTCGTTCAATCCGATGTTGGTTTTCATGCTTAGTAAGTCGTGCGGCCGGCATAAGCCGGCCGCACGTTTTCAACAACACTTGGCCTGTCTACGGCCGTCCCAAATGTGAGGCTGTTCAGCCCTTGATCGTCATGTCGTTAACCACCGACTTCACCCCGCGCGTGTCCTGGGCGAGCTTGGTGACGAGAGCCTTTTCCGCGTCCGAGTTTGCGACGCCAGAGATGCTGACGACGGCATTTTCGGTGATGACCTTGGTCGAGAGCGCGCTCGTCGAACTATGGCTTAGGAGCGCGAATTTCACCTGCGACGTGATTGAAGCGTCGTCAATCGTCTCGCCGATCGTGCTGGCCGTTGCGGGCGGGCTTTCGACAACCATCTCGTTCCTGACGGACTTCACGTTGTCGATTTCCTTCGCATAGATCCCCGTGAGATCCTTCTGGGCTCCGTTGATCGCGGTGCCCGTCAGCGTGACGACGCCATCCTTGACGTCGACCTTCGTGGCGGTGGCACTCACGTTCGCCTTAACGAGCAGCTCGCTGCGGATCTTGAGTGCGATCCATGCATCGGAGTGCTCGGGAACGTCCGACTTGACGGTGATCTGGTTGTCGACCCTGACGACGCCGGGAAGGTTTCCCACGGTGTCCTCGGCGAGGGCCCTGTCATCCTTGTCCTGGACCGTGCCTGTAAGCGTGACGACGCCGTCGTCGGCCTTTGCGGTCACGCGGTCGTTGAGGACCGTGCGGAAGTTGTAGGAACCCTTTGCGGCGTCCTCGATCTTTCCATCATTGGCTGTGGAGGCAAATAACGCGACGGGAAGGGTCGCGGCGAGTAGCAGTGCGATGCGTGTGTATGTCTTCATATCTTTAATCATTGTGGGGCAAAAGGAGCGCGCCTCGATCACGGCAAGGCAGGCAAATGGGAGGATCGACAGAGATCTTCCCGGCGTTCCGGGCGCACATTCGGCCTTCGAGCTCTCGCCTCGCGCGAAAGAGCCTCTTCCCTTGTGCCAGTTGACGCCATGGGATCACCGTACCGGACAAGGCCTTGGGCCGCTATGGGGTGTTCAACGCATGCCGATGACCCCACCCGACCGATAGTATTTCACCCCATTTCGACGCGGATGATTCCCGTGTAACGTCCCGCCCACAATGGTCGCAACTAACTCAGATTACGGTTCCACGCTCCAGGCCACATCCACCGCACCTGGTCGCACCGCACGAGAGGTGATTTCAAGCCAGGCGGCCGTTCATGACGCTGACTTGGTGCGCCGCTTCAGGTTTGGAGATGAGGACGCGTTTGTCGCGATTGTCTCCCGCTACCGCGACAAGATGTTCTCAATCGCATTTGCCCACCTGCGCAATTACGCCGACGCCGAGGAGATAGCTCAGGACACCTTCATCCGGGCCCATCGCGGGCTGGCGCGCTTTCGGGGCGACTCCTCGCTGGCGACGTGGCTGCACAGGATCGCCTTCAATCTGTCCCGCAACCGCCACAAGCACAATTTCAGCCGCCGGCGCCACACCACCCTTTCGCTCGACTGTTCGTTCAGCGAAGATAGCAGGGAGACCTTCGCCGACCTGATCGCATGCGACGCTCCAAGCCCCGCGCGCGAGGCGACAGCATGCGAGTTTTCCGAGATCGTCGCCACGTGCATGGAAAAGCTCGGAGACTGCCAGCGCGAGATCCTTGTGCTTCGCAACGGTCAGAGCCAGTCCTATGCCGATATTGCCGAGACGCTGGGGATCAACATCGGCACCGTGAAGAGCCGCATCGGGCGCGCCCGGGAGCATCTCCGCATACTCCTCGCGGAGGCGTATCCCGAAATGGCCTCCGAAACTCCTGGCACCGGCTGGTTCGGGCCCATTCGCTCGCTGGGACACGTCGCCGTCGCCTGCGCCTGAAGGCGTTGGAAGGCCGCAGGGCGGCAAAAGGCGCACCCGCCGGCCTGTCAAACGATCGTGACCTGGACGCTGCTCTCGATAATGCCCCGCGCGATGGCGTAGCGTGTCAGGCCGGCCGTATCGTGGATATTCAGCTTGTCCATCAGATGCTGCCTGTGTTTTTCGACCGTCTTTATGCTGATGTTCAGACCGGATGCGACCTGCTTGTTGGCCTGACCCTCGGCGACCAGCTGGATGACTTCCAGCTCGCGCGACGTCAGGCCTGTTGCCTTCTTGACCAGCAGTCCGCCAGCCTTCTCCGGTTTGTGGTAGTGGTCGCGCAGGCGCTTTGAAACCTGCGGGCTGTAAAACGTGTTCCCCTCCATGATCTCGTGGATCGCCTTTGCCAGAATCTGCGCCGAGGTCTGCTTGATGAGAAATCCCACCGCCCCCACCGCGATGACCCTGTCGATGTAGGCATCATCGCTGTGCGCCGAAAGGATGAGCACCTTGGTGCCCGGACGCGCGGCCACAATCTGGCGCGTGGCCTCCAGTCCGTTGAGAAGCGGCATGGCGATGTCCATGACAACAACGTCGGGGCGGAGCTCCGCGGCCAGTTCCACGGCTTCGCGTCCGTTGCGGGCTTCACCGACGACATGGATCCCGCCGTCGGCAAGCAGGAGAGCCCGGAGGCCCTCCCGAACAATCGTGTGATCGTCCGCCAGCAGGGTTTTGATGGGATTCATAGATTTAGTGGCCGCCGCGGCATCCGAGCAGTAGTCGTGCGGGAGAACCGGCATCGGCCTGACTCCCGATCAGTGCCTTGCGACGATGGCCTCGGCTTGGTGCGATATTCATTGGTGCGGCCTGGGCCATTCGGTGGAGCATCGCTCAACTGTCTTCGGCCATTTCCCCGACCCCCGCAAGAGCCGTTTCCTTTGACTCAACCGGTTGTGCCGCTCCATCCGATGCGGCTGCGGCAATTTGTGTGTTCCGCTTAATCAAGGGGTTGATCAAATGCCAATTATGTCAGGATAGACGACGAGTTCCGCCAAGACTGCCGCAACTCCCGCGGCATCCACCAAATGGACCGGTCCTAAGGTGTCACAGAAGAAACGCTAAGTCGATGGGGTGAGCACCCCATTGTTTGCATCCGTAACACGCGTGTTGCCAGGTTTTCACCAGAAATCCCCGGGGGCTGCATGGGGGGTTGAACCCATGGAACATCGGCCGCGCGGAGGCTACACTTCCCAGCATGAATACCACACTCTGCATGGGCCGGACGAGGATAGCCCTCGGATTGCTGGCCGCGGCCGTGGTTGGGATCCCCTCCCGCGCGCCCGCCCAGGCCCAGGTCGTCACCGTCTCCGGATCGGATGGCACGGCCGCGACCGCGTGGGTCGAGATCAAGAATGACACCTATGAGCAGCGGGCGCATTTCACGGCGGGCGTCGAGCGCCTCTCAGCCAGGCTCGATCGGCAGATAAGCATCCTCAAGGCCAAGCGCGCGGGCATGACGACCGGCACGAAGGAATGGGATTTCGCAATGAAAGAGGTGGACGATTCCCGCTCGTTCCTCACGAGCCGGATGAGCGAACTGGCACATACGACGACTCCCGAAACGTGGACCGACGCCAAGGACAGGATCGGCGAGGCATGGACGCGCTCGCAGCTTGCCGTCGACAAGATGAATGCGACCGTCACCTCCTGAATATTCGCCAATGACAAACCCAACGAAGAGGTTCGCAGTGACCGTCGCCAAGAAGGCATGGACCTCGGAGCTTCCGATAACGGTCGTACACATCCCGTGGGACCAGTTCGGCGCGAAGGGCGGCCCCGAAGCCTACGCCGCCCTGATCGAGCGGTCGGGCGGCGATGCCGTCATTGTATCCAAGTCCCCCGAAGGGAAATGGTCCAGTTACACCAAGCTGGAGAACGCGTGGAAGGCAGTCTGCGAGGCCACCCCGCTGGACTCGCTTGAATGGCATACAATGCCCATAGAATCAGATTACTACCCCTGGGAGATGTTTGGGCGTTAGGGTTGAGAGAAGGCCCGTGTGCCTGCGCAAATGCGCATTGGGCGAAGCATGGAGGGCTCCGGCCGCCTCTCGGGACGCCAACCTTCACCGGGAACATAGGCGCCGTTCCAGTCTTGAAGAAGCCCGCGGAGGAAGGTCGACCTTGGGGACCGGCGTGTCCGGCGACATCGGCGGGCATGGGACCCATGTCGATGCGCACAGTTCCCGACCCCGCACCCAGGCCGAAGGAAGCCATGCAGGTATCAGGGCGCCGGAAGCCGCTTCAGTCAGAGCGGGTTGCGAAAGGTGGACCATGCGGGGGGTTAGCTTAGAGCCGATCGGGACCCAGTGGGTTCTGAGCCTGCGAGAGAGCGCGCCGGGCTCATGCCTATTTCACCCCATAGTATGCTGAGCGACAAAGGATTATACTATGGATCCCATCCAGCCAACCCGTCCAAGTCTTCACACCCTTCGTGTTCAGGCAGCGTGACAGAAAAGAGAATAATCAAATGAAATACGCCAAACTAGCATTCTCGGTCCTCGCGGCCTTTGTCGGCTCACAGGCCTACGCGCAAACCAACACGGTTTCCTCCATTGCCATCGATACGGCAATAACGGCGGGGGGCACCGCGAACGGTGTCGCGGTTGTCACGCCGCGGATCGGGACCGCTCTCAATGATCCCGGCAGCGTCCAGAACAATCTCGCCGGACTTCAGTACGTCGCCGGCCAGATCCCGCTCAACGGCTCACCCGCATCGGTTGCGTTCTTCGCTCTTACCGGGGCGGCGATCCCGGCCGGGGGAGGCCCGGCCACGGCTTTCTCGAGCTACGGCACGCTTGTCACCCCGACGCAGGTGAACACTTATGCCGACCCCGCCTCGAAGCTCACCCCGAATTCCTATTCGGCCCTGACTTTTGCGGCGGCTGATCTCGGCTTTGGCTCAAGCAACTTCTACACGATCCACCACGCGCCCAATAGCGTGGATTACTTCGCCGCAATCGTGCCCGGCACCGGCGTCGCAACCTCGATCGCGGACCTGAAGCCCATGTCCTGGCCCGCGACCGGCGGCGTGGCCGGCGGCCCGGCGAGTCCCGGCACGAATGGCTACTTCGCGCTGGCGTATGCCACCGGGGCGGTCACCGGGTATGCGGCCAACAGCATGTTTTATCTCCGCACCGACGTGGCCAGCCACACCCAGTTTGGCATCATGATTCCGGCTTTGACGAGCGCCTCCAACGACGTGATCGATCTTAACACGGCCGTTGGAAGTTTCGGCGTCGGCGGCTATACAACGCTCACCTATACGGTCACCGACATCGGCTATGGGGCCAACCAGTTCTATTATCTTCGGCAGGACTCCATCACGGGTAACACTATCCTTGGTCGTCTGAACCCCAGCAAATCCGCATTGACGAGAACCATTTCGGACATGGCCAACCTCGGCGGCGTCTTCAACACGCTTGTATTCGCGCCTGATGCCACAGGGACAGGAGTGGGCTGGGGCACAGACCAGTTTTATGCCACAGGCTCGCTAGCGCAGGGAGCCCAATCAGTCAGCTTCGAGGCCATTCCCGACCATAACATTGGCGACGTGTTCAACGTAACGCCAACCGCCAGTTCGGGCCTTGATATTGACGTCACCGTCGTAAGCGGCCCCGCCACGGTCGCGCAAACCGGCGGCTCAGGAGCCATGCCCTCAGCGCGCGTGTTCACCGTCACGACCACTGGCCCGGGCATCGTGACGCTACAGGCCCGCCAGGCAGGCCAGCTTGCTGCACCGGCTTTCACCGCAAACCTGCTGCAACAGAGTTTTAATGTCCTTGGACTGCCGGCAATCACCAGCTCGAATTCCGCGCCGGGCACCGTCGGCGCGGCTTTCACATTCAATGTCACCGCGACCGGATCACCAACGAGCTATGCCTCGACGCTCCTGCCGGCCGGCCTCGTGTTAAACACGGCCACCGGCGCCATCACCGGCACGCCCACCGCGACCGGAGTCACGGTCGTTACGCTTACTGCGACGAATGCCACGGGCACCAGCCCCGGAGCCACGCTGACCATCACGGTCTCGGCGGCCGGTGCCGTGCCTGTCATCACCGGCCCGATCACGGCGCCTGGCACCGTCGGCGTCGCCTTCACGTATAACATAGCCGCGACCGGCCTGCCCACGGCCTACACCGCCAGCCCGCTCCCGGCCGGCCTTGCCGTCAATGCCGCCACCGGCGCCATCACCGGCACGCCCACCGCGACCGGAGTCACGGTCGTTACGCTCACCGCGACGAATGCCACGGGCGCCAGCCTCCCCGTCACACTGACCGTCACGGTCGCTGCGGCCGCCGGAGCACCCGTCATCACAAGTCCGCTCACCGCTCCGGCCACCGTGGGCACGCCATTCGTCACGTATCCGATCATGGCAACGGGCCTGCCGACGAGCTACAGCGCCACCGGCCTCCCGCTTGGCCTTTCCCTCAATACCACGACAGGCGAGATCAACGGTACGCCGACGGCAGCGGGAGTTTCGGTCGTGACACTCAGCGCCACGAACGCCTCCGGCACTGGGACCGCAACGCTGACCATCACGGTCGCCGCGGCCGGCGTCCCGCCCGTCATCACGAGCCCGACCGCTGCAAATGTCCCAGGCACGGTCGGCACGACGCTCGTCACCTATCCGATCACGGCGACGGGCCTGCCCACGAGCTACAGCGCCACGAATCTGCCGCCCGGTCTCACCCTCAATCCTCTGACCGGAGCCATCGCCGGCATTCCAACGTCCCCGGGCACCTATGGCGTGACGATTGGCGCCACGAATAGCACGGGCACCGGGACCGCCGTTGTGGTCTTCGCGATCGCTGCGGCCGCCGTCGCGCCCATCATCACGAGCCCGGCCAACCCCACGGGCACGGTGAACACGCCGATTGCCACGTATCCGATCACGGCAACGGGCCTGCCGACGAGCTACACCGCCACCGGCCTGCCGCCCGGCCTCACCCTCAATCCCCTGACCGGCCAGATCAACGGCACGCCCACGACGGCGGGCACCTACGCAGCCATGGTTACCGCCACGAACAGCTCCGGCACCAGCACGGTCACCCTGACGTGGGTCATAGCCCCGTTCGGCTTCAGCCACATCGTGAACTTCTCCGCACGGGCAATGTCCGGCCCGGGGAGCGACACCTTGATCGTAGGCTTCACGGTTTCCGGCGATGGCAAGAACCTCCTCGTGCGCGGCATTGGCCCCGGCTTGGCGGCCTTCGGCATCTCGAACTTCCTCGCCAATCCCATCCTCACGATGTTCGACAACAGCGGCGTGATCCAGGAGACGGACAGCGGCTGGCAGGTCAACAGCGCCGGCCAGAATGACAGCGCCCTTATCGCATCGACCGCCGCCTCGGTCGGAGCGTTTCCGCTCGCGAGCGGCAGCATGGACTCGGCGCTTCTCGTGACGGTCGACAACGGCGTCCATACGACGGGCCTTCTCACAACGAACGGTGCGGCAGGCGTCGGCCTGATTGAGATCTACGACACCGGCGGCAATCCTTACGCGAGTCTTACCAATGTGTCGGCGCGCATGGAGGTCACCGGCGGCAACGGCATCCTCATCGCCGGTTTGGTGATCGGGGGCAACTCTTCCAAGACGGTGCTGATCCGCGGAGTAGGCCCAACCCTGTCGGAATTCGGCGTCACCGGCGTTCTTGCCGATCCGCAGATAACCGTCTTCTCGGGCACGACCGCGATAGCCAGCAATTCCAGCTGGGGAACCGGCACCAGCACCGCCGCGCAGATCACCGCTGCTTTCGTGCAGGTCGGGGCATTCCCGCTGCCGACCGGCAGCAAGGACGCGGCCCTTCTCGTCACGCTCAACCCCGGCCCCTACACCGTGGAGGTCACCAGCGCCAGCAATGCGAATGGCGTCGCCCTCATAGAAGTTTACGACACCCAGCCGTGATATACACGCCCAACGGGTGCGTAGGGGGCTTCGCGGACATTCCGCGAAGCCCCTTCCATTTCAGGGGATCTCCATCGTCGCCAGCCGCCTCTTAGGGCTTGGGATCAATACCCCGGTGTCGCGGCGGCGGCCTTTGCCGGCCGGCCGCAGCCCGCGGGCATGGGGCCGGGGAGCCCCCGCTTCATGGCCTCGGTCAAGATCGCCTCAGTCGCCGTCGCGCCGATCCGGCTGACGCCGATCGCGCGGACCATCAGCAGGTCGTCCAGGGTGCGCACGCCCCCGGCGGCCTTGATCTGGACCCTCTCCGGGCAGTGGGCGCGCATGAGCCGCAGCTGCCGCTCCGTCGCGCCCTTGTAGTTGTAGTCGCCGTTCGGCTGCTTGACGAAGCCGTAGCCGGTGGACGTCTTGACGAAGGCCGCGCCGACCTCCGAGCAGATCTCGCACAGCTGGATGATCTGGGCGTCCTGCAGGTAGTCGTTCTCGAAGATCACCTTGAGGATCGCGCCGCGGGCGACGCAGGCCTCGTTCACCTGCCGGATGTCACTCGATACGTAGCGCAGGTCGCCGCCGAGTACCCGCCCGGCGTTGGCCACCATGTCTATCTCCTTTGCGCCCTCGAGCACCGCGAGCTCCGCCTCGCGGACCTTGATCGCGGTGTGGCTGTTGCCGTGCGGAAATCCGATGACCGAGCAGACCAGGACCCCCGTCCCCCTGGTGAGTTCGGCGGCGCGCGGCACGTAGTAGGGCTTCACGCATACGGTGGCCACGTCGTAGCGGACCGCGAGGGCGCACCCGGCGTCGAGCTGGGCGTCCGTCATCGTCGGGTGCAGGAGCGAATGGTCGATCATCTTGGCGAGATCGAGGACAGAGGGCTGGCTGGAGACTTGGTTCATGGAGGTGAAAATGTCGGGCTGCGGATGGGCCGGCCCGTGGGATCTGGCGGGCCCTGCACGGACCGCCGTCCCGCAAGCCGGGCCCTTGTATGCGGGGGCATTTCGTATTACGCCCTAATCAGCACAAGTGGAAGTCGTCTTTTTGCCCCGAGGCTTCCGGAAGGCCCCAACCATGAAACTCGGATTCGTGTCGGCAATTCTACCCGACCTCGACTTGGACCATGTCCTGTCGTTCGCGCGAGAGTCCGGGTTCGCCACGGTCGAGGCCATGTGCTGGCCCGTTGGCAGGGCCGAGCGCCGCTATGCGGGTGTGACGCACATCGACGCGTCGCACTTCGGCCGCGCGGAGGCGGACGCCGTCATGGCCCTGTGCGCGCGCCACGGCGTCACGCTCTCGGGCCTCGGCTACTATCCCAACCCGTTGACGGCGGACGAGAGGGAGGCGGGGGTCTGCATCGGCCACCTGAAGAAGGTGATCACCGCCGCCGCGCTCCTCGGCGTCAACCAGGTGAACACGTTCATCGGCCGCGATCCTGCGCGGGCGCCGGCCGACAACTGGAGGGTGTTCGATGAGCGCTGGCCTGGGATCGTCCGGCATGCCGAGGCCGCGGGCGTGAGAATCGGGATCGAAAACTGCCCGATGTACTTCACCCAGGACGAGTGGCCCGGCGGCAAGAACCTCGCGGTCTCTCCCCGGACCTGGCGCGAGATGTTCCGGCGCATCCCAAGCCGCGCGCTCGGCCTGAACTATGACCCGTCCCACATGGTCTGGCAGCAGATGGATCACCTCGCGCCGCTACGGGAGTTTGCGGACCGGATCTACCACGTGCACGCCAAGGACTTGAAGGTGGATCGCCCCAGCCTGAACGATGTCGGCATCCTCGCACCGCCGCTTGACTACCATTCCCCGAGACTGCCGGGGCTGGGCGACATCGACTGGCTCGCCTTCCTCATGGCGTTGCGCGACACCGGCTACGACGGGCCCGTGTGCGTCGAGGTCGAGGACCGCGCCTACGAGGCGACCCTGGAGAGGCGCAAAGAGGCGCTGCATCAAAGCGGGAGCTTCCTGCGGAGGTTCATGCCGGCCTGACCCGGACAATGGCCGTTCCTCCGGCGCCCCGCCTCCGGAGCGGCCCCTCTTGAGACGCAGTTGCAGCGGGCGCTCCTGCATAGGCCGTTAACTCCACCCATTGCTACGCCGACAAATGGAGATGGTCGTTCTCGGCAACTCCGCTAGGATAGCAGGCCAAATCATGTCATGCCGTGCAGCGGGTTCCGGTCCGCGACCAGCCTGTCTAGGTCGACCTGGACATGCTCATCCAGGCGCCCCTGCGCAAGGGGGGCGGTTTGATTGACAAGTTGCTCGGGAGGTGAACAGCGGCGCGCGTGCTGCCAAAAAGATGTTCCACGATGCCCCTCTGGATCGCGATCCCGGGCGGGCGGGGCGGTCAAGGCGGCGTTCGTCCCGTTTTTCGAACAGTCCTAGTCAAGCGCCCATGACCGGGACTGCGAACCATCGGCCTTGTTCTCTTTGAAGAACAGGCCGATGGGCTCGATCCAAGCCTTTGCGTGAACACAACCAGATAGATTACGCTGGTCCCGGGTGATGTCACTGCACGTCGTAGACCTCGAGGAGGGCGACGCCGCTGGTGTTTCCCACGCCGGTAATTTGCACGGAGTAGGACCCGGGTTGCAGGGTGTTGATCATGGCCGCGTCCAAGCTGCCGCTGGTCAGTGAAAAGGCGCCGACCTGTGCAAACGTGTAGGTCAACTGGGTGACGTTGTTGCCAACTTCCCAGTTGGAATTGGTGGCAATCTGGGTGCTGCCCGAGAAGAGCGTGATCCGGGGATTGGCGAGCACTCCGACGACTCCGAAGGTTGTTGACAGGGTCGGGCCGACGCCGCGGATGAGCACGGTCTTCGGGGCATTGCCCGCGATGACGAAACCGATGGTGGCGGGACCCGAATTGCCGCCGGCCCCATTGACCAGAATCAGAGCAGACGCATTGATCAGGCGGGCGTTGAGATTGGATTGGGTGTCGTAAATCTCTGCCAGGGCGGTGCCGGTGTCGTTGCTAGCGCCGGTGATTTGTGCCGTATACGGGCCATTGTTGACCACGGCGATCAGAGCGGAATCGGCGCTGCCTTGCTGCAGTGGGAACGCCCCAATCTGCGCGGTTAGCACGGGCAAGACGTTGGCATCGCTGCCGGTCTGCCAGCCAGTGTCCGTGGCGATTGGATTGGTGTCGCTGAACAACGTGAGCTTGGGATCGGGCAGCGGGTTGGTGACGCCGTAGGCTGCGAGTCCCGGACCAACCCCGCGCACCAGCAAGGTCATGTTGTCGCCCGCCACGACGAAGCCGAGTGTCAGCAACTGGCTGCCTGATCCGACCAAGGCTCGCGCCGAGAAGTCGATGATCCGGTTGGACTGCTCCGGGGCGATCGTGATTATGAGGACAACGCCCCCGGTTCCGTAGGCGTTCGTGGCCGAAATCGGTGTGAACCAAGTACCCGCCACAGTGGGCGTGCCGGTGATGGCGCCGGTCGTCGTATCGAGCGA
>Ga0265338_10000515_pt1 | contig 68049 bp, 51 predicted proteins | sample 42126metaG_FD_193579 | JGI IMG/M metagenome (GOLD analysis project Ga0265338, IMG submission 193579) | Rhizosphere microbial communities from Carex aquatilis grown in University of Washington, Seatle, WA, United States - 4-21-26 metaG | ecosystem: Host-associated > Plants > Roots > Rhizosphere...
GGGAGTGGTGCCCGGGGCAGGTGTGGCCTGCGTGTCTGTGGTGGCCGCGGGTGTGCTCGCCGGAGCAGCCGTTTGAGTCCCTGGCTGGCTTTGGGGTGTGCTTGAAGTGTCAGCAGTGGACTGTGCCCAGGCGCTGGTGGCCAATGCCAAAGCCACTATCGCTGCAGATGCAATTACCGACCCAATGCGAATAGACCTCATGAACCTAACCTCCGCACAGCCCTGATGAGCCCCGTTCGCTCTCAAAACCGGCCACCAGCGTAGGAGCCCGCCGGGAAACTCCGCTCCGCTCTGCAACTTTAGACGCTAGTATGGGCCAGTTCGGTAACGAAAAACCAGCAATAAAAGGCGCGCCGTTTGCAGGGTGCATACTCTTCGGGTCACATTCATTGCAAGCAGGGGTGATTTCGCGCTTCGTTCTACTATAGTTGAGAGCAAAGAAACCCGAGGGAGGCCCATGGGTCGAGCAGGTTTGACGCTGGCGGCAGTCATTTGCGGAGCGGTGCATCTTTCTGCGCAGGCCGGTGTCCGGCAGCCCACTCCCCCGGTGCCCCCGGCAGCACCGCATGTCAAAACTGCGGCCAAGGCTGCGCCCGCCGCGCCCGCGCAATTCGATGCCTCCTGGCTCGGCTCGCCCATCACTCTTGACAAGGCCTGGCTCATTGGCGTCTCGGCCGATCCCAATGCAGCCAAAGCCGATTTTGACGATTCCAGTTGGGCCCTGCGCGATGCGCATCCGTCCATGATGAAGCTTTCGGGCGTGGATGTGACACCTAAGCCAAAAAGCGGCGTTCACGTTGAAGTCAACGACAAAGACGTAGACGACGAGGATAATCCGACGCCTGGAGGCAAGTTCTCCTGGTATCGGATTCATGTAAAGCTGCCTCCCAACCACGGCCCCTTGTCGCTGCTAATGCAGTTGCCGGTTTCGCAAACCATGGGTATGGCGGCGATGACCACAAACATCAACGCCGATGTTTATGTGAACGGCAAACTCGTCATTCCCGAGGGGCCGCACGGCGACATGACCGGCCGCTATCAGCAGGTTTCAAGAATCTACAACCTCGACCTGCCGCCCGAGTCAACTGAAGTAACCATCGCTCTTAAAACCCTGTTCATTCCGTTCGGGCCTTGGGCCTACACCAACTTTTTCGCGCATCGCACCTTCATTCTGGGCAGGCATAGCGATCTGGCCGCAGGCCTGAGGGTGTGGCAAGACAAAAACCTGTTTGAGCGCATCCCGCGACTGGTCTATTCCATCATGCTGGTTGTGCTGGCCATGTTCCTGCTGGCTCTCTACTTATCGCAACAAGGGCACACCGAGTATCTATGGCTGGCGCTGCATGAGCTGGTGCAGGCGCCCATCAACTTTATTGAGTACGCGGGTAACTCAGCGCGGCTCGACAGCCTGTGGTACGGCGCGCTGATGTTTCAACTGGTGCTGATCTCGGCGTACCTGTTCTTTGAGTTCCTAATCGCTTTTCTCGCGCTCAAGCGACGCTGGTACATCCGGTGGCTGCGTTACACCGCCCCTATCATGGCATGTGTAGGTCCGCTATTGCTGGTGGTTGAACACCACACGGTAATTGCCATCCTTGTGGCCATTGCGATTATAGGCACTTTCCTCTGGATGCTGGGGTGGGGCATTTTCGTTTTCACCACTCTCATTACAGCCACCATCAAGCGCAATTTTGAAGCCGGAATGCTGCTAATTCCGCTGGTACTTACCGGCGTGGGAATCATTCAGCCGGTCTATTCGGCCAGCATGGACGAAATACACGGCACAACCGGCAGCCAGCCCTTAACCCTGCTGGCCGGGCCAATTCCCTTCCACTTCACGTCGATTGCCGACTTCACGGGGGTCCTGGCGATCGTGCTCATCATCTTCTTCAGGTTCCTGCGCATTCATCGCGACCAGGAACGCGCATCGAGCGAGCTGGCTGCCGCGCGCAGCGTGCAGGAACTGCTGATTCCGCTTGAGAAGCCCATCACCCCGGGCTTTGAAGTTGACTCGGTTTATACCCCCGCCAACGAAGTCGGCGGCGACTTCTTCCACGTGCAGACCCTGAGCAATGGCGCAATGCTGGTGGTGATTGGCGACGTGGCCGGAAAGGGCCTGAAGGCGGCAATGAATGTCTCTCTGCTGATGGGTGCGCTACGCCAAACCACAGAGACGAGTCCAGCCAGAATCCTGGAGAGGTTGAATGGGGTGCTGGTAGGCACAGATGGATTTACCACCTGCCAGGCAGTGTGGTTTGGCGCCAACGGCGAAGTGGTGCTGTCCAGCGCCGGCCACCTGCCGCCCTATCTCAACAGCCAGGAGGTAAGCGTCCCAGGAGGTCTGCCGCTGGGCATACTGCCAGACGTGGAATACGACGAGGTGCAACTCTATCTGCATCCCGGCGATCGGTTGCTGCTGCTTTCAGACGGCGTAGTTGAAGCCCGCAAGTCGGGCGAGTTGTTCGGCTTTGACCGGGTGAGGAACCTCTGCAACCAAACCGCGTTTTACCTGGCAGAAGCAGCAAAAGAATTCGGCCAGGAAGACGACATCACCGTACTCACAGTCCGCCGGCTAGCGCAAGCCATGGCGGCGTAAGAACGACAGGGAAAGGAAATTCGGAGGGAGCAAGGGGCTTTAAAGGCAGCGGAAAAACTCGGCGGTATAAGGTCTTGTATCAGGGCGCGACTTCAGTCCCGCCGATAAGGTCCATAAAATGATTCTGGGGCTTTAGCCCCTGAGGGACGTTTTCAAACGTTCCACTCCACGCGATGACTTTTTCCGCCGCCTCTTTAGCCCCCTGAACAAAGCGATAGAAATCGGGCCTTCAGGCCCGGGCTCTTATTTCCAAAATCCAGCAACTTTGGGTGCCCCATCCATCGAGCGTCCTTTGCTCGATGAGTGGGAACCACGAATCTCAACATGGCTGCATTTGGTTTTGCTCCTCGTTATGGCGGAGTAGACTTCAGAGGACCCATTTGTACACACCAAAATTCAACCAGCAAACCGACCGCGCAATTCTGCTTGAAGCAATGCAGCGCTACTCCTTCGCCATCCTGTTCGGCGGGAGCGCCCTTGATGAGACCGCGACGGCCACTCACCTGCCCCTCATGGTCAAAGACGAAGGACCGCACGGGCTGATCGAAGGCCACTTTGCACGCGCCAACCCACATTGGCAGGCGCTGGCCGGGCGCGAAACGCTGGTGGTCTTTCCCGGGCCCCACACCTACGTCTCTCCCGCGAATTATGTTGAAGAGCTCTCGGTGCCCACCTGGAATTACATCGCGGTGCACGCCTACGGAAAAATGTCGCTGGTTGAAGACGACGCCGGCAAAGAGTCTCTGGTTGAAGGGCTGATTGCCATCCACGAACCGCGCTACGCCGATCAATGGCGTGCAATGCCCGCGGGATACCGGAAAACCATGCTGGCCGGAATCATGGGCTTCAGGATTCCGATTGAGCGCATCGAAGGCAAATTCAAACTCAGCCAGAACCGCAAAGAACAGGAGCGCGCGAATGTCCACGCCACGCAGGCCGCAGGTTCAAGCGACGAGCGCGAACTGGCCGAGTGGATGGAGCGGCTAGGGATTTCGGCGCATTAATGGTCATGGACTTACCGTACACGCCTCTATAAAAGGAGACTCATGATTCAGACTTCGATGAAGGTGGTTCCAATCAGAGCCTTGGGATTTGCATTGATGCTCACGGTTCTCTGCCAGACTGGCGCGCAGAGCGCCAAAGATCCTTATCCGGCAATGGCCCCGGTCGCCCAATACATGATGGATCGAGACGCTGAGATTGCGCTCGCCCGCAGTGCTGCGCCTGCCTCCATTTCAGACAACGCCGAAGTCATGGTGCTGGGCCCAGAGGGATACACAACCGCGGTGAAAGGCACCAACGGCTTTCTCTGCATCGTGGAGCGAGGGTGGGCTTCATCCACTGGCGAATCCGACTTCTGGAACCCAAAACTCCGCGGTCCTGTTTGCCTCAACGCGGCGGCCGCAAGAAGTTTTGAGCCCATCTATCTAATGCGGACAAAGCTGATTCTTGCAGGAAAGTCGAAGGCAGAAATGCTTCAAGCGATCGACGCAGCATTCGCTTCGAACGAGTTGCCCCTGCTCGAGCCGGGGGCGATGTGTTACATGATGGCCAGGCAGCAATATTTAGGCGACGGACCCAAAATGTGGCATCCGCACTTGATGTTTTTCGTTTCGGGCGACGCGTCCAAAACCTGGGGCGCCAATCAACCGGGAACTCCGGTAATGGCGCTGAATTTCGCTGAAGAAAGAGCGACGATATTCCTGGTAGTGGTTGGCAAGTGGTCAGACGGAACCCCCGGCCCGGCAATGGCAATGGCGTCGCACTAGATCAACTCCCCGCCCCCTCGTACCGCCACTCCCCACACCGGTTGTACTGCCAGTCTCCAGCCCAGTTGTAGCGTCGGGCTCCAGCCCGGTTGTAGCGCCGGTCTCCTGACCGGCTGTACGGTGGGTCTCCTGACCCACCGCGAAGCTCAACAAACCAACCAATTCCCGCTTCTCAATCTTCCTGTGAGGAAAACGAATCCATTTGCATGTAATTACCACTCAATCAGGCACACTAATGATGAATGAACTTCAATCCCAACCCGGCGCCTGGTCATTTTCTGACCTACTGCCCATGTTTATCGATGACCGCCGAGGGGGTACCCCTACCCCCTCCCCCGGGGTAACTAAAGAATCAATAGACTCATCACCCATCAACACCCTAATAAATCAATTACTTACAAAAATGTAACAAGCAAGAATCTGTTACATTGATGCCCAAAAACACCCGTTTTTGCACCATGCATGATGCACTTTTCGGGCATTTTGCGCTGATCAAGCACTCAACGCCTCACGATTTGCGCAAATCCGTAATGTGCCAAAGCACTCCTGTCGGATCGCTCAGGTAAAGCACGCGAATTCCCCACGGCTGCATCTGTAGCGGCTTGCACATAATTCCCTTGTACTTTTGCTGTAGCCCAATTCGCTGAATATGTTCCCACCAGAGGTCGGCATCTTCAACCGCGAGGCTCATCATGAAATTGCCCGCGTGCTCGGCCACATAAAACGTCTGCAGCAGGAAGCGGAACGAACCGATCTGCAACTCCGCAATCTGCTCATTGCTCCAATTGATAGTGAATCCGAGATCCAGATAGAACTGCCTGGCAACGTCGGGGTCGCGTGCGGGAACAAAAGCCATGAGATTGGTTACAGGACTGGGCAGCACGCGGGTCACCTCATGCGAAGTCTCGTTGCTCATAAGCAAATTGTGTATTGCGGCCTTACTAAGCCCTTTGGTCTGGCGGGCACAGATTGCTGTGGCGGCGGGCGTACGCAAAGTAGACAACCAGGCCGATCACCATCCAACTGCCCGCTGCGATCTTCGAAGTGGAATCGACTGAAATAATCATCGCCAGGCAGAAGATGACGCCGAGAATCGGCACCAGCGGGATCAGCGGCGCGCGGAACGGCCGCGGGTGACTGGGATTGGTCCTGCGCATCACCCAGATGCCGATGCACACCAGCACAAACGCAAACAGCGTGCCCAGGTTGGTCATGTTGCCGGTAATGTCGCCCGGCAAAAATCCACCCAGCAGGCCCACGAATACGTACAGCACCCAGTTGCATTTGTAAGGCGTGCGGAACTTGGGATGCACTTCGGCAAATAGCTTTGGCAACAGTCCGTCTTTCGACATGGAGTAGAACACGCGGCTCTGTCCCAGAAGCATGACCAGCATGACCGAAGAAAACCCAGCCAGGATGGCGATGGAGACCAGCACCGATAACCATGCGTAACCGGGCATGTAGGTCTTGATGGCGTATGAAACCGATGCTTCCATACCCTTCTTGGGGTCGATGAAATCGAGAGCCGGAGCGATGCCGGTGAGCACCCAACTGAAAAGGATATAGAGGAACGTGCAGATTCCGAGCGATCCCAGAATGCCGATGGGCATGTTCTTGCCGGGATTAATGGTTTCCTGCGCTGCGGTTGAGACTGCATCGAATCCGATGAAGGCGAAGAACACCACACCGGCGCCGCCCAGAACGCCGCCCCAGCCATGCTTGAAGATGCTCATGTGTGCCGAATCCTGCGCCAGCACAAAGGGCGTATGGTTGTCGGGATTGATGAAGTGCCAGCCTACGGCAATGATGATCAGGACGATGGTCACCTTTATGCCGACGATGACGGCGTTCACCGACGCCGACTCCGATATGCCCTTGATAAGCAGCAGGGTCATGATAAGCAGGATGACCAGCGCCGGCGCATTCACAATGCCGTGTGCACCGCTCGCCGGGTCAATCTGCAATGGCGAGTGCCGCCAAACCCAAGGTATGAGATTGGGAAACAGATTGTTGAAATACTCAGTCCAGTAAATCGAAAGCGTGGCCGCGCCAAGCCCGTATTCCAAAATCAACGCCCACCCAATAATCCACGCCACCAGCTCGCCCATTGTTACGTAGGCGTAAGTGTATGCGCTGCCGGCAATCGGAATCATGGCCGCGAATTCGGCGTAGCAGAGGCCGGCAAACGCGCAACCGATGGCGGCGATCACGAACGAAAGCGTCACGGCGGGACCGGCATTTTGCGCCGCTGCCGCAGGGGTGCGGGCAAACAGGCCTGCGCCGATGATTGCGCCGATTCCCAGGGCAATAAGCCCGGGCCAGCCAAGGGTTCGCTTCAGACCTTCGGTGTCGTTCACCTGCGCGAGCAGGGCTGCAAGGGGTTTGGTGCGGAAGAGGCTCATGTAGTTGGAAAGTGTAACAGAATGGCTGTAAGAGAGACCAAATTGACTGATTTGCAATGGCCTTCTTACAATGGACGTGATGCAGTTGTCGCTACCATGCTGCTGTTGTTGTTGCTCCTTGCGGGCTTATCCTGCCGAGTTGAGCACCCACGCGCAATTGCAACTCCACCTGTAATCATCGCTCAGCTCGAACAGATTCTGACAGACTCACAAGCTTCGGCAGGCTCGGCTTTGTGACGCATTTAACTCTTCGGCTTTTTCATCAACAGGCGATGGTTTTGTCACTAAGGGAATCAAGAGGGGTCGGTAGTACTCAATGCGAACTGAATGCGGTGAAATCGAAATGGGCTCCTCGCTCGAGAGCAGGATCGGCAATACGCCGCTCGTCCGCATCAGCCGCGCTGTTCGCTCGCTTCCAGGCATCACACTGCTGGCCAAGGCCGAGTGGCACAATCCCGGCGGAAGCGTGAAAGACCGCGCCGCCTCAGCGATGGTTCGCGACGCAATCGCTCAAGGCAGGCTCGGCCCCGGCAAGACGCTGCTCGATGCCACCAGCGGCAATACCGGAATCGCGCTGGCCATGTTAGGCGCCGCACGCGGATTTCCAGTGCTGCTGACCATGCCATCGAACGTCTCTCCGGAACGGAAACGAATTTTGAAGGCTTACGGCGCGAAAATTGAGTGGACCCGACCTGACGAAAGTTCCGATGGCGCGATTCAGCGTGCGCGTGAACTTGCCGCCAACGATCCCGACCTGTTTTGCTACATTGATCAGTATTCCAATCCGGCCAATTGGCGCGCTCACTATGAAACCACCGCGCCGGAGATATGGCAACAGACCGGCGGCAAAATAACCCACTTTGTGGCGGGCATGGGAACCAGCGGCACTTTCATGGGTGCGACGCGCAGATTGAAGGAGCTGAAACCTGAATTGGTTGCCGTCAGCGTTCAACCCGATTCGCCGTTCCATGGCCTTGAAGGCCTCAAGCACATGGCCACAACAATCGTGCCCGGTATATACGATCCAAATCTCGCGGATCGCATGCTCGAAGTAGAAACCGAAGCTGCCTACGCCACCGCCAGGCAACTTGCCCGCGAAGAGGGGCTCCTGGTGGGCATCTCGGCGGCAGCAGCAGTGGCGGCTAGCGTTCGCATTGCTCACGAGGAGGCCGAGGCTGGCAGGAGCGCTGTGATCGTAACCGTGCTGCCTGACTCGGCGGACAGGTACTTGAGTGAGCGGTTCTGGGAGGAAGCGTGAGTGTGCTGCACTTAACTAAGGCGGTCTACCAGGCCATCCGCGCGCATGGCGAAGAGACCTATCCCAACGAGTGCTGCGGCGCGTTGCTGGGCAAGCCAACGGCGGACGGCTGGCGGATCGAAGCCTCAGTCAAGGCAGGCAATACGCGGACAGACTCGGCACATAACCGCTACAACATTGCACCGGGTGAGTTGGTGAAGATTGAGCGGGAGGCCCGGAGCCATGGCCTGAGCATCGGCGGGTTTTATCATTCGCACCCCGACCACCCGGCGCAGTGGTCGCCCACCGACTTTGCCGAAGCGCACTGGCTGGGATGCTCCTACGTCATCACCGCCGTGGCGCAGGGCAAGGCCACCATGACCAACTCCTTTCTTCTGGCTGGAACAACGGAAGAAGATAAGCGCTTCGAACAGGAAAAGATTGAAGTGGTTGCGGATGTTGAGCCGTCGTTGACGCTATCTGAATCAAAAGAGACGTAAGAGAGGATCGAACCGAATGACGATTTTTATCCCGACACCGTTGCGGCCCTACGCGGCGGGTAAGGATGCTGTAGAAGTGAATGCCGCAACCGTGAGCGGCGCGCTCGACGAGTTGACCCAGACTTTTCCTGACCTGCGCAAGCACCTCTATAACGAAGCGGGCAAGCTGCGGGCTTTCGTGAACGTGTATCTGAATGACGAAGATGTGCGCTATTTACCCGAGAAGGATGCGACTGCGGTTTCCACAAGCGACACGCTTTCAATTGTTCCGTCAATCGCGGGCGGGACTTGCCGTCCCGGCGACTGCGCCTTCGGTGCGGCAACGCATGCCGAATGACTTCCGGAAGGAAACGAGCTATGGCCTCAACATCCACACCAATCGAACTACCTGAGCTGACGACTGACGAACTTTCTCGCTACTCACGCCACCTGATCCTGCCCGAAGTAGGCCAGGAGGGCCAGCGCAAGTTAAAGGCCGCGCGCGTATTGTGCGTAGGAACCGGCGGGCTGGGTTCCCCGCTGGCGCTTTATCTCGCCGCCGCGGGGGTAGGCACCCTGGGCCTGGTCGATTTTGACGTGGTGGATGCCAGCAATTTGCAGCGGCAAATCATCCACTCCACCGCCGACATTGGCCGCAAGAAGCTTGATTCGGCCGCCGAAAAGCTTGTGGCCCTCAACCCCAGTCTCAACGTGGTGAAACACGACACACTTCTGTCCAGCGCAAACGCCCTCGACATCCTGAAGGACTACGACATAATCGCCGACGGCACCGACAACTTCCCAACCCGCTACCTGGTGAACGACGCCTGCGTGCTGCTCGGAAAACCGAATGCTTACGGTTCAATCTTCCGCTTTGAGGGTCAGGCCAGCGTGTTTGCCGCCAAGGATGGCCCCTGCTATCGGTGTCTTTACCCGGAACCGCCGCCGCCCGGCCTGGTTCCAAGCTGCGCAGAAGGCGGCGTCCTGGGAATTCTGCCTGGTCTGATTGGAGTCATTCAAGCCACTGAAACCATCAAGCTGATTCTTGGCATAGGCTCGCCCTTAGTCGGCCGCTTACTGCTGGTGGATTCACTCAACATGCGCTTCCGCGAATTGAAGCTGCGCAAGAATCCCGAATGCCCGGTCTGCGGAAAGCATCCCACACTAACCAAACTTATCGACTACCAACAATTCTGCGGCATGGCGCCGGCAGCAAAAGAGGAAAGCGCAGTGAAGAATGGAATTCCGCAAATTACGGTAACTGAATTGAAACGTCGCATCGACGCGGGCGAGTCCCCTTTCATTCTCGATGTGCGCGAGCCGTTTGAATACCAGATCGCCAACATTGGCGGCAAATTGATTCCGCAAGGCGAAGTCCCGCAGCGGTTGAGTGAGATTGATCGCGAGCGCGAGGTTATTGTGCAATGCAAATCAGGCGGGCGAAGTCAGCGCATCGCGGAGTTTCTGCAGCAGACGGGCTATCCCAAAGTCGTCAATCTGGCGGGCGGAATCACAGCCTGGTCCAACGAGATCGACCCAAGCGTAGCCAAATACTAAGCTCAAGCGCCGCGCTATCCGAGTTCAGGCTTAGCCTGAATTTCTCACGGAGCGCCGATTTCAAAGGCCCCGTGAACCGTTTACTCATTGGTACTTTTCCTCTTCAAATCAATTTGCGTTAGCTGCGCGTGCGAGTTGGTGCTGACCGTTTAGATTCAGTAGGTGATGGGAAGCATAAAAGGCCCAAAAAAAGCCACATTGAGGACGTGTCTCAAGCAGGTCAATGAGTTACGTGGTTCAAGAAGGCCCGATTTTGCTGAAATGTGTTGTTTTGGGCTTATTTGGACCCCAATGTAACAGATTCTGCCTTGTTACATTTTTGCAACTGCTTTTTTATCAGTTACTTGGATCGTTACGGAACTATTACCATTCTAGTTACCCCTGGGGTAGGGGGGTGGGGGGTTAGCAAACTGGTAATCATCGGCAGGTTATGGAGGTTCAGTTTGGGCAGTGGGTCTTCACGTTTTGCAGGGCTGGCGCTGGTAATGGAGTGATGGGACCAACTGAGTGCCCAATTGATCTGCATGGTTTAATTCTGCGCTTGTAGGGCCTAATTAACTGCAAAGCGGGGAAATTATATTTACGGGCCGGGAGAGCAAGGGCAGCGTATTGCGAAAGGCTTTGCGAGCGTGTTGTTGACTGACAGAGATAATTGGAGGCGTTGCCCGGTCCTCCGAGTTCTTTGTCCCATCGATCGAAGGCAACGAGGTAGGCTTCGCGCATTTGATCGCGGCTTCGAGGACGGGATCGGGATCATCCTATTGGGGGCATCTGAATCGGTTTCGGGCTCGGTTTCGAGTGCTGAAGCGGTGCTGGAGTCTGACATCTGGTTTGCTCCTGAGACAAGTGTGCGCCAGGAGCGGGTAATTACTCGCAAAGGCGGTGGAGTTATTAGCTTTGGGGCGGCGTGAGGCGGGATTTCGTTTCGGGGCGGTTAGTGGCTGGAAGGGCGTTTTTCGGGAGAAATCCCGCAGGAGTCTCCCCGGTCCCTAAGGGCGAGGGACCGAGGCACCCTCGGGGTGGGTTTGGGGCGTCAAGGCCGAGGCCACCCGCCTATTGCAGACGAGGGCACTTCCGATTCTTCATTGCCCGTCGCGAGAATCGTTATCTGGCTGACTGGATTTTTCTTCTGGCGATGCCGATGTTTGAGTACGTTTCCGCTCCCTTTTACGTTTCGTAGATGTTTCCGGCTTTAGAACAACTTCCTCTACTGCATCCGCTTTCTTGGCATCGGCTTTTCGGAGACGCGAGAACTCATCAATCTTTAGCCAGCGCTCTATGCGCATCTTCATGCGCCTGTAGAAGTACCGTGTGGGGTCAGACAAGATTCTCCATCTGACTCTGGTTGGCATACCCTTTTTGACGGACAGTGATTGCGAGTACAAGAACATCCGGTACGTGAGGATGACCTGTTCGCTGATGTCTGCCGCCACGATTTCTATATTGAATGATTCCATGCCGGGGCTAAACCAACCTCGACCTTGGTCATCCAAAAACTTCTTTGTAAAGTCAAACTCGAAAGCTATTGGCTCACCAGGCGGCAACACGTGCCTCTGATACAGCATGTACTCTTCATGGAAGACCCTTGAGTGCCTCCGACATTCAAGTCTGATGTCAATTAAGACTACAGGCTTTTCGCCCAGGTTTTTCGCCTGCCATCTCCCCTTTGGGTACGCTTCATCCTTGTTCTGATAAAGCATAATGCCGAGGACCGGTTGCACCATCGCTCTAGTCTGAAGACTCATGGAGCGTGTCATACGACTTGTCAGCCACGCGTACCAAGCTGTGATGCACACGAGGAGTGCGGTCGCGACTCGCGAGACATCCTCTTTGGACAACCACGCCCAGAGCCATATCACATCATCATGCCATTGGTGCATGAGCCATTTTACGGCGGGTGATGGTTCCCGAATAGATTACTCATCAAGGAGTTTTGCCACGACCTTTTATTCGGTCGGCGGGCGCAGGTTCCGGCGGCCGCTCCTGCAGCCGGATGAGTGTACCCGAGGCCTCGTTTCTGACACCTGGAAAACCTCAGAAGCTCAAGCCAGCACCCATTATTCCTGACAAAGCCGTCAAGCACCCACGCTGCATCTTCGTAGGTCGTCGCGGCCACCCGCGAAGGGCTTCAAGATCCAGCAACGCCCCGTGCTCTTTCTAGAGCAGCAAGCGCGAGCTGGTCATCTCTAGCGAGTCCCGCAAACGCTTCGGTGCAAAGGATCGCCAATGCTTCAGCCCAATTCAGAGCTACTCGGATTTGGTCATCGTCGAAATACGACCCAATACCGTCCTTGCTCAGACGCGACCCGATCTGCTGATAGCCGGTGTGAGTAAGGCTGTTCAACGGCTTCCATGCATCACCTTTGATCGTTGACAGCAATGCGCTGTCGAGTAGTCCCGGCTTTTCAAGGGATGCAATCATGCTGTTCATTGCCGGGAACTCGTCATGGGCCGCCTTATCAAGCTGACCGTCATTGGCGCATTGAGCCAGCCACAGACCGCGCACATAGGCCTCGAATTGCAGTCGGATGAGTGCCAGCGCAGAACCGAAAAGGTCTTCATCCACAAGGACAAGGATAGCGAATCCGTGCTCGATGGAAGCGTGGAGACAAGCACCCGCGAGATGCGAGCGTTTACACGGCTCCGTCAGCGTAAGTCCCTCAAGGTGCTGTTGAACCCAGAGCATTGACTCTTTATATCGGGAGAGTTTGTAGCCTTTAATTCCGCTCACGGTCGAGCCCCCAGCTGCGAAACGCCTAGCAAAAGTAAGGCCGCATTTTTACGTGCCTCCGAACCAGATTAGTCCCTGCAAGTCGGCTTGTGTTTATTAGTCGAGTTCCAAGTCACGCTAAGGAGTCGCGCAGCTTGTTGAAGCTGGTTCACGCTAAGTTCTCGGGGTGGTGCAGCCGGTAAGGACAACTGCAGTCATTCATGTCGCGGTGCGACACCCAAAGAGGATGAAAATGAGGTCCAAGGCGAGACGTGTGCGGGCGGGGACGCCCACACGACAACCGGGGCTTCCACCCCAACGAATACAAATCATTCGTCGGGGACCCCGGGCTTCCACCCCAACGAATACAAATCATTCGTCGGGGACCCCGGGCTTCCACCCCAACGAATACAAATCATTCGTCGGGGACCCCGGGCTGGAGAGGCTGCGGAAAAAGTCATTGTGCGGGGCGCGATTCCCAAAAACTCCCTCAGGGGCTAAAGAGTGTGCGTGAGAACTCGGTCTGAGGTCAGGAGGGGTACCTGGAAGGGCCCGCGGCTAAAGCCGGTTCGATTTTTGCGTTCTATTCAGCAGCCTGAAGGCTGCTGCTCCCTCCGAATCAATTACTGATAGCGCGGTGAGTCTAGTTCTCACGCAGACACTAAAGCCCCAGATTCATTTTATGGACCTTATCGGCGCGACTCAAGCCACCCCAGCGAATACAAATCATTCGCCGGGGACCCCGGAAAGTCGCGCCCTGATACAAGACCTTACTCCGCCGAGTTTTTCCGCAACCTGTGGAGCCCGGCGCTACTGGTTTTTTGCGCGGCCCGGCGAGCGCGTACCGCCCACTCATCGCGATAGTGCTGCGATGAACGGGGCACAGCTCTGCATGGGTGCTGACTTTGGGACTGATTAGTGGGGTACCTGCCGAGACCCCACCCTAGGCGCAAAAACAAAGACGCGCCGAGGATGGGGCACCCGGCCTACTTTGGGGCCGATGAGAGGGATCCCTTTCGCGACTAAACAGCTTGCTGAAAAAGTGCGAAAAGCGAGCAAAACGGGCGCGGCGAACATGGCAGGGGCTAAACGACCCTCTCGGCGCAAACATCGACGTGCAGACCCGAGCCGACATTCTCTAATCGGACACGCTGGCGCAGAGGTCAAATCGAGGAACTGCACATGGAAAACACGCGCGACTTTCAGCCGCACTGGAATCCGCTGGCCTCGCGGATGAATGCGATTTCTGCAGCCGGGCCCAAAGATCCGGAGGGAACTACTCTAGGGTACGCTCCCAATCGTCGGCGAAGTGCACTCAAGGTTTTCACCAAGAATTTAACGGTCAAGCCAGTGGGTGGGACTAGATTGATTGAAACTGACTACCTGAATCCAGATCCGCAACTGGCCGCCGCCCTCATCAATACGTTGAAGCAGGAACTTGAGGACTACACATTTCAGACTTGTTATGACGCGACGAACCAGGCCTCGCAGTGGTTGACCGGACAGTTGAGCGCGTTGCGGAAAGATAGCGAAAACCTCCAGGCCAAGGTGGTCGAACTCGACAAAGAGTCCGGCGTCTATAGGCTGGGCACGCCTGACGCGCAGGGCTGGAGTAAGCTTATCGGGTGTTCTGGATCAATTGCAGCAGGCGACGCAGGCCATGAACCTGGACGAACAAGGCAGAAGGCTACCAACATATGAGTGATTCAGTTTCTATTTGTGTAATCGGGTCGGGGTACGTGGGCTTGGTGGCGGCGGTCTGCTTTGCCGATATGGGGCACCAAGTAATCTGCGTAGACAACGACGAGGCCAAGGTCAAGATTCTTGCGGGGGGCGGGGTGCCTATCTATGAGAAGCACCTGCCCGAATTACTGGCCAAGCACCGTGGCCGCGGCGTGGAATTTACAACCGACCTGGCCGGGGCGGTGGAACGCAGTGAGGCCATCTTTATTGCCGTTAATACACCCCAGGGTGACAGCGGCGCTGCCGACCTATCCTATGTGGAGATAGTCGTCTCAGCGATTGCCCGCTCGATTCACAGTTACAAGGTGATCGTTGAAAAAAGCACCGTGCCCGTTTACACCAGCGACTGGATCTACCGTACCTTGCGCCGCTATGGCGTTGACGATCAAGACTTCGACATAGTCTCCAATCCCGAGTTTCTTCGTGAGGGGTCAGCGGTAGTTGATTTTCTGCACCCTGATCGTATTGTTGTGGGAGCAGGTAGCGAACGCGCCGCAACGGTGCTGCGGCGCATCTACGAGCCGCTCACCGGCGGTGATTATTACCGGCAGCCAGACGCAGTTTCGGGGCGCTGCAACGCGGAGAATCCCACTGCCCTGCTGATGACTACAGCTGCGAGCGCGGAACTTATCAAACACGCGTCGAACGCCTTTCTGGCGCTGAAGATTTCTTTCATCAATGCTGTGGGAAACCTGGCCGAAGCGGTAGGGGCCGACGTCGAAGACATCGCCAAGGGCGTCGGCATGGACAGGCGCATCGGATCAAAGTTCTTGCGGGCCGGCATCGGTTACGGCGGGTCATGTTTTCCAAAGGACGTGGCCGCCTTTAGCTGGGTCGCCGCACAGCAGGGCGTCAACTTCCAGCTTCTTGACGAGATAAGAAAGATCAACGATGGGCAACAGGAGATCTTTTACAATAAGGTACTTTCGGCGCTTTGGACTCTGCGCAATAAGCGGCTGGCAGTGTTGGGTTTGTCTTATAAGGGCGATACCGACGATGTGCGTGAGTCTCCCGCGATCGGTATCGTCAAGCGGCTGCTTGACGCGGGAGCTTTCGTGACAACCTACGATCCGGCCGCGATGGAACGCGCAAGGACGATATTGCCCGCTACAGAGAAGCTCCGCTATGCCGATGGCGTCTACGAGGCGGCCAAGGATGCCGACGCCGTGATGATTCTGACCGATTGGAAAGAGTTTGCCAAGATTGATTTGGCCAGGCTCAAGCAAGTGATCAGGTTCCCCATCGTTGTGGATGGACGCAACCTTTATCACCCGCAAGAGATGGCGGACCACGGCTTCACCTACGTCAGCATGGGAAGACCCGACTGCAACGGAGCGTTGCCAGAGCACGCACACGTAAAGTATTTGATCAAGTAGTCAGGGGGAGTAACCATGGATCGACGGAGCTTCCTCGGCATCGCAGGCGCAGGAGCGATGCATAAGTTCGGCCTGTCGAGATTTGCTTCTTTCGCTGCGCCCTGCGCAGTTGCCCCAGCAAACGAATCACCAGCCTACGGATCAGGTCATTTTGGCGAATGGATTACGGACCAATTTGGTTTGCCCGCGTACAGATATACCTGCGATCAACTTACCGATATCGAGGCCATCACGCCGGTTCATAAAGAGTGGCGCTCTGTGGCTGATCATACTCACCAGGTAGGAAACGACCGCTTGGTCGCGGCTGTTTCGAATTATGGATATGTGCAGGTCCGCCAGGACGAAGGGTCACCGAAGTTTCTGAACGACTATTGCCCGGAGCAGGGACTTTATGGTGCGGGCATTGGTTTCCTCACTGACGGAGATGCGGTGGTTTGCACTTACTATTCGGGAAAGGCTGACTCTTTTGAAAGAGTTTGGGGACAGGGTTATTACAGCAAGATAGTGAAGGCCCACGGGTATGAAGTAGACCAAACTATTCTGGCCCCCTTTGGCGACGATCCAGTACTGATCTCCGTAGTCACAATCACAAATCATGGCGGCGATAGAGCTGACTTGCGATGGGTTGAGTACTGGGGTGCACAGAATACTCAGTTTTCTTATCGCACCTACATGCAGGCTTCGATGCTCAATGATGTTGCCAAGGCAGCCGAAATGCGGCGTGCATTCAGCGAGCAATTCGAGCACCATTTTGAGCTTTTGCCGAACGGTACAGGCTTAGTCGAATCTCAATCATTTCAGGGGCGAACGAAAGAGGATGTAGAACTGTGGAAGCACGTTGAAGAGTCCAGGAAGAACGAAACGCGTGGCTTCGCAGACAAATTGTCTGGCTTCTTACCCGGCGCAACAATGGAAGACTTCAAGCCGCCACCAACTTTTCTTGCTTCGTTGGATGCCCCGATGGACGGTTTTACTACAGATGCATCGAGCTTTTTCGGCAATGGCGGTATTGACAACCCCTCGAACTTCAGCACTAAGTTGAACAACGCATTGGGTGCGACCGGCAAGTCGAGCGCAATGATTCTGGTGCGCAATCTTAAGCTGGGGCCGGGTCAGAGTAAAATACTCTGCTTTCTCTATGGATATGTTCCGGAAGGATTCACGATCGATGCGTTAGTCCGGAAATACAGTGCCGACCCGGCTGGAGAACCGAGGCGCACATCAGCATCGTGGAAAGCCGACGGCCTTCGCTTTTCAGTTCCCGCTGAGCCTTGGGTCGAAAGGGAAATCTGCTGGCATAACTATTACCTGCGCAGTGGTTTCACTTATGACAATTTCTTCCGTGAACACATTATTTCGCAGGCGGGTATTTATCAATATGTATGGGGCTTCCAAGGTGCCGCGCGCGATCCGCTCCAACACGTCATGCCCTTCAACTTCAGCCATCCTGAGTTTGTGAGGCAGGTGATTCGCTACACCTTAAAGGAAGTGCAACCCGACGGATCGATTCCCTATGCCATAGTAGGCTGTGGCGTGCCGATGCCGGAGAAGTTTACGCCTAGCGATCAGGAGATGTGGTTGCTTTGGACGGCCGCAGAATACGTTTTGTCTACGCGAGACAAGAACTTTCTTGATGAAAAGATCGTTGACTATCAGGGCAGATATCCATGCTCCGCGGGACTCACAATTCGCGAGATGTTGGCACGTTCGTATGCGCATTTCACAAAAGTCATCGGCGTAGGAAGACATGGGCTAATTCGCATGTTGACGGGCGACTATAACGACACGGTAGTGGACGGAAGGGTGTCAAAAGAGTTTATCGATGAAGCTTATGCGGAAAGTGAAAGCGTCCTGAACTCCGCAATGGCATGCTACGTCCTGGATTATTACGCGAGCATGCTTACATACGTTGGCGATACGGAAAACGCCAACGAAGCGCACGCTCAAGCCGAGACCCAGCGTCAGACTCTTGCGAAGCAGTGGTCCGGGCGATGGTTCCGGCGGGCCTGGCTCGGACCTCAAGTGGGCTGGATCGGTGAAAATCGGCTCTGGCTGGAACCGCAACCATGGGCGATCATTGGTGGCGCCGTTACGCCTGAGCAACGCGAGACGCTGGTAGCCTCCCTGAATGAGTTAGTTCGCCGACCTTCTCCGATCGGCGCGATGATGTTGAGCGCGAACAATAACGTTCCGGGAGGAAAACCCGAATTGCCGGATGATGGAGGAATTTCGCCTAGTGTCAATGGGACACTCATTTGGGCGCTGGCCTTGGCCGATGGTAAGTCGGCCTGGGACGAGTGGAAGAAAAACTCCCTGGCTAAACATGCGGAGACTTATCCAAATACCTGGTATGGGATCTGGGGCGGATCCGATACTTACAATTCAGTTCTCTCCAAATATCCGGGGCAGACTATGTTCATTCCACCCTTGGCAGATGGTCGTAAGTCGCCTTCCGATTGGGGACTAGACTGGACAGACTTTCCTGTAATGAATATGCACACGCATGCCTGGCCTCTTTACAGTGCGACCAAGTTGCTCGGTTTCGAATTCAACGAACGCGGAGTCAGGTTCACTCCCACCCTTCCCTTGGAAGAGTATGCGTTCTCGTCTCAGTTACTGGGGTTCAGTAAGTCAGCCAAAGGCTATTCCGGCTGGTACGATCCATCCGTTTCAGGGCAATGGGAGATGGAGTTACGTATTTCGGATACTGAGATGACTCGACTTAGTGCGATTTCGATTAATGGCGCAATTCAACCATTGGATCGCAATTCGAGAACAATCCGATTTACTGGAGCAAGCAGTTCAGGAATGCCGCTGCATTGGGCGGTAAATTAAGCGCGAGGCAACCACTCGCAAGACATCGCCAGTGTCCATGTGTGGAGTTTGATTGACGATTGGGAATGGCAGGATGGATTCAAAGATCACTTAGGTCTGGCCTGGGTTGACTTTACGAATCCTGTAGAGCGAATACCGAAGGACTCAGCACACTGGTACGGCAAACTGATCAAGACTCGACGGCTATCGTCTTAGTGAATAGATTTGGGGCGAGAGTCTGCCATCGGCTCACTAATTGGCGGGCAGTCCACTGATTTTTAAGCGTGTCTAGCGCATAAACCAGTAAAGCGTAAACACCACTAAGAGCAGGATTGATGCGACCACCCGAGGGTCGCCTATGCCCTTGACCTTGCCACTTAGAAACTGGAGGGGATGATCCCAGCAAACTTTGGCGATCGCCTCTTGATCCATTACTGGAGTAGACAGACTTACAAGTACATAGATTGAGACGCAAAGGCACGCCAGTAGCAGACCAACCAGCATGAAGGGGATCCCGATTCCCTGCACCGGATCGCTTATCAAGCCGCCAAACTCAGGACGAGCGTTCCCCATGAGAAACGCACGTCCCACGCTGGGGAGATCTGAGATGAAGTAAAGTACGCCAATGGCGGAGCCGATATAAAGCGTCGACATTGCCGCTTGCCACGTTCCACGCTTCCAAAGAATTCCCAGCACAAATACGGTGGTGACGGCAGGCGCGAAGGTCATGGGAATTTTATTGATGGCCTCGAATATCGTTCCGAACTGATCTCCCTGCGTCGACCAAAGCACGGCGAGAATCATGATGACTGCCGTGGAAATTCGCCCGATGGTAACTACCTGGGCGTCGGTGGATGCGGGGCGGAGACGTTGGACGATGTCAACCGAAATCAGTGTGGCGCAACTGTTGAGCGCAGCCGCCATGCAACTCATCAAAGCGGCAGCCATGCACGCAGCCAGCAGACCGCGCAGACCGACCGGAACAAGAAGATTAATTAACGATGGCAGCATGGTGTTGTAATCAGGGGTGCTGGAGCCAGCTGCATTCCCCAACTGAAGCGCTCCCCGCTGCCAGAGTACCCAGCCAATTACGCCAGGAAGAACCATCACAAAAACTGGAGTGATCTTAAGGAACCCAGCAAAAAGGGGCCCATTTTGGGCACTCTTTAAATCCTTTGCGCCGAGTACGCGCTGCACATGGGTTTGATCTCCACACCAGTACCAGATGCCTACGATGGGATAGCCGAGCAGTACCGCCAACCATGAGTATTCATTCAGGTGTCCGTGAGTGTTCCAGATGGGTTGAAACATGCTGAGTTGGCCGGGATTCGCAGCCGCACGAAAACTGCCAAGGGTGTGGATACCAACCTTTCCCAGCGCGCCGATGCCCCTGGTCGTAACCAGAATCGCTCCGCCCAGCAGGAGACAGACCTGGATACTCTCGGTCATGACAACCGCCTTGAGTCCGCCGAGCGCCGTGTATGTAACCGTGAAAATGGATAGAACCACGATGGTGACCATCATGGGAACGCCCAGGAAACTCTCAAAAACTTTGGCCGCTGCGAATAAGCTGATGCCGATGTGAATCAGCAACGCGCCAACCAGTCCGATAACGGCCAGAAACGTACGTGCTTGTGGGCAGTACCGCCTCTCCATGAACTCAGGCAACGTCGACACTTTTGATTTGAAATAGAACGGAGCAAAAAGCAATGCCAGAACAATGAGGATGAAGCAGGCCATCCATTCGAAGTTTCCTACGACCATTCCGTCTTTGGCTCCTGACGCTGCCAGGCCTACCAGATGAATGGTGGAGATATTCGATGTGAAGACAGCCGCTCCAACGGTGAACCATCCCAGCGATTTATTGGCGAGAAAATATTGCTTGGAGGATGCATGGCGGCGGAAGCCCACCCAGATCCCGAAGGCTGTAATGCCGATCAGGTAAGCCGCTAGAACTGAAGTATCAATCCAGTTCATCGTCCAGTTTGCAGCGGTCATTTCCGCTCCAACTGCGCCGGAAAGGATTCATGCACAAGAATCAGCATTTCCAAAGGGGTTGCCACCCGCGGGTTGTTCTTATAATCCGGGAGCACTGCAGATTGGCGCGCCAGCGCGTCAAGCTCTGATTCCGGGACATCAAAGTCAGCCAACCCGATCCTCAATTCAATTTTTCTCAAGAATATTTCGACTACTGCGGGGCTACGTTCCGCGGCATCGCTGTCAGAGGCGCTCTCCAGGCTGCAATCCAGGATTCGCGCCAGACGCGCAAACTGCGGGACCGCGGACTTCCAGGTGAATTGGCAGAATGCCGGATAAACGATTGCCAGGCTTTGGCCATGAGCAATCCGGGGATACATACCACCGATAGCCATGCCGATCCCGTGAGGCAGAGTCACACCAGCGCTCGCAATCGAGTACCCTCCCATGGTATCCGCCCACGCCATTGACTCACGTGCATCGAGATTCGCTCCATCGGCTAACACGCGCGGCAGATCTGTCGCCACCCGCTCTATTGCATCCCAGGCTATAGGTTCGATAACCGGGTTGCAACCAGGGTGCAGTGTTGATTCAAACGCATGACAGAGCACATCGAAGCCAGTGGAACGAGTGACTGCTGGAGGTAATGTCACCATCAACTCGGGGTCGACGATGGACACTTTCGGAAAAATATTGGGATGATAAATTGCCGATTTGTCCCGGGTCTTCGGGTTGGTAATTACTGCAACCTGTGTTACCTGCGAACCGGTGCCTGAGGTTGTCGACACGGCGATCACCGGCAGGGTTGCTGAAGTGGGCGCCTTCTTGTAGAAGAGATAATCCCAGCACGAACCCTCGTGCGTCGCCTCGACCGCAATCGCTTTCGCGCTGTCCATGCTTGATCCGCCACCCAGCCCGATCACGGACTGCGCCCCGAGTTCCCGGGCCATGCGCGCCCCTGCCGCAATCGATTCAATCGTGGGATTAGGAATGACGCCGTCAAAATGAGCAAACTCCAGTCCTGCCTCGGTCAGTATCAACTTCACCAACTCAAACTGGCCTCTGACTGCCGGCGATTCCTTGCCTGTGACGAGAAGCACTCGATTACCAAAACGGCGCGCCACTTCACCAAGTTCTTTCACGCGCCCACGCCCAAAAAGGAGTTCAGTCGGTTGATGGTAATTGAATTTCAATTTGATACCTTTCGATTTATGTGTCTTGCTGGAAGGATTACCGAAACTTTCCGAATCGCTCAATGAGTTGAGCGCTCCATAGTGTGCTCGTCTTTGCATCAATTGACATCGATCATTACCTTCAGCGTTTTGTCTGCCTGCTGCTCGATAAACTCGTAGGCTTGGGTGTAATGATCCAGGGGAAAATGCCTGGTAATGAGCGGACCGGTTTGAATAGCTCCGGACGCGATCCACTCAACGGCCTGCTCGTAATCCTGCTGCTTGTACATCAGCGTACCGACCAAGCTGAGCTCTCGATCACCAAGAACTGAGATGTCAACTCGCGGCCGCTGCTCAAAAACACCAACGACGACAATCTTGCCGCCCTTTCTGACACTCTGGATGGCGTCGTCGAGCGCCAACTCAGAGCCGGCCGCCTCGAACGCCACGTCGAATGCTGAATCTCCAAAGACTCTCCGCGCGGCCGCATCCAGTTTTTCGTCGCGCACATTGCAAGTTGCGTCTATGCCGCACTCTTTGGTCTTTTCAAGGCGGAACTGGCTGGTGTCAGAGATAAGTACTTTGCTGGCACCGCGGCAACGCGCCGCCTGGGCAACCAGGTTGCCGATGGTGCCGGCTCCCAGAACAGCGACGTTCAGCCCTGTCAAATCGCCAGCTCTCGCTGTCGAGTGACCGGCTACTGCAACCGGTTCAACCAAAGCTCCTTGTTCAAAACTCATCTCGTCGGGCAATGACACAATGCGATCTCGGGGCGCAATAATGAGGTCCTGCGCGCAGCCCGGCGCTTGAAATCCTTGCACCTTTAGGTTGTTACAAATGTTGTAATCTCCGCGCACACATGGAGCACATTTTCCGCAAACAAGTTGGGGACGAACCGTCACCGTGCTGCCCAGCCGCAAATCTGAAACTCCCGGCCCTGCTTGTTCCACGGTGGCGCTAAATTCATGGCCCTGCACAACCGGATAGCTTGTGAAGGGATGCTTTCCGTGCCAGACATGGATATCGGATCCGCAGACTCCGATGCGCCGGATTCTCAGAAGCACCTCGCCAGTTTGTGGGTTGGGTGCGGCAACCTGCCGGTGCTCGATTTGCCCTGGCGCACTCATCACCGCTTGCCTCATCTTTACTCTCCGCCTTCGCTCAATAATGATCGCTGCAGTCCATTTCGCATTAACTTGCCTATCACCGGCAACGCCATGACTGGTATATTTTTCACCATTTTCGGCATTCTCGATCCGAACCATTGCGAATTCACCTAAACTTACCCGTATGCAACAACCTCCGAAAGTAATCCTGCTGTTGCCATCCGCGCGCGAGTTCGATCGCGGTCTGAGGCGAGGCATTGTGGAATATGCTCACGCATACGGCCCATGGATTTTTTGTGAGGAACCTGTTCCCTACCTAAAACAACTCACAACCAGTCAGCGAATGCGACAGTTCCGAAAATGGAATGCCAATGGCATAATCGCGCTACAGGATCGTTTGCCGGAAATCAAACCGTTACATCTTCCAACGATTGCAGTAATCGCCCGGCGCAGGATAGATCGCGCACACTCTCAATTGGTTTCGGATGACGATGCGATTGGTAAGTTGGGCGCCAGAACGATCCTGGATCTCGGAGTTCGACAGGCTGCCTATTGCGGTTTGCCGAATTTAGAATTTTCCGAAATTCGCGGCCTGTCGTTTGCGCGAACCATTATTCAGGCAGGTTACCCGGTCGAGGTTTATCCCCTGCCCGTCCGGAACACGAGAATATCTTGGCAGTCCGAGGAGCAACGGCTAATTCGATGGTTGACTGACTTGCCGAAGCCCATCGGATTGATGGCGTGCAACGATGATCGCGCGCGAATGATTGCGGAGATCTGCCAGGTGCGGGGAATTCGTGTGCCGGACGAGATCGCCATACTCGGCGTCGACAACGACGAACAAGTCTGCAAGAGCGCAACCCCACCGCTATCAAGCATTGAACTGGCAGTCGAGCGAGCGGGTTACGAAGCCGCCAAAACTCTCACCCGCATGATGTCGGGAAACGGGTCGAGCACTCAGTACATTTCGGTTGATCCCGTGGGCGCCATCCGTCGGCAATCAACTGATATTCTCGCCATCGAGGACAGCGCAATGGTACAGGCGGTGCGATTTATCCGCGAGCACTCCAATCGTTCGATCCAGGTGCGCGACTTGGCGGCAGTGGCGGGACTTTCGAGGCGCGCCTTGCAGGATAGGTTTCGCCAGTCGTTCGGCCGGACCCCCATCCAGGAAATCCATCGCTGCCGGATCGAACGCCTGCAGCGGATGCTCATTGAAACCAGCATGACAGTGGGCCAGATAGCCGAAGCCAACGGTTTTGAAGTTGGTGCCCATGTTGCCCGCTTCTTCATGCGGCAAACAGGTATGACGCCGTTGGCCTATCGAAAGAAATACCTGCTTCCGTGAAGCCGTGCCGTCGTGCCGAAACTGGCGATAAAGATACCTGCTTTGGCGCTGGACACAGTATTGAGCGACGTATCAGCATTATCGTTTAAGTCCACTAACAGATTTTCGTTCGACTAGGAGTTTCACCCGCCATGAAATTGAATTCGCTTGTGCCGTTCTCCTGCCTCATTGCCTTGTGCTTCTCGATCTCCGCCGCTACCGCGCAGAAGTCACCAGAGGGCATCTCCTGGAAGTTCGATGAGCCAAACGGCGCAGTCGTGCATGATTCAACTGGAAATGTCGATGACAGGGTCGAGGGATTCTGGCGTCGCGTACCCGGGGTCCAGGGGCAGGCGCTCGAATTCGATGGCTATTCAACAAAGATTGTCCGCCCTGCGCGGACCACGCCGCACCTGGGAGATGCGTTTACCGTGTCAGCCTATGTGGCTATCAACAACTATCCGTGGAACTGGGTTCCGATCGCCGACCAAAGCGCCGATCACCAGATTGGATTTTTCTTCGGCATCGATGCGCTCGGACATGTTGGCTTCGACGCCTCGGTAAACGGCATGTGGCAGCAGCTCACCTCGAGCGAGCGTTTACCGCTCAAGAAATGGGTGAACCTGACGGCAACTTTTGACAGCAAGACTGGCATGACCATTTTCATTAACGGTGAAGCTGTGGCACATCTTGCTGCCGCCGGCGCCTTCACGCAGGCTCGTCAATCCGATCTATATGTTGGCCGCGTGAGAGTTCCGACACTTCCCTACCCTTCGTGGCTCATCCACCCGCAAGACCCCGTCTGGTACTCATTCGATGGCTATCTCGACGAAATGACGATTCTGGACCGGGCAGTCTCCGCTGCCGAATGCAAGGCGGATTATGCGCAGATCAAGGTTCCGGAAGAGGATGTGATTCCTTACGCAGTGCTGCCATCGGGACCTCCGGGCGCAGGTCCGTTTGGAGCAATGTATGCCTCGCTGAAATTTACTCCAGCGTGGGATCGTCCGCGCCGCATCGGCCCTGACTCCGACGTTGTTGTGCGCTTTGAGCAATCGCCGATGCGCCTGGTTTTCTGGCAGGGGAACAACTATATACCCGCTTGGGTGACTGAGAACGGCAAATGGTACACGGACGAGTTCCTCGAGACATGGGGGCCAACATGCCCCGACGCCAACGATTGCGAGCCCATGTCTGACAAGCAAAGCCGCTATTCGCACGTCAGCATCCTGGAGTCGAGCCCCGCCCGCGTAGTTATTCACTGGAGATATGCTCTTGCTGAAACTCGCAATTACAAGGGGGCTTTCCAAGATCCGGAAACCGGCTGGTTCGATTGGGCCGACGAGTATTGGTATGTATATCCTGACGCCACGGCCGTTAGAAAACAGGTCTTGTGGAGCTCCGTGCTGAATCCCGAACCGCCCACGGATCACGAGTGGCAGGAGACAATTGTCATCAACGGTCCTGGACAGAGGCCAGAAGACAACATCGAGCCCGACGCACTAACCCTGATGAACATGAACGGCGAAACGAAGACTTATACCTGGGGACCGAAGACCGGTGAGGGATTCGAATATCCAAAGGCGCCCAAGGATACGAAATTGCCCGCCGGAGCAAACATCCAGATCGTGAATCTCAAATCGAAGGCGAGGCCGTTTCAGATAGCGGCGCCCGCAGGCGCGCATATCGACGGTTTCAACGATGAGAAGAGCATGTTCATGTTTCAGATGTGGAACCACTGGCCGGTTGCGCAGATTCCTTCGAGCGGGCGACCGGCGGTTGCGGCAGATCGTCCGTCGCACTCGTCGTTGTCGCACATTTACTGGAACCCTTACCAGAAGACCGACCAGACCGAAACGAAGCTGCTGTTAAACGGCCTGACGACCTTGTCACCCTCGCAGCTACTGCCGCTGGCAAAGTCGTGGATTTCGCCTCCCGCAATTGAGGCTGTCAGTGGAGACTCCACGGGCGCGGAATATGACCCTGCGCAACGTGCCTTCGTTGTGCATCGTCCCGCGGCCCCGCCTTCCAGCTCGCTCACACTCAAAATCTCTGCGAGCGCCGACAGCCCTATCGTGAACCCCGCATTTGTAATTGAGAACTGGAGTGGGCCAGCAAAAATCGTCGTGAGCAGCAAGGGCGCCAAGGTAAACAGTCCGGTGCACATCGGTTACGCACACCATCTCGAAGGAGACTGCTTGATTGTATTCCTGGAATACAATTCCAGCGAGGAGACTCAGGTCCAGATCGAACCCTCCGCAATGTAGTACGGTAAGGACAAATACCCAGTAATTCCAAATAAGAGGTTTTAGAAGTGCACTTGAAGAGATTTCAGTACGTGTTTGCCTTGGTTGCCTGCCTTTTGCCAATGTCACTGTGGGCCGGCTCGCCACAGTTCTTCCTTAAGAGTGGCGATACTGTGGTCTTTTACGGCGACAGTATCACAGCGCAAGATTTCTATACACAATGGATCGAGTTGTACACCGTCACCAGGTTTCCGGCTATGCGGGTGCGATTCTTTGGCGCTGGGGTTGGCGGAGACCGAGTTAGCGGCGGCGGTGGAGGACCGGTTGATCTGCGGCTTCTAAGAGACGTCTTCTCGCACCATCCTACAGTGATTACGATCATGCTCGCTATGAATGACGGCGGATATCATCCGACCGACGCCGCCACTGAAGATACATACGTGAAGGGCTACGAACACCTCCTCACCTCATTCCACGACATGGCGCCGAACGCGCGGGTTGTAGTGCTGGGGCCGTCTCCCTTCGACGATATAACCAGGCTTCCAACGTTCCCTGGAGGCTATAACGGCGTGATGCAGCACTATGCGGATCTGGATCAGAATCTCGCCCGCGAACACGGCGATACTTTTGTGGATCTGAACGGCCCAACGCAGAATTTGTTAGCACATGCCCAAGCCGTCGACCCTATGTATGCAAAGTTCATTCTTCCGGATCGCGTGCATCCCGAGCCAATCGGGCATTGGGCAATGGCCACAGCCATTCTCAAAGCATGGAACGCGCCCTCGGAGGTATCTTCAGTAAGCATCGATGCTGTCGCGCTTCAAGTTAAGCAATCTGTGAACGCGTCAGTGGATCAATTAGCGGCCGATGGCGGAACGGTGCGGTGGAACGAAACGGAAGTCGCCCTGCCATTACCATTCGACGTGAACAATGCTTTCCAGCAGCGAATCCTGCAGCTGACTGACGTACAAAAACAATTGAACCAGGAATCGCTTCGCGTCACAGGATTGAATACAGGAAGTTTCACGTTAACTATCGATGACCAAACAGTGGGAGCATTCTCTGCCGACGATTTGGCAAACGGAATCAACCTGGCGGACTACCACACTCCAATGAGAGATCAGGCTCAGAGGGTAAGCTGGTCTATCTCCGATCGCGTCAAGGCCAATGAGATTCACATGAGCATGTTGATACAGAATTCAAATATGGGGCCTGTTACGGAAAAGGGCGATGCGATCGAGGCGTATGAAGATTTCCTCGAAAATAAGATCTACGCAGATGCCGTGCCTAAATCGCATACGTTTACGTTAAGCCCAGTTGCTACCTATCAAAGTCCTGCGTCAACTCCGAAGTAAGAGCCACGCACACTCCTCTATGAATCATCTGGCATCTGACTTGATCGCAGGAGATAAAGTGAATCGACATTTCTTTCGCCGGCATTGTCTGCCGGCAACGAGCGTTCTTATCTCTTTGGCAGCACTGTCCATAGTCGGTCCCGTTCTTGCATCCTCACAGGATTCGCCATCAGTCCAGAGTGATCCAGCAGCAGCGTGCGAGAAGCTTCAGTCGCTCAGCTTTCCAGATGTCGTTTCGATTTCTTCACAGAGCATAACCGGAGGACAGTCCCTACCCACTGCGGGCCCAGACGGAGTGCCGCCTGAGAAAGCAGCGGGATTGCCACCTTTCTGTCGAGTTCGAATCGTGGCAAAACCAGCACCGGAGTCTTCTATTCGGATAGAGCTTTGGCTTCCCGAGATCAACTGGAACGGGCGACTCCTCGGCACCGGGACTGGAGGCGGGGCCGGATATGTCAATTACGACAGCATGGGACCGGGAATCAAGCGCGGATTTGCAACCGCAAATACTGACCTCGGAACTGCACCCAGCGCGAACCTGGTGGCTGATGCACCTGACAAGTGGGCTGATTTCGGCTATCGAGCGACGCACGAGATGACCCTGCTGTCGAAGGCGGTCATTACGGCCTTCTACGGTGTTAGCGCGAAGCATTCGTACTTCGATGGTTGTTCGACGGGCGGGCAACAGGCTCTATCTGAGGCGCAGCGATATCCCACAGACTACAACGGAATTATCGCGGGCGCGCCTGCGAATAACCGCACGCACCTGCACTCCGAGTTCTTATGGCACTACCAGGCGACGCACAAAGCGGCTGACCAATCTCTGCTTCCGCCAGAAGTGCTTAATCAAATTACCCAGGCAGTAGTTTCCAGTTGTGCTGGAAAAGATGGTGGCGCACCTTCGGATAACTTCCTGACTGATCCTCGATCCTGCAAATTCGATTTAGATCGTCTTCCGATCTGCACCGCGAAGGTTACTACACACTGCTTGACGAAGGATCAATTAGCGGCAATCCGGACCATTTACAAGGGGCCGGTCAACCCGGCTACAGGAGAACGCATATATGCTCCGCTGCCACTCGGATCGGAGGCGTCACCCGGGGGAATTAGCTATCAAGAGAATTGGTCCAGTGCAGTGGATTTGATGTATCCGTTTCAATGGGCGCTCGGAGCAAAATTCGACCCTGCTACGTTCGACTTCAACAAAGATGAAGCTCAGTTAGACGACAGGCTTGCACCGATCGTGAATGCCAACAATCCCGACCTCCGTGCGTTTCAGAAAAATGGAGGAAAGTTGATTATGTTCACCGGCACCGCGGACGCACTCGTACCGTTTCCTGATGCCGTCAATTATTACGAAAACGTCGTCGCCTTCGTAAAGCAGCATCCAGAGAAGGATTCGCCTGCTGACCCTCTGACAGCAACGCAACAGTTTTTTCGATACTATCTTGTGCCCGGAATGGCGCATTGTGGCAGCGGACCTGGAATAGTAGGAATCGGTCAGGGCATTTCCCAAGAACCAAACGACCTTCTCGATTTATTGCAGAAGTGGACTGAGCATGATTCCGCTCCGGGAGAACTCGAAGGCGTCGGAGAAACCAACCGCTCAAACGGACAAACGTTGCGACGCAGGATCTGCCCCTATCCAAGCTTCCCTACTTATAAAGGAGGCAATGCCACTGAGGAGGCAAGTTTCCAATGCGAAAAGCGGTCACGCGGAGACGTCGCTGTTCCGTCGGCCCGATATCGCTTTTAACTGAACTCCGGACTGCCGGATAGGCAAGAAGTAGTTACATGAGAGACGCGATCCGAAACTGGTCGAAACTTTTCAAACTGGCATTTGTTTCTTTCACAGTACATGACCGGTGGATATTCAGAAGGATTCTGCGGAGGATCCAGCCCAGCGCCGGTTCTCGAGCTTGTACACCCAAGCAGCGTGCACTTTCTCGGCGGCCAAGTGTCGATTTCCTTCCCCCTCCAAAACGATCTAAATCGCTGCAATTAAATACACTTTACGTAAAACGTTGTGCAAACACCACCATTCACTTGTCTCCGGGCAGTGCGCGGGGCAATCATCTCCGTGATTCGAATCACCCGAGGATTGATAACGCTTACAATTCCTCAGAATCAATGCAGGTGTTGGCCGAAGAGAGATTTTCAATCCAGAATCCCGAACGGATTCCTCCAGCGATTTCCAGGGCGAGCATATTCCGCTCGTCTGCGGGCTGATAAATTCTGCTCCGATGTTGATGAAATCGGATAGAGAATATCGAAAATGCCTCTCGGACTCAGGCACTCGTTCGGGAATCTGATTGATTTGGGGTCGAAGGACAACACAAAGGAAAGGGCAAACGCGGTGAAGAAATCACGAAGGTTCTCCATCGCCGATGGCGCTGGGAGAATTACAGGACCGATGAACGAGTGTCGTGAGTTTTTAGGTGAAATCCAGATCAGCAAGCCAAGATTGAAGACAGCAATTGTCCTGATTCTTTTGCTCTGCGCCATCCTTATCGTGCATTCGAAAGCTGCTGCGCAGACAGCACCGCTAGCTCCCACGCAACTTACAGCGACGGCAGTCTCGCCCGACCAAGTCAATCTCAGTTGGACTGCGAGCACAGGGACTCCGGCTCCGGCTGGATATTACGTCCTCCGAAATGGCGTACAGGTGGGCTCGCCTACCAGCACCGGATGGTCGACCCCCACCGGGACACCGACGGCCTACTCCGATGTCGACCTTGCTCCAAGTACGGTGTACACCTACACCGTCGAGGCATACGCGACCGGAGGCGCTGTATCATCGCCTTCCGCAGCCGTCACCACCACCACCTGGCCCGCCATTGCCATTCCCACGGCGCCCTACATCCCGCCCTTTTATACCTGCGTCACCAACTATTACGTGTCGAAGAACGGTAGCGATTCGAATAACGGATCGAGTGCGAGCCCATGGTACGACATCACCACGGCCATTAACTTTCTGACGGCACGGGGCGGCACGTTGGGTGGAGTCTGTGTAAATGTCGAGCCCGGCACCTACACCGAGTCGGTGTATGCCAATACCCTCAGCGGAAGCGCCGATACTCCGACCGGATATTTTGTCCTGCGCTCCACCACTCCTCACGGCGCAATCATCCAGCTCCCTACCGGCTCTGTAGATTACACACAGGGAATTTGGTTCCTAAATGCGAGCTATTTCGTGGTGGATGGATTTGTGCTGGCCGGAAACAATGCCGCGCCAGACATTGACGGAACGGGAGTTTCTACGGCCGGCAGCAGTAAAACGCAGTGCACTTCCCACCACATCAGGATCTTCAACAACATCGCATATGGATGGGGCGGCGGCGGTATCGGCACACAGATGGAGGACTACTTCGACGTAGAAGGAAATGTCGTCTACAACAACTCGAACACTTCCATCTGGGGGACCTCGGCACTCGGAGCCTATGAACCAGTCGCGCTCGATTCCGGCACGTGGAGCACCAGCACCATGGATGCTGCAAGCGTGCAATATCACCAGATCTTTCGTTACAACGTTGCTTACAACAATGCCGAAGTTAACATCGGCGCCAACACACATTATGACGGCAACGGCATAAGCCTCGACACTTTAAACCCGAATGGTACGGATTACAACGGGTATACACAACAAACTCTGATTGACAGCAACCTGTCTTTTGATAACGGAGGAGGCGGAATCGTAGAAGGAGGGTACGGCGCAAGTTACTTGACCGTACGCAACAACACTGCCTTCAATAACTTTATCGACGCGCAAAATCCGTCGACGGGACACGGCGACATCTCGTTGGCTGGATTTGTAAGCTCTCACGACAATATCGTTGTCAATAACATCGGCGTCAATGATCCGAATGCCGAGCCCGCAAATTATGCGTTGATTGATGTTGGAATAGGTTCGGCCGCCGACGAAAACTTGAACGAAACATGGGACAACAATCTTTCATTTAATGGCACCCCAGGGCAGGCATCCACCTATCTCTTCAACACCACAGCTGCCATCAGCGGCACGAATGGTAACGTCCTTGGCACAAATCCGCTGTTTGCGAATTACTTGAGCGGCAATTTCGCGCTGCAATCCACTAGCCCGGCAATCGGCGCGGGCACCACCACCTATGGCGTAGCCGCCATTGACCTGGCCGGCAATCCGCGCACAACCAACGGAAAAGTGGACATTGGCGCCTATCAGTATTCAAGCGCTTCGCCTATTACCCCCACAAGCGCGATCGTACTCAATCCGCCGGCCTCAGTCGAAGTTGGATCTCCAATCAATGTGCAGGTCGTCCTGCTAAGTAATGGAAACGGCGCTCCAACCGGAAATGTGTCCATCCTTGCAGCGGAGGGTAGCGGCACGCCGCAACAGGTGGCGCAGGCTTCAGCCGCAACAGCATTGGCCACGGCATATGCGGCGGGCGGCAAAGGAACGACAGCGATCGTGACGTTGACCCAGACCGGCACTTACACGCTCACGGCATCGTATGCGGGCGATACGAGTTTCGCGGCCGGTGCTTCTCCAAACTATACGATTACAGTAAGCGCGATTCCACAGGTTGCAACGCCGACGTTTTCGCCTGCTGCCGGCGCCTTCACTTCGGCGCAGTCGGTAACAATCAGCGACACGACGCCGGGCGCAACCATTTACTACACCACCGACGGAAACACGCCCACCACATCTTCAACCAAATACAGCACCGCCATTTCTGTTGGCAGTTCTGAAACCATCAATGCCTTCGCAGTTGCAAGCGGTTACGCTGACAGCGACGTCGCAACAGCGGCTTATACCATCAATTTGCCGCCGACCTTCACTATCACCGTCTCCCCATCCACGTTGACTATTGCATCCAGTTCCAGCGGCACATCTACAGTGACCATCACTCCGCAGAACGGCTTCAACACCGCCGTTTCCTTCGCCTGCTCCGGTCAGCCGTCCGGCACATCGTGCAGTTTCTCTCCAACAACCGTGACGCCGTCGGGCGCAGCGATTACGACAACACTCACTGTTTCAGCAACCGCCGTGGCCAGCAACGTGAGCCAGCAGCAAGCCCGGCCATTTCCAAGAACGAGTTTAGTGTTGTCGACGCTTCTATTTTTCTGCGTGGGGTTGAAACGGCGGCGAACTTTGCAAGCTTTGCTGATGTTGGCAACAGTTGGGTTCGGACTCAGTCTGCTGAGTGGTTGCGGTGGCGCTAACAGTGGATCATCCACTCCGCCACCGGTCACAGCGACGGTTACGGTGACAGCGACGGCAGGGTCGCTTCAGCAATCTACGACGCTCTCACTTACGGTGAACTAGCACGGTGGTGCGCCAATCAAAGGTGCAACGGATCGACTCATGCACGAGTTATATTCCCCGCCAACTGGGGCAACATGGAGAACAACTGCCATTTCTGGCTTTGTCGGGATCATGGCGTTGTTATAAGTAAGTTGATTGAAGCGGTTCGATTGTTTGCGCTAAGTGGATTCGACTTTATTGAAATCATTGATTTGAAAGTGAATATGAAGAGCATTTCGATGTTAATCAAATCATTTCTCGTTATCGTTTTCAGCTGCGTTGGACTTTTCTCACACCAGGCAGCTAAAGGTCAGGGTTCACTTTCGCCCCCAACGCAACTCGTTGCTGTCGGTGTTGCTCCCAATCAGATCAATGTTAGATGGGCGGCCGGCACTGGCAATGTGGGATTTGCCGGATACAAGGTCTACCGCAATGGCGTGGACGTTGGATCACCGACAGGCACGGACTGGCACACTACCACCGGCACGGCGTTCTCCGATGTCAGCCTTACTCCTGGCACCGACTACACCTATACGGTTAAGGCCTTTGACAAGGCGGGAAATCTCTCACCAGCATCCGCAACGGCAACAGCGTCGACGTTGCCCGCAATGACCGTGCCTGATCCTGGCAACATTCCGCCATTCTATTCGTGCGTCACCAACTATTCTGTCTCGAAAGCAGGCAGTGACTCGGGAGATGGATCCAGCGCCAAGCCATGGAGATCGATCGGGGCGGCTATCAACTTCCTCATTGCCAAAGGCGGCACGCACGGCGGTGTGTGCGTTAATGTTGACTCCGGCACCTATACTGAATCGGTCAATGCGGAAGCGCTTAGTGGAAGTGCCGATACTCCGACAGGCTATTTCGTTCTGCGCTCAGTCATTCCTCATGGCGCAGTTATCCAACCGGCGCCAGATAGTCCCGATTACACCGACGGCATTCACTTTTCAAATGCGAAATATATCGTGATCGATGGCTTTGAACTCGCTGGCAGAAATTCGCCGCCGAACCTGGATGGCTCCGGCATTTCGATAATGGGCAATCAGGACGGAGGCAGCCCAACCTACTGTCCCGCCACCACTCAGAGTCATCACATAAGAATCTTCAACAACATCTCCCACGGCTGGGGTGGAAGCGGTATCGGAACCGTCTGCGCGGATTACTACGACGCGGAAGGGAATGTCGTATACGCCACCAGCAATACATCTAAGTGGGGAGTTTCCGCCATCAATACCTATGAACCTCTTGCGCTGGACGCCGGTTCATGGAGCGCAAGCACGATGGACAGCGGCAGCGCGCAATTTCATTACATCATCCGAAACAATGTCTCCTACAACAATGCTGAAGTCAATATCGGTGCTAACCCGCACTACGACGGCAACGGCATCCAACTCGACACTTACAATGCCTATCCCGATAACAACTACCATCCGTATGTGCAAAAAACGCTCGTCGAAAACAACCTCTCCTTCGACAATGGTGGCGGGGGGATTGTTACCGGTGGCTCTGGTGCCAGTTTTGTCACCATTCGCAACAATACAACCTTCGATAACTTCCTTGACGCCCAGAATCCGATCGGAGGGGGCGGCGATATCTCTATCTCAGGCTTCCAAAGTTGCCATGATAACGTGGTCGTGAATAACATCGCGGTGGCCAACCCAGCGGCGAATCCCAACAACGTGGCATTCACTGATAGTGCATACGGCAAGGCAGGCACTTTGGATACGAACGAGGTGTGGTTAAACAACCTCTCGTATAACGGCGTTGCGGGGCAGCCATCGACTAATCTCGCCAGAACTACAGCCGTCATCACCGCCGCAAACGGCAATATCCTGGGCGCCGATCCCCTGTTTGTAAATTTCTCGGGCGGCGATTTCACGTTGCAGGCCGCGAGCCCTGCAGTCAACGCAGGTACGACCGTCTACGGCGTTGCGCTCACTGACTTGGCCGGTAACGCGCGCTCACATCAAACAAAAGTAGACATGGGAGCATACGCATTTCAGCCCGGCGGCGGTCCTGGTACCTTGCACGATGATCAAATCGCGGCTGCTTCCCTGGCCCCAACTCCCCCAATGGGCTGGAACAGTTGGGATTCCTGGGGCTCCAGCATAACTGAAGCTGAGTTTCGCGAAACCGTCCAGGCGATCCACCAGCACCTTCAGCCCTACGGATGGCAATATGCCGTCATCGACGAAGGCTGGTATGCACAGCATCCAGAGAATTCGGAGAAGGACCTGCCGCGCGGCCTCGTGATCTCCGGCGATGGACGATACATGCCCGCTGTTAACCGTTTTCCCTCCGCGACCAACGGGCAAGGGCTAAAGCCGATAGCCGACTATGTCCATTCATTGGGATTGAAGTTCGGCATCCACATTATTCACGGAATCCCGCGCGAAGCCGTCAAGAACAATCTTCCCATCGAGGGTTCGACTTTCCACCTCTCTGCAGCAGTCGATACCAAAGTTGTGTGCAGTTGGAACTCAGACAATTACGGGGTTAAGAATAATCCGGCCGGACAAGCATATTACGATTCCCTCGCACGGCTCTATGCTGGTTGGGGTGTGGACTTTCTGAAAGTCGATTGCATCTCGCGGCCTTATAACGCCGACGAAATTCAGATGCTTGACTCTGCGCTGCGCAAGACGGGCCGCGCGATTGTTCTGAGTCTCTCTCCAGGTCCCACCCCACTCAACGAAATCCGAAATGCTCGTGAACACGCACAGGTTTGGCGTATTTCCGACGATGTGTGGGATGTTTGGTCTAGGCCTTCCTACGATCCCCAATTTCCCCAATCGTTACAGAAGCAATTTGAGAATCTGGCAGCTTGGGCGCCGTATATCGAACCGAATCATTGGCCTGACGGCGACATGCTTCCGATTGGTAATCTTGGCCCCCGCACGCCGGTTGGGCCGGGGCCGTCCCGCGATTCCCGGCTTACTCATGACGAACAGCGAACCATGATCACGCTGTGGTCCATTGCGCGATCCCCGCTCATTCTCGGATCGAACGTGCTTAAGTTGGACCCATTCACAGAATCGTTGCTTATCAACCCAGAGATTATCTCCGTCGACCAGCACTCGACCAACAACCATCCCGTCCTTCAGCGCGATGACACGGTGGCTTGGTCAGCGGATCCACCAGTCACATCGCGGATCGCGGGCGATCACTACATCGCTGTATTCAACCTCTCAGATAACGCGAAGAGCCTCACGTATTCATGGCCGGAGCTAAAACTGTCTCCCGGTGCACATACCGTCCGGGATTTGTGGAAACGGTCCGATGTTGGCCAGCTTGATCGTTTGAATGTAACCTTGGCGCCGCATGCTTCTGCGATCTACCTCATAGGACAACCATGACCGCAATCAGGGATCCCGACATGATGCGATGCAGGTCACAGCCTGAGGTGGGTGAAGGCTAGTGAAATAAAGCGGAGAGTAACAAAACGAGAGCTTCTCGCAAATGAAAAGATACTTTGGATCCGAGGGAAAAGCCAGATGAAGATTACAACAGCAGCTTTCTTCGCCTTGATTACTGGGCTCATTTGTATGCCCATATCTGGCTTTGCTCAATCGGCCGGTGACCAGAAAGCGCCGGTTAGTGTGCAGCCCGGCGCTGCAAATACGGCGCAAGGTGCTCCAGGCTCCAGTCAGCCCGGCGCCATCAGCCTGGATGTGCTGGTGACAGATAAGTCTGGTGCGCCAGTAACCGGACTGCAGGCGGCAGACTTCAAACTGTTGGAAAAGAAACAGCCGCTTGACATCGTTTCGGTACGTGTCGCCGGAAGCGAGAGCGCACCGGGCGACCCTCCGGCGGTGGCCATTATAGTGGTCGACGCAGTGAACGCGTGGATTCTGACTGTTAACGCCGAGCGGCAAATGCTTGCCAAGTATTTCGAAGAAAACAGCCAGTTACCTATTCCTGTTTATTTGGCCGTTTTCACCGATCAGGGAATGAAGGTCCATACTCCCGCCACGCAAGATGGGAAAGCGCTGGAGGAATTCCTCAACGCCAACACGACTGACCTGCACAACGTTAAGAGACCGGACGGCTGGTGGGGCGACATGGAACGCGAACAGTTGTCGCTTAAGACCCTTAACTACCTAACCTCGCAGGTAACCTCGATGCCGGGAAGGAAGTTGTTCATCTGGTTGAGTCCCGGCTGGAACCTGCAAACCAACGGGCAGTGGGACGGCGCGAGCAAAAGCGATCAGCAGGCGCTTTACGATAACGCCGCTTCGGTTTCAACCGCATTGCGAAACGCCCGCGTCACGGTGTACAGCATAGACCCATCCGGGCCGGAGCGCGAGATGACCTTTGGACCGACTTACGAAGCGTTTTTCAAAGGCTTGGACGTTCCCAAACGTGCCGATTACGGGTATCTGCTTCTCCAGGTCCTGGCAACGCAATCGGGCGGTCAGGTTCTTTACGCAGCCAATAATTTGTCGTCCCTGATTAACAAGAGCTTGGCAGAAACCAAGGCTTACTATGTGCTCACCTTCAATCCACCTTCCGCCGCTCATCCGAACGAGTATCACCCAGTCGAAGTGCAGATCGACAAGCCGAGCGTGAAAGCGCGCACAAGAACTGTCTATTACATCAGCCCGGTGACTCCAGCCAAGTGATTTGCTGGCATTGAGAACCACAACCTTGGCGCCCCAATGGAGTCATGCTTTTGCCAGATGTGAATCACAGCGAGCGTCGGAGTGCGATGGTACTTGGCTCGAGCCGCCTCAGGAGGGGTTGGACCCAGCACGCAAAAGCTCGCGTTCAGTCTGGTTCCAGGGATTCTTCGACCGCTCATTCTATCGATGCCCAGTGCTATATTGCCGTTATGTATCGAGTCTTCCCTCTGCTCGCGTTGGTCTCCATGGCTTCACCGGCTTTTCCCGCGCCCCCGCAAAAAAGCTTCGACGAGGTGGTGAAGCAGGCAACCAGCGCGCGACACGAAGACCGGACAAACGAGGCAATAGGCCTTTACCGTGAGGCTGTCAAGATGCGTCCTTCCTGGGACGAGGGATGGCTATTGCTCGGCACAGTGCTCTACGATCAGGACCGCTTTCCTGAGGCGCAAGACTCCTTTGCGCACTTTGTCACAATCAAGCCGCAGCCGGGTCCCGCCTGGGCCATGAAGGGACTTTGCGAGTTCGAGATGCACGACTATTCCCAAGCGAGAACGGACCTGCAAACCTGGGGTCGCGGAGATATTCGTGGGGGCGGCGAGTTGACAGAGGTTGCTGCGTTTCATTGGGCGATGCTTCTCACGCGGCAAGGCGAATTCGTTCGCGCACTCTATATGCTGGCTGATAGAGCGCGACAAGATGGGGAGAGCCCGCCGCTGGTTGAGGCCATGGGTCTGGCCTCGCTGCGAATGCCCAATCTACCGGTAGATTATCCCGCGGAGTTTCGCGAGCGAGTCTGGTTGGCTGGGAAATCTGCGTTCTACGCTTCGGTGCATGACTACGCTCGCAGTGAGGAGTATTCCCATCGATTGTTGTCCAAATATGGTCAACAGCCGGAAGTCCACTATCTTGAGGGTACGCATCGCTTGTTTGAACTCAAACCGGCAGAGGCGGCGCAAGAGTTCCGCAAAGAACTTCAGATATCGCCGCAACATGCTCCTGCCATGTTGGAACTGGCCCGAATCGATATTGACGCCGGCGATCAGGCAGAGGCTCTATCACTCGCCAGGCGCGCGACTGAGATAGACCCTGCGAATCCCGACGCTCATCATATTTTAGGCCGGGCCTTGCTGGAAGCGGGTCAAGCAAAGGAAGGCTCGCAGGAATTGGAAGCGGCAGAACGGCTCGCCCCTGACAACCCTGCCGTTCATTTTCATCTTGCCACTGCTTACAAGGAATTGGGACGCAAGCAGGACGCGGATCGCGAGATGTCAACTTATGCCGCCCTTAAAAAGAAATCGCTGGATCTGGATTCCGGGGAACGGCGAGATGCAGTGCCTTCTCTGGAGGCACCTGAGTGATCGTGATGCTGGTGCCTGCAGTGCTTGCATTGTCTATTTTACTTCCGCCGCAGAGTGCTCCTCAGCCTTCTCGAAATGCAACGGCCGCAGATAATTCCGCCACCTTTGCCGAACTTGCTCAGACCGCAAAACGCGCGCGCCAGGAAATGCACGACGATGCCGCCATCGAAGCTTATCGCCAGGCTCTGATCCTAAAACCTGAGTGGGATGAGGGCTTATGGTTTTTGGGCACATTGCAATATAAGAAGGAAAACTATTTTGAAGCACGCACGATTCTGCGACGCTTTCTCGCGCAGGATCCGGGCAGCGGTAGCGGCTGGGCGATGTTGGGATTAAGCGAGTTTGAGACACACGATTACCTGCGGGCTCAGGATCACCTGCAGCGCGGCATGACACTCGGTTTGGCCGACAACCAGGAATTGATTGCCCATGTTCGCTATGTCATCGCGATTTTGCTCACACGATCGGAACAGTTTGATGAGAGTATGGATGTCCTTTTTACCCTGATGACAAATGGGGCCGACACGTCGTCTCTGGTTGAGCCATTTGGATTGGCTGCATTGCGCTTGCCGTTCCTGCCTTCGGAGATTCCTCCCGGCCGTCGAGAGATGATTCGCATGGCTGGCGCCGCCACGATTGCACTCGAGGGGCGGAGGAATGAAGATGCTGAGAAACTCTTCAGCGAACTCGAAGCAAAATATCCTGACCAGCCTGGAGTTCACTTCCTGATTGGCGCCTATTTTTTGAGCGCGCACCCTGACGAAGGGATCAAGGAACTGAAGCAAGAGATCGAAATATCGCCGGCGCATGTGCCGGCGAGGATACGGTTGGCAGAAGAGTACATCAAGCAACAGCATTTGGATCAGGGAATATCGCTCGCCAGGGAGACTCTGCAACTTGCGCCCGACGAGCCTCTGGCTCACATGGTGCTCGGTGAAGGGCTGATAGCCAAAGGAGATTCTCTGGGCGGGATTCGGGAACTCGAAACTGCCCGTGATTCTTTGCCCAATAAAACACAGATCCTCTGGGATCTGTTTCGGGCATACACTGCCGCGGGTCGAAAAGAGGATGCCAGCCGCGCAAAGGATGAAATTGAAAGGCTCGGTAAACAAGAAGATTCGGCACATTGAACACGTCATTACCTGGTGCAATTCTAAAGCGCCTCACTACCGCCATTGCTCGCAAATACTAACGCTGATTCGCAGCATTTCTGCCTTGCTGGCCTATTGCAGGTGACTGTTTGAAAGGAATGAAAAAAGATGATCTCACGACGCAGCTTTGCAAAGAATTCTCTCCTTGGATCAGCTGCACTGCTTGCCACAGGAATTCCGTCGCTCAACGCCGTAGCCTCACCTTCCACGCGAAGCAATAGTGTCAGGTTTGGCGTAAATTACGTGCCGCGCAAACGTTGGTGGTATTGCTGGCTCGACTGGGACCAGCAGGCGATCCTCGATGACCTGCACGGGGTCGCGGACCTGGGTCTCGACCATATTCGCATTCAATGCCTCTGGCCTTACTTCCAGCCCGGAATCAACAGTGTCAGCGATCAGGCACTGGCCAACCTGCATCGGCTTCTGGATGCGGCCGATACGGCGGGCCTCGATGTTGAAGTCACCGTCCTCAATGGATGGATGAGCGGGCTTAGCTTTATGCCGCCGTTTGTCGCTCCGCTGGCCGACCCCTGGCAAAAGAAATTTGGAAACATGTTCACCGACCCTAATGTGATCGAGGCGGAAAAACTGCTTTTCAGTAGAATCGCTGACACAGTGGGCGAACATAAACGGTTTCTTGGTTTCGATCTTGGTAACGAGCTCGGCGTCTTGATGACACCCGATGGCAATCCCGCTTCCACGGCCGCGGCTGATGCCTGGGCGACGCAGATGCTTGGTTATTGTGAACAGATCGCACCCAACAGATTTCACGTGAACGGCGTCGACCATTCTCATTGGTTCAACGACTTCGGCTTCAGCAGGCAGCAGATTGCAACCACTGGCCATGCTTCCGTCGTGCATTCGTACATCTATTTTGACGGCGTGCTGGACAGATATAAATACTCCGATCCCGCGTCACTGCACCTCGCCGAGTTCGAAGTTGAACTTGCCTATGCATATCACACTGACTTGAACCGCCGCGTCTGGGTTGAGGAGACCGGAGTCGGAAACAAGGAGATGCCGGAAAGCTACAGACCTGAGTTCATGGAACACTCTATCCGCAATTTGATGTCCACAGGCAAAGTTTGGGGAATCACATGGTGGTGTTCCCACGACATCGATCCTGCCATCAAGAGCTTCGATAAATACGAATACGATCTCGGGCTTCTCGACCTGCAAAACAAGCCAAAGCCCATGGGAATAAAATTTGCCGAACTCGCTGCGGAGTTCAAGCGCTCGCAACCTGAGATCATCCCACGGACAACAGCTTTGATCATTCCCGACAAGGGGTTGTCGACAAAGTCGTGGCCGCCGGACTGGAAGTACGCGACGCCCTTCATGAACCAAATAGACCGTGGAGTGAGGCCCGCCATCGTTCTTGAGAGCCGCTCTAAAGATGAGAGCTACTTGAAGGCGCGTGGAATCAGCAATCTCATCCCAGCATCGACTTAGAATGCAAGCACTCAACGGTTGATTTCAAAAAGTAGCGGCTTGACGAGTCGTAAGAATCGATTCGAGCACTGAGCGGACTCGCTGGCGTGCCCATCTTTGCAGCCGAGTCGCAGGTAATTATAGCCGCCTGAGAAAGCACTGGCGGAGATGGACGATTTAAGAACGGAAACAAAAGGGTGATTGGAGAAAAAATGGGTCGGTTAAGAATTTGCGCAGGGATTGGTTTCTTGCTGTTAGTGTCATTTCTCGCCAATGCGCCGGCGAGCGCAGAGGTCAGGCTTCCCAAGGTCCTGGCAGACCACATGGTATTGCAGCGGAATGCGCCAGTTCATATCTGGGGATGGGCCAATGCCGCGGAGCAGGTCACGGTTGAGTTCCGTGGCGAAACCGGGTCAGCGACAGCCGATGACATCGGGCGATGGGCGGTGGACCTGCATCCTGGTGAAGCTGGCGGACCGTTTACGTTGACTGTTCAGAGTTCTAACACGGTGACTCTCAACGACGTTCTGGTCGGCGACCTTTGGGTAGCTTCAGGGCAGTCGAACATGGAGATGCCGCTAAACGGGTTTGGACCCGATCTTCCGATCAAGGATTCGGTAAAGGAGATTGCTGCGGCCACGCACCCGGAGATACGTTTCGTAACACTAGCGGAGACGTCATCAGAGTATCCCCTCGACGATGCGACGGTCGCCATTCCATGGCAGCTTTGTTCCCTTGAGACCGCTGGACGGTTTTCCGCTGTTGCATATTTTTTCGCGCGCGATCTGCAAGCTGCTGAAAAAGTGCCGGTGGGCATCGTTGTCTCTTCGTGGGGCGGCACGCCGGCGGAATCATGGACAAGCCTGCGAACACTAACTTCAGACCCCGCACTAATGCCTCTGATTGCTCTTTGGGATGAGGAAACGCGCGACTATGCGAACCAATTGCGGGTGATTGAAAAAGAGCGGGCCGAAGCAAAAAAGTCCGGTAAGGACGCGCCCTGGCACGCCAACGTACAGACAGGATGGCAACCCGCGGGACTGTTTAACGCGATGATTGCGCCGCTGACCCCTCTCCGCATCAAGGGAGTGATCTGGTATCAGGGCGAATCGAATGCGAGTCCGGAACGGGCGGCGCTGTATGCGCGATCATTTCCTGCAATGATCACGGATTGGCGGGAGGCATTGCAACAGGGCGATTTCCCATTTCTCTTTGTCCAGATCTCCAAAATCAACCCTCCGGCCCCCTCCCCCTGGTCGGTGTTGCGTGAATCGCAGCGGCGAACGCTGTCTTTGAATGCGACTGCCATGATTGTCTCTGCCGATGTCGGCGTAGCAGAGAACGTCCATCCGCCAGATAAGCAAACGATCGGCGCGCGACTCGTGTTGGCGGCCAGAGCTCTGGCTTATCGAGAACCGATTGAATACAGCGGGCCCGCCTATCGACAAACTTCATTGGAACCAGGCGCAATCAGAATATGGTTTGATCACGCGGATGGATTGGAAGCGCACGGAGGCACATTATGTGGCTTTGAGGTTGCAGGAGCGGATCATAAGTTCTTTGCGGCTTCGGCGAAAGTGGAAGGCAGCACGGTAGTCGCCAGCAGCGCGAGCGTGGCAATTCCGATCTATGTGCGATATGCCTGGCCCGCAAGTTCTCCGATGCCCCTATTCAATCGGGAAGGATTGCCGGCATCGTCTTTCAATTCCGACGACACATACCCCAACCAATACGAGCCATCAAAATAGCGACGGGCCTGACAGCAATGGTAAAGTGTGCGCCTAATTCAACCGGTAAGCTACTAGTTCGAACGAATCGTCATCTTCGCCGTCAAGATGCTTGCCACGAAGGAAGAATTCGAATTTGTGCACATCCTTACGGTTCAAAATTGAAGTAATCTCTGTCGGCAATCTCCCGTGCAGCATAAAACGGGCGGCAGCCTCATTCGCCTGCTTGTCGGCGCCGTTAATCAAAAGCACGTACCCTGACCTTGATGGATTCTGCACGAACGCAACATCCACGTAACCCACATTTTGCTTCGAATAGATATTTATGTATTGTGCCTGCTCACCGGCAGCAGGGTGCATATTCTGAAAGAAATGTGTCTTTTGTATCAGGTTGTCGACGTGCCGAAAATTAACTTGATCGTCGAAGAGTGAGACCCAGAGATCGCTGTTCGGACCACCGATCAGGATGCTGTTGCCCTGGCTCAGATCGCGAACGTGCAAGTCGCGGGCATATCGGATGCTTGAGTGGATGCCGGCTCGCTGAAGGGTATTCTGAAAGTCGAAAGCTATAATTGCCTCTTCGATGCTCGTGGTCCTGAAGTCGCCAAGCCCCTGAATGACAGTGCGCATCGACCGATCTTTCACCTTCGCCATTTGCTGTTGCGGGAAGTCTTCGCGAATGTAGTCGGAGATAGAGAGATTGCTTCCCAGCATTGCCTGGATCAGTGATACCGAAGTGTCGGGAGCCACAATCATCACTTCTCCCTCGGTGCGGGCAAGGAATTGCACGAATGGGTTCGCAAAAGCTATGCCCTGGCTTTTCGGCGTTTCCATGGTTTGGTTGCGGTGCGACACCAGCATCAGCGCGACGAGGGCGGCATTGAAAACGAGTGAAATGCCAAGCGCCCAAACTCTCCAGTTCCGGTTGGCGTCTTGCACTCCGGCCAAAGAAGCGCTCCCCTCCTCCGTTGGAGGCTTAGCGGCTTCACGTGCTTCCGGCTCGAATACGGCTGGAGCCTCTGGCTTGAGTTGAACGGGTGTGAAGACCGGAAGGTAGATCCCCTTCGGAATCGAAAGAACCAGTGGTTCGTTTATTCCCTCGGTTTCAAAATAATGCGCCAACTTGTGCCGAAGATTGCTGAACTGGGCTCGGACAATGTTGTCGGTCGCAGGGTTGAATTCTGCTCGCCTTCCCAGAATATTGCACGCAACCTCGTACTCGCTCAGGGTCTCATTCGGCCGCAGAATTGCCAGCTTTGACGCATACACCAGGATGTTGCGTAATTGCGATGCTCGCTGGAATTCTTCACTCGAGACAATTCGCTGAACCAACTCCCAACGGTGATCGCCATCCAGCAGCTCATCTCCCGATACGTGTTTGCCAAGTATCTGAGTTCTTGTGCTCATGCCAGGGAAGTTTCCTTGTTAGAAACATTATTCCATTCGAAAGAAATGAGCAAGCTTCAATCAGGATTGATGGCTATTCTTGTCGAATTTATCCGTAACAAGCTTGTACAAAAGATGGATTACCCTCGCCGAATTCATGCGTAACAAGCTGAAACAACAGATGTTTTACGTAAATTCAAGCCGCAGGTTATGCGTCAATTTACGTAAACACACGTGCAATCACATCCATGCACTTGCTCATTGTGGCAATGCGCTTGCACAATCTTGCCGACCTTGGGGTAGGGCCGAATCGGTGCGGAAATTGATCGAAAGCTAAATGTCTGTTTTCTGCTGGCCGCGCAATTCGGAAACCATCATCAAGCTGGCGTTCTGAATTCTGCGGTCTTATCGTCCTCAACTGAAAGAGGCTCTCTTTGAGCGAGTGCGACGAGTGATGCAAATCACACTGATTCAGCAGAAATCGAATTCTTATTTACTGAGGGGGTTGTAAACGATTCCAGAACAGTAAGAAGTTGGCGGCGTTGACGGGTTCGAAATTCTCGAAACAATGCAATTCAAGACCGAACAGTTATTACCAGATGGTTAGTCAGATGAAATCTGGTGGCGAAGTAAACAACGAATTGAACAACGAAGTGAATTAAGTAGGAGGCTGCTTATGAACTTTCAAATAGGAGATAACAAAAGGATGAAAAAACGATTCGGAGTGCTGCTGTTAGCTCTGTTCGTTCTGGTGCTGGTTGCGCCTGCTGCGCGGGCTCAGTCAATGTTCGCCAGCCTGAACGGTACGGTACAAGATTCTCAAGGGGCGGTTCTTGTGGGGGCAACCGTCAGCGCCAGAAACGCGGCGTCTGGCGAAACCCAGAATGCAGTTTCCAACAAGGAGGGTTACTTCTCCTTTCCTGAGCTTCCCGCCGGTACATATCAATTGACGGTGGTTGCCAAGGGGTTTCAAAAATTCCACGAAACCGGCGTAACCCTGACCGGCGGCGATGACCGCTCTTTGACCGCCACGCTCAAGGTTGGCGCGGTAAGCGAGACAGTTGAAGTACAAGGCAACCAAACAGATCTGACGCCGTCAAGCTCAGGCGAAAAATCTTATACCATCTCCGGCACCGACCTTCGGGATCTTTCCCTTGTGAGCCGCGATGCTACCGAGATCGTAAACATTATGCCCGGAGCTGTGATGACTGCGAACGGCGCCGTCAACTCACAGGCGTTCTCAGGTCAGGCGATGGGCATGAACACCGCCACGGGTCCTCTCGCTAACGAGAATGTCAACGGTCAATCCGTTGACGTCACAACGGATGGTGGCCATACCTTCGATCCAGGCGCGGCGGGCAATGCAGTTCCTGTTACCGCCAACCAGGACTTCGTCCAGGAAGTAAAACTCCAAACCTCGAATTTCACAGCCGATAACGCCAAGGGACCGGTGGTTGTAAACACTGTCACCAAGAACGGCGGCTCGCAATTCCATGGCGACTTCCACTTCATCGCGCGCACCCATGTGCTGGATGCGAATGACTCCTATGAAAAGGAAATTGACTCTCTGAATGGGACGCTCGCAACCCAATCGACGCCGAATGAGCACTACTATTATCCCGGCGCCACCTTCAGCGGCCCGGTAATCATTCCGCATACCGGAATCAACAAGAATCGGGACAAGCTCTTCTTTTTCGAGGGCTTCGAATACTACGACCAGTTGCAGGATAACGGAGTTGCTGCGGCCTTCGTGCCCACTCCGGCCATGATTAGTGGTGACTTCAGCTCAGTAGCGGGCTACGGCAACCACGTCGCCGGTGGATCTGTTCTGACTGGTACTCCTCAGCAGTCCAACATTACCGGAGGTCTCTGGGGCGCTCCGTGGCTGGCGTTCGACCCGACGAAGAGCGTCTCCGGATCGCGCCTCCAAAATTGCTTGGGCGCCAACGGAATTTCCTCGACGGGCGTGATTCCTGCGTCCTGTCTTGACCCCAACGGCGTAGCCATTGCGAACGCCTACCTGCCAAAGCCCACTACCACCGGTGGCGTCCCGAACGCTGGAGGCTTCAACTACACCCAGGACATTATTCAGCCGATGAATATGAACCAGAACCTGGCGCGTGTTGATTACGACTTCAGTGATAAGACCAAGCTGTATGTCACTTATAACCGGTCGCGCCAGACCGCAACATTTCCAATGGGCTATTGGGTAACCACCGCTACTCAGAATTCGGTTCCCACGCCTTCGCCTATTATCGGCGCGGACGGTACCGATTTCGTCAACGCCAACTTCATGCATGTCATCTCGCCTAGCATGACCACAGAGTCGAGATTTTCCTACACCTTCGAGAATTATCCTGGTAATCCGCAGGATCCAAAAAAGCTGCTCCGCGCAGACATACCGGGCTTCGACCTGAAGGGCATTTGGGACCAGGCTACCGCGCCGGAAATGGTTACCTGGGGCGCGGGCTTCCCTAATCTTGGCGACGTCGGCCATGCGTATCCCCTGCTCTGCTACAAGAAGATCCCCGCAGCCGGTGAGGATCTGACCAAGGTAATCCGCACGCATACGTTGAAGGCGGGAGCCTACTATGAGTGGGTCGATAACGTTCAGAACACCTGGAACACCTGGAGCGAATTTCCTTACGCCAACTGGTACCCCAGCGTTACTGGCAACCAGTATGCTGATGTCCTTCTAGGAGTCGGCCACGACGGATATTCAGAAAACGCGATTCCGCCCACACCACCCAACACCAAGGCCACTACGCTCTCCTTCTACGTGCAGGACGACTGGAAGGTAAACCGCCGTTTGTCGATGCAGTATGGAGTGCGGTTCGATCACTACGGCAAACCCTGGTCGACTCCTTACGGCGTGGCCGTGTGGGATCCGACTGGAATCTTCAGTTCCAAAGACGTTTACAACAACGACCCCAGCGCGATTGCACTGAACACCGGAATCTCCTGGCATGCCATGAATTCCGCGATCCCGTGGTCCGGCCAGAAAAGCACTCCGCTGTTTTACTCTCCGCGCATCGGCGGGGCGTTTGATATCTTCGGAAACGGCAAAACCGTCCTGCGTGGCGGCTTTGGCCAGTACCGCGATTTCGCAATCTGGACGTTCGGCGGGGCTAACTCCACTGCCGAGGGATCGGTTGCGTGGACTTGCGGCCTTAACGATCAATTGTGCCCCAGTTGGGAAGATGTTGACAGTCACAGCGAAGGCGCTCCCAAATTCGGAACCGGGCTCCCGGCCGGCCAAATTCCAACCGCAACCGGAGGTGGTTTGCCGCTGAACGGTCTCGCATTAGTTGATGCGAAGGACAAGGCAAACCCCTACACCAACACCTACAGCCTAAGCCTCGACCAGAAGCTGCCTTGGAAAATGCACGTTGAGGGCTCCTACGTTGGTAATTCAACCCACGACATACAGACGTCAATGAATCCCAACGCCATTCCGCTGGGAACCTTGCCCATGTCGGGGGCACAATCACCCTATTGCGTAAGCGCGGTTACCAACACCGATTGGTGCGACTACCACTTCCGGCCGTACGCGAATTACCAGGGCCTTTCCGTCACAGAGACCGCGGGTAAGGAGCGGTTTGACTCTCTCCAGGTGAGCCTGCAGCGCAACAGCGGATTCCTCACCCTGATGGTCAACTACACTTACTCGAAATCGTTGAGTGACGGCTTGCTGGGAACAGGAACCAGCGGCTATAAAGATGGCGGCGTCAGCGAGTACTATGGCATCGCGCCAAGCGACCGTCCCAACGTCTTTAGCTCCGCGTATGTCATCCACGGACCCCGGATACAAGGCGGCAACGCCATCGCCAGGGGCATCGTGAACGGCTGGCAACTGTCCGGAATCACGCAAATCGAAAGCGGCGCCAATCTTACTTCGGGTGCAAACGGCTGGAACTTCGGTTACAGTCCGCAATCAAACCCGAAAGCAAAGGATGGGGTGAACACAATCGGCGGTACTTGGCTGCTTGGGACACCCGACATCACGCTCATGCCGCTCTTGACTTGCAATCCGAGCAAGGGAAACAAAAACGGCTATTTCATTAACTTCAGCTGCTTCGGCACACCGAAGGGCAATGGGGTTAACGGCACAACCAAAATGCCGTATATACCCGGCCCGATGTATTGGAAGAGCGACTTGACGGCCGTCAAGAACTTTAAACTCGGAGAGCAAAAGGACGTGCAAATCAGAGTAGCCGCATTCGACTTCCTGAACCATGCCTTGTTGTCGTTTGCGCCGAGCGACACTCATCTCGACATGAACAACCTGGCATGGAAAGATGATGGGTCCGCGCTCGGAACCGAAATCAACAACGATCCAGACTTCGGCCATGCCATGTGGCACTTCGGCCACAGAATCATGGAGTTTGAAGCGAAATACTCGTTCTAGTTCTGTTCTACTTGATTCACGTGCCCCTGAACGGGCGGCCGAAAGGCCGCCCGTTATTTTATCCAATGACTTTTAATCGCCTCGCTATACTCCGCGCATTCCCTGTGCTGGCCTTATTGTCTTTGGCCGCCCAAGCCGCTCCGTCGCCCCTGTTGCAGAGCCCTCCCGAGCAGAGCTTCGACCAGATCATGCAACAAGCCGAAAGCGCGCGCGCTGCAAACCGGGTGTCGGAAGCAATCGTGCTTTATCGCCAGGCAGTCCAGCTTCGCCCCTCCTGGAGCGATGGTTGGATGTGGCTGGGCGATCTGCTGTACGAGCAGGACCGCTTTCCTGAGGCCCAGGATTCATTTGCTCATTTCCTCGCAATAACGCCTGCACCAGGCCCGGCCTGGGCCATGAAGGCCTTATGCGAATTCGAGATGCGCGACTATTCTCATTCATTGGAAGACTTCGAGACTTGGATGCATGGAGGCAATCAGGGAAATGAAGCTCTGACCGATGTCGCCGAATTCCACATGGCGCTGCTCCTCACGCGAGAACGCTACTTCGATCGGGCACTTTCATTGTTGACTGAGAGAGCGCATCGCAGCGGGGAGACTCTGCTACTTGTCGAAGCCATGGGGCTCGCCTCACTGCAGATGCCGAATCTGCCGGGAGATTATCCGCCGGGACTGCGTGAGCAGGTCTGGCTCGCCGGGAAAGCCATGTTTTATCTGTCGAAACAGGAGTTTGAACGCGCCCAGACGTACTCCCATCGATTGCAGGTCGATTATGGCCAACAGCCCCAAGTCCACTACATCAACGGATTGTTGCTTAAAGCTCAGTCAAAATCCGACCAGGCGTCACAGGAATTTCAAACGGAGCTTCAAATCTCACCTCGGAATTCTCAAGCGATGCTGGAACTGGCAACGATCGATATCGATAAAGGTAAACTGCAAGAGGCGATGTCTCTATCCCAACAAGCCGTTCAAATTGACTCTGCGAATCCTGAGACTCATCGTGTCCTCGCGCGAGCCCTGCAGGCTGGTGGGCAAACCAAGGCGAGTGCGCAAGAACTGGAGTCAGCAGGGAAGCTTGCACCGGAGAATGCCGCCATTCATTTTCAGCTCGCAACCGCTTACCAGCGATTGGGGCGCAAACAGGATGCCCAGCGGGAAATGTCGACATACCTTGCTATGAAAAAGAAGCGGCCGGCTCAGGATGGCTCTGTGAAGATGCAAGATGCCTCCCCCTCTCTCGAGGCGCCGCAATGATCGCGTTAATTGCTTCGGCCTTCTTTATGGCGGCGGCTTCCCTTCCCCCGCAGCAAGCTTCGCCGTCATCCCCAACCACATCTGTCGCGCAAGCCGCCGGCGATTTTGACCAACTCGCTCAGGCTGCGAAACGTGCGCGTGAAGAAGACCGCGACGATTCCGCAATCGATAGTTATCGCCAGGCTTTGATCCTCAAACCAGGGTGGGACGAAGGATTATGGTATTTGGGCGCCTTGCTCTATGAGAAGCAAAACTACTTCGAAGCATGTACGTTCTTACGGCGGTTTCTCGCACAAAATCCGAGCAACGGTTACGGCTGGGCCATGTTGGGATTGAGTGAGTTTGAATCGCATGAATACACGCGTGCTCTCGATCATCTGCAGCAGAGCATGCTGGCTGGATTAGGCGATAACAAGAAGATGAGGTCAACTGTTACCTACGTCATCGCAATTCTGCTCAATCGATCCGAACAATTCGATGAGAGCATGGATCTTCTCATGGCCCGTGTCGCGTCCGGCGAAGACACATCGACGCTCGTTGAACCTCTCGGGCTTGCTGCGCTGCGACTTCCGTTCCTGCCCGCCGAAATTCCCGCTGATGACAAGGAAATGATTCGCATTGCCGGCAATGCCGTACTGGCACTGGAAGAGCAGCACTATGCGGAAGCCGACAAACTTTTCGATCAATTGGAAGCCACGTATCCTGATCAGCCCGGTGTCCACTTTCTTATCGGCGTACATCTCCTGGATTCGCGCCCGGAAGATGGCATCAAGGAACTGAAACGGGAGATCGAAATCTCTCCTTCTCATGTGACGGCGAGGATTCGGCTCGCGGATCAATACATCAAGCAGCAGAATGTTGACTTGGGGCTACAATACGCTCAGGAAGCTCTAAAGCTCGCACCCGGCAGCGCTTCGGGTCACATGGTGCTCGGCGAAGGGCTGATCGCCAAGGGAGACTCCGCACGCGGAATTCTTGAATTGGAGACTGCGCGCAAGGCATCACCGGATATGGTGAGAATTCACTGGGACTTGGAGCGTGCTTATACTGCCGCGGGGCGCGTTGCAGACGCAGATCGGGAAAAAGGTGAGATTGAGCGGCTTAGCCAACAAGAGCAGGCGCATTGATTCCTGCCTGATGAACGAGTACCGTCTCTGCTCCACTGCGCGCGGCAGGCATTGCGAGGCCGATGACAGCCTTGCAGCCGATGCCGGACAAAATGCAGCCGACGGATGGATATGGATCTGATGAACCGCCGGACTTTCTGCTTTTCTACTGCTGCTCTTCTGATCCGCGCACGCGCGCTGGCCGCGCAGGCTACTACGGCTTCCCCCAAGGCGCCGATCCATTTCACGCCTCGCCCAATTGCGTTTTCACTCGACAGTTGCGAGACTCCCGAGCGGCATGTTCCTGAAACCATGGCGGGAGGAGTCGCCGTTTTCGACTACAACAATGACGGCTATCCGGACATCTTCTTTACCAACGGCGCCGATATCGCAAGCCTGAAGAAGACAGGTCCGCAATACTGGAACAGGTTATTCCATAACAATGGCGACGGCACTTTCACTGATGTTACTGAAAAGGCCGGCCTCGCCGGTACCGGCTATGACGTAGGCGTTGCCATTGGAGACTATGACAACGACGGCTACGAGGATGTTTTTGTTGCGGGTGTGTATCGCAACACCCTGTACCATAACAACGGCAACGGGACCTTTACCGATGTGACAGAAAAGGCGGGTCTGGCCCTGCTTGATAAAAAATACGGCCCGCTGTGGTCAGTCGGCGCCGCATGGGTCGACGTAAACAACGACGGCCTCCTCGATCTATTCGTTGTGAATTATCTTCGCTGGGACCGATCGAAAGAACCGGAATGCAAAGTTAACGGTAAGCCGGATTATTGTCATCCAAAGTATTTCGAACCGCTTCCCGATCAGCTCTTTCTGAACAACGGAAATGGCACGTTTACTGATGTCTCTGAGGCGTCAGGTATCCGCGCGCATCCCGGCAAGGGAATGAGTGTGGCTGTCGGGGACTTTGAAGGGAACGGACTACCGGAACTCTTCGTCACCAACGATAAGCTGTTCAATTTCCTGTTTCGCAACAAAGGTAACCTGCACTTCGAAGAGGCGGGGTTTGAATCTGGAGTGGCGCTTTCTGAACATGGCAATCTCATCTCCGGAATGGGTACCGATGCACAGGACCTCAACAATGACGGATTTACCGACATCGCCTTCAGCGCACTCGTCAACGAGACGTTTCCCGTTTTCCGAAACAATGGGAAAGGCGACTTCACTGAGATTACTGCGCGCAGCGGCATGACCGCGCTCAGCAGCTCTATGTCCGGCTACAGTGTCAACATCGCTGATTTCGACAATGACGGCCGCAAAGATATCTTCGTGGCTCGAGGCGATGTGCAATCGCCCGACATGGCCGCGCTTGTACAGATCGATCAACCCAACACAGTCTTCCGGAACCTTCCCGACGGCCACTGGTCTGCATTGACAGAGGAGGCCGGTTTCGACGCGCTCCCCCCCCGCCGCCACCGCGGCGCCGCGATAGGCAGCTTCAATCGCAACGGAAAACTGGATATTGTGGTCAGCGCGCTGAGCGCTCCTGCGGAAATCTGGATGAACGACAGCCCAAACCAGAACCATTGGTTTGAACTCGCTTTGCGAGGAACGAAGAGCAATCGCGATGGAATCGGGGCGCGCATCAAGATCGTGGCCGGAGGGCAGGCCCAGTACTGCTATAAATCCCATTCGTCCGGATACGCCTCTTCCAGCGCTGGGCCGGCGCACTTCGGACTGGGTACGGCGAACATGGTTGACGAAATCGAAATCCGGTGGCCTTCAGGAACCGTGCAAACGTTGAAAAATATCCCCGCAGACAGGATTCTGCCCGTGACAGAACCCAAATAACCGATTTAAGGCTGAGGTTGACCGGGGCCCTCGCCACGCGTCCTCTGGTCGAGTTCGAGCACTTTGGCTTGTTCGCGCTCGCTGTCTTTAGCACGATGCAAACGTGCATACAACGAGGCGAGTTGAACATGGACCTCCTTAAAGTCGGGCGATTGACGCTCTACTTGTTCGAATTCCGACAGAGCCAAGTCCTGGTGCCCTCTCGCTAGATTCAGTAAGCCCATTTGAAACTGCGCCTCCACCGAGTTTGGCCGCAACGCAGCCGCCTTCTCAAGATACGGGCCCGCAGCCTCGATATCGCCGTCGTAACGCAACATTCCGCCGAGATAGAGGTCAGCTTCGAAATCGTTTGGATCAACTTGAAGTGCTTTTTGAAACGCGACTTTCGCTCCAGCGCGGTCACCGCTATCTTGCAGTGCCTGCCCATAGAGTGACCACGCTCCCGGCAGATTGGGGGCAGCATCTAGTGCCTTGTGAATCGAGGTCACCGCTGCCTTGCTGTCGCGAGCGGCAAGCTCGGCCGCTCCTGTCAGTAGATCGACTTCGCTTTGATCCGCGCTCCCCGCAAGTTCTTTAATGATGGCTTCCCCTCTTTCGCTTTGTCCGGTGCGAATGAGCGCCATCCCTAACGCGTATTCCACTGCACGATCATGCGGGTCGGCATCGTAAACAGGTTGAAGAAGTACTACAATCTCTTCATTGCGGCCCAAACGTAAGTAGCAATCGGCAAGCAGATAGAGCGACTGCCGGTTCTCAGGATGCTTTGCTCGCAAATGCTCAAGATCGGCCGCAGCCGCATCGAATGAAGCTTGTTTATAGTGGGCCAACGCGAGATCGAGAAGGATCTTCTCGTTATCTGGAGCCCGCTTGAGGGCTTCATTGTATTCAACAGCCGCATTACTGTAGTCGCCGATGCGGGCCAGTGCCACCCCTAAGTTGGTCCGCGCCGCCACAGAATCAGGCTGAATTGTGAGCAACTCTCGATAAAGACGGATTGCTTGTTGCACATCGCCGCGATCGTATGCTGCATCGGCATCTCTGCCCAGCGTCTCGGCGGATTGGACCTGGCCGCCGGCTTGAATTGCATGCATTGCCAACGTATCGGGTAATAAGGCAGCCAGCAAGCTCATCGCAAATGCAAGCCGCGCCGCATTTCGCAACTTCTGCAAAGCCCGCACCACGGTTCCAGGTCTCGGCGGCATTTCCGGCAAGAATAACAGAATCACAAGTCATCGCGAGCGCCACAGCCTGGTAGCCAGCCTCCGCAGCCTCGAAGTGGATGAAGAGCTTTTCGGCACGCAAGCTAACGCGCCACGATGGATCTCCACACGCGTGCGATATCCGCCGACAATAGTTGTGCCAGTGAGAAACAGGTTCAGTTATTGTTGGCTTGGGTTTGGTACGATCTTTTGAAGCAGCGTAACGTAGATTACCGAGGACTTTAGATGCCACATCCGGTATCCCGTAAACCAGTCTATTCAGGAGTTTATGGCGGGGACGACGGGGCTCGAACCCGGGGGTTTTCTGAGCTTTTGCCATCCACCTTAGAATCAACGGAATATGCAGTAAAATCAATAGGTTGCACTCGCTACTGCATTTGAGCCCGTTACCGTATGACGCCCTTCGCTACCCTCTTCTACCCCCTATTTTAAGCAAAAATAGTAACAGGAATAGTAACACCCCTGAGGAAAATGCCGCCCAAACAGTGGTTTGATTTCGCTCTCGTTGGTTGCGATTGGGTTGTCGCAAAAGAAGCGCAAGACTTGTATGGGGAACCCCGCACGAACGCGCGGAAGAGTAAACCAGGTTGGTGTGACTGCGCACTTAAACGAAGTGGTTAGTTCGGTGAGAAGCTCGGAGAGCTTACCCACCAATTCTCGGGCCAGATGGTAATGCGGCACACTACGCTGCTTTCACCCAGCGCTCCTCCAGGAAATCCGCTAGGACGTCGCTTGCGATCCGCCATTCACTACCCAGCAGGAATGCGTCCATCTTCCCTGCCCTCACCCAGGCCCGGACTGTTTTCTCCGAAAACCCTATAACGGCTCCGCATTCGCGCAGGTTCAAAAGCCGTTTCTCACTTCGCAGTTCATCGATGATTGCGGTATCCATATTCGTTTCCTCCGGCCTTGGCGCTGTATGGCGTGTGCCTCACTGGTTAAGCCGGGCGGTTGTGCCCAAACCCTCGGTTTCATACTCGCGCTCCATGTAATGGAATACGCGTCAGAGGGCCAAGCCCGTCCTCAGAACCGCAAAATATGTGGGATTTTTATCGGGTGGCGAGCTGCCGGTGCACCCGCTCGGCAACACTGGCGAAGATGCGCATGGTTCTATACCAGCGTTTGTGAGGGCGCTCGGAGCGGTTGATTTGCAGAACACCAGGTACCCGCTCGAACAGACTCCAGACGGTGGAGACAATGAGACCCCACAGCTTTGCGAGTTGACCCGGCGTGTAATGCTGCTCCTGTACCGGTTTCATGGTGCCCGCTATAAATGGACGGGCCCTCCCAGCCCCTCACCCAGCGGGACCTTCTTTGGGGCGGAGGGGCGTTGGTGCACACGCGCAGCGACACTCTGAGGGTTGCGCATCGACGCATTCGGAACCACTCGCGGCGTTCCATCACCAGCACGCCAGGGTATGCTCAAACAATTGTTTGCGATCTGAGCCTGTGGGCCATGACAACCGGGGTCAAAACTAATGCTGCAAGCGATCCTGGGCGCGGGAATGTGATGCTGCTGCACGAGCGCGTTGACCTGTTTGGTGGACAGGTGGCGAACCAGAGCGGCCAGCTCGCCGACCGTCAAGGCCTGCCTGCGTCGTTCGATCTGTGTGGAGAGGTCCACCGCGCCGCCATCGTCCGGAATGTGTTTCACAGGCACAAGGGCAAATACTCCCCGCGCGGGGTTTCCCTCCCATAAATGAAAAAACCCAGGTCGTGATGGCCTAGGCCTTTTCGTTGTTGAATTAGATTTACTAGCAGACCCAATCATCATCGTCATCGCCACGCACGGGACAGTAGCGGGCGATGTGACCCTCACCACCGCACTCATAGCATACGATTGCTGGCCGTGCGATGCGCGGCGGTGCACTGCGCTCGTACCCGCCCCCAGGCTCTGGATAATTGGCCAACGTGAACACCACATCACAGATGCGTTGCTGCTGCCGCTTGGCGGGAACCAGGATCACCTCGGGATGATCCACGACTACGGCGCGGTCCACACCTTGGGGGTGGAGCGTGGAGTGAAAGCACGCGTTGCCCCCGTCGCCGTACTCGTACACGCCCATGCCTTGCGGCGATGCACCGATATAGCGGAGCATTCCCTCGCGGTGTCCCGCTACGATCCCCTTCTCTTTTAAGGAGTAGCAGTGTTCCTTCTTTTTCTTTGCGCTGGTGGCCAGTTTGTATCGGCTGCTCTCGTAGTAAGCTGCTGCACGGTCACGCCATCGATGCGCGGACCGGCTGGCCTCCCGGATTGCATCCAGGAGGCCGATGGTTCTTGCAGTGGTGCGCGGGGTCATCGCGCACCCCCTTTTTCGCGGTCCAGGCCCTCACGGGTATAACTCACGATGGCTGCCATCGCACTAAGTGCGGCAGCGGCCATATGCCCGACCGGTGTTTCTTTTGCCCGGGAGAGGATGCCGAGCCACTCCATCATGTGTTCCATTTCGCCGGGGGCGAGGGTGATGGGTGCTCCCGGCACCTGAACCCCACCACTCGCGGGAGCGGGCAGCGGAGCAGGCTCACTCATACGCTCCCCTGGCCACTGCTGTATTTGTAGATCGGGCGGGAAGTGAGCCAGCACCCTGCGGTGCGCGTCCTTTTTTGCCTGGCTTACGTCGTCAATAATTGGGAGCAGTGTATCGCCATCCATTGCCTTTCCGCCCAACTGTTTGACAAAGAGTGGGATGCGCAACGCGAAGCACCGATCACGCAAGGCACGCGCCCAACCGAGTTGAAATTCGCGAGAATGGCCGCCTGACTCGCCCCCGATAATCACCCAATGGATACCCGTCAGATCGATGCTCGCTACATCCTCAACCAACGGCTCGCAAGAGATAAACCTGTTGCGCACCGGTGTCTCGCGCAGCGCCTGAACTCTGGGATACCCATATTTTTTGTCCTCGACGGATACGCCCCACCATATATGTGTCGCCTGCGCCACGTCCCGGAATTCAGGCGTCGACAGGAGCTGTTTCATTCGTTGGTCGCGCTTCGTGAGAATTTGATACTCGTGTTGGCTGGCCTGCATCATTACGTCGCACACGCGGCGAATGTAGGCGGTTGGCACACCGTCGTGAAATAAATCCGACATTGAGTTAACAAAAATTCGGCGCGGTGTGCGCCAATGAAGAGGTTCGTTGATTTTTTCCGGCACGAGGCGAAGGTCAAAGCCCTGCTCGAACGGGTGACCCGGCACCCCCCGAAACCTCTCCGAGAATGCCTCGGCGTAGCAGTGTTTGCAACCGGGGCTCACTTTGTCGCAGCCTCTCACCGGATTCCACGTCGAATCCGTCCATCCAATCCTGGTTACCTTGCTCATTTACTTGCCCTTACGCGCTTGGCCTTTTGCCCTGCGCCTCTCTGTGCTCGCCGTCGTTATTGGCTGCACAAAGGTAAATACTCCCCGCGCAGGAATCTCCCCCCTTAACTCGAAAAAATCCCACCCGGCGTGGAACCAAATGGGATTCTTTTTTTTTGTGGGCCGCGATGTTTTGGTCACACACCATGTTGCATGTAGTAATCTTCGAGGCAAATCGGATTATTTTTACTGTCTCGCACCTGTGCATGGAGCCACAGGAGGCTACCCCGCGAGGTGAGGCGAGAGAGGCAAGCGCATGCAGCGTCAATGGATTTATGGTTGTGGCCGCAGTCGGCAACGTCGTCACAAATTTGCACACCACCGCGCCAGAAAAAAGAACTTGGGTTAATTGCAACTGCCTGGTAGGTCATTGGTGCTGCCCTCCTATGGGCGTTCTCAGCTACTCCGCTGAGCGGTTGAATTGCACAAAGGGAAATACTCCCTGCGTGGGAATCCTCCCCCTTACGCCAGATTTTTTTGCACTTCTTAAAGCTTGGCGACGGGGGTATAGGCCCAAACACCAATGGCCACCTGCTTAACCAGCACCACAGTGTCATCATGCATTCCATCGCGCGATGTTACCTCGCACTTTGACCCCGGCGCGGCTGACTTAGCGGCTTTTACGCACAGGGTGCCGGTCGAGTAGGTCCAGGTGCCCGGCCAAATATAGGTACCGCTTGCCTTTTGCGCCTTTATCTCAGCGTTGCGGCGCTTGCGGACGGCTGCTGCATATTTTTCGAGCGGCTGCCAGTCGCTGTCGGCCCAAACCTCCACGTCGTTGAGGTCATCGATGCCGATACCGTACTCCTCATCCTCGACGTATCGCCCGCCGACGCGGCTGGCTTTGTAGTAGTCATCGACGTGCGCCTGGGCACGGATACGCTCACCGCTCACCGTGGCGAGGTCAGCCCAAGTCACGTCGTACCATGCATGGTCGATGACCTCCCCCGACGGCAGCGAAACATAGGTAAGCAAAAACCCGTATGCCCTCTGTTGGTCATTGTTCAACGCCTTCGGGGATGTGACCGTGCACCGAACCGGAATGGTTTGACCCAGGTACTGCTGTAGCTCTCGCCGTTCTGCCATCTCAACTCCTCTCACCAGTAAATACTCCCCGCGCGGGGTTTCCTTCCCTTAAAGGACAAATAAAATCAGACGGCCTGTGCTCTAACCGTGGCCAGCCGTACCGCTTTCTGGGCAACCAGCGCCGCGCTCTCCAGGGGCTCGGTGATGGCTAGCGCAACCGGGCCCACGCTGAAGTGGCGGTTGCAGCCGAAGCAGTATAGTTCGCGTCGCTCGCTGTCGTAGGTCGTCACGTCGGGCCGCCGGTGGGCGCGGTGAACGTTCAGTGCGTCCCGTTCGGCCTGGGTGAGGTTGTGCACCTACTGGCCTCCCAGCCTCGGTTATTTCGAATCCGTGAGGGTACTGTGGCCACCACCCAGTTTTCCAACCACCGCTCGCGGATGCAGTGCGAGGGATGGGACGGTCGGATAATCGCGCCGGAGTGCCTCGATCCAGGCCGTGTCGGCAGCATCGTCGTAGGAGGGGTTGCGTTGCGCATAAATTGCTTTCAGCCACGCTATCGTGAAGCCGGGCGGGCAGCACGGGCGTATCGCCTTTACGATGCCACTCGCGGAATCGATCAGGTAACAGATCAGCATCGGGGCTTCACCTTCCACTAGCTCCTCGACTTTTGGTAGAGGGGCAGTACGCGCCTCTCGGCCGCCGCTGTGAATGGTATAGGGCGTATCCGCACCAAACTCCTCGTCCCCAAAAATTGCAGCGAGATAGCACATCGGGCCTTCATTAATTGCAATAAAGGTCGCTTTAGACTTGAACGCGCGAATCTCATCTTCCTGCACATCGGGTGACAAAAAGTAAAGGCTGAAACCTGTACTCTCCACCAGGGGAATGACCCCACAGAAATTTGGGGGATACTCAACCGGAAGAGGTTTTCCGATTGCGGTGGTCGTAGCTGCTCTTGTTTCCAGGCTTTCTACTGAAAGTTTGGAGAAATCCCCACCCGCTTCCGCCAAACAGGCAGAGACTTTGTCCGCATCTTCTGGCGTGCAAAAAATATGAAGGTCATCGTCCGCGAGGGCCCCAGGTAGCTTGAATTCCAGTGTAAGGTGCTGTGCGGTGGAATTCTGCCGCACGCAGCGTGCCTGGCTTCCCTTCACTGTGATCACCTTTGCCTTACTGCAATCTGCTTTGCGGAGTTGCGTATTCGTCATTTCTTCATTCCCCCTTGATATCTTCGATATACGTCGTGGTATGGCCCGAAATGTAGTAAACCTTGAATTCTTTTCCGCCAATGCACCTAAGCAGCCCGCCACACCACGTTGGCGTAGATTCCCCATTTGGCATCGCGCTCCGGGTGTGCAGAGCGTAAGCCGATAAGCTTCTGAAAGTAGCAGTCATCCTTGACCCTCCATTTGCCCGAACCGCATAGGTAAATACACGCGAGGCAAAAATCTTCCCCCTCACCTGGATTCCTTCTCCCTACCGGGGTGCTACATACAACACACGTTTTTGAAACGCAAAAATGGAGTAATCCGCCAGTATTTTTTCGACGCGATCCCGTTTTGGTACGCCGCCTTGCCATCCACATAACGAACCGTTAACGCTTCTTGCTGCATGGTCGACGCGAATACCCAACCGAACAGGCAAGGCCGAAATCGCAAACCACGCGTTTCCGGCCTTTCTTTTTGAGGTCCGCGCCATTAAGTTGTCGACCGCCCCCTGAGCTTCTCACTGAGCAGACCAACCCTGGGAGGTAACCGGTGGGAATTGGACCAACACCATTGTGGCCACGACATGTTGGGCGCGAACCGCGCCGGGTATGAAGAGGACGGAACCACTGATGGTGAATGGTCCTCACCTTCATCTCCAAGTTCTCGGAGATCAAGCAGTCGCGCGATAACCGTGCCTGCATCTGTTTCAACGAGGGGGCGCAGAACGATGCCAGCGTCCGGATGGGGAGTGGCAAGGGACGCCGCACCGGAGAGATTTCGCCGTGTGAGGCCAGTGTGACGTTCCACCATACAGTGGGAGTCTTCCACTACGCAGTGGAATCTTCCACCACACAGTGGGAATTTTCCACCATATCGGTATTAATGGTCTGATTTTCCTTGTCGGATTGGTCCGATTCTTCCCTTGGAGTAGTCGCATTTCCAGCGACGGCAGTCCGATTTTCTGGACTCTAACTCGATGCTTTTCGAACTCGTTTCAGAAGAAACGAGATGAAGTCGAACATCGACGTTCGAATGACCTCTCCAGAGGTCAATGTCGACTTCAAAACCGCGTCACTGAGACAGCGTAGGCAACAGTACCAGCATTCCTGTGACCCAGCCCGCATCAGCGCAGTAGGTATCCTTCCCGCGCCTGCTCAGCGTCCCCTGTGCGAATTCCCCCGCCCCCCAGCCGCCGCGCCTCATCCCGCGCCTGCTAAGGAGGAGTTTCGGCCCCCTCGGCGTATTTACCTCTACCCGCAACGCGGGCTGGAGAATAAATATGAGTGAAACAAAGAAAGCCGCGAGCGGTCAACTACCTGACCCGCCAAGCTCGGTGGCTTGTGACTGGCGGGCAATGCACTGGGCGTGGGCGGCTCGGCCACTGCTGCAGAAGGATGGACGGATCAAACCCTCTGTCTTGGTTGTTTTAATAGCGATCGCAGCGCGACGGAACAGCAAGACAGGCACGAGCTGGCCAGGATACGAGTTGGTTGCGGCAGACACGGGGCTGAACCGTAGCACTGTGGCACAGGCCATCAGCGAACTGGAAGTCTGCGGCGTGCTGATTTGTGACTCGGGTAAAAGGGGTCGGCGCTCTAACCGCTATAGCCTCAACATCGATCTGATTGCCCGCGAGCTGGAATATAAACTCCCGGAAGCTGCCACAGAGCTTGTTGATGGCGGCCTTGAATCCTCACCGGCGATGGCTGACGAGCTGGCCAAACTGACCGTTGCCGATCCCCGTGTCCTTGAGGGCCGCAAGCCGCTGACCTTGCGGCAGAGTGCCAGCTTGTGGAAACTGGTCATCGACGATCCCAAGATGTCCAACTACATAAAGACCCTGCCCGAGATGATCGATTGGTCAATGGTGGACCCGTGTACCCGGTGGCACCGCTGGACAAGCTCCGATCACTTTGTCACGAACGTGGAGAACTTGATCGAGCGGTGGCGCAAAGCCGAGACCAAACGCGATGACAATGAGAGTAACGGAGAGTCACCTCAGGAATATGCCGGGGCATCGAACGGCTCGCCTCTCGAAGACGTTACTTCGGACCTTGGCGATGATTATTATGTGCTACCGGAATGGAACGATGATGATGAAGCGCCGGTAGTCTAATTGGATCGTCCGCACCTGGGCTCCCCACCGACGGGATCACTTCGCCGGTGGGGAGCCCAGCGTGTCTCTGGCGAACCACCGCATCAGACCCCGTCTCTCGACATCGCTCGACGTGTAGAGCCGATATCTGCTACGCCTTCCAGATTGGTGCTCCCCAATTCGTGACGCACGCTCAAATTTCAATGGGAAAAATCTCAGTTAATTCAGGAATTGACTTTTCGATTTATGGGTAGGAGACGTGCCATGAACAAGAAGAAGGACCTGACACCAACAGACCGCCGAGTGCTGCTGGCGTTGGCTCAGCTTGAGAGGAGTAGACCAGCTCCGGTTGGTGATTACGTAGGGGCCACTCACTCCGAACTGGAGGCATTGACATCCTCCTCCCACGCGGCAGTGAGATCGTCATGCGCCCGGTTGGCTAAGCGGGGTACGATCACCCGCGCTCGGATCGGAAAGGACCTCAGAAAGAGCTTAGGCCTAGCCAACAGCGTGATGATTATGTTCTTCCACAAACTCTCGCCGGGATCGTGGGTCGATTATGCAGACCTGCTCGGCCCCAAGGCGAACCCGGTAATTACGAAACGATGCTCCACGGACTTGTCAGGCGCCGTGGTTCCACCCTTAACGAACCGTCAACCCTAACAGATTTGGAGCAATATTATGCGCGTATGTAATGTGAGCGAGATCGCGATCCTTGATCGCCTCGCAGAGGAAGTGGATGCCGCCGAGGCTGCCAGGTTCGAAGCAGTTCAGGCACATTGGGACAAGGTAAATCCGCCGACGCCGCCGACACCCCCGCCACCCGAACACTGGCTTGTCAGGTTTCTCGTCGACCATCCTCGGACCTGGTTGCGAATCGAATACGCTCAATTTCCAGGTAAAGGAAACGAACGGGAAAAGTTACTATCTCTGGCAGAATGGCTCACTTACACAATGGGGATCGAGGTATATACGCTTACCCTTCCAGGCGACGAGGAGACAGCTTTTTGCATTCGGTAGAGATATGAACCGGCAGCTTGCTGCTCTTTTTGCGGTCACCGGTTCGGGAATCAGCGCAAGTGACCCCATCGCCGTTGATGGTCGCGGATACCCGCGACCATCCGCCGTCGCGACAGGATTGCATCCCTGTGTCACGGGTCTGCCGGTGTCGGGAACGTCATGTAAATCACTGATGACGGCTCAGTGGTGCCGATTGATGATGAACTAAACAGCGAGGGCGATGGAGATTAGCTGTCCCCATCTCCTCTAAGTTCAGCCGAAATTCTCTGACGATTGCCGGTTCAGGGAGGCTTAATTTTTTCGGAATCTAACCGGAAAACGATGGTGTCTCCCTCCCCTCCCGGTGAACATCAAAATGGTCTATCCACCGTCACATGCGAACGGTCCCATGATGCTGGAGCATTGGGGAAATGACCGTTCAGTTGGTTCGATATGATGCGGCCCGGAAGGCTCTCGCCGCCGCCTCGCGTGTGGACGAAGCAAAGCACATTCGAGACCGCGCGGAGGCTGTGCGGGTCTACGCCCGACAAGCCCGTGATTACGATTTGCAAAATCGGGCCGCGACAATAAGGCTCCTTGCCGAACGCCGCGCTGGTCAACTGCTCACAGACATGGCGAAGAACCCCGGTACGCGGGGGGCGGGCAGACCGGCCAAACACGGCACCGCCAAAAGGCGGTCCTCCAGCGTCACCGCCAAACCACCAACGCTCAAAGAACTCAATATTAGTAAGGCGCAGTCGTCCAAATGGCAGCGACTGGCACTTCTCGTTGACGACGAAACCTTCAAGGAGGCTCTCGAACTGGCGAAGGAAGCGTTCGGCGAACTGACCACGGCGGGCGTGCTCAGGGCTGTCAGAGACCTGGTGAAGCCCAGCGGAATGGTAGTTCAGCCTGACATCAATGCCGTGAGGAGCTACACCATCCATCGGGGAAACGTCTTAGATGTGCTGCCGACTTTACCATCAGACCACTTCGGTGGGTGCTTGACTGACCCTCCGTGGGAGCTTGGCTTCATGGGCAAGCGATGGGACAAGTCAGGAATCGCTTTCAATCCTACTCTCTGGTCAGAAATGTATAGGGTGCTGATGCCCGGTGCTTACCTTCTTGCCTTCGGCGGCTCCCGCACATTCCATCGGCTCACTTGTGCTGTCGAAGACGCTGGATTTGAAATTCGCGACCACCTGATGTGGCTGTATGCCACCGGGTATCCCAAATCTCGTGCCACCCTCAAGCCAAGCTATGAGCCCATCGTACTGGCGCGTAAGCCATCCAAACGCGGACTCCTATTGAACACAGATGAATGTCGCATCAACGCCGGTGACTTGGGCGCGGGTGGTGGGGCGAACTTCAACGCATCACATACAGCAAAAGGCCGTCAGAATACACCCGAGAAGCTTGGCCGCTATCCAACCAACGTCATCCTTGACGAGGAAGCTGCTGTCTTGTTGGGAAAGCCATCACGGTTTTACTTCTGCCCCAAGGCCAGCAGCAAGGAACGTGATGCCGGTCTTGAGTCATTCGCCAAGGTTCCCTCATACATGGTGGCTAATGGGTCGAAGACATATGCGACCAAAGGAGTATGCCATGAACGCCTCACAATGCTGCACAACCCACATCCAACCGTGAAGCCTCTGGCACTGGACAAGTGGCTTGCATCTCTCATCAGGCCGGAAAGCGGTGGCAGGTTGCTGGTTCCATTCTCTGGCGTGGGGTCCGAAATGATTGGCGGGTTACAGGCCGGGTGGGACGAGGCAATAGGCATTGAGTTATCTCCGGAGTTTATCCGAGCCGCAGAGGCCCGAATAGAGCACTACATTTCTGGTGACTCGGCTAGTACACAAATCCGGAGGGCAAGTTGAGGGAACGAGGTGTGAGTCCACAAACAAAAAATGCTTTGTTGAAGGAGGACTTGTATGAGTGGAGAATGTATTTGGTCGATTCACGCATTCATTTATTCAGCCAAACAACGCTTGGAATCAATATTGGATAAGTCCGGCACAATTCTTTACAGCTCATGCGAGACTCTCAAACCCGGCAAATACTATTTCCTCGGGCTGAATCCGGGTGGCTCGGAAGAAGGCACGGGGACGATTGGCCAATCCTTCGACGATCTGGAGCTTGGCCGATCAACCGAGAACGCTTACCTCGATGAAGACTGGAGTGGTTTTCGTAAGTACTGCGTAGGCGGACACCCACTTCAGCAGAACTACCAGCATCTCTTCGAGGAACTTCAGGAAAAACCCGAATCAGTTTGTGCTTCGAATCTAATCTTCACCAGGAGCATCAGCGAGAAGGGCGCTGGAGGAAGAGAGAGGGCTGAGTTGTGCTGGCCAGTTCACGAAGCCATCCTAGAGATCGTTCGCCCCTCCGCGATAATCACTTTTGGACGCCAGCCTTTCAATCTCATCAGAGAGAAGCTCGGCGGGACTGCTTCCGAGGACGCGCCAACAGGACACGGAGCGTGGACTTGGCGATATTCGATCCTCAGAACGGGAGTAAAGCTCATCGGCCTCCCACACTTAAGCCGATATGCGCTCAGGAACCACCCAGACGTTGTTGAGAATATAAAGAAACGATTATAGCGTCGGTGAAACTGTAGGAGTCGCTTTCTCACTGAGACGATGCTACCCGCGACGTCTCATCAATGGCGTCACCGGTTGCGTCCGACTGTATATCCCATCATCAAGACCGCGAACCAGCTTCGACACTGGAACCTCAAATACCTCGCAAATGCGCAGTAGCGTTGTGACGGTGATCGGCCTTCCAGCCTCAATCTGCTGCCAATGGCGTGCGGAGAAGCCGAAGCTGATCATGTCCTCTTGCGAGTAGCCGTGCTTCGTGCGCAGGCCTCGCACTGCGGCCCCGAGAGCGCGAAAGAATTTCTCTTGATCCGGCACACTTCGGTTTTAGGGACTCACGAGCGGATTTACCACGAGCAGATTAGCTGTGCTATGCTTGCAGGCAGCTTTTCACACATAGAGTTTGATTGCGGTGAGCCTCATTGCGCTCGCGGTCGTTGGGCGTTCGCCGAGTTTCGCCTCCTGGGGACGACCCTGAGGAAGTCCTTCTCAGTCTGTCAAATCAATCTCACGCAACTAGGGAAGTCTAGGTTTCGTCGTTTCAGCCTTTGCCAGCGGCTCGAACAGCCGAGACAGAGGATGAACACGGATTGGCGCTTGAGTGCGGCATCTAGCTGAAGATCACAGTCGATTGGTAAAGGAACAACCACTAAAGTTGGAACAGAAAGCGGCCATGGCCCCTTTAGATAATGATCAAATTGCCCCGGAATCACAAAGTCAAATCGCCCCCCCAAGCATCTCCGAAGGCGTCTTCAGTCGCAGATACTCAGACGGAGAGGGCAACGCCACATGTGTTGCGTAACGCGATCGCGGAGCTTCACCCACGTGCAGTAGGCTGCAGCGTTTACGCTGCCTCCGCTGAACTCCACGATTCAATCACGAGGGTTACGGCGATTGCCTGACGCACGATCGCGGCCATCTCCGACACTGGACAGAACTCCAGCGCAGTGGACAGGTACCCAAGGACGTGGAATACGAGGTGCCGCCGCGAGGACGAGTCCTGTTCGATCAGCGCCAGGATCACAGTTCACCTCCATCGATAGAACGTGCGGAAAAGGTGCACTGGAAAGCTGTACAGAAACGCGGTGCAGGAATCCGCCCACTCTAAGGGAGGGAAAAGTCACGTTGTTGTCGGAAGCCTCAGCGGTGCGGCCCTCGCTGAGTGGACGTTCATGATTGTCGGCTCACAGATCGTCCGGGCGAGTCTCTGAAGCAGTGATCTCCATGTGGCCCTGGTGACACATAGGCACGTCGGGGACACCCGGGGGGTAGACTCCCCTACTACAGCGCAAGCGACCCCGTCAGCAGCCAAATAAGCCACCCGCAGCGTGCTGGGAGATCAGTGGCCAGTGTCCCCCGGGGATGCTGGGATAAGCGCCATATCCTCATACGCACGTGCGGCGTGCGTACCGTTCGAAACCACATCAACGTAATGTGCCGACGCCGCATCGCTGACATCTAGGTAGTCTAAAGTGACCTGGATATCCTCGTGGCCCAACCACCGCTGGATAATCGGAACCGAAACTCCATCCTTGTAGGATTGGGTCGCTCCGGTCTTGCGCCATTTGTGAAGGTCGAACTGCGTGGGATCGAGACCAGCACGTTTGGCGATCGCAGTGCAGTGCCGGTGAAAGTGCCCTTCCCTATTCCCTTCTGTATTGGGAAAGAGCAGATCGTTCCGCTGCTTATCCTTCACATATTCGCGCAACCGCTTCATGAGCTGACGCGGCATCGGGACTTTCCTGCCACGCGCTGCTTGGCCGCTTCTCTTCCCCTTCAGTCTGAAATGGCGATGGGGTTTGGATTGGATGTGGAGCACACTCTCGTCGAAAAGGAGGTCGCCAACCTCGGTGTTTGCGATCTCCAACTCGCGCCCCATGCAATGTAGGAAGAATCTGAAAAGCAATTCCTCTTTGGGATCACATACCGCGAAGAACCTGTCGAGTTGTTCGGGTGTGTAGGCCTGCACGTGACGGGGCTCGCCCATCCCGGCCAGATGCATGATACTCCGGACAGGGTTGACACGGTTGCGCTTGAGCATCGTCAGCGTAGTCTGGAGGATGTTGTAGACGTAGCGATCCCCAATAGGTAGTTTGCGCAACTGCTCCAGGAATCTTTCGAGGAAGGCCTGATCCACTT
>Ga0265338_10000516_pt1 | contig 68039 bp, 58 predicted proteins | sample 42126metaG_FD_193579 | JGI IMG/M metagenome (GOLD analysis project Ga0265338, IMG submission 193579) | Rhizosphere microbial communities from Carex aquatilis grown in University of Washington, Seatle, WA, United States - 4-21-26 metaG | ecosystem: Host-associated > Plants > Roots > Rhizosphere...
TGACCTTTTTTTCCGCACGACGCTCCACATTATCTCGCTCCAAGCGCTTTTGGTATTGGTATGCATAGCGGCGTTCCTGTTTTCACTCTACAACCCGCCGCTGCAATGGTACGCATTTGGCGGCGTAGTAGTGCTTAGCATCTTGTGCGGCGCGCTTTTGGCCCGCTTTACTCTTGGGCCCGCGCGCGACACGCTCCGCTATCAGAAGCTTTTTATCAGCAACGTCGCGCACGAACTGCGCACGCCGCTCTCGGTCATAAAAACCTCGACCGAGGTCGCGCTTATAGACGACGCACTCCCCAAAGACATCCGGGGTACGCTCCGCGACATCACCGGCGAGCTCGACCGCGTGTCGGAAATAATCAACAACCTGCTTTCCTTAAACACGCTCACCCGGCCTGAGCGCATGCAGTTTGAAAGCGTCGCGCTTGGGCCCCTAGTCGAGCAAGTCGTCAAGCGCCACGCGGTGTTTGCCAACGAGCGCGACATAAAAGTGTCCGTTAAAAACGATGCCTATACCATGGTACGCGGCAATCTTACCGCGCTCGAGCAGATTGTAGCCAACCTGGTCAAAAACGCGATAAGTTATACGCCCAAAGGAAGCGGCGGCATCGTTACCGTATCGGTCCGGCCTGACGGTGACATGACCCTGCTCCAAGTTTCCGACAATGGGATAGGCATATCCGAAGAGGACCTGTTCCATATTTTCGAGCCGTTTTACCGGGCCGACATGTCGCGCGTGCGCCGGATAAAAAAGATAGGCTCGGGGCTAGGGCTTACTATAGTCAACGAGCTCGTGCGCGTGCATCATGGGAAAATACAGATACGCAGTGCGCTCCACAAGGGTACGAGCGTATGCGTGTACTTTCCCCGCGGCGCGGGCGCCGCGCCACAAGACACTCTGCAGTCCCGTGAGGGGGTGAGCGAAGTATCCGTAGACTTTTCCAAGGGTTCTTACGCGCCGGCTCCTTTTAGCGGACAGTAATGGATGAACAACTCATGTAAAATAAGGTTTTTTTCACCTTTCTTTCAGCCCCCGCTATTACCATTGAGTATTGAGCAGGTAGGGCTATAGAGGCCTCTCAGACCATTAACGAGTCCTCGCTGTAACCTCTCTTCGCATTAACAGTTATAAAAATCGAAGTCATTATAACAATCAATTAATGCTATGAAAAAAAGAAGCGCTTGAGCCGAGGGGGCCTCGATACCATTACAGGGAGGGGCCCCCTCGGCGCATCTGGCGTAGCCAGATGCGCCGAGGAATATAAATAGACGCGTCGGCGAAGCCGATGTTTTCCCCTTCCCTTTGTTTTTTTGAATCACTCAGCCCTTTTTCATCGTATACTTAATTGATGGAAGACCTTCCTCAATACGAGAAGGATATTCGTCCGTGGGGCAACTTCGAGAGGTTTACGCTCAACGAGACAAGTACCGTAAAAATCATCACCGTCAATCCTGGGGAAGCTTTTAGCCTGCAAGTGCACGCGAATCGCGACGAATTTTGGCGCATAGTGAGCGGTAGCGGCACCGTATATCTCAATGGCAGCTCGCATCCGGCAAAATCCGGAGACAGCTTTTATTGTCCGCGCGGCACCGAGCATCGCGCCATGGCGGGAGAAGAGCCTTTGGTATTTCTTGAAATAGCTTTCGGCGTATTTAACGAGTCGGACATTACCCGCCTTGAGGACAAATATGGACGGGCGTAGAAACGCGTAGCGGTAAGACATATGCTTTTGTTATTTATCACTTTTATACTACTGATAGCATTATGTGCCGTTCTTTTTGCGCTCTATTTCCTGTTTTTTCACGGCCTGCAAGGCGTGCAGCGGTTCGAGCTCGGCCGCGCTCCGCAAAACCCGGTACTGGAACCTATTGCCGCGCACTGGTGGGAGTCGGAAGCCGTTTTTAACCCCGCGGCCGTCTATGAAGACGGCCGCGTGCACCTTTTATACCGCGCACTCGGGCGTGACGGCGTCTCACGCATCGGCTATGCCTCAAGTCTGGACGGCATCCATTTTGACGAGCGGCTCCCCTACCCAATATTTACTCCATCGCGCGACTTTACCACCGCACACGCGGGCCGGGTATATCCGGCCCTTTCTTACAATACGCAAAGCTACGCTTCGGGCGGCGGCTGGGGCGGCTCGGAGGATCCGCGGCTCGTGCGGCTCGAAGACCGCATGTATATGACCTTCACGGCGTTTGACGGTTGGGGATTTTTGCGGATGGCTATGAGCTCGATCTCGGCCCAAAACTTCATGGAAAAAAAGTGGAAGTGGGCGGCTCCGGTGCTGCTCTCTCCTCCGGGCGAGATACAAAAAAACTGGCTTCTCTTCCCTGAAAAAATAAACGGCAAATACGCCATACTGCATAGCGTCTCTCCTGCCATAGGCATAGAATACGTCGACAATCTCGAGGTGTTTGACGGCAATACTTTTATCACCGGCAGCGTCCGCTCCGGCGGGCGGCCCGGCCATTGGGACAGCGTCGTGCGCGGCGCGGGCGCTCCGCCGCTTAAGACCGCACATGGCTGGCTGCTTTTATATCATGGCTTCGATGCGAATCATCCTCAGGTGGGTTATAAAGTGGGTGCCATGCTGCTCGACCTCAAAGATCCGACAAAGATATTGTATCGCTCATCGGCGCCCATTTTGGAGTCTAAAGAATGGTACGAGAACGATTGGAAGCCCGGCGTGACGTATGCCTCGGGCACCGTTATCCTGGGAAAAGACCTGCTGGTGTATTATGGCGGCGGCGACAGGCGCATTGCTCTCGCCAAGGCAAACCTCGATGACTTTTTGCGCAGCCTCATGGTTCATCGCAACAAAGTATGAAACTAAAAAATAAAACGGCAGTATACTATACTGTAAAGATATGTACGTAATTAGGCGCAGCTCGCATAACCCGCTTATCGCCCCCACGAGCGACAAGCAGTGGGAGGCGCAGGGCACCTTTAACCCCACGCCCGTGCGCTGCGGCAACTTGACGCACTTGCTTTACCGCGCGCTCGGCCGCCCCGATGCGCTCATGACGCCTGCCGGCATCTCGACTATAGGTAAGGCGCTCACCATAGACGGCCACCATTTCCAAAACCGGCGGCAATTCATCGTCCCCGAAAACGAGTGGGAAAAATACGGCTGCGAAGATCCGCGCGCTACCTTTTTTGAAGGCAAGTATTATATTTTTTACACCGCGCTTGGCGGCATGCCGTTTGGGCCGGGCAATATCAAGGTCGCCTGCGCGATATCCAAAGACCTGGAGTCTATTGAGGAAAAACACTTGATAACGCCTTTTAATGCGAAGGCGATGACGCTCTTCCCCGAGCGTATAAACGGCAAGATAACGGTCATGCTGACCGCGCATACCGATGAGCCGCCAGCCCATATCGCTCTGGCACAGTGCGACCACATAGAAGAACTCTGGGACTTGGGCTTTTGGGAAAAATGGCATGCGGAGCTTGGCACGCACACTATCAACCCGCTACGCTTTGACCACGACCATGTCGAGGTCGGCTCCGCGCCGATAAAAACAAAGGACGGTTGGCTGATTTTTTACTCTTATATCCAAAACTATTTTGGCGGCGGCGAGCGCGTGTTCGGCATCGAAGCGCTTCTGCTTGATGTAAAAAATCCGCTCAGCATTGTGGGGCGCACCAAGGGGCCCATCATGGTGCCAGAAGAAATCTACGAAAAATACGGCATAGTGCCCAACATTGTTTTCCCTTCCGGAGCGCTTCTCAATAAAAATGGCCGAGTTGAGGTGTATTATGGCGCGGCTGATACTGTCTCAGCCCGGGCGTCGCTTAACCTTGATGACTTGCTTGACGCCATGGCGCCAAAGCGCCGCACGGAATTGGTGCTGCGCGTTAAAGAAAATCCGATATTAAAACCCATAGAAGCACACGCGTGGGAGAAAAAAGCCGTTTTCAATGCGGCAGCGATAGATCTCGGCGACAGCGTGCACCTTTTATATCGCGCGATGGGCGACGACAACACGTCGGTCGTGGGCTATGCAGCGAGCAAGAACGGCGTCAAAATAACAGAGCGTTTGAACGAGCCTGTATACGTGCCTCGGGAGGATTTTGAGATGAAAAAGAATGGTCCCAACGGCAATTCTGGTTGCGAGGATCCGCGCATCACCAAAATAGGCAGCACTCTTTACATGACGTATACCGCTTATGACGGCGTGCACCCTACCAGAGTTGCGCTCACCTCCATTTCGGCAAAAGATTTTTTAGCACACAAATGGGACAAGTGGAGCGCGCCGCAGCTCACCACCCCCGACAAAGTAAACGACAAAGATACGTGCTTGTTTCCAGAAAAGATCGGCGGCCAATACATGCTTTTACATCGCATCGACCCGCAACTATGTGCCGACTTTTTGGACACGCTCGATTTTACCAAAAGCAAACTCACGCGGTGCATCGAAGTGATGGGCCCGCGCGCGGGCATGTGGGACTCGGTCAAAATAGGCATCGCCGGGCCGCCTATCAAAACCGACAAAGGCTGGCTCTTGATTTACCACGGGGTGTCCAAAACGAGCACGTACCGGCTAGGTGCTGTGCTTTTGGACCTCAAAAACCCCTCTATTGTGCTGTCCCGTACGGTCGATACTATTTTTGAGCCGCTCGAAGAGTACGAGCGCAAGGGCGTGGTGCCAAACGCGGTCTTTTCCTGCGGGAGCGTCTTGCGCGGCGATACTTTGTATATCTATTACGGCGGAGCCGACACAGTTCTGGGTGTCGCCAAGTGCTCTCTCAAAAAATTGCTCAGGATACTGCTGCCCGATAACATCAGCTGAACCTGCTTACTATGCATCCTAAACCCAAACTGATAGCGTTTGATCTTGACGGTACCCTGGCTGAAAGCAAAACTCCCATGTCGGCACAGATGGGAGCATTGATGGCTAAATTATTATCTAGCATGCCCGCGGCGGTGCTCTCGGGCGCATCGTTTAAGCAGTTCGAGACGCAGCTGCTGCCTGCCATCCCAAGCGGCGCGAGGTTAGAAAACCTGTATTTATTTCCGATGAACGCGTCCGTATGTTACAGATATCAGGCCGGCGCGTGGCAGAGGCTTTATGACGAATCTTTTACGGAAGAAGAAACTGCACGTGTTTTGCATGAGCTAAACGAGGCGATGAAGCAAACCGGCTTCGACAAGCCGCCGCCAAAGCTATGGGGCGAACGGATAGAAAATCGCGGCTCGCAGATAACCTTTTCGGGCTTGGGCCAGCAAGCGCCAATAGAAGAAAAGAAAAAATGGGATCCGACGCGCGCGATACGAAAGCCGCTGTATGACGAGCTGGTACAGAAGCTGCCCGACTTTTCAATCGGGCTCAACGCAACGACTTCCATCGACATCACCCACAAAGGCGTTACCAAAGCATATGGCATCCGCAAGTTGGTAGCAATTACCGGCCTCAATGTGAGCGACATGCTCTATGTGGGAGACGCGCTCGGCGAAGGTGGCAACGATTCCGTGGTTAAGGAAACGGGCGTGCAGACAGAGGAAGTTTCAGGCCCCACGGAAACAGCGAGGATAATCGAATCAATACTGCAATAAAATAAAAGTGGCGGGCATTAATGCCCGCCACTTTTATTTGTGAGAACCCCGAAACTCTCCTATACGAATCGGCGATAGAGAGCGTAGCTACCTGTTGCTGCTACGAGCGCCGCAAGAGCAACGATTGTCCAGTTAAGGGCTGCTTCGCCGCCCTGCCCTGTGTTGGGAGCTCCGGGTTCAGTGGCTTCAGTCGAAGTACCGAGGACGACGCCGGGGCTAGAAGCGCCTGAGCCGCCCGATCCTACAGCGAGTGGACCGACGAGTACTCCACCACCTCCGCCGCCTCCACCTCCACCTCCTGAGCCGCCGCTAGTGCTACCGCCGGTGCTGCCCCCGGTAACGGTGCCGCTTATTGAACCTGAACTGCCCGTAGTAGAACCTCCGAGCGTACCCGACACGGTGCTACCTGATGATGCGCCGCCCGTAAGGGTGCCGGTTACTTCCGACGCGTGTGCAGGAGCAGAAGTAAGAAGGAGCATCGTGGCAAGCAACGCTATGACGGGAAGCATGCTTAGCGTGTGTTTGTTAGTCATGAGAGATAATAAGAGTAAGATTTTGTATTAAGGCAGTGTTTGAACTCCGTAGTTGGTTGTGTAAGAACCGTTTACGGTGTTTGTGGGTATCGCTACTTTTACGTCAACCTCTACCTGGAGGCCTGGCGTTGTCGTGCTTAGGTCGCCTATCATGTGGAGCGCAGGAGACGAGTAAGTATCGGCCGCGGTCAAGACCACTGGGTCGGTGCTGCTAGCCTGTGCGGAAGCAATTTCCATATTGTTTGCCACGGGGATAGTGCTTGAAGCTGCCGTGTTAAACCAGTCGGAGAATTTCATCGCGAGATTTTGTTCATTGGTCGGGACCGTAATGTGGAAGATATATTCCCAGCCGTCCGCAAACGCTCCGTCGGCGGTTGCCGTGCCTTTAATAGTATCTATCGATGTCACCGCGAGTTGCCCGGTAGAGGTGCTGGTAACGGTGCCGCCGATGGTCCCGGTTGTCGGTGTAGAAGACGCGGTCGAAGTCGCACTGTTGTCTACGATAACTTCCGAAGTTGTGCTCCAGGGGCTCATATTGCCGTCGGCGTCAACCGCGCGCACTTGCAGATAATACGTGCCCTCAGGCGTGCCCGCAGTCGATATCGTAGAAGTCGAGAGCGGTCCGGAAGTGTATATTGGCGTAGTAAACGAACCGTCAGCGTTGGTGGTCGATGCGTTTGAGGCCTGGTAGGTGTAAGTGACCGGCGTTGCCGTGTCGGTTACGTCGCTCCAATCGACCGAAGTAAACTCGGCTTGGGTGAGCGTAGCGCCGTTTACCGGCGAGCTGATAACCGGAGCCGCCAAGCACATGGTGTTGTAGACCAAGACTACTTCATTACCTGTCATGTCGGTAAAGCTCGGCGTGCTGGTGCTGAGAGTAGCTGCTTCGGCGTCGGCAAGAGTATCGCCCGTTTTGTAACCGGCTAGCATGTACGGTTTGCCCGTAGTGCAGTCGGCGCCTACCACAGCACCGCTCGTATCCTCGCTGGTAGAATAACTTGCGCCGCTCGTCATGCCCGCTGTTACCGCTTCGTAAGGGTTGGGGCTGTTAAAACCAGTAGGGCCAAGCGCGTAAGAACCGCTGCCAGAACCGATATTGGTTGCATCCCACGTTGCATTCATCGGGAAGGATGCATTATTGCTGCTCGATGCGGTCGCCATCGATCCGTCTATGAATTTATCGATAGTAACGGTTACCGGAGCAGTGCCTGTAATGTCCCCCTGGTCACCACCAGATGCGGGGTCCGCATCGGTCCAGGTGCCGTTATCAGGAGTAACGTAGGTGAGAGAATAAGTGTTTACATAGCTGGAGCCCGAAGTGGATGCAACGCTTGGGAACGCCTGATTGACCCACCACGAGAATCCGGCCGTGGAGCTGTCGGGAAGCGTAACGTTCTGCGTTGTGGTCGTGCTGTAGTCAGAGTTAAGCGTCAGGGGAAGCGTGTAATTTTCCCCACCGGTAAAGTTGCCGGTGATGCCAGCCGAGAGCGGGACGCCAGCCTCCGGAGAGAGCGGTCCGGTGGTAACGAACGTTCCATTGGTCGTATTTGCATTGGCACAATACGTAGTGCCGTCCGAACCTACCCATACGTTTACATTTTCGGTAAACGCATCAGTCGCCCAGTCGCCATGGTTGCCCGAGTCGGCGTCATTGGTTATGTTTTGAGTAAAAGTGAGGAACGGGCTGCCAGTTACCGCGCAAGGCGCAGGAGCTGCGGCAAGAGCCGGGGCCTCTGCAGCCAAAGCCGCGGCAGGCGTAAACAAGGGCGCCGCCACGGGCGCCAGCAAAGAGATCGCTGCGACGAACGAAACAACTGTCCGGGTGCTTCTTTTCATAACTTTGTAGATAATGCTAATTAATAAAGAATGCGGCAACAACGCAACAAATGGGCACGTGTCACATTCATAAACTCAATAATGCGTTAAGCGACTGAATAAGGTATGAAGCAAAAAGAACCCTCTTTATCGAGGGTTCTTTTAGGTAAAGAATAAATGAAGCTGACTATCCGTTGGTGATGTTCGGCACCGGCGCGTTTAAAGTTGAGCAAGCATTAAGATTTATTTCATACTCGGTGAGCTTGTACACATAGCCGGTCGGCTGCGTAAGACCCCATGGAGTGAGAATAATATCCTTGTACTTAAGCTGGAACTGGTCTACCGCCGAGGTCGTCATGGTGCCAAAGAAACCGGTTACGGGAACCGTGGTGCCGAGATTGGTGTTGAGGAACGTCTGGAGCAATTTTACCTGCGCAGGATCGTTCTTCTTGCCCATGCGCATGTACTCGGTCAAGAGAGCACTGCAGCCAGTTGGAAGCGGCTCGTCACCGGTTACCGCCTCGGTTGAAGTACCGAGAACTACGCCGTTTCCGCCACCAGTGGGATTGGTGTTAACGAAACCAAAGGCGGAACTGCCGCTAATGATGCCGCCCCCGCCACCACCCGATGAAGGTGTTGGGGTAGGAACCGGCAAGAGCGGGCTGTAAGTAATTTCAAAATCAGACTCGGCAGTGTTTTGATTGCCAGCAAGATCTTGATAGGTATCGGATTGGATTATCGCTGTAACGTCACTGCCGGTCGGGGTCAGGTCAAAGGTATACACGGTGTTGCTGCTTTCGGCAAAATTGCCGATACCGGCGTTCCCGATAGTTAGGTCGCTCTGGTCAAAACCAGTAACCGGCTCGGAGAAAGTAACCGTAACGTGTATAGGATTGTCGGTGGTCGGGTCGGTGCTGTCAGATGTGATAACGGCGGTCGGAGCCGTGCCATCTACTATGACCGTACGGGTCTTAGTGTCTGCTTTATTATGCGCGGAATCTTCGGCGCCAAAGTAGATGGTATGAGTCCCTTCCGTCGAAGTATCTAGTACAAGGCTAGCCGGGCTTGTTGATGCCGCGCCATCCAGAGAAACGACGTATCCTAAGCCTGTGTCAATGTTATCGGTTACCGTCGCGCCGAGATCGCTGTAAGGCATATTTAGCTGCACGTAAGCCGGGTTTGCACCGATGACGGTTATGACCGGCGGCTCAGTATCTGCGGGAGCGTCCGCCGCAAAGGTTGCCGAGATAGCATGGTCTGCGCTGTTTGCGGTAAAGGTTACGCTCGAAGTAGCGCCTTGGGAAACGCTATCTACCAGCACATCATCGATATGGAAGTCGCTATTAGGAGTGATAGTGAACGTCGCGTCAGTACCGTCGGTCACCACATCTGCGCCCAAAGGATCGATGGTTCCGTTAGAACCTGCTGATGCGGTAATCGTATGAGTGCTCGTATCGCCGTCTCCGCCTCCATCACCGTCACCGGAATCTGTGGGAGTAGCGCTCAGTTCGCTGCCGGCTGCTTCGGGAGAACCTTCCGATACCGGGCGGAAGTAGTACGTAATGCCAGAGGTAAGACCTGTGATGGTTACGCTGTGCGATGTTACGCCGATAGTGTTGGCTGGAGTATCTGTTTCGTTAGTCGAGAAAGAGTAGCCATAGCAGTTGTAAGTCGTTGTATCAGGCGATGCGCAAGAACTGGTCGAACCATCCGCAACAGGAGTTGTGCCATATACGACACGGCTGGTTGCATTGTGATCGGTCGTCCAGGTGATAGTAACCGAAGTGCCGCTGTTAACGGTGAGATTTTCATCGGTGATAATAGGAGCCGTTGGGGTTTCAGGAGCCGACTCGCTTACCGTAGTGCTAAAGGGAGTACCCCAGGGACCCATATGGCCCGCCGTGTCTACTGCGCGCGCGTGCCAGTAGTAAGTGCCGTCTGGTGTGCCGGTTGTTGGAATAGAGTTTGTCGCAAGCGGGCTGCTAGTGTAAACCGGCGTAACGAATGAGCCGTCTGCGTTGGTCGCAGGGTTTGTTGCCGACTCATATATATACGTGATAGGTCCGGCTGGGTCGGTAACGCTAGTCCAGTCCGCCTCTGTCCACGCGGCCGAGGTGAGTGTGGAGTTATTGGCCGGAGAAACATCTTGCGGAGCCGGGGGGCAGGTTACGTTCCAGACCACTACATACTCGTTTGAGTTAAGGTCAGTAAACGAAGGCACAGTAGAGGTTATATTGGCTGCGTTGTCTGCCATTTCTTGCGTAGTGCCGGTGCTGTACCCAACAAGTTTAAACGGATAAGCCGTGGTGCACTCATTGGCGGCATTATTTTCATACGTGCTGTAGCTCGAACCGGGGTTCATGTTTTCGGTAACAGCCTCGTACGCATTGCTGCTGTTAAACGGCGTCGTACTGAGAGCGTAGCCTGCGGTGCCCGAGTCGGCACCCGCGTTGTCCCACGTGGCGATCATCGGGAAGGAAGTGCTGTTAGCGGTGTCGGCAGTCGCCTGCGCACCGTTTACGAATTTATCGATGGTAACGGTGTAGGTTGAAGGAGTCGGCGGTGTAACAGCATCTACCTCAAGCAAACCAGTTGACTCCGGGCCAATGTTGCCTGCATTATCTACTGCCTCAACGTGAAGCGTATAAGAACCTACGGGAAGATTAGTAGTAACGCCAAGAGTGTTTCCTACTGTAGTTGTGCCGACGACTATCGCATCAGCATTGCTGTTGTCGGTAACCTGATATTCGTAAGATGCAACACCGGACGCATTAGTCGGATCGGTCGGGTCGGTAGCCGCGGTCCATGTCCAGTTTTGAGAGGTAGAAGTGGTAGGCGTGGCGGTTGTTGGCGTGCCGGGTGCGGTTGGAGCTACCAACGGTGAAGAATATGCCGTGGTCGGATTGGGGCTCAAAGTATTGCCTGCAAGATCTTGCACATCCTGGACTCCCCACTGCTGCTCTGGAGAAACGTACCAGCCTGGGTTAGTGAACGTAACAGTTGCAGTATTGCTGCCGGAATCATAAGCAACGGTAGCATTGCCGGTAAGAGGGCCGCTGCCGCCAGCGCCCGGCCAATTGTTGAGGAAGTAATTTGCAGGATCGGTTGCTTCGGTTTGATTTACCGGCTCGCTAAACTGAACCTGGAAACTTGTTGCCGCAGGCCCCGGCGTCGGGAAGATAAAGGTGGCGGTGGGCGGAGTGACGTCGGGTGCCTGGTCGTACGCGACACACTGCGTCGCGTTTGCATTCGGAGCGACAAAGGTAATTTCTTGATTGTCGTTAGTAGTGGCATCGCCGCCGTCTCCTGTGCAATAGAGACCAAGCAGATTACTCGGGTCGCTTTCTCTTATGATGTAGCGGCCCGGAGTGGGCATGTTCGGATTGGTCGAGAGGCCATTTGCGTCGGTGAGCGCAAGTTGCGTGAACGGCGTGGTATCGCCGAAGAGCCCAAGGAACGGCCCGGTATTGTTGGTGTCATTATTCGCATCGTACGTGTACTCGAATCCGACGCCGGATTCGGGTGTGCATCCGGCAGGAGGAGTGCTACCAACGCCATTTGCCGTGCGCGTCACCGTCGTGCCCGCCGGGCATTCATATTTCTGAATCTGGAGCGTGCCGGGGATGTTCGAAGAAGCGAGATCGACATTATCAATGAGGAAGCCGTTGTTTGCATTTGCCGGATCGTTGTCGCCGCTCTCGCGGAAGAGGAGCGAGTCTACGGTGCGGCTCTTGTTGTACAACGACGGATCGACATCCGGGTAGCCCTGCGATTCCGTGTCGAAGCGGTAGTAATTCTCCCAGCTCGTGCCGGTGTGTACGAGATTGCCGTCAATATAAACCTTGACGATATCGTTGCTCGGGCCGTCGAGGAAGGTCATGTCGAACGTGATGGTGTGCGCTTTTGTGCGATCGAGCGTTGCGATGTCGGTTTCCACAAAATCAGCCGCTTGATAGACAACATTTTCCCCTTGGACATCGTCGAAGTAGACGTGGATGCCGTCGGTGTAGTGGCTACCGACCGGATGATCGGCATCGGCTTCGCCGCCGACCGAAGGATCGGTGTAGACATCGCTCGCGGAATGATCTTCAAAGCGCAGGTAGCTCATGCGCGCGCCGTCGCCGCGATCGGGCGACACTGACATGTGCATGCCGGGCTGAACGGCATTTGGGAGCATGGAGCCGATGTCAAATGTCGCGACGAAATGATTCTGACGCGCGCCGCCGGAGAAGCCGCCATTGAGTGCGTCTGTTTCTCCTGCTTCATTGGCAACCGATGGAGAAAATATTTGGTCGCCGAACGAGTCGCTGGTGTATGCGTCTGACATGCGCAAGGACTGGCAGCCGAATGTCGGATATATGTTGTTGGTAACAACCGCTTGGTCGAGAGAGGAATTAATCGGGATGCCCGGCGGAGTCTGGCCTCCCCATCCGCCCTGGCCATTTACTGACCCGAGGTTGAATGAATCGAAATTAAAAGGAGTTGGGTTGAGGTCGCAAGCAACAGTGATGTTTGCCGTGGCGGTGGCTTGCGGGGTGCCAAGGGTGTAGTTGTTTGCGGCCGAGCCGGTAAGCGTGATACCGCTGATATCTACCGTCTTGCCTATGCCCGGATTAGGGTCGGTAAAGGTACCGACCGCGCCCGAGGTATTGAGATTGACCTGGTCGAGCAATACGACGCCCGATCGATGCGCGTTGGTTACGTCGATGGTTGCAGTGGTGTTGCCATCGTAGAGCTTGTTGCTCGCGGTGATACCCGTGATAGTGAGTACTTTTTTAGAAAGGATAAGATCGGCCGAGCCGTTGTCGCCCACATATCCGCCGCCGCCAAGATAGAGCGCTTTGACATAGTTTGCGTGCGTGCCGGCGCTGATAAGCCCGAGCGTCGGCGCGTTGACGGTTGCAATGCCGCTTCCGTTGGTGGTAGCGGTGCCGACCGGAACATTATTTAATGTAAAAATTATTGTCTTGCCGGAAATTGGCGCACCGCCCACAGACTGCGTAAGCGTTGCAGAAAGAGTTACCGAGCCGCCATAGACGCCCGTTGCAGGGTTAACAACGGTGAGCGTGGTTGCATTTGCTGCCGCAGCGACGCCGGCAAAGCCGAACAGGAACGTTATTGAAAAGAGAGCCGAGAAAAAAGGCAGCGCAAGCGAACGATGAATGCTTTTCATAATGAGTACAGAAATTTTTAATCTAACTAATAGTAATAACAAACCGCCCTTGACTCCTCGATACCCACGCATAAAAACGCAGCCTTGCCACTTACTATCCCTATTAGTACCACCGGCCCGAGTTAAGTCAAGTTGGGTATATTGGGTATAAATGAGCAATACTTTATATCTTTATATATAGTATGTGTCCTTTAGAGCCCCTACTGAGTAAGGCAGTAAGCAGAACTCCCGGCCAAAGCCGTCTCCGCATGTAAAGGCGCGCAGACCGTGTAACGCCCGATACTATCGAAGCTTATTGTGTACTTGGTATCAGCATCCGTGCCGCCGCTCGGGTCGGCAGGCAAGCTGCTTGGAATGTAAGTAGGCACCAGACAGGAAGCCAAGTTTGCCCCGCTCGTGCCGATGCTCGACGATGCGGCAGACAATGTAACGCCCGGGCAGGTAAAAGTTCCTTCGTTGTCAGCAACGTTTTGAGATATCGCACTCAGTATCGTGTTTATATTGCTCTCGCGCTCGGTGTTGCGAGCCTCAGCAAAGTGGCGCGCCGGATTTATAGCAACGATAACTATCGCCGCTAACACCGCGATGATGCCTATGACTATAAGTAGCTCTATAAGAGTAAATCCTGTCTTGCCGGCAGGCAGGCTTCTTTTAAATCTTTTTTGCATAGTTGGCCGACTCTACCAGCGGCTTGGTATATTTGCAATGCATCTCAGCAAGGCGAAACCTTGATATCAAGGTTTCGCCTTGCTCAAAAGTCGTCTATATATCTATATAAAGAACGCTCACCGCTGGGGCTACTGTCGGCAAAGATGGGTTGCTTGGTGTGTTATTTTGCACTACTATCTCGGCCGTAAGGCGGACAAATGCGTGGTTGTACGTGCCGGAAGTTTGGATGCTTACCAGTTTTTGATTTGGGGTAGCAGTGAGCGTAGTGATTGATTGTAAAATACAGGTCGCTTGCCCGACTTGCATCGTAACGCCGCCGGCCATTGCGTAATTGTAATTTTCCGCTAATGAAAGAAGCGCTGTGTGCAGGCATGCTTCCGCCGCGGTACGCGCAATCACACTGTACTCGCCATCCATTCCGTTAAACCGCGCTAGCAAACTGCTTTGGTTTGCCCCAAGAGAAAGGCCAAGCAGTACTGCAGAAATAATAAGTACTGAAACGAGCGCTATGAATCCTCTTTTGTGTTTGCGCATATATTTTATTGAGACAAGGTGGAGGTTGCGGCAAAATCCTGGCTCAGCAGGCGGCCCTGCGGTGTGCGCGCCGAGAGCGTAAAGCGCGTGCCGATGCTTTGTATGCTCCCGCCAATACCAGAGTCCAGCGCGTAATAAAAAGACAAGTTGCTTACTGTTACGTTGGCATTGGTAAGAGGCTCCGGCGACGCGCCGTTTTCTGCAACCTGCAGCACCGTGCCACTTTGATCGAGACTGAATACGAGCGGGATGGTAACCGGATTGCCGCTCGAATCGAAAGATACTATTTTATTTACCGAAAGCGCCGCGCCCGCCTGCCCCAGGGCGGGCGCGACAATGCTGGTAACGCCGCTCTCGGCCCACGCTATTTTTGCAAGCACAAAATCGCCCTCGTTTTGGAGCATTGCTTCCGTGCTGCTCTGCCCGTCTGCCTGGGCGAGGTTATAGGCCGCCGCCAGCGTGCCGCCCATGATCAAACTAAAGAGCGCCAGATAAATTAATGCTTCGATGAGCGTAAATCCTTCCCTTACAAATTGTTTGTGATGATTCATTGCGATGTGATGACCGATAAAAAACCGTGGCCGGTTGTGTCGTTGGATGCGGCATACAAGACATTGCCTTCGCAATCAAGCGCAACGCCCTTGCTTGCGCTCGGCAAAGCAAGAGTCGGTGCGTATAAAAATGCGTTTGCCGGATTTGCGATGTTGTACACCATAAGCCCCGCATTGGTAAGTAAAAAGGCCAAATAGTCACGCACCACAATCCCATATATACTGGTGCCGCTCCCGGTGCCTAGGTCGTATGCGCCGAGCGCGCTCAAGTGCGTCGGGTCAGCTGCGTTCAACAGATAAAACTCATTAGTGCCGAAAGTCCTGCCTACATACAGCGTGTCTCCCACGGTTGCCAATCTTTCGCCGTTGGCGCCGCCCGCGCCAGTAAAAGTGCCGGCAAGCGCGGGATTGGTGGGGTTTTTAACACTAAGCGCAATGACGTTTTGCCCGTTCGGGCTGGCGACATACGCATAGGAACCGTTTGCATATATAGCGTTTACGTCATTTCCTACCTGGTAGCCGCCGACCCAAGCGGGCGCCGCGGGGTTATGCACGTCGATGATGTTAAACTCTTTGCCGGCGCCGCTCGTTTTGGTGAGTCCCAGGTACACGTAGCCATCTTTATAAAAAATAGCGTTGCCGAGCCCCGCGGTTGGCACCACAGCCGTAGGGATTTTATAGGTGAGCTGCACGCGCGGCTGCGCGGGGTTGCTTATATTCACTATTTGCAACTGCCCGCGGGCAAAGGAGCTCGCGCTGGCTACAAATGCATAGGTTCCAGCGCTACTTGAAGCTATTGCGATACCGGCAAGCCCGGTATTTGTCGACATATCGTTGTCGAGTTTTGCAACAAGCGCTAGATTGTTTCCGGCCGTGCTAAAAACGAAAAAAGTTTCTTTAGCGACCGCGCTGTTGCTTGCCGTTACATACAGGTAGCCATGGTACGCGTCGATGCCGGTTATCGTATAGGCGCTTACCGTGTCTCCCACAAGCGATCCAAAACTCTGCACGGCATTGGCGATGCGCGGATGAGACCAGTCGCCCGCAAGTACCGAGTCGCACGTATTGCCGCCGGTCGCGTGGAGCGCGTTGGTTATAAACGTACTCAGTGTCACGCTTTGCGTACGATCACGCGCATCTTGCCAGGACACCGTCGCGCTGATTGCTTTAGTCAAAAAATCTCTTTCCAACTGGACCGAAAGGACTTCTGTATATGCCCTGGCGCCTATCGTATCTATGGTCGTGGTCGGCACCACCAAATTAAAATCTTTCTGCGCATTGCCGTTTGTTTGCGCAAGCAAACTTTCTGCCAGAGAAAGCGCGTCGCGATGTTCTTCGCTACTTACCCCAAGCGAGCTTGAGGCAAAGGTTAAAAGCACGAGCGCGCCCAGCGTCATGCTTATGACAGCCATTGCGATAATAAGCTCGAGCGTGGAAAAGCCTTTCATAGTGAGTGCCTGTTAATGCGTCCAGGTTATCTGCCCGTCGCTCGCAACACTTACGACGGAGGCGTGATTAAAGGCATCCGCAACCGTTATTTGCGCCGGCGCGCTCACCTCGCCGCTCTGTGGAGCAAAAATAATATCAGCCGGGCCGCCGAGGCTCACGCTCCCGCGCAAAGTAAAACTTTGGTTTGTCGGGTCGGCGGGATTATAAGGACTGCCTTCAAATACCGTTATGCCGGAAGTTTCCACATGCACACCATGCGCGAGCGCGGCACTGCACGAGGCCGCTAAACATACGCTATGCATTGCCTGGCCGCGCGCCTGGTAAAGCTCATCGACAAACGTGTTGCGGTCGTCGCGATAAGAAGAGCCGCGCAGCTCTTCTGCGCCGAGAGCCAACGAAAGACTCCCAACTACCGCAAGAAGCGCTAGACCTATTAAAATTTCTATAAGCGTAAACCCGCTCCTACCGGCAGATAGTCCGCGGCTAGGAATGGATGCTTTGCGTAATGCCATATATTGGGGTGATGATAGAGACCGCGATAAACCCGACAATAAGACCCATCACTATCATGAGCATCGGCTCAAGCAAGGTAGAGAGCCGTTTTGCAAAATCATCTACTTCCGAGTCGTAGAGTTCTGCAATATATAAAAGCGTCTGGCTTAAGGTGCCGCTGCGCTCTCCGACAGCCACTAGGTTTACCGCTGTTGCGGGAAAATAAAACAACCGTGTGCGCATGTGGGCCGCAAGAGTACCACCTTGCTCGACCGCTTTGGCAAGCGCAGACACTTCTGTCTTATAGGCGCGATTTCCCATTGCCCCGGCGGTTATGACGGTTGCTTGCGAAAGTTCCATGCCGCTCCTTAAAAGGAGGCCGAGCATCCGCGCAGAGGTAGAAACGTGATAAAAAGAAAAAACACGGCCCATAAGCGGCAGGCGGAGTATCGACGTATCAAATAAAAAGCGTAGCCGAGCGTTTAACGTAAGAGCTGCTGCGAAGCCGATGACAAAAACGCATACGCCAGCCAATACTACAAGCCCCCACTGCCCTGCAAAATTACTCAGAGCAATGAGCGTGCGGGTGGAAAGCGGCAGTCGCGTATGCAGGCTGATAAAGATCGGCGTGATTTTTGGAAACAAATACAGCATCAAAAAAGCAACGACGCAGATGGTTGCTGCGGTGATAAGCGCAGGATACAAGCACGCCGCAAGCACAGTGCGCTTGAGCCGATCAGACTTCGCAAGTTCTTCTGAAGCATATTGTAAATTGGCAGAAAGGCCGCCGCTAGCCTCACCCACGGCGACGACAGAAAGGATAAATCCGCTAAAAGACTTTGAGCTGGCGCGCAGACTTTTGGAGAGCGACTGCCCCTCGTTTACAGAAGCGGCGATGCGTTTGATAAGAATGCGATCTTTTTTTGAAGCAGCCTGCTCTTCCAGCATCCCAAGCGCCTCTACAAGCGGAACCTGCGCATTGATAAGGAACCCGAGCCTTTTAAAGAAGAAAATCTGTTCTTTTCGTTGCATGGCAGAATCTTGGACTTAGTCGTGGATAACGCGCAGCACTTCTTCCATGGTTGTCTCCCCGCGCGCGGCCTTTGCAAAACCGTCTTCTTGCATCGTGGTCATGCCGTTTTTAATTGCGATAGCTTTTATCTCGGCGGCGGACGCTTTGCGTACTATAGCCTGTCGTATGTCATCGGTCGCTACGAGCACCTCGTTAATGCAAACGCGCCCCTTGAAACCGCTGCCGCTGCATGCCTCGCATCCCGCTCCTTTATATACGGCAACGCCAGACTGCGTCATCTTACCCTTGCAGTTGAGGCATATTTTGCGCACTAGGCGCTGGCCCACCGCAATGTTTATCGTCGAGGCCACGAGGTACGCATCTATGCCCATGTCGAGGAGCCGCGGAAGAGTAGTGGCTGCGTCGTTGGTGTGTAAAGTTGAAAGCAGCAAATGCCCGGTCAGAGCGGTGTTAACCGCGATGCCTGCAGTCTCGGCGTCACGTATCTCGCCCACCATAATAATGTCGGGGTCTTGGCGGAGTATGGAGCGCAGCCCGTTTGCAAACGTGAGCCCGCTGCGGGGATTTATTTGTATTTGTTCAATGTCGGCAATAGCATACTCTATAGGATCCTCGATGGTGACGATGGAAACTCGCGGCGAGTTGAGTTGATTGAGCAAGCTGTAGAGAGTCGTCGTCTTTCCGCTCCCGGTAGGGCCGGTTGCGAGGATCATGCCGCTCTGTTTTTTAACAGCAGTTTGTATGTGCACCTGGTCGTTTGGGCTAAATCCCAAATCGGCAAGTGCAAAAGATTTTGCCTGCTGCGCTAATAGTCGCAGCACTGCATTTTCCCCATGGAAAGTCGGCATGATAGACACGCGCAAGTCTATGCACTCGCTACTAGCTACTATGTGCCGAAAGCGGCCGTCTTGGCTTGTAGCATGCTCGTCGGTGCGGAGCCCAGCAAGCACTTTTATACGCGCTATGACTTCCAAATGAACACTTTTGGAAAAAAGGTGGGCCTCCTCAAGCACGCCGTCGATGCGCAGCCGCACGCGCAAGTGCGCCCCGGTCGGGTCTAGATGTATATCGGATGCGCCTTTTGCATGCGCCTCTTCAAGCAGGCCATTAACCAGAGCAATAATGGAAATACCAGTTCCCTTTGCTAGCTCCTGCTTGATGTGTTGGAGACCCGCCGCCGCAAAAGTCGAGCGCGTAGCAGAATTCATTGCGGATGGTTATACCAAAGACTGCCGAGATGTCTAGTTCATGAAGGCGAAACCTTGATATTACTTTTATTTGACAACTGCGGGAAAAACACGAATACTCTTTTTTAGATGGCACACCGGGAGATTTTGATGGGAACGGGCACACTCGGCGCGTTTTGCTACTTGGAAAACGGCAAAGGCGAAGTGCTTTTGGTTCGGCAAAACTACGGCAAGCGGCAATGGACATTGCCAGGCGGCAGAGTCGAACTTAAGGAAAACCCCCGCAAAGCGGCAAAGCGCGAGCTGCGCGAAGAGACCGGCATCGTCGGAACTATAAAAAGTTACATCGGCACCTATGCGGCGCCGTATCGCAATGACGTCGTGATACTTTTTGCGATGAAGGCAAAAAAGTTCAAGCTCCGGAAACCCAATCATGAAATAGCCGACTTGGGCTTTTTCTCAAAAAACGCGCTCCCAAAACCAATGACCGTAAATACCAAAATACGCCTCAGGGACGCTATTAAAGGCAACTTCGGCGTATTTAGGGTTTTCAGAAAACCGGGCATTTTGGCAAAAGCATAAACCCGGTTTCCAAAACTGCAGAGCAAAGCCGCGCATCAGATGCGCGGCTTTTTTATCCGGCGAAGTGGATGGCTACGTAGAGCACCAAGGCACCCGCAAGGGTCATGAAGGTGGTCATAAATTTGGGGTGCTGGTGATGACTCTCGGGAATTAAATCAGACGCCCCTATATATAAGAAGAAACCGGCAAAGAGCGCCAGAAGGAGCCCGAGCGAATCTTCGGAGACGCTAAAGAAAAGAGTGACAAGGACGCCCAAAACCGGCGCAATTGCGTCTACCACAAGCCAGCGCAACGCTTTTTTATACTCGCCGCCGTGGCGCACCACTACGTTTACGGTGTTAATGCCGTCGCTAAAGTCGTGCGCAAGCACTGCGGCGGCAACCACAAGGCCCACTGCAGAAGAAACTTGGAACGCCAGCCCGATGCCGACGCCGTCGAGAAAGGAGTGGATAGAAAGCGAGCCGGCGCGCACGTGGCCGCGCGATTCCGTTTTATGATCTTCTCCTCCCTCATGAGCGTGACCATGCAAAAGCAAAACGCGATCCATAAACAAATAAATAAAAAAGCCGAGCGCCACGAACGCAACCACGGTGGCAAGCTCGTGTTGTTTGCTTGCAAGCTCCAAAGCCTCGGGCATCAAATCAAAAAACGCCACGGCCACAACCGCACCGGCGCTAAAACCTAAAATAAGATGCAGCCTGTCGCGCAACTTAAGCGCGAGCGTGCCGCCGAGCATAGTAGAGCAGAACGCAGCGCAACCGATGAAAAATGCCAACATAAATAATTAAGCGCAATTAACGCACGATCTGATAAATCCGCAGTCCATGCATATCAGGTGATGATGATGAAGCCCTCGCGGGTAGGAATACTGTGCAGCGTCGCCGGCCCCTGCACCGCGTAAAAGCAGCCCGCGCCCGGCCAAACTTTCGAGAGCGCGGTAGAGCGTTACCACATTGAGATCGAGTTTTTCGCCTATTTTCTCGACCGTAAGCGGACGCTTGGCAAGCCACAGCGCGCGCAGCAAGGCGACCCTGCCGGGCGTAGCCTTAAACCCTTGCGAGCGCAGCAGAACGGCAAAATCAGGCGTCGGTTCCATATCTTGAGCATACTACAAACGCAAATAATTTGCAATTAGTGATGGTGACCGCTGTGGATAGCTCCAGGGACGCCTTTTTTTCCTGCGAGCATATATACCGCCACCAGCGTGGTTATCGGCACCGCGAGTATGAGGCCGATCGAACCTATCATCATGCGGAGTATCTCCGTGGCAAAAACTTCTTGGTTGACGGTGAGCAGCGGGTTTAAGTTTGACTCCGTAAAAAGCAAAATGAGCGGCAGCGAGATGCCTACATAAGTTATTGCCAACGTGTTAACCAGGGCGCCGATATGTTCCCTCCCGATACGCATCGCGCGCGCAAACACATGCCGCGGATGCGCCCCTTCCGACATCAAAAATAACTCTTCAACCGCAACGGCCTGGCTTATTGCCGCGTCATACAGCACGCCGAGAAGGCCGATGAGCATGCTGCCGAGAAGGAGCCCGACAAAGTCGATGGAACCGCGCGTATTAAAATTGAGATCGGTCGACTCTTCGCTGGTAAAGCCCGAAAGATGCGCGGCGTGTATGGCAAAGTAAGCCAGCACGCCGGTAACTATAATAGTAGCCATCATGCCGAACACCGCTGCGGTAGTGGCGCGGTTAAATCCGTGCGTAATATAGGAGCCCAATATGATAATGAGCGAAGAGACGCCGACCGAAACCACTATCGGCGAGTAGCCGTGCAGTATCCCGGGCAGAAGAAACGCGCCTATAAAAAAGAAGCTTGCTAAAAGCGCCAAAAGCCCGCGGATGCCCTGCTTGCCGCCAAAAATAAACAGGCATATCAAAAACAAACCTATAAAAAACTCTAAGACCGGCAAGCGGTACGGGTCGGACACCGAGTAAAAGTCGACCCCTTCGCTCGTGTTGACCGTATGGCGAAAATAAAACACATCGCCCGGCTGCATCATCAGGTAGTCGTTGTCGACCTGTATCACCTGTCCGGCGTCGGGGCCGTCGAGCAGCCGGGCTTTGATGGTTTGGTACGGCGATGAAGTGTCGGTGCCCGGTATCACCTTAGTGGTTTGGCTGAGCACTTCGGTTACCTGTGCCTTTACATAGGTGATGACGTCGTTGAGACCATCGGGCGTTGCCTGCGACGAGGTAGCCGCGCTGGCGCTCGTATCTTGCGCATAGGCCGGAGCCGTAAAAAGCCCAAAGCCGCCGAGCAATAGCAAAACGGGCAAAAAAGCGGCTAACCGTCGCATAAAGGTATATACGTAGTGTAGCAAAAAAGCGCGCCCTGCATCTGCTATAGTTAAAACATGAGACTGCAGTGGGCAATAGTGGGCGTGCTGTTTCTTATCATAGTGGCCGGCGTGGTCGTGTTAGTAATGGTCCCGATGCCTGCGCCCAAAACATCAACTATGGCAAACCCTGCGACGACTACTACAACTGCCACCGGCACGGAGACCGCGAGCAGCAGCCTGCCAAGTAATACTATGAGCGATACTATTGTAGTAACGTCGCCCGGCGGGAACGCGACTGTACAGTCTCCGCTTATACTTAGCGGCACCGCGCGCGGCAGTTGGTATTTCGAGGCGACCGCTCCAGCCAAGTTAGTAAATGCGGCGAACGTGGTTATTGCGCAAGGGCCTATCACCGCACAGGGCGATTGGATGACCAACGACTTTGTGCCGTTTAGCGGCTCGCTTACCTTCCTGCCGCAACCGGCCGGCAGCACAGGCACGCTTGTATTAATGAATGACAACCCATCCGGCGACCCAGCCAACCAAAAAGAATTGGATATACCGGTAAAGTTTTAATACATAGGACTGCCCTATGTATTGTTAGCTCCCGAGCGAGGTGCGGTCTATAGCAGACCCTGCGCGCTGCTCTTTTTCTTTGGCTTCGAGTTTGAGATTTTCTGCCTTCCAGCCTATGACATTGGCCCAAAGCTGTATAAGCGAGCCGACCCCTGCGACCGCTAAGAAAAATATTACCGACCACGCCCATGCAAATATAAAATAAGAGACGACAATAACAAGCGCCGACCAAAAACCGATGCACCAGGGGCACGCAAGCAGGTCGTGTATCGTGTGGCGCAGGCCGGTATCTGTGCCGTCAAACAGGTCGCGGAACCAGCGGCTTATTTTGTCATAGACAATGAGGCGCGTAACGCGGAACGCCGCAAGCGCCATTAGCAGTGCGTCGAATGGGGGGACCGAGGTTAAATAGGTGCCGCGCTCATACTTCATAAGCCACAACGCCCCGGCCAATACGAATATAAAAAAGACCGAGAAAATAAAATTCCACTTGTTTTCTTCCTTTTCGGTGTGAGTGTGCATGCTCTATTTATACCATTTATGTGGAAAGCCCGGCGCGTCTGACGCGCCGGGCCAACTATTGAAACGTACAAAAAAATGTGTCGTATTATTGGTGGGAAAATACCTCTCTTTTTTGCCTAAAACTCATACAAAATCCATCAAAAGACGCTTACTTTGCGGCCTTTTTGAGCCATACTAATTGATTTTTGATAAAATAAGTTCTGTTGTGTCTTATGCACATCAAATAGGTGTATCTCTGGGCGCTCTATCGGCCAAAAAAGAGTATACTTAAGCTTCCTTTCAATATTTTTAATTTTTTAACCCATTAACCAGTACATTGTCATGGCAATCACGCAGAAGATAAAAAAGAGGAACGGCGAGATAGCGGATTTCCAGCCCCAAAACATCACGATTGCCGTGCAAAAGGCCTTTGCCGCGGTCATGGGCGACGCCAACGAGCCGGTTGCGCAAGATGTAACCCGCGCGGTGGTCGATGCCATCGACCTGCGCTTCGGCAATACTGCTTTTATCCCGAGCGTAGAAGATATACAGGACTTGGTGGAAAATGCGCTCATGCAGCGCGGCTTTTATACGGTCGCCAAAGACTACATCATTTACCGCTACGAACACGCCAAAATCCGCGCGGAAAAAAAGCAGGAAATCGCCGAAAAAATAGAAGAAAACGCTCTATTAATAACCAAACGCAGCGGCAAACGCGAGCCCTTTAGCGACGCCAAACTCACCGCTACCCTCCTACGGTCGGCCAAAGGATACGAAACCGTCATAGACACGCCGGCCATAGTCGCCCGCGTGCGCCAAGAGCTGTATGAAGGCATCGGCACCAAAGACATCCACGAGGTGCTCATTATGGTGGTGCGCTCCATGATAGAGCGCGACCCGGCGCACTCCTCTGTCGCAGCGCGGCTCCTTTTGCAGTCTATGTACCGCCAGGTGCTGGGCGCTTTTACCACCGAGCAATTCGATGAGTCCTATAAACGGGCATTTATAAAAACGATCAACCGCGGCATCGAGCTGGGGCAGTTCGACCCTAAAATGGGCGAGTTCAATTTAGACAAGCTGGCCGATGCCCTTATCCCCGAGCGCGACCGCGAGTTTAAATATCTCGGACTCCAGACCCTGCAGGCAAACTACCTTTCCAAAGAACACGGCACGCGCGTGCTGCTTGAGACGCCGCAAATATTCTGGATGCGCGTCGCAATGGGTATTGCGCTTGCAGAAAAAACCGCAGAAGAGCGTGAAAGGCAGGCAATCGAGTTTTACGAGGTCATGTCGGCCATGTATTACACGCCTTCCTCGCCCACGCTCTACCACTCCGGTCTCGCATTGCCGCAGCTCTCATCATGCTTTCTTTCTACCGTGCCGGACGACCTCCATGCCATCTTTAAAGAGTATTCCGACGGCGCGCAGCTGCTTAAATACGCGGGCGGGCTCGGCGTCGACTGGACGCCCGTGCGCGCAACCGGTTCCCTCATAAAAAAAACGGGCGTCGAGTCGCAAGGCGTTATTCCTTTCCTAAAAATAGCCAATGATGTAACCATTTCCATCAACCGCTCGGGCCGCCGCAGGGGCGCTGCGGCGGTCTACCTCGAGTATTGGCATGCCGATATAGAAGACTTCTTGGAGCTGCGCAAAAACACCGGCGATGAGCGCCGCCGCGCCCACGACCTCAACACCGCGGTGTGGATCCCCGATCTTTTTATGAAGCGCTTGCAGGAAGACGGCTATTGGATGTTGTTTTCGCCCTCCGACGTGCCCGACTTGCACGAAATCTACGGCCGCGAGTTCGACGAGCGGTACGTACAATATGAAGCGATGGCCGAAGCGGGAACTATCCCCATGTTTAAAAAGATACGCGCCCAGGAACTCTGGAAAAAGCACCTCACCATGCTCTTTGAAACGGGCCATCCGTGGGTAACCTGGAAGGACCCTTCCAATGTCCGCAGCCCGCAAGACCATGTGGGCGTCGTGCACTCTTCCAACCTCTGCACCGAAATCACGCTCAACACCTCTGCCACCGAAACTGCCGTCTGCAACCTGGGTTCCATCAACCTATCGAGCTTTGTTACGGCCGGCCAGTTTGACCGTGAACTCGTTGCGCGCGTGGTACCCGTTGCCATGCGCATGCTCGACAACGTTATAGATGTCAATTTCTACCCGACAGAAAAAACAAAGGCCTCCAACATGAAGCACCGCCCGGTTGGTTTGGGCCTGCGCGGTCTCCAAGACGCTTTGTACAAGCTCGGGCTCAATTTCGATAGCGATGAAGCCGTACGCTTCAGCGACGAGTCGATGGAAGCCATTTCCTATCACACCATCCTCTCATCCGCCCTGCTTGCCAAAGAGCGCGGCACGTACGAAAGCTACAAAGGCTCCAAATGGGATCGCGGCATCTTCCCCAACGACACCATCGCCCTGCTTGAACAGGAGCGCGGCGTAAAAATAGACATTCCCCGCCACGAAACCCTAAACTGGCAGCTCGTGCGCGAGGCGGTGCGCAGCTGGGGCATGCGCAACTCCAACACGATGGCCAACGCGCCCACGGCTTCTACCGCCAACATCGCCGGCTGCTACCCCACCGTGGAGCCTATCTACAAAAACCTCTACGTTAAAAGCAACATGGCAGGTGACTTCATGGTGGTTAACGAATTTTTAGTCGAGGATTTAAAGAAGCTCGGCCTCTGGAGTGCCGACATGCTCGAAAAGATAAAGTACCACGATGGCAGCATCCAGCAGATTCTCGAGATCCCGGCCCAGTTGCGAGACAAATACAAAGAGGCCTTCGAGATAGAGCCGCAGTGGCTGGTTAAGGCTGCCGCCTGGCGCGGCCGCTGGATAGACCAGTCGCAATCCCTCAATATCTTCTACGGCGGCACTTCGGGCAAAGTCCTTTCGGAAATCTACCAATACGCCTGGAGCCTCGGCCTTAAAACCACCTACTACCTGCGCACGATGGGCGCCAGCCGCATAGAAAAGTCGACCGTCAACCTCTCCAAATTCGGCGGCGCCTCTAAAAACGAGACCGTTGTCAGCAACCAGTCGGTCGTATCTCCGGTCATCATAGAAGAAACCGTGGCTGTGCTGCCGCGCCAATCGCACGAAGAGCCGGCGATGGAGGCAAGAGAAGCTACGCGCGCTTCGGCAACCACCGCAACTGAGGTCAAAACAGCACAGACCATAGACATAACCCAGTCCATTCCGTCTCCCATTAAAGTAGCGCAGCCGATACTGGCGGCGGCAAGCCTGCCCCAGGCATCCAAAGGCATCCCAATATTTGGCAGCGAACCGATAGCCATAAAAAACCGCCCAAAAATAGAAATAATAGGCGAAGCGTGCGAAAGCTGCAGCGCTTAAGCGCTGCAAATATAAAAGCGCGTAAAACCAAGCGAAAATGAAAAAGGCTGGACAGATTTGTCCAGCCTTTACCGCATTTTAATTGCCGTACTTACTGGCCAAGTTTGACGAGTCTGCGACGAATTCGCTAATGAGTGCGGTATTGTCGGGATTGGCCTTGAACATGCTGACTTTGGTGATCAGCACCGCATACTCACTGTTGCACGTTTTGGGAAGGTCGGCCTTCGGACAAACCCGACCAGCCCTCTCCGCATATACGGTGGCCAAATCGCCTGCCGCCTGTACCAGTTTCTGCTGAGGCGACTGAGCCGAAGCGATAGAGGAAAGAGCAAGGAAAATCAACGTAGTCACTGTAGCGTTTCGCATGGGATCCTCCCGTTTAGGCGCCACATAAATAATTCAGCCAAGATATAATATACATATGGGCGCGCCTCTTGTCAATCCTACCCAAGATTCAGGTTTTTATTAAAAAATTATAAAAATAAAAGAAGCCCCAAGAAAAAGCCGGGGCTTCTTCTTGGGGCTTGTTACTTCGGATTGAACAAACGAGCCGGCTGCTTAGTCGGACAGGTTTTCGTGCGCCTAATGTCGGTCCACGCCTCGGGGCTGCCGTTCGGGCAGCTCGTCGCGGAACTCGCTGTAATGGAGCGCTTCGCGAGCCTTCTGTTTCTCAATCTCTTCCCAGATATTCTCTGCCATTGCGGCAACGACGGCAGTTGTTGCTATCTGCGTCACCATGTCGGCACCCCTCCAGTCGAGATTCATCCACGGAAGGACTCCGCCATTGTCATCGCGATGGACATCGGCCATCTTAACCCGATCTTTGGGGATTTCGGAGAAGTTGCCGAGACCCGACCTGGCAAGTTTGGCAATGGTCGAGTCGCTTTCATTCTCCACATGATTCCAAATGGCACTCCACCGAACCCTGATCAAAGTTTCGATGACAAGGTGAGCGGACTTACATTGGCGATAGTTATGAGCCTTGATGCCCATCTGGCCGGCAAGCGTCGTAGCATATCGGTGCACAAAGTCTTGAAGAACTTGTCCCATTTGAACCTCCATTGCTCCTGCGGCGGCATGATTGCCTTGCTACGAATGGGTATCGGCGTAGCGTACAGGGTCACACTGAGTGACCTCTTTATTATATGTACTAATATACAATCTGTCAACCCCCCACTATACGGCTCTTCAAATAGGTTTTTCTGTGTTCTATCCCCTTCCGCAACCCACTCAAAAAAGATAAAATTGGGACATATGGCCAAAGAACCAACTCTTAATGATGTGCACCAATTGTTGACTGATTTCGTTGGATTTACCAAAAATCAGTTCGATCGCGTTGAACAGCAATTTGAAAAAAATGACAGAAAGTTTGAGTTAGTAAACGGGCAACTCCAGATACTACATAAGGATATTAAAGATATAAAAGAAAACCAAAATCAATTTGATAAAAAATTAACTGAGGTGCAAAAAACTGTTCAGGCAATTGCGGTTGCAGTTGACGCTGATTCGCTTAAAATCGTCGGCCACGAAACAAGGATTACCAAGTTAGAAGGAGTTACTGCATAACTGTATGTCCATAATCAACGGAGGCTCCACGACCGACCCGAATAAGATTTTACCCATGAAGTATCCGTGGGCGCGCACGCATTATAAAAAAGGCGTCGCCAACAACTGGGTGCCGGAAGAGGTCTCGATGCAGCAAGACGTAGAGCTGTGGAAAAAGCAGGGCGGCTTAAGCGAGGACGAGCGCCGCATGATCATGTGGAACTTGGGGTTTTTCTCGACTGCAGAAAGCTTAACCGCCAACAACCTCGTGCTTGCCATTTACCGCCACATCACCAACCCCGAGGCGCGGCAGTACCTTTTGCGCCAGGCATATGAAGAGGCCGTGCACACCGACACGTTTATATACTGCTGTGACACGCTCGCGCTAGACCCCGATGACGTGTACAAAATGTACGAGACTATCCCCTCGATAAAAGAAAAAGACGAGTTCGTGGTCAACATCACCAAAAGCGTGTTCGACCCCAACTTCAACACGGTGGGTACCGAAAATATCCAAAAATTCGTGCACGACCTGGTTGGTTTTTACGTCATCATGGAAGGCATCTTCTTTTACGCCGGTTTTGCCATGATGCTCTCCATGCTCCGCAAAAACAGGATGGTTGGCGTGGGCGAGCAGTTTCAGTTTATACTCCGCGACGAGTCGGTGCACCTGGCCTTTGGCGCCGACCTCATCAACACCATAATCGCCGAGAACCCGGACATATGGACGCCGGAGTTCAAGGAGACGCTCACCAAAAACATCATGCAGGCCGTGGAGCTCGAAAAAAAGTATGCCGACGATGCGCTGCCGCGCGGCGTGGTGGGCCTCGTGCCCGCGAGCGTCAAGCAATATGTCGAGCACGTGGCCGACAGGCGGCTCGAGCGCATCGGGCTAGAGCGGCAGTACCACCGCGACAATCCGTTCCCCTGGATGTCGGAGATAATGGACATGCCGAAAGAAAAGAACTTTTTTGAGACCCGTGTCACTGAGTACAAAACCGGCGAGCTCGATTGGTAATGCGCGCCAATAAAATCCTTTTCAAAGAAAAAGCTCCGCACGTGGTGCGGAGCTTTTTGTTTTATACCTTCAGACGGCCTTGCCGGTGCATAGCGTTGAGGCATTTCCATGCTGCGGACACGAACACTCTTGCATCCTCAATCCTGGAAACAGGCATTGGATAGTCGTAGCCAACCTCGCACACAACGCTCGCTTCTTTGTCGATAAGCGTCTCAAGCGTTGGGCGCGCCCACATGGTGCCGCGCGGATACCGGTGCCGAACGGCGTCGTCGAGCGCTTGGAACAACCTCTCTTCATTGCACTCCTCGAACATTTTTGGCCATCGCTTAAGGATACGCCCGGCAAAAAGAATCGTTTCGGAAGAGGATACCCGATTCCAAAGCCTATACTCGATTTCGCGATGCGCGCGGTGGAGGAGTTCGATTTTTGTATCGAGCGTGAGCGCTTGAAGGTCTTCGTATTCTGACATGGCACCCTCGAAAAGATCAGACTGCCTGCAATTAAACACAAAAAGCCTAAAAACGCAAAGAAAAAGGCCGGGATTTCTCCCGACCCTCTTAGCACCTGCTCTCAAGCTTCTACTCGGAAGCGCCGAGCCGCTTAAGTTCTGTGAGACCTGATTCATGCATGATGTCCCGCCTCAGCGCCTCGCGGAAGTCAGCAACGGCTCTTTCCCGCTCGCCGAGTGCCTCGTAGATGCGTCCCCGAACGTGGTATGCGTATGGACTATCGACCGAAGAGATTTCGACCGCGCGATCGGCTTGCACGAGGGCTTGGTCGAGCCGGCCAACGACGCGATAGTAGAGCGCCATATTGCTCCGAGCGAAGTGCGTGTCATACTTTGCGACCGACTTCCGGAGCGAGCGAATGGCCTTCCAATAGTAACCCCGAGAAGCGTAGGTATCGCCGCGAGTGTGGTATGACCCTGCGGCCCATGCGGGTTTGAGCTTTGCGAAGATATGATCGCAAAAACGCTCGGTGTAACCGCCATGCTGGCAGCGCATCTCGCGGAAATCAAATATGGTCTCGCTCGGATAAAGCGAAAACACTCGCTCACACTGACGATCAGTGGCATATCCATTCTCGCAGCGATCCACCGCCGCAGCCAACTGGCGGCTTTCAGCGAAAGCGACTGAAGAGAAAGAAGCAAAAAAAGCTAGTGTCGCTGCGGCAAACAGTCCAAGTCCAAGACGCATCGAACCCTCCTATGGTTAAGCGCAAGGCAGGTGCCTCTGCGACAGACTATAACACTTGATTGATTTTCATCAAGTTTTATTTAAGGGCTTTTTCTATCGTATAATCGCCCACTTTAGTGCGTAAAATATGGAGCGCTAACGCCGGCACGCCTAACTCAGCCCCCAGGCCGTGGGCTATCGAGCGCGCATATGTGCCGCTGCTGCATTCTATTTTTATCGTTACCGCGGGGAACTCGCGCACGCCGGCTGTCTTTAATTGGCGCCGCCAAAGGCGCAGCACCTCTTCTTGCCTAAAATCGCCGTTGACCTTCTCGACACTGCGCTCGATGTAGGCCAGCAAGTCGGCTTCTTTTACCTTATAGCGCTCTGTTATATGTATGTCGTATACCGTAACCGTGCGAGTCGGCAAGACGATAGAACTGAGCGTCCCCTCGCGCGCCCACTCGAACAAAGCCTTCCCTTCTACCGTTTTGGAAGAATACGGCGGATAGGTCTGCGCAAGCTTGCCGCGGAACTCGTTTAAAGCCTGCGCGATTGCTTTGCCGCTGAGTGCGTCTGTCTGCCCGCTCTCCACCACCTTGCCTAAAATATCGTAGGTATCTGTTGCAAAGCCAAAGAGCACATCCAGCGTATACTCCTTGCTCATTTGTAAATATTCTTCGCGGCGGCTGTTGGCCGATCCTACCAGACACAGCAATACGCCCTCGGCCATCGGGTCAAGACGCCCCGCGTAAGAAAGGACCTCATGTTCGAAATGGGGTTTTTCGATGCGCAGGCGCTCGAGCCTCTCGCGCGGGGTCTCGCCGAGCTCTTTGTAGAGGGACACAACCGCCCCCGCTTGCTTTAATGATTGGTTATCATATGAGGGCATTTCTGTTAGAATACCAGTAACGACCGATATGTCCAAAAATAACGACAAATTATCCACCGATCCCTACAAAGGCGTGCGTGATTTTTACCCGGAGGATCAGGCGTTTTTACATTACTTTATCTCAACCTGCCGCGCCGTAGTGGAAAAAGTGGGCTATGTCGAGTATGGCGCCTCCATTTTAGAGCCGAGCGAGCTCTACAAAGCCAAAGGCGCCGAAAATGAAGAAATGGTCAACGAGCAAACCTATACCTTTACCGACCGCGGCGGGCGAGAGGTGACGCTCCGCCCCGAGATGACGCCGACCGTCGCGCGCATGGTCGCCGGAAAACGCCGCGAGCTCGGCTTCCCTTTGCGGTTGTATTCGATACCCAACCTGTTTAGGTATGAGCGGCCGCAGCGCGGCCGCATGCGCGAGCACTGGCAGCTTAATGTCGACCTGTTCGGTTCTGCTTCGCTCTATGCCGATGCCGAAATTATTGGCGTCGCCTACGGCATAATGAAGGCCTTTGGCGCCGAGGAGAGCGACTTCGTGATTAAGATTAACAGCCGCAAGCAGCTTGACACTTTGATACTCGATGCCGGTTTGAGCGAGACGGAAGGAAAACAACTCCTGAATCTGTTGGACCGTAAAGAAAAAATATCACAAGAAGAGTTTCTGGCAGCGCTTGAGGCGTTGCGGCTCGCCCCCGAGCGATTTTCCACTTCGAATATGCCAGCAGATATCGAAAAACTGATTGCGGAGTTTGCCGATGCAGGCATACAAAACATTATCTATGAGCCGACTATCGTGCGCGGCTTTAGCTATTACACCGGCATCGTGTTCGAGGTCTTCGATACTCATCCAGACAACAACCGCGCGCTGTTTGGCGGCGGGCGGTATGACAACCTGACCAAGCTTTTCGATGAGGAGCCGATAACCGGCGTCGGATTCGGGATGGGCGATGCCACCATACATAACTTTCTCGAGGTGCGCGGACTCTTGCCTACTTACTTGCCGCCCACAAAACTCTATATCGCTATCCCCTCGCCCGAGCTTGCACTGCAAGCCCAGACCTTTGCCGGAGAGCTGCGCAAGCTCGGCATCTCGGTCGCGATAGACTTCGGCGATAAAAAGCTGGGCGACCAGATTAAAACCGCCACCAAGCACAAGATCCCCTACCTTTTGGTATTGGGCCCCGACGAAGTCTCTTCAGGCAACTTTGTTATTAAAGACTTGGCTTCGGGCAAAGAAACAGCTCTTAAAAAAGAACAGGTAGCGGACTTCTTCCATGCGTAAAATCACCTTCGATATAGAAACCATGGGAGACTTCCGCGGCAACGGCGACTTTAGCAACTTGGAAGTTACGGTCGTGGGCGCCCATAACAGCGATACTGGAGAGCTCACGAGCTATTTGAAAGAAGACTTACACAAACTTTGGCCTCTGTTGGAGTCAGCCGACCTCATTATCGGCTATAACTCCGAGCATTTCGACATTCCTATTTTAAATAAATATTATGCCGGCGATTTAACAAAAATAAAAAGCGTCGACCTCTTGAAAGAAGTAAAAAACGTCCTGGGCAGGAGGCTCAAGCTCGACAACATAGCCGAGGCGACTCTTGGTAAGAAAAAAAGCGGCAACGGGCTCGAGGCAGTAACGTGGTGGAAGCAGGGATTGGTGGAAAAAGTGCGCGCCTACTGCCTGGACGACGTGCAGATAACCTACGACCTATACGAATATGCCAAGAAGCACGGCGGCATAAAATATCGCGACTACGACGGCATCCGCGAGGTCAAGCTCGACACCAGCGGCTGGGAAAAGCCCGCAGAAACGGGCGGCATGACCCACACATTGCCTTTCTAGATAGACAAAAGCGCATGTGTTAAACTAACCTTATAATTTAGCAATATTATGAAATCCCAATACATACTTCCCATTACCATCGTTGTAGCCGGTTTGCTCATTGCGGGCGCGGTCTTTTTTGTCGGCAAGAGCGGCACTACCGGCCCCAACACCCAAAGCGGCCAGCCGCAGGCAATAGATTTCCGCCCCTATGACTCTACCGATCATATTTTGGGCAATCCAAACGCCGAGGTAAAAGTTATTGAGTATGCAGACCTGGAGTGCCCGTACTGCAAAGTTTTCCACACTACGATGCACCAAATAATGGATTACTACGGCCAGTCGGGCCAGGTGGCATGGGTGTTCCGCCCGTTCCCGCTTGCGCAGATACACTCCAAGGCGCCCGAAGAGGCCGAGGCTGCGGAGTGTGCGGCAGACCAGGGCGGTAGCACGGCGTTCTTTAACTATGTCGACAAGATATACGACATCACGCCGTCGGAAAATAATTTGGACTTAACGCAGCTGCCTGTGGTGGCGCAGGAAATAGGTCTTAATGTAGACACCTTTAACTCCTGTCTTTCCTCCGGGAAGTTCGCCCAGAAAGTGCAGGACAGCTACAACGAAGCCATCAAGGCGGGCGGTACCGGCACGCCGTTTATACTCATAACCAAAGAGGGCTCCACCGACGCCGTACCACTCGAAGGCGCACAACCGTACGACAGCATGCGCGCGGCAATAGACGCGGTCTTGGGCACGAGCGGTTCTGCAAGCACTACACCTACACAAACGGGAAGTAGCACTACTCAATAAAAAATAAATTAAAAAAGTGAAGGGCGGAAGGTTGTAAACAACCTTCCGCCCTTTTGTAATCGTCCTTCGGCTAAACACCATGGTAACGATAGTTGGCAGCGCGCTTCAGCACCCGTTCGATGTCTGCGCCATTTTCGATGCCCGCCGCAACCAGAACGCCGTGGATCATCTCGAGCGCGTCGGCTTCACCAAGCGTACCAGATTCGATACTCTCAAGGGCATCCTTGACCGTGCTGATACGAAGGTTGCGAGCGCTTTCGAGTTCGGCCGCATCCATCGATGCAATGCTCGGACCAGAGAAGTTGCTGCCTCCCCCGTAATTCATGCCTTTCGGACAACCCATAGTTAAACCTCCTTGTGTAAACTATGTGTGTAACTATTATACTGTTTTATTAAATAATTGTCAACTTTCATTCTTCAGGTCTAAAGTGGGCGTCGTAGTCTTCGACGGCCAGGTTTATGCGGTAGATATCAAAGCTATTCTCCCCTTCAAAAATATCCGAAGGGTTGGGCAAAAAGACCTTCATATTGGCGAGCGCCAAGGTGGCATCGCGTATAAGTCGGTTAAAGATGATAAACTCGCGCCTGAAGGTGCGGAAGTCCACTATATAGCGCCGCATCTGGCTCTTGCCGTCTGCATTGCGCGATATTTTGCACTCTTGCACGATAAACCGCCGCACCGGTTTTTTGAAAGTCTTTTTAACCGTATAGTAATTAAAAATCGCCTGCAGCACATAGAGCGATTTGTCGGCCCGCTGCGGGCTGAAAGCGGCTACAAACTTATGGTCGACAATATCCACGCCTTTAGGGTCGACTTTGGATACGACCACCAGGTCGGAGACCGCCTTAATAGGCAGCGGCAAACCCTCCACATCGACCGCAGCTTTAACCTCGACCGCAAGCACGTGGTACTGTGGTGGTTTAGCCAAATAAAAACTTATTGCCTGCAGATATTCGCGCTCCATGCCCTCTCGTTTAGCTTTTTTGGCTTTTTTAGTTTGGGCCTTTTTGCCGAAATTAATCTCAAAGTCAGGCACGCCGCGCAAATACTCGAGTCCAAGCGCCACAGCGCCCTCTTTGCTTAAACCGCCGTAGTAGTGCTGCAAAGCGGTGTGCGCCGCGCGGCCCACCACTCCTGCGGGCCCCGAAGGCATATCGTACACTTGCTCGACATAACGCTTGTACCAAGCCAGCGGATTGCGCAAAAAAGCCATCAAAGATGAATGACTCCAATGCTTTATCGGGACATTGAGTGGTTTCTTCGGCTGTTTCCGCATACTACCCAGTATAGCGTACGTGGTTTTTAGTAGCTCTTCAGCCTTTTTGCCTTGTCGTGGGTGCGGATGCGCTCCAATGCCTTCGCTTCTATCTGGCGGATGCGCTCGCGGGTGACGCCGAACTTTTTGCCCACCTCTTCGAGCGTATGATAAATGCCGTCTTCGAGCCCGTGGCGCAGCTTCAGTATCTCGCGCTCCTTGGGAGAGAGCTCATCCAAAATCTCCCTCAGCTGATCCGCGAGGATCCGCCGGGCAACTTCTTGGTCGGGGCTTAATATTTTGTCGTCTTTTATAAAATCACCGAGCGTCGACTTGCCGTCGCCGTCGTCGTCGCCAACGGGACTCTCGAGCGAGACGGTGTCTTGGTCTATCTTTTCTATCTGGTATATTTTTTCCACGTCGACGCCCATCTCGAGCGCTATTTCCTCGGCGAGCGGATCGCGGCCCAGGTCTTGCGACAAGCGGCGCGACACCTGCTTGTATTTCGCGATAGTTTCGACCATATGCACAGGTATGCGGATAGTGCGCGACTGGTCAGCGAGCGCGCGGGTAATAGCCTGCCGTATCCACCAGGTGGCATAGGTGGAAAATTTAAAGCCTTTGGTGAAGTCGAATTTATCGACCGCCTTAAAGAGGCCGAGGTTGCCCTCCTGTATGAGGTCAAGCAGCGTCAGGTCAGGGCTGCGGCCAACGTATTTTTTAGCTATAGAAACTACGAGGCGCAAGTTCGCTCGGGCCAGCAAGTTGCGGGCCTCTCCGTCTCCCTCCACAATGCGCTTCGCGAGGTCGCGCTCTTCTTGCGCGTTTAAAAGCGGGTACTTGCCTATCTCGCGCAAGTACATCTGTATCGAGTCGTACTGGCTGTCGGAGCGGGAGTAACCCTTCTCGGGCGATGCCTCTTCGGTTATCTCGAGCAGACCGCCGCCTTCGAGCACGTCGATGCCTGCCGTCGAAAATTTTTCGTACATATCTTCAAGAAACATCACGTCGCTCTCGATGGTCGGGAAACTTTTTAATATTTCGTCATAGGTAACGAAGCCGCGTTGGCGGCCGCGGCCCATCAGGGCCTCGAGTTTTTTTTGCTGCTCTTCAGCTTTTTTAAGGAGCTTGGGATTTAGGATTGTGCTTTTTTGCAAAGCAGGTTTTTTTGCGGCGGTTTTTTTAGACTTGGGCGCAAGTTTAGCGCGCCGTTTTGCGGCGCTCGCTTTGAACTTTTTTGCCTTGGCAGCGACGCTTTTTTTGCGCGCCTTCGGAGCGGCTTTTGCCGCCTTCTTCTTCTTTTTAGTTTTTGCCATTTGCGACATTATATCACATTCTCTATATTTGGGCAAAATCTGTGCTGCCGGTCACTTTCTTAGCTCCTGTTGCCGGCGTTTTAAGTCCATAAGGCGCCTGCTTAACTCGGCAGCGTTGGCGCCGCTGCCGTGATACATGCCTTGCCGGAGGCCTTTCATTTCCTCTTCGAGCATAGCGCGCTCCACGGTCTGGAGCAAAGCCTCTGTATTTTGCGTCTCGTCTTGGCCTAGCGCTTCAAACTCGAACAAGAGCCTCTCTGCTTCGGGGTCGAGCCGTGCGGCCAGTTCTTTTAATCGCCCCGCGCCCACCAGCTCCGCAAGCCGTGCGTGCACCTCTTCTTTGTCTTTATATCTAAATAGCAGCATGCCTGCGGCGCGCTCAAACGGCAAAGCGGCCAACGGCTCTGGGGTAGCCGGCTCGTCACTGTCGGGTAATGCGTCATCATGCGCAGGCGCCAGGCGGACTTTAGAGAGCGCGAGGCGCACGGCCTCTTCCGGCACGCCGATACGTTCGGCTACGATGCGGACAAAATGCGCCTGGTCTATTGGGCTATGCATCACTTTAATCAAAGGAAGGATCTGCTGCTCGACCGCTAGCTTATATGCGCGCTCATCGCGCAGCCCCAGCCGCAGAGCTTCGAGGAAAAACTCAACTGCCGTGCGCGAAGTGCGCACCGCCGCCTTCAGAAGCTCGGGGTTTTCGCGCGCTAGGTCGGCCGGGTCTTTGCCTTCGGCAAAGGTTGGTATTTTTACGTCAAAGCCCGCGCCAAGAGCCAAAGCCGCGCTTTTAAGCCCGGCCCGCAAGCCCGCTTGGTCGCCATCAAGCGCCAGCACCAACCGCTTTGATACGCGGCCAAGAAGCGAGAGGTGCTCTTCGGTAAGCGCGGTGCCTGAGAGCGCGACCGTAAAAGGTAATCCAGACTGATGCGCCAAAATAAGGTCGAACTGCCCTTCGACCAGCAAAATGCAATCAGCTTTGCGTATCGCAGCACGCGCTCGGTTAAACCCGTAAAGCGTGCGCGACTTTTTAAACAGCAAAGTTTCCGGCGAGTTAACATATTTTGCCGGATCGCTCTCTTCTTTAGAGCCGGGAACCTTCTCGAAAAACCGCCCGGAAAAAGCGATGACCTTGCCAGCCGCGTCGAATATCGGAAACATGATGCGCCCGCGGAAACGGTCATACAAATTATATTCCAATGAGCTTAAGTTCATTGGGTCTCCCGTCTTTCGTTCTGATTTGGCGGCCAATCCAGCATCGGCAATATCACCTTTGTTAAATCCTTTTTTCTGTAAATATTCAGTTAAAGAATGCCAGCTTGCAGGCGCGTACCCCAGCCGCCAACTTTTGACCGTATCGTCATCCACGCCGCGGGCATGCAGGTAATCTTGTATTTCTTTCCGCTTTGTAAGTTCGGATTCAAAAAACTTTGTTGCTTCTTCGCACACGTCAAGTAGTTTTTCTTCTTTTTCCTTATCTTCTTGTTTATGCGTCAAGTCGGCATAGGAGCGCTGCTGTAAAGTAACGCCGGCTTTCTCGGCCAAGAGCCTAAGCGCCGCGGGGAAATCGATACCATCCATTTTTTGCACAAAGGTAAAAATGTCGCCCTTTTCGCCGCAGCCAAAACACATAAAGCTGCCGCGCTCGGGGCTTACATGGAAGGACGGCGTGCGCTCCTTGTGGAACGGGCAGCGCGCGACAAAGTTGCGGCCCGCGCGGCGCAGCTGCACGTATTGCCCTACCACTTCATTAATGGATAGTTTATCCTTGATTTGTTGCACCTCGGAGTCCATCCGTGCATTATAACACCTTGACTAGATAACTTTTTTAATTCATAAAGGCGCGGACATGAATGTCCGCGCCTTATTTATTTTTTGCTTAGTTTCGAGTTCTTTTCGGGTTATTTTTTCTGCTTCCCGTACAGCTTATACTTTTCCACCATTTTGCGCATAGGGCCTTGCCGGATTATTTTTACATGCGAGCTGCGCGCAAGTGCCAGAAGCGACGCTTCATAAAACACTTTGCATGCGACTTCAACCGTCGTAGCGAGGCTGAGTGCTTCCGCCAAGGTTCCGCCCAAAGCAACCTGGCCATGATTGCTTAGGATGCACGCGTATGCTCCTTCAAAAAACGCCAGCTGCACCTGCGGTACCAAGTCTGCTCCCGGCAAGTCAAACACCGGCGTAACCGGTATTGCCGTCTTTTTCGACTGCGCCACCGAGTAATGCGCCGCAGGAACTTCCCTGAGCCCTTTGACCGCACCGCACACCATGGACTTGGGTGAATGGCAGTGCACTATCGCGCGAATATTTTCGCGATCAGGATGCGTTACGTATATGGTCGCATGAAAGGGCGTCTCGCTCGAAGGCAGGCGCTTACCTTCCGGCTTGCCTTTTACCGGCACAAAAACGATGTCGGCTTCCTTAAGCGATTGGTACGCCATCGCGCTTGGCGTTATCAAAAAGCCGCCCGGAACGCGCGCACTTACATTGCCCGAGCAGCCGTCTGTAAGGCCTTCAGCCGCCATCTGTTTTGCGGTTTTTATAAGCTCTCTTCGCTCGGCGCGAAATGCCAGTTTAGCCATTGTTCCCTCCCAAAGAACTTGTGTCTGCCATTATCATACTGCCAAAATCAAAAACCGCACGGGGACCATGCGGTTTTTGATTTTGTTATTACAGAATCCAATACTACGCGATTTCTTTGCGGCTTACCCTTTCTTCGGGCGCGCCGTCGACTACCGCCGGGGCGTAGCGGTTCACCAATTTTTCCTTCGGCGAATTTTTAAAGCCCGTACCGGCGGGAATGAGCCGGCCGATGATAACGTTTTCTTTCAGGCCCTCGAGCTTGTCGGTGCTGCCGTAAATAGAAGCACGTATAAGCATGCGGGTCGTGTTTTGGAACGATGCGGCCGAAAGGAAGCTCGCACGGCTGAGCGATACGTCGAGAATGCCCATGATGAGCGGCTCACCCTCCGCCGGCTCGCCGCCGTTCGCGATAAGCGCTTTGTTGGTTATGGAGAGGTCAGCCTCGCTGATAACATCGCCCGGCGAGTAGTCGCTCGAACCCGGTTTGTTTATCCTCATGCGGCTAAACATCTGGCGAATGATTGTCTCAAGATGCTTGGTCGACACCGAGGCGCCCTGGAGCTCGTAGATTTTAACGACTTCGGAAATAATATAGGCCTGGGTTTTTTCTTTGCCGGCGTACTTGAACAATTCCGAAAGATCGGCCGAGCCGTCGGTCAAGAATTGCCCTTTTTCTATTTTGTCGCCGACCTTGACCACCGGAATGCGGCGAAAAGCGATTTCATACTCGATAACTTCGCTGCCTTTTTTAGCCTTGGCCTTGTGCTCGAGGTCGGGCGCTATGATTATTGTTTTTTCTTTGCCGTCGTCTTTAATCTCCACCACTTCGCCCGAGACGGTAGCTATGGTCGCGGGGTTGCGCGGCATGCGGCGCTCGAATATCTCTTCGACGCGCGGCAAACCGTTAGTGATGTCGCCGCCTACTGAGGCCGCGCCGCCGGCGTGGAAAGTGCGCATCGTAAGCTGCGTGCCCGGCTCGCCTATTGCCTGAGCAGCCACGGTGCCTACGGCCTCGCCGAGCGCCACCGTTTTCATGGTGCCAAGGTCGGCGCCATAGCAGTGCGCGCACACGCCGCGGCTTGAGCGGCAGCCTATCGGACTGCGGACATATACCGACTCGACGCCGAGCTCTTCGATCTTTTTAGCGTCAGGCGGAGTCAAGAGATGGCCTTTTTTATAGTGGAGCGTACCGTCTACTTCTATATCGGCTGCCAAGTAGCGGCCGCTGATGTTTGCGGCCAAGAAGGTGCCGATGCCGGAGGCCGATTCGCGGTGCATCGAGAGGCCCTCTTTGGTGCCGCACTCGTCCTCGGTAACGACCACGTCTTGCGCCACGTCGAACAGGCGGCGGGTGAGGTAACCGGCCTTAGCGGTATTGAGCGCCGTGTCGGAAAGGCCCTTGCGCGAGCCGTGCGTGGTGATGAAGTATTCTATCGGCGAGAGGCCTTCTTTCATCGACTTGGTGATCGGAAACTCGATTGCCTCGCCAGTGGGAGACGCAATAAGGCCTTTCATGCCGGCCATTTGCGTTACCTGCGCGACAGAGCCGCGGGCGCCGGACTTGAGCATGTCGGATACCGAGCCGTTTATCGGCAGCGTTGCGGGCATGAGCTTTTCGACATCGGACTTTGCCTGGTGCCAGACTTCTATGTTCATGCGATAACGCTCCTCCTCGGAGAGCAAACCTTGGCGCCAGTGCTCAACGATTTGCGCGGACTTTTCTTCCGCAGCGTCGACTATAGCTTTCTTGCCGGCCGGTACGCGGATATCGTCGAGAGACCACGTGATGCCCGATTGGGTAACATAACGGAAGCCGAAGTTCTTGATACGATCGAGAATTTCCGGGACCTTGTCGAGGCCATAGCGCACGATAAGATCGTCTACCAGCTTGCCGAGACTCTTTTTGTCTATCGCATAATTGATGAACGGATAGTCCGAAGGAAAGACGGTGTTGAAGAGGAGCCGCCCGACGGTAGTCTCAAACAATTGGCCGCCAAACTGCGCGTACTTTTCTTTTTCGCTCGGCAGAACTTTTACTTTTGCCTGGAAGCCCACGTGCCCGTAGTCGTATGCAAGAATTGCCGAGTTCGGATTGGAGAACGTCATTGCCTCGCCTTTCATACCGTCGACCTCTTTGGTCATCCAGTAAGAACCGAGCAGAATGTCGAGGAGCTTGGTGGCGACCACCGGCTCGCCGTTGCCCGGCTTAAGGATATTTTTAGGCGCCGCCATGATTTCGCGCGCTTCGGCCTGTGCTTCTACCGAGAGCGGCACATGCACGGCCATCTGGTCGCCGTCGAAGTCAGCGTTGAACGCCGGGCAGACCAAGGGGTGCAGCTGTATTGCGTTGCCTTCTATCAAAACCGGCTGGAAGGCCTGTATGCCGAGGCGGTGCAAGGTAGGCGCGCGATTAAGGAGCACGTATTTGTCTTTAATAACTTCTTCAAGTATCGCCCACACCTCCGGTACGCCTTCGTCTATAAGGCGGCCGGCGCCGCGGATATTGTAAGCGAGTTCTTTTTCAAGCAGTTTGCCGATGACGAACGGGCGGAATAATTCCAAAGCCATGTGCTTGGGCAAGCCGCACTGGTTGAGGCGCAGCTCCGGACCAACCACGATAACCGAGCGCCCGGAATAATCGACGCGCTTGCCGAGTAAGTTCTGGCGGAAGAGGCCGTGTTTGCCCTTGAGATTGTCGGAAAGCGACTTGAGCGGGCGGGTGCGCGCCTGCGTGGTGGCAGAAAATGCCGCGCCGCCGTGGCGGATGGAATTGTCTATCAATGCGTCGATAGCTTCCTGCAAGATGCGCTTTTCGTTGCGCAGTATCACGTCCGGCGCATGGATTTCGAGCAATTTCTTGAGACGGTTGTTGCGGTTGATGACGCGGCGGTAAAGGTCGTTGACGTCGGAGGTCGCATGGCGGCCGCCGTCGAGCGCGACCATGGGGCGGAGTCCCGGCGGTATAACCGGGATGCGGGAAAGGAACATCCACTCGGGGCGGACGTTCGCGCGGATCATGCCGCGGAGCGTCGAGAGGCGGCGGGAAAGCTTTTCGCGGTTGGCGGCGCTCGTTTTTTCCAGAGCTTTTTCAGTCTCCTCCGCCATTACTTTGAGGTTGAGACCTTTGCAAAGGTCGTACAAAGCTTCCGCGCCGATGCCGGCCTCGAACATCGCGCCGTATTTAATAGCGTAGCGATGGTAGCGCGGCTCGTCGAGCACGGCGCCCACGTACAGCGCTTCTATATCGCGCTTGGCCTCAAGAAAGAGCTCCTTCATCTTTTCTTTGCTCTTGTCGTCCTGGAGATTTTTTAATTTTTGTTTGTACTCGGCCTCGAGTTCGCTCACGATGCGCTCCTTTTCTGCCTTGTGGATGTTGGTAACGATATAGCCGGCAAAGTAGACCACCTTTTCAAGGTCGCCGGACGGAATGCCGAGCACGCTCGAGAGGCGCGAAGGTATCGCGCGCAGGAACCACACGTGCGCGACCGGCACGGCCAGATCGACATGGCCCATGCGCTCGCGGCGCACTATTGCGCGGGTGATTTCTACGCCGCACTTTTCGCAGATGATGCCTTTATAGCGGATGCCGCGGTATTTGCCGCAGTAGCATTCGTAGTCGCGCTCCGGTCCGAAGATTTTTTCATCGAACAAAGAATTTTTCTCGGGGCGCTGGGTGCGATAGTTTATCGTTTCAGGCTTGGTAACCTCGCCGTGCGACCATTCCAAGATCTTCTCGGGTGATGCCGGGCGGATGCGCACTGCGTAAAAGTCGCTTGCCTCGGCGCCCGGAGTCTTGCGCGCGCTCGGCACGGCAGAGCCGCCGCGCATGAGTTCTACATCGAGCGCCAGCCCGCGGAGCGTGTGCAAAAGCACGTTAAAAGACGCCGGCGCGTAGTGGTGGTTGATGCGCTCGCCGCGGACGATGGAATCGAAGGCGGCGGAACGGCCCATGATGTCGTCGGATTTGATAGTGAGCATTTCGCGCAAAGTGTATGCGGCGCCATAGCCGAGCAATGCCCAAACTTCCATTTCGCCAAACCTCTGACCGCCGCCTTGCGCCTTGCCGCCCAAAGGCTGCTGCGTAATAAGCGAGTACGGGCCAATGCTGCGCATATGGATCTTGTCCTCGACCATGTGGTGGAGCTTCAAGATGTACATGTAACCCACTGAAATATCCTGTTCGAATTTTTCTCCGGTGCGTCCGTCGTAGAGCGCCATTTTGCCGCTTTCTTTGAAGCCGGCCTCTTTAAGCTCGCCGCGGATTTCTTCTTCGGTGGCGCCAACGAAAGGCGGACAGATTGCCTGATAGTTGAGAGAGTTGGCGGCAAGCCCGAGGTGGAGTTCCAATATCTGGCCCAGGTTCATGCGGCTCGGCACGCCGAGAGGGGTGAGGATAACGTCAACCGGGCGGCCGTCTTCCATATAAGGCATGTCTTCTTCCGGCAAGATGCGCGAAATGACGCCCTTGTTGCCGTGGCGGCCGGCGAGCTTGTCGCCCACCGACACCATGCGCAGCTGCGCTATCTCTATATGGATGCGCTTGATGATGCCGCTCTCAAGATGATGGCCTTCTTCGCGGGAAAATACTTTGACGCCGATGATGCGGCCGCGCTTGCCGTTTTCCATCCGCAAAGAGGAGTCTTTGACGTCGCGCGCTTTGTCGCCGAAGATGCTGCGGAGCAAACGCTCTTCCGGAGTGAGCTGCGTCTCGCCTTTTGGCGTAATCTTGCCCACCAAAATGTCGCCCGGGCGCACTTCGGAGCCGACGCGCACGACGCCGTCCTCATCGAGGTTGCGGAGTTTTGCTTCAGAAACGTTCGGGATGTCGTGCGTAGTCTCTTCGGGCCCGAGCTTGGTGTCGCGCACGTTGCAGACGAACTCTTCTATATGTATGGAAGAGAATTTCGAGTTCTTGACCATGCGCTCGCTGATGATGATAGCGTCCTCGTAGTTGTTGCCGCTCCAGCACATAAACGCCACAAGCGCGTTCTGGCCTAAAGCAAGCTGCCCGCCGTCGGAAGAAGACATATCGGCCAGGAGGTCGCCTTTTTTGACTTTAGTGCCTACGGAAACGGCCGGGCGCTGGTGGAGCGCGGTAAAGCCGTTGGTGCGCACGAAGTTTACCAGAGTGTACTCTGTTTCTTTGCCCTTTTCGTTTTTGACTTTTATATGGCGGCCGTCAGACGCGGTAACGGTGCCGGCCTCTTTGGCGTAAATAAGGCGGCCGGTGTTGCGCGCTGCGCGCTCTTCTATACCGGTAGCTACAAGCGGGGCTTCGGGTATGAGGCAAGGCGTCGCCTGCTTCTGCATGTTCGAGCCCATGAGCGAGCGGTTTGCGTCGTCGTGCTCGAGGAACGGGATCATCGTCGTCGCGATCGAGAAAGGCTGCTCGGGCGATACGTCTATGTAGGTTATTTCGTTACGGGCAAAGCGGGCCGGAGAGCCATTGAGACGTGCCTCTACCGAGTCTTCCAAAATTTTTCCGTCGTCGGACACCTGCGTAGCACCATGGGCGATTATTTCTTTCTCTTCCTCTGCGGCGTTTAAATAGTTGACCTCACCGGTTACGACGCCCTTAACAACCTTTACGTACGGAGTTTCGATCATGCCGAAAGCGTTAAGCCGCGCGTACTGCGCCAAGCGCAAAATGAGTCCGATGTTCGGGCCTTCCGGAGTGTGTATAGGGCACAGGCGGCCGTAGTGGCTGGGATGCACGTCGCGCACCTCAAAGCCCGCGCGCTCGCGGGTGAGCCCGCCGGGGCCCAAGGCGCTAAGCGTGCGCAAATGCTCGAGCTCTTCAAGAGCGTTGGTCTGCTGCATGAACTGGCTGAGCTGGTTGGTGGTAAAAAATTCTTTGATGCGAGCCTGCAAAGGACGCGGGTTTACAAACTGCTGTGGCATAGACGCATCGGCATCGATGGTCGACATACGGTCCTGGATATTGCGCTTCATGTGCGTCAAACCTACGCGCAGGCGCTGCTGGAGCATCTCGCCTACGTAGCGCACGCGGCGCGAGCCCAAGTGGTCGATGTTGTCTTCCATAGCCTCGGGGTCGTTCTCAAGCTTCAGCACGTGGTTGAGTACGGTAACGAGGTCGTCGAGGCTCAAAGTTTTGCGCGCAAGCTCTTTTTCATCCTGCGACTTGTGGAAGCGCTGGTTGAAGCGGAAACGTCCCACGGGAGAGAGGTCGTAACGCTCGCTGCTGAAGATAGAATTGATGTACTCGCGGGCATTGGCCGCAGTAGCCAAGTCGCCGTCGCGCAGGCGTTTGTGTATTTCCACATATGCTTCGTCGACGTTTTTAGCAGGGTCTTTTTCCAAAGCGGCCTCTACCCAGCGCTTGCCGGCCGGATTATTGGCGAAAAGAGACTTGATGTCGCTGTCGTAGTGGGCACCCAAAATACGCAAGAGCGAAGTTGCGGGGAATTTACGCTTGCGGTCGATGCGCACCTGGAGCTCTCCTTGCGCGTCGGCCTCTATTTCTATCCAGGCGCCGCGCGCCGGGATTATTTTTGCGCCGAAGTGGCGCTTGCCCTTTACCTCGTCGGCGGTAAAAAACACGCCGTACGAGCGCGCGAGCTGCGGCACGATGACACGCTCGACGCCGTTGATAATGAACGTGCCGTGGTCGGTCATCACCGGCATGTCGGCGAGGAAGATTTCTTGCTCCTTTTCTATCCCCATCGTCTTGTTCTTGAGCTTCACTATCGCGCGCACAGGGATATCGAGCGACATTTTTTGCGCCTTTGCGTAGTGCTCGTCGTATTTTGCCTCGCCTATCTCTATTTTAGAAAATTCGAGGTCAAACTTCTTGCCGGAGTAGTCTTTGATGGGAGTGAACTCCTTGAAGGCGTCCCTAATACCCTCCTCTAAAAGGAGCTTGTAGGAGTCGACCTGGGCGGCTACCAGGTTTGGGGTTTCGACGCGGGGCTTGCGATAACGGGCGAAGTATTTTTGTTCACGCATAGGCAATATATGTAAGATATATGCTAGAGCACGTTAATAATGGTGAACACGAAAAAAGTAGAGCGCGAAATACGCTCCCTTTACCAGCTTTTACTGATGTTAGGTGGTTTTTGCTACCACTGATTAAATTGTAGAAACTAAGCCCTCGCAACTCATTCTTCGCTATCGCTAGCGAACCCCGCCTTGTTTCATTCATTAGTATACTCGCCCCCAGGCTGCCGTCAAGCCCTGCCTACCGGCAGGCAGGCCTATCCCCAGTCCAAAAAGGCCTGCCCAGTAAGGCTAAAGGTATGTTTGACAATATCCATTTTTAAGGTATAAAAGTAGAAGATTGTTCACAAACCTGAGGAGTCACCCATGATGCCTCCCCATAGAGCGCTCTGGCTCTCTGAACTTTGGATAGCTTCGCAAAAGGATCTTCCGCCCGATTGCCATGCCGAGCTCAATAGTCACCAGCCGGGAAAAAGCGTCCGTATCTCAATCTGGTACCGGCTAGCTGAGTTCAATAAAAAGTACCTGGTGGTACAGTTCGACATCGGCGAGGATGACAAAATACGAGTTCTTCTCGATCGAAGAGAAAAGGTAATCGAGCTTACCAAGGACACCGCAGGACTTGAAAAAGAACGGCGTTTTATTTCGGCAGCAAATATGATACTGCCCTACACGCCTTGGTGGTATGTTCCGCAAGCCAAGCAAACCAAACGCTTTATGGACATACGCGGCGTCGATGCTTTTGTGTATGTCAACATATGCACCGATAAGCCGCTCAAAGTAGGGGTACAAATAAAGTCCTCGAAACTTGCTTTGGATCACTACTTCGAAACCTATCCTGAGTTTGTCGGCAAAATTGTCGGCATTGTCGTTAACGATCATCGGAATGATCACGAAATTCGCCACTCTTTATACCGGGAACTTACACCCATCTACCAAGAACGCAGAATAAGCAAAGAGCGGTTCACCGACTTTTTTGCATCAATAGCCGCCCGGTAATAATCCGGACGGCTATTTCTTTTTTAGATACTACAAAAAGGATCTTCATGGTTGCTTTAGATGCACTCAGGTAGGATACGCTCACCGCAACCAAGCCACCAAGGAGAAACCCGATGGGTAAAGAAGACGATCTGCGCGCCGAGGCCGAAAAGGCTCAGGCAGAAGGTTCTGAAAAAGCTGAAAAGCTCAATGATGCCGCCGACAAAGCGGCAGAAGCCGAAGCAGCCGAGAAAGATGCAAAAAGTTAGCTTGAGGAGCAGCTCGCCTGGCCAAACGGCTGGGCTTTTTTCTGCCAACAATTTATTTTGAATTAGGATTGCTGCGCTTTTTATCGCGCCACTCGTCGAGCTTGGCATGGTTGCCGGAAAGGAGCACTTTGGGCACGCGGTATTTTTTACCTTTATATACGAGCACTTCCGGCCGCGTATATATCTCCTGACTCGCCACGCGGCTCTCCTCGAGCGACTCAAACTTGCCGAGCACGCCCGGTATCTGGCGCGCCGTGGCATCTATAATACTGAGTGCCGGCAATTCCCCGCCGGTTAAAATATACGGTCCGACCGAGACTTCCTCGGCTTTCAATATTTTTTTGACGCGGGCATCCAGCCCTTCGTAGCGCCCGCACAAAATAATCACCTCTTTCTCTTTTGAAAGTTTTTTGGCGTAAGCGTTGGTCAAAGGTTTACCACCTGCCGCAGTAATCAAAACTTTAATTTTAACTCCTTTCTTTCGGCTCGGTCTACTTATATGTTCAACTGCGCCTAAAAAAGGCGCAGCTTGAAGCACCATTCCCGGGCCGCCGCCATAAGGCCTTTCGTCGACTTTTTTATATGCCCATTTGCCTGCCCGGCCAGGGTTGGTTACGAAGTCGCGCAGCTGGTAGCTCTTTATTTCAATTAATTTTGCCTTTTGAGCGCGCGCCAAAATAGACGCTCCGGCATAAGCGTCGACAATCTCCGGAAAAAGCGTAACTACGTGGAATTTCATCAAGCTCTTTGTATCCTATATAAGCTCCGCGCGCAATTTCATCCAGATGACGCCCATTTCATTTTTACCCACGCCATCTTTGCCTATGCCCCAATACGGGTCGGGATAATTTTTAACGATAGTATCGTCGCCCGAGGCTAACAAACCTGCCTTAACGTCCGCATGCTGCTCTAGCTTTAATCTGCAAAGCTCTTCCATAACCGCAGACTTGCGCGCGTCAAAGTCCGCTATCTGCCCTGCTTTGTATTTTTGAGAAAGCTCCCAAGCCAGGTAGGGGCTTTTTGTTAAGCGAATTTCTTCCTGTATCTTATCGTCAGCATAGCGGCTTGCGTGGTAAGCATGCTCGACCGTCGGATATATTTTTCCTTTGTATTCCAAAGCATGAGCACTAAAGGTCGCAAGAAACTTCTCGTATTGGTCTAAAGGATAGAGTTTTCTCGTTGCCGCGTCTGACATATATATTTATTGTATCTTGCCTAAATCCCCGCCTAAAAGTATCGGTTTCATCCCCATCACTTCTTGCTTGTAGAGCAAGTCGGACGAGACATCGTTCAGCATATAGATAGGCTTTTTTAAATAAAACGCGAGCGCCATTTCCATCAGCGTATTGCCGCCGATATAGCCTTCTACCCCGCGCTTGTTGTGATTGACTACTAAAATGGCATCGGACCATTCCACTTTGCCGAAATGGTCGTTAATGGCGTTTGCCTTAAAATCCCAAATCCGGTCGCCTTCGGCAAATTGTTCGATGCCGCCCTTTTCTTCTATATAGGCACCAAACGCAATCGTGCGGCCGCCCCCATACTCCGGCGGCAAGTCGTTGTCGAGGAGCGGAATGCGGACTTTGTGCCCCTGCGCTTCAAGTTTTGCCTGCACTTCCTGCATCTCTTTATAAAACACCATGCTGCCGCATACGGTAATTTTCATATAATGTTATGTGCTTTATACCATTCATACATGACCGGTTCAAACCCGGGCGGCGGTAAAGTATGTATTTCTTCTTTCGTATACCAGCCCGCCTGCTTTGTTTCCTCTTCGCTCGGTTTTATTTCTCCTTGAGCGGCGATTTTATACACCTTCCAATAATGCCAGGTACCGCCGGGGCGGCTGCAAGGGTTTTCCACCCGGCCTTCTGCTAACAGTTCTACCGATTCCGCATCGAGCCCAACCTCTTCCTTAAGTTCGCGCACTGCCGCCTGTTCGTAGTCTTCCCCTTTATCGACATGCCCGGCCGGAAACGCATAGGTTAAGGGAAATATCTTGCGCTCTATTAAAAGAAGCTTGCCGCCGCGCTCGACTATCATCCCGACGCTGGTATGGTTGCACTCCATATCGATAGTATACAAAATTAAACCCGCCGCGTCTGACGCGGCGGGTTTTTTAATGCGGCTCAAGACTATTTTTCCAGCTTCGCTGTAGAAAAATTGCTCTGTATCGGCAATTTTTAGCTTCTAGCTAAAAATTGCCAAGTTCTTCCATCGCTTCGTCTACCGACTTCATGGCAGGCGTTGCCGGAGCCTCGTGGCTGCCATCCCAGCCAGTCGACTGGCTGCCGCCTCCCTGCTCTGCGCCGCGGCCGCCGGCGGGCTCATTTATCTTGAGGTTCACGCGCGCGTTATGCTTCATTCCCACCACGCGAAGCAGTGTGCGGATAGCTTTGGCTGTGTTGCCCGAGCGGCCTATCACCTTGCCCATGTCTTCGCCGTTAAGGTCGAGCGTCAGCAATACGCCCATCTCGTCTACCGTGCGGTTTATTTTTACATCATCCGGATGCTCTACCAGGCCGCGCACGACGAACTCCAAAAATTCCTGATCTTTTTCTGCCATGACAGTATATTTAAATTTTTAAACTGCTACCGTCTAGTTTATTCTGCGGGAGCCTCGGGCGCAACCGCGTTATCCTCAGCCGGCGCCTCTTGTGCAGGCGTTTCTTCGGTCGCTACCGTTGCCGGTGCTTCTTCAGCCGCGGCCTCTTCCTGCTTCTCTTCTTTCTTGGCAACCGTTTTCTTCGGGAGCACGTTTATTTTTTTAGCGTCGATTATTTTTTGTGAGACAAGTAGGTTATGCACGGTATCGCTCACCGTGGCGCCTTGCCCTACCCAGTGCTTGATGCGCGCGGCATTCAGGTCGATGCGGTTTACGCGCGGATCATAAGAACCTACCATCTCGAGGTAGTTGCCCGGCTGCGGCTTGCGCTTACTTTCCACGACAATAACCCGAAAGCTCGGGTCGTTCTTTTTGCCAACGCGGGTAAGGCGGATAGTCAACATAGTTCGTTTCAGTTATATTTGCTTTTTCTCAAAAAAGCGCCCCGCGCGAGCGGAGTAGCAACACTGTATCAGAAGTTGGCAATAAGTCAATAAATGCATTATACTTCATTTATTAATGCCTCGAAGTTCGAAGAAAGGCCCGCATACCGGACCTAAAAAACAGGTAACCGGGACTATCCAAACCAACCGACGCGGCGTTGGATATTTAGCGTGGCCTATAGAGGAAGCGGCAAAACACAAAGACGATATAGAAGTGTCCAATGAGCATTTGCATGGCGCGCTCAACGGCGACACGGTAGAGGTCGAGGTAATCGGGCTCTTCCCCAGACCCAAAGGTAAAGTAGTAAAAGTAGTCAGCCGCGCCAAAGAGGAGTTCGTCGCCACGCTCAAACAAGTGCAAGGCAAGCTCGTGGCTATACCCGCCGACCAACGTTTTTACCGCCCAATACAGCTGGCCGATGCCAACCTGTACGCCGAAGGCGAGAAAGTTTTGGTACGCTTGGTTTCCTTTGACGGCAGCGCAGACCCGACCGGCACTATTGAAGAACACTTGGGCAAAGCGGGCGAACATCGGGTAGAGATGAACGCGATAGTCATGGAGCATGGATTTTCTACCAGCTTCCCGCCAGAAGTAGAACGCGAGGCGCAAGCGATAGAAGACAACTATGCCAGCATCATTGCCGCGGAGATTCCAAAGCGGCTGGACTTCCGCGAGTCGGTTACGTTTACCATCGACCCAAAAGACGCTAAAGATTTTGATGACGCGCTTTCGGTAGAAGCGCTGCCCAACGGCGAGTTTGAAATAGGCGTGCATATTGCCGATGCCACTTTTTTCTGCGTGCCCGGTACCGCGATAGACGACGAAGCTCTTAAGCGCGGCACGAGCGTCTACCTGGTAGACGCGACGATACCGATGCTCCCCCACCAGCTAAGCGGCAACGTATGCAGCCTCAAGGCCGATGAAGACCGTTTGGCTTTTTCTGCGATTTTTAGATTGGATAAAAACGGCGAGGTGCTGGAAAGGAAATTTGCAAAAACGGTCATTAAGTCTAACCGCCGCTTTACGTATGAAGAGGCGCAGGAAATATTGGACAAAGAATCAGGAGAATACGCAAGCGAACTTCTTATATTGCGCTCACTCTCTCGCCAAATGCGCGAGAGGCGAGCGCGCGCGGGCGCCATCGACTTCGGTGACAACGAAGTGCGCTTTACGTTGGATGAAACGGGCAAGCCCATAAACATCGTGCGCAAAGAGCGTATAGAAACGAACCTGTTGATAGAAGAGTTCATGCTTTTGTGCAACCGAGAAGTGTCACTGTACGTGTCGAAGCTGGCGCAAAAGTCGCCGGATAAAAAATACACGTTCCTCTACCGCATCCACGACACGCCGAAAGAAGACCGTATAGAAGAGCTGGGGATCTTTGTGCGCGCGATGGGTTACGACTTCGCCTCCTACTCCGCTAAAGCTTCGAAGGACAAGCACAAAAAACCTACCGCCAAAGATATACAAAAATTGCTCAAAGATATTGCGGGCAAACCGGAAGAACATTTGATACGCACCGCGACGCTCCGCAGCATGGCTAAAGCGATATACTCGACCAAAAATATCGGGCATTTCGGCCTTTCGTTCGAATACTACACACACTTTACCTCGCCCATACGCCGCTATCCCGACATGCTCGCGCACCGAATTTTGGCGAGCCATCTTAACGGGACGCCCATAACTAAAGAAGAACTGAATAACTTGGAAGCAATGTGCCTGACTGCGAGCGCTCAGGAGGCGCGCGCCACCGATGCGGAGCGGGAGAGCATCCGCTACAAGCAGGTGGAGTATATGGCGGGCAAGATAGGCCAGATGTTCGACGGCACGATATCGGGCGTCACGGACTGGGGCCTCTATGTGGAAGAAAAGCTCAGCGCCGCCGAGGGCCTCGTTCGCGTGCGCAGCATCGGCAACGACTTTTATAATCACTCGCAAAAGGAATACGCGCTCATAGGCGAGCGCACCAAAATAAAATACGCACTCGGAGACCGAGTGCGCGTTAAGCTGGTAGCGGCCGACTTGGCCGCACGAACTTTGGACTTTGAACTAGTGCGCTAGCGGCGGCGATTGGAAGTGTGGGAACTTTGCAGTTCTTCGGGCTCGGGCACCGGACGATGAACATGCCGATGACTTATAGGAGGGTCGCGGTACTCCCCTCTTACGACCCCCTCTTCGGTCATGCGATGCACCCTTGCCATGACTTTCGTGATGATAGGGCAATACTCTTTTTTGACGCGCCCCTTAGACTTAACCCGCTTTTGTTTGGCCATCCTGCCTCCCCTTGATTGCTGCCAAAAAATACTGCCAGAAATACTGTAAGCGTTTTTTACTTACTTTGCAACCGCTAAAGCCTCTTCAAACTGCACGCTGAGCAGTTTAGAGATACCGGCAGCGCCCATCGTAACGCCATAGAGCACGCCCGCGCGCGACATCGTCTCGCGGTTGTGGGTTATGAGTATCAGCTGCGATTTTTTGGCCAGGTTTTCTATCATGTCGCCGTAACGGCGGCTGTTTGCCTCGTCGAGCGCGGCCTCGGTTTCGTCCAAAAGCAAAAACGGCGGCGGATTGACCTGCGACATCGCAAAGATGAGCGCTATAGATATGAGCGCTCGCTCGCCGCCGCTTAGCATATGGATGCCCTTGACCCGTTTGTGCGGAATGGAGAGCTGTATGTCGATGCCCTTAAGCCGATCATTCTGATCGGCCGAGGGATCCTCAAGTTCAGAACTCAAGGATTTAGCCTCCTCGTCCTCGAACTCTTTATAGCGAGAAGCTTTTACTTCATCGACCAATATAAGCGACGCGCTCCCGCCGTCGAACATGAGCTTGAAAAAGGCGTCGAACTCGGCGTTTATACGTTTGAGCCCGTCGGCGAAGCGCAGCTCGAGCGTTTTAGTGAGCTCTTCTATCAAATGCAAAAGCGAGTGCCTACTTGCCTCCAGGTCGGCCAACTCGCGCGCCAAAAATGCATCGCGCTCCGTCGTTTCCTTATGCTCTTTTAAAATATCCTCCGAGCCTATCGCGCCGCTTTCCTCCAAACGTATCTTCATGCGCTCCAGCTTGCGGCGGCGCTCTTCCTGGCGGCTGCGCTCCTCCATCTGCGGATCCTCTTCTTCCAATATGAAATCGATGTAGCGCGCGGCGGAAGCGCCTATAAGCGCGCCGGCCTCGGCCAGCTCCCTAACAAACGCTTCGCGTTCACGGGCAAGCGCAGTCTTCTTACCTTCCAGAAGAGAAAGCGCGGATTCCGCCTCACTGCGCGCGGCCATCGCCTTAAAGAGGTCGCGCTCCGCCTCGCGGGAAGCGTCCTTTTCCGAATCTATTTTTTTGCGCAGCGTATCAACCCGCGCCCGCACCGCCTCTTCGCTTTTTATTATTTTTTCCAAGTCGGCCTCAAGCGCCGATTTTTTAGCAGAAAGGCTCTCGGCTTCCGGCACCTGCGGAGCGCTCTGCTTTTGCATGCGGCGCATGAACTCGGTGGCGAGCACCACCAAAGCCTGCAGCCTTGCTTTTATTTTTTCTATTTCGGTAACGGCGAGCGATGCTTCGAGCTCTTCGAGCACGCGTTCGGTAAATTCCTCTGCTTGGGAGGCAGGGATGCTGCCTTCTATCGTTTTTGATATGCGCAGGGCGGCGGACAGCTCGCCTTCTATGCGGCCAAGCTCGCGGGTAATGCTTTCGCGTTTGTGGCGCGCGGCGCGGCCTTCTTCTTCGAGCGACATCAGCTCTTTCGCGGCGGCGTCTTTGTGATGCGTACGGCCAAGCTCTTCGCGCAGATGCTCTATGGTCGCGTCCTGCGCGGCGCGCTCGCGCTTGGGCGCGGACTCTTCTTCTTCGAGCAAACTTTTTGATCGGGCCAGATACAGGCTTTCGCGTTTAAGATATTCCGCGTATTTTTGCGCCAGCTCGTGGCGCAATTTCTCCCCTTCTTCTATCTTTTTAACTTGCGATTGCAGAAACTTCAGATGCGGCAAAAGCTCGCGGCGCGACACTTCTACCTCGCGCATATTTTCCGCCGTTTTTTCTATCTTGCGCCCCGCCTCTTCCCGCTTGTATAAAAAAGCAGTGAGTCCGAGCGCGTCTTCTATCATTTCACGGCGCTCTAGCGCGGAAGAGCTTAAAATGCGGTCGGCCTCACCCTGGGAAATGATATGGTGCCCGGAAGAGCCGATATTGGCCTGCGCCAAAAGCTCGGAAATATCGCGCAAGCGTACCAGGCTGCCATTGAGCCGGTAGTCGTTGCCGCCGTCGCGGTGCACGGTGCGCTCGAGCGTTACCTCGTCGAAGTCGAGTTTGAGCGCTCTGTCGGCGTTGTCGAACACAAGCTTGACCGACGCGCGCCCGGCGCGCGGCAACGCGGCCGAGCCGTTCCATATCAGGTCCTCGCCGCGCTTGCCGCGCATGCTTTTCATCGACTGCTCGCCCAATACAAAGCGGAACGACTCGGCGATGTTGGATTTGCCGGAGCCGTTGGGGCCTACCACGGCGGTAATAGCCGCGCCGAACTGGAGCTCGGTCTTTTTGGCAAAAGATTTAAACCCCGATAGTTCTATCGATTTTAACCGCATCGCTTCTATTATATATCAACCGCGTGAAAGGCCACCGGGGGCTCTACCATCCGCGCGCTTCAAGCGCGGCTCTTGCCGCCGCCTGCTCGGCTTCTTGCTTGCTTTTGCCGGAGCCTTTGGCCAATAGCTTCTCGCCCACATACACGCCGACGATAAATTGCTTATCATGGTCGGGTCCCGTCTCGTCAAGGACTGAATACGACGGAGTAACTCCATGGGCTTCTTGCGATTTTTCTTGCAAGGTAGACTTGGCGTCCTGCCATAGGCGGTTTTTTACTATTTCATCTATTTTGGGCAAAAGATGCGCGCCGATAAAATCCCGCGCGGCATCGTAGCCCTGGTCGAGGTAAATGGCGCCTATCAAAGCCTCGAACGCGTTTGCCAAAAGCACGCCGCGGGCGCGGCCGGTGTCCTTTGCTTCGCCCCGGCTCAGTAAAAGGTAGTCGTTCATGCCAAGCCCCTGTGCGACATCGGCGCACGTGGTGGCGTTAACGAGCGCCGCGCGGTAGGCAGTGAGGTCGCCCTCGGCATGCTGAGGAAATTTATTATATAAAAAGTCGGTCGATACCAGCTCGAGCACTGCATCTCCTAGAAACTCCAAGCGCTCGTTGTGGCCACTCGCCTCGCCGCGGTGCTCGTTTAAATACGAACGATGCGTAAAAGCCTGCCGCAAGAGCTCGACATCGTTAAAAGAGACTCCGGCAGCCTCCTCGAAGGTTTTAAAATCTTTCTGCATGGCAGCGTGTTTGTCTTATGCGGTTTTTTTCTTGTGGCGGGCGCTCACCTTTTGCATTGCGCGAGTCACTATCGGCAGCACGTCTTCGTAAAAATTGAGCTCAAGCGCGTCTTGGAGCCTAAACCACCTGCCGTCGTCGAGCCCGCCCTTTTGCTCGAGAGTTATGTCGGTGTAAGGCGACTCGGCCAGGAAGTAGGTTACCTGCTTCCTTTTTTTGCCCACTTCCGGGTCGGATGCAATATACTCGTTTTCGCCCAAATTGTCTTGTATCGCTATGTCGAGGCCGAGCTCCTCCTTTATTTCGCGCACGGTGCCCTCTTCTACCGACTCACCCTTTAACTCGGGCGTGTCGCCTATCTTGCCTTTGCTTAAGGTCCAATGCCCGAAGATGTCATGCACCAGCGCAAGGTATATGTCGCCGTCATGCCGTGCATACACCACCGCGCCGCCGAGCCGCTCGATGGGCATTTCGGCATAAGGCACGTCTTTTTTCTTTTTTGATACTTCGTTCTTGCCCGGCTCGCCGAGCTCTTTGTACACCGCGCCCAAAACGCCGTTGACGAAGCGGCCGCTGTTTTCCCCGCCGAAGCTTTTGGCCAACTCTATCGCCTCGTTGATAGCGACTTTTGCCGGCACTTTTTCCCTGTCGGAAAAGAGAAGTTCGTATAGGCCGAGTCGCAGCACGTTGCGGTCGACGGGCGCGATCCTTTCAAGCGGCCATTCGGGCGCCGCTTTTTCTATCACCAGGTCGAGGTCATGCTTGCGGGCAATAACGCCGCCGAGCACCTCTTTCATAAACGGAAGGTCGCCCGCGGCAGGAGCAAACTCCTTCGCGTTGCGCTCAAGCGTGTCCATCGCATCACCACTATCTTTATCCTTGCCCGGCCCACTGCCGGAAGTATTGCCAGAAATATTGCTAGTGCGAAAGTCCCACTCGAAGAGCGTTTGCAAAACTACTGATCGTGAAAGGTGCCTATTTGCCATTGTTACAAGGAGCTCACGGAAACCTGCTGCTACACCCGACCAAACCTGCTTATGCTGTGCGGCCGTCTTTAGCGGCGTTTTTGCTGCGGCGCTCCGAGCGCGCTTGCGCCTTTGCCGCGACATCGGTTGCTACTTTGCCGTTATACCGCCCGCAGTTCGGGCAGGCGCGGTGAGACACGCGCATGTTCCCGCACTCGCATTTTACCAGCGAGTGGGCGGCTAGCGCGTGGTGCGAGCGGCGGTTTGCCGTGTGCGCACGAGTATGCCTCATTCGTACAACCATACCGGGACTATAGCAGATATATTCTCTATTAACAACTGGTTGTAGGAGCCATGTGGACAGATAAAAAAAGACCCGCCAAGCGTGGCGGGTCAAGACAAAACGGCGGACTAGGCGGTCGAAAACTCATTGAGCCGGGGCTCTGAGGCCCGAGGCGGCGGTGAGGCGGTTTTGGCGTAGAGCCTTCTTATTTCGGGCGTAACCGTAAGGGTCGGGCCCGGGTGGTCAAGGCAGTGCAACGTGCCTTGTATCCTTGTCTTTTCTCCTCCGCAGTGGCGGCAGAAACGATTTGGATTTTCATCCTTCTTCACGTCTTTCTCCTTGTATGACGTATCTTGGGTGCACGCGTTAACACATGAGCACCACCGCCTGACTATATACCCGCACCAAGCTTTTTGCAATACGAGCGCCTGTGCAAAACGCTTAACCCGAACTTTTGTATGTTTTTTTGATGCAAGGCGGTGCCGTAGCCTTTGTGCTTTTCAAATCCGTATGTGGGGTAAGTTTTTGCGTAGCGCTTCATCAGTCTGTCGCGATGCACTTTGGCCGCAATAGAGGCGAGCGATATCACGGGCTCGGTAGCATCGCCGCATATGATTGTTTTTTGCTTATACTTTTTCGGCGCATGGAGCAAGCCGTCTAACAAAACTTTTATTCCCGCCGGCTTTGGCGCGAGCGTTTCTATCCCTTTATATATACAGCGATGCACGGCCTTGGTGATGCCGATGCGGTCTATCACTGCTGCCGATGAAAACCGCACGGTAAAATTGAGCATCTTTTTTGCCCTGAGCATGAGCATGCGCGCATATATCTCCTCGCGTTTCTGTTCTGAAAGTATTTTGGAGTCGGCAGCGTCGGGAAAATACTTTGATATATCAAAACCCACAGGCATTTTTACAACGCCTACGGCCACCGGCCCAGCCAAAGGCCCCCGCCCCGCCTCGTCGACGCCGATGATAAACTGCCGAGCCATAGAGGCATTCTAGCAAAAAGAAAAAGGCGGTTTGCAGTGCTAGCACTGCAAACCGCCCCGCACTCCCGACCAAATCACCCATGCACCGGCTGTAAAGCCTTGTTCCAGATATGCCGCGAAGCGAAGAAGAACGCCAGCGTGAGCACTGCACTTATCGACCACACCGGGCCGAACCAGTCGCCCCACTCCGGACGAACCACCAGCACATAGCCGCAAAAGAGCATCGACAGCCAGCCTGCAAAGAAAAACTTCAATGCGTTTTCTTTTTGCTCATCCACCTCTTCGGGGATTATTCTTTTCACGACCCTGAAAAGAAAGTTGCAAGCAATGAGAGGCCACAAACAGAGCTGGAAACCATACGCTGCCAAATACGTAACGAGCGGCGTCATCGTCCAAAACCCGAGCTGATACCCGGCATATGAGCCCAGGTAGAGCAGTCCAACGGCTAAGCCCATAGCAAATACCGTCGAAGCAGCCAAGTCCAAGATTTTCATCATGGCACTTTCCTTCCCTTGTGTTTGGCGAACTTAGATAACTTCTCCCACCACAATAACGCCGCTGGCTCAAGCTGGCAAGCGAGGGGTATACTCCTTATATATGGCGAAGGTTGCTTCTTTCACTCATTTGCACGTGCACTCGCACTACTCGCTTTTAAAGGCTTTGCCAAAAATACCCGACCTCGTGGCACGCGCTAAAGCCGAGGGCCACACGATGCTCGCCTTAACCGACATCGGCAATCTGTACGGCGCGATAGAGTTTTACAAAGAATGCGTCGAGCAGGATATCAAGCCTATCATTGGGATGGAAGTGCCGCTCCAAGACGCCAACCGCATACTGCTGTTGTGCGAAAACATGCGCGGCTATCAAAACCTGCTGCGCTTGGTAACAGCCGCCAATATAGAGGAAGAAGTGCGCTACACCTATGAGCTTTTGGAAAAGCATAAAGACGGGCTCATTGCACTTGTGCCCCGAACGCGCAGCGACCGCTCGCCGGAACTTCAAAAAATATTCGGCAAAAATAATTTGTATGCCGACGCCGCGCTGCACGAAATATATTATCTGGAACCGGAAGATGCCCGCGCATGGGAGGTGATGCGTGGGATAGAAAATCGCGGGATGGAAACCGACGAGGCCCTGCAAAACGACGACGCCGAGCTGCATTTCCCTTCCACCAAAGAAATGGAGGCCGAGTTTGGCAAAGAAACGCTCGCAGAAACGCTTGCTATTGCGGAGCGCTGCAATCTCGAACTTACTCTGGGCAAGTTCATATTTCCCGAGTTCCCGCTCCCGCCAGGCACCACCGGCGACGAGCTTTTGCGCAAACTGTGTCTTGCCGGCATACAAAAGCGCAAGCTCGAAGGCAACGAAGAGGTGCTGAAACGGCTCGAATACGAGCTGGATATCATCAAGTTTAAAGGCTACGCCGCATATTTTTTAGTGGTAGAAGACTTGATACGCTTCGCGCGCGAAAATAATATTTATACCAACATCCGCGGCTCGGTCGCGGGCTCCATAACCACTTACCTTTTGCAGATAACCAAAATAGATCCGCTCCTCTATAAAATTCCGTTCGAGCGCTTTCTCAATCCCGAGCGCCCGTCGGCCCCCGATATCGATATGGACTTCGCCGACGACCGGCGCGACGAGGTTATAGAGTACACGCGCAAAAAATACGGCAACGAGTACGTCGCACAGATAGGCACCTTCGGCACGATGCTCGCGCGCGGCGTCGTCCGCGACGTCGCGCGCGCCTTGGGCCACCCCTATGGGCTCGGCGACCGCATCGCCAAAGAAATCCCCATAGGCTCGCAGGGCTTCCCAATGACGCTGGAGCGGGCGCTTAAGGAAAACCCCGAACTGGGCAAGATGTATAAAGAAGAGGCTGACACCAAAGAGGTCATAGACCTGGGGCGCAAGATAGAAGGCTGCGCGCGGCACGTGGGCGTGCATGCGGCGGGCGTGGTCATCGCGCCAAAGCCATTGGTAGAATACGCACCGCTCCAAAAAGACCCAAAGGGCGGCAAAATAATAACTCAGTACGACATGTACTCGGTCGGCGAGGACGGTGTGGGGCTGACCAAGTTCGATTTCCTCGGCATAAAAAACCTCACGATGCTCGCGAGCGCGGTCGAGTTGGTACAAAAGACGCGCGGCATAAAAATAGACATAGAGAGCGTTCCGCTTGACGACAAAAAAACGTTCGACATGCTCACCCGCGGCGAGACGGAAGCGACTTTCCAGTTAAACGGCGACGGCATGACGCGCTTTTTAAAAGAGCTGCGCCCGACGACGATACACGACATCAACGCGATGGTTGCGCTCTACCGCCCGGGCCCGATGCAGTTTATCCCCAACTATATCGAGCGCAAGCACAACCCCGCGCTTATCCACTATTTCGACGAGGCGATGGAGCCGATACTCAAGCAAACTTACGGCATCTTGGTGTACCAGGACGACCTCTTGATCATCGCGCACGAACTTGCGGGCTATAGCTGGGGCGAAGTCGACAAATTCCGCAAGGCAGTCGGCAAAAAAATCCCCGCCGAAATGCAGAAGCAGAAAGAAAAGTTCATAGCCGGCTGCGTCGCCCACTCGAAATGGGCGCGCAGCAAGGCCGAGCGCGTATGGGCATGGATAGAGCCGTTTGCCGCGTACGGATTCAACAAGGCGCACTCCGCAAGCTACGGCCGCGTGTCTTACCAAACCGCGTATCTCAAGGCTAACTATCCTCTGGAATATATGACTGCGGTCTTGACCGCCGAGGCCGGTAATATAGATACCGTATCTATCATGGTGGCAGAGTGCAAGCGCATCGGCCTGCCGGTATTGCCGCCTGACGTCAACGAAAGCTTCGGCGACTTTACCGCCATCGCGGGCGCAGGCGGCACGCGCACCGCAGAGGCAGCGGCCGTCGCAGGCGATGCAGAAGTCGACGCCATCCGCTTCGGCCTGTACTCGATAAAAAACTTCGGCAGCGGCACGGCCGACAGCATCATCGCCGAACGCAAGGCGGGCGGCCGCTTTGCGTCGCTCTCCGACTTTCTCTCCCGAGTCAAAGACCAAACCTTAAATAAAAAAGGGTTGGAAAGTCTAATACAGTGCGGCGCGCTCGACTCTTTAGGATATGAGCGCGGCACGATGTTGGCTTCTATAGAATTGCTGCTCCAATACCACCGCGATGCCGGTCGCGAGCAATCGCAGGACTCACTTTTTATGGGTCTTGGGGCCGAAGCAAGCGAACTAAAGCTCTCCGTTGCCGCGCCCGCAACCATGGAAGAACGCCTCGCATGGGAAAAGGAGCTGCTCGGCCTCTACGTGTCGGGACATCCGCTCGAAAGATTTAAAGACGTTCTCGCAAAACGCCCCATGACCCTGGCCGAGCTTAAAGAGCGCGTACCCGCGGGCATGACAGCCGTTGCCGCCGGCATGATAGAAGACATTCGCATGCACTTAACCAAGGGCGGCGACCAGATGGCGTTTATAAAAATCGCCGACATGAGCGGCTCTTTGGAGGCAGTGGTGTTTCCTAAAAACTTTGCCGAGTTCAAGAACCTCATAAAAACCGATCATTGCATTGCCCTCAAAGGCCGGCTCAGCACCCGCAATGGCGAGCTTTCGATGGTGGCCGAGCGCCTCAAAGCTCTCACGTAAAGTGCCTGCGCTGCGAAGCTTTAGCGAATCAGCGTGGATAATTTGACTTTTATCCCATTTAGGGGCATATTACACACAGCGTTCTAAAAGTTCACCTCTCAGCAACAGTCGGGAGACTAAAGTGCATGTCGGTCATTATATCGCTCTCGGGATCGCAGCCTACAGTTCGGTCCTCTTCTTCGAATGGCTCACCAAAGGCGTCGAAGTCGCCGCCCTCGCCTCCTCGGCCTATCAGTAAAGCCGAGAAGGCAGAGTTCTTGCGCCGCCTCGAGCAAAATAAAATCGGCAACAAGGGCGATGTTACAAAAGGAAGATAATTCGCAACGCCGCCGCCAATCGTTATGCCGGCCCTGCAAAGGGCCGGTTTTTCTTTTGCACAATAAAAATATCGCGGTAGTATAAGAGACTATGGAAGAGAGAGACCACAGAGTCATCGGCAAAGAATTAGATCTATTTACCTTCAGCGATTTGGTAGGACCTGGGCTCCCCTTGTGGACGCCCAAGGGCACCGTATTCAGGGACGAGATAGACAAATTCATCTGGGAGATGCGCGAGGCCCGAGGCTACGAGCGCGTTACTATCCCGCATATCACCAAGCGCGAGTTGTACGAAAAGTCCGGCCACTGGGACAAGTTCGCCGAGGATCTCTTTAAAATAACCTCGCGCGACGGCCGCGAGTACGCGATGAAGCCGATGAACTGCCCGCACCACACGCAGATATTCGACCGTAAGCCTTTTAGCTATCGCGAGATGCCGCAGCGCTATGCCGAGACCACCATGGTCTACCGCGACGAGCAGTCGGGCGAGCTTGGGGGCCTGACCCGCGTGCTCTCCATTACCCAAGACGACGCGCACGTGTTTTGCCGCACAGGCCAAGTACGCGAAGAGTTCCTAAAAATTTGGGATATCGTCGACACCTTTTATAAGCAGTTTGGCTTTACGCTGCGCGTGCGGCTTTCTTTCCGCGACCCCGCTGCGCCCGAAAAATACATCGGCACTCCCGCCACCTGGGATAAAGCCGAGGCCGAGCTCCGGAGCATTGCGCAGGAGCGCGGCGCAGACGCGTTTGAAGGCCCGGGCGAGGCAGCGCTCTACGGACCAAAGCTCGACTTTATGGCAGCTAACGCCGCCGGCCGGGAGTGGCAAGTAGCGACCATCCAGCTCGACATGAACATCCCCGAGCGCTTCGACCTCACCTGCGTCAACGAAAAGGGCGAGAAAGAGCGCATTGTGATGATACACGCGGCTATTGCCGGCTCGATAGAAAGATGCGCGGCAATACTTATAGAACACTATGGCGGCGTCTTCCCTACTTGGCTCTCGCCGGTGCAGGTTAAAGTTTTACCTATCGCCGACCCACACAAAGATTTTGCGCACGATACGCTGAAGCAGCTTAAAGCGGCCGGCATCCGCACCGAAATAGATGACAGCAACGAAACACTGGGTAAAAAAATAAGAGCATCTAAAGAAATGAAAGTTCCCTATCTGCTCGTCATAGGCGACGCCGAAGTGGCAGCCCAATCGGCAACGCTCGAAGGCCGCGCAGGCAAAATAGGCATGCTGCCTGTTGCCGATATAGTCGCAAAACTCAAAGAAGAGATAAAAAGTCGCAGCTAATCCCGGCAAAAGTAAAATAAAAGTCCAGGCGGGGGCGTGCCGCTTTTTAAAGAGCAAAGCGACTATAAAAAGTGGGGTTAAGGACTTTTATTTTACTTTTGCCGGGACTCCATAACACAAAACCCGCCAGCTGGCGGGTTTTGTGTAACAATATTTTTGGAGCTCCGCTTATATTACGCAATGCGCGTGCGGTTTATCTGGCTCATAATGAACGAGTCGATAACATCAGAATTGGTGTTGTGCGCTACTGCCGGAGCTGCGACTGCAACTTCTGCATAGGCAACCGTTGCCGGTACTGCAACCGCTTCATCATCGGCGCCAAAGAGCACCACTTTGAGATAGCGCGCGACGTTGTTTTGCACGCGCTTGACGGCGATAAGGTATGCCGCAAAGAGCGCGAACACTACCATAAAGCCCCAGTACGCTATAGTGCCCCAGAAGCCCAAGTCAAGACCGGTATACGGAACCTGCGTAAGGCTCACGTAAGGAGCAGCCTGTTGGTAAGCGACCGGTTGCTGATAAACCTGTGGCTGCTGGTACACGACCGGCTGGCTGTAAGGAGCCTGGTTGATGTAGCAGTTAGGATAGGTGCCGTAGTAACCGGATGCACAAACCTGGTTTTGATTCTGGTTCTGGACATACACAACAGGAGTCTGAACAGAAGTAGTTTGCGGCGGCGTGTAGTTGTCAACAACATTATTGTTGTTGATGACCGGAGCCGGGTTGGTGATATTTACCACCGAGTGGTCATCGCTATTGCAGCTGTTGCCAGTGCACGTGTTGTCGGTAGTAGTATCAGTAACGGTGGTCGGGGCATAAGTATTGCCATTGTCCCACGTGTTAACCGGAGCGTACGTGTTGGAAGGAGTACTAACCGGAGTAGAATAAGTCGGCTGGGTGTAATACCCGGTCGAGTAGCCAGTGCCGCCTACCATATAACCGCTGCCGGTCGTGTAGCCGCCCGTCGAGTACCCACCGGTAGAATATCCGCCGGTCGAGTAACCGTTAGTGGAGTAACCACCGCCGGTACCCGTAGTAGTATCGTATGAAGGTTGGGAATAATATTCCGCGCCCGTAGAATAGCTACCCTGATCATAAGTAGGATTGGTAGTGAAGTCAGCGCCAGTTGAGTAGCTGCCCTGGCCGTTATCGTACACAGGATTGCTGGTAAAATCAGCGCCGGTGCTGTACGAACCGCCGCAACAACCGCCGCTATAATCCCCGCCGTCAGCTTCCTGTGCATGTGCAAAAGAAGGGGCAAAACCAAGGGCGCCAAAGGTAAGCACGGACACAAAAAGCATTCCTACGAGTGCCGTCAATATATTCTTATTTTTCATACTGTTTTTCATAATAACTCCTTAATTATACTCCTTATTTTAATAATGTCAAGTGTTTAAAAATAGAGAAGGTGTGGGTCGCAAACAGGTGTTTGCGACCCACACCTTTTAGTGGACTCCCGCTACGTACCGCGGACAGTCCCTGCCGCGGAGGCACAGATGCACAACTGCCCTGCCGAGCCTTTGCGCCACGCGGATACCCTCGGTGATCGAAGGAAGTCCACGCGCAGAATGGTTGAGATCGTTGCAGATTTCAACCCAAACCATTTTTATGGCCCATTCCTGGACACCGTTGCAAAAAGGACGAATAGGTCCTTCGTGCTTTAGCTCTCGCAAGATAACATTATTGGGCGAGTTCGGCCCCTCATAATGGGAGTACGCGAAGAAAGTGGTCTTACCCGGCACGTCATAAGTGAAGCAGACTTCACGCTTGATGGGCGGCCGGGTGCCGGTGTCGCGCGAGCGCTTGTGGAACTCGCATTTCTCGCAATCAGCCTTGGGGCTATGCGTGCCCGCACTTGCGTGCGAGACAGCGCCGAGACCCAGAACCGAAGCGAGCATGATAACAAAGAACGTCATACGCATTGGGTCTCTCTCCCCTGTTAGCGTTTCGTACTCTCTCATGAGAGTCTGGCTGGAGACCTTGGCATAAGATCTGCAATCAGAAAATAATGAGTTAGAAAAATTGGGGCGAGTGGTGTGTTTACACACCACTCGCGACCCATGTTAGTTGCCCGGAGTTCCGCACTTCCGGTGATCTCGGATGCGCTCGCCATTGGGTCCGATCGAATCGCGATCGAACGTCCAACCCGGAGGCTTGTCTCTGCATTCGGGATCAACCGCAAGAGGACGCAGCGTTGGTATCTGCTGTGCCTCCTCCTGCGTAATGACTTGGACGCAGCGGTCGATCTCCTGCACATATTCTCCACGCTTGCAGTAAGGCTTGCCGCGGTAGGTGCCGGCTGGAACTTCGCTTTGTTCCCTGACAACCTCCTCAGTCTGGACTCGGTTGCCCGGACGGACCGGGGTGATGACCATCGGCCCAATACGAGCACCAACCACAGGTTGTGGTTGGATGATGCGCTGCTGGACGACAGGGCCGTTGGCCCGGCACACCGCCCACTGGCCGTTGGCCAGCTGACAGCGAACCATTTCTTGCGCCTCGGCGGCCGACACGCCGCAAAGCGCAACGGCTGCCGCAAGCGTGGTGAGAACGAACTTTCGCATCGTCTTCCTCCTTCTTGTGGGTAATGCGTTTGTACTCTCTCATGAGAGCCCGGCTGTAAACCTGTAAAGATTTACAATCGGAAAATAATGAGTAGAAAAAGTGGCTGCGGGTGGTGCATTTTTACACCACCCGCGCCAGATGTCAAAGTCTGATACATCGATCGAATTTTGCCACGAATTTAGAGCCCGGAGAGCAGCCGATCGTCAGCTGAACTTCGGCAGAGGCAGGTTTTTCGACCAAGTCAGAGGGTGCCGGCTCGGCTTGCGCCGGGGTTACGGAGAGCAGACTCGCCAGCTGGCTCTCCAAGGTTACGACCTTCTTATCGGTCGCCGTAACCTTGGTGTCGAGCGCCGATACCTGGTCCTTCAAGAGCGGCACCGTTGCGGGCACCTTCTTGATTGCATCGATATCTTCCTGCATTTTCTGCAGGACCTTGGGGTCGATCGAATGCTCAGTCGCCCAAGCATTGAAGCGCGCGTCGAAGGCGTTCTGCCGGTCGTCGACCGACTTCAGCTTCTTCGTATGGAGGTTGACCTCTCCACGCGTGGCGTCCTGGTCGGCTTTTTGTTTTTCCATCTCGACCCGCAGCAGATGTATCCCGAGCTGGGTCTTGTCGGTGAACTCCGACGTGACCGAGACCGTGGCGACTGTCCGCGCCGGCGCCGTGGAAACGGTGCCAAACAATAGAAGCGTAAGCCCCGCGAAGATGATCATCACGAGAGCCATAGCGGCGGCTCCGGCGATGATCTTGGTGCGCGTGCGCCAAGCGGCGACGGCATGCAGCCATCGTTGTAGAACGGCTTTCATTCTGTATCCTTTCTTTGATTGGGCCCTTGGTAGGGCGGTATGGAAGGGCTTTTAATCTAAAAAGATGATAGCACCTTAGAAGATATTTGTCAATAGTATTCTTAGTGGGTGAAATATGCCTTATTTTAAGGGTTTTTTAACTAATTCGTATATAAAATAAAAAGAGCGAGAGATGTAAGCATCTCTCGCTCTTGCTTCAAAGGCGAACGCAACGATCGAATTTGGTAACAAACACTGCTCCGGGTTTGCACTTTACCTCCGAAGGGGGAACAGTCCTCGGCACTACCCTTCCGGACTCCTCTGTTTTTACTGGAGGCGTCTCCCCTTTTAGAGGTTCCGTCTTTGCCGGCTCAGGTTCCGGAGCCGCTGGCAGAGGTTGCACTACCGATGCAATATCTTTTGGCGGCTCGGGCACCTTTGGCACCGGGACTGCCGTTTTCGCTCGCAGCGCCTGCTCGGCAGTTGCGAGCCTGCCTTGCGTTGCTTTCAACTCGGCTTCTTTAGATTGAAGCTCGGCTGTAACGCTTTCGCAATTGGCCGCCAATGTCGGATTATCCATCATAAAGTACTTGAGCCCGTTATAGGCAAAGAACAATACGAGGAGAATCGCGGCAACTGCAGCCATCGCCCACCGGGGATGATTCAGCGCAAAAGCAAAGACGCCTCTGCGCGGAGGAATAGGTGGAACAGGCGGCGCAGTTGCAGGGGCTGCAGCCGCGCGTGCATTCGCATCGGCAAGATCTCGCCTGAGATCGCCGATGGTATCATCCCGTGCAGCAACGTCGGCGCGGGCCGTGTCGCGATCGCGTTCTGCCCCAGCTTTGTCGCCACGAGCAGCGTTTCGCTCGGTAGTAACCGAAGCAAGATCCGCGGCAAGCCGCGCCGACTTGGCACGCTCGTTGTTAAGTTCGGTGGTGCGGGTTCCGAGATCTCTTTGAGCGGCGGCCTTGTCGGCATTGGCTTGGTTCCGAGCGGTTTTGGCTACTGAGAGTTCAGTGCGCACACCTGCGAGTTCTGTCATTTTCCGCTGCAATTCCGTATCCTTTTGAGCGGCAGAGCTGCTGAATTTGACACAAATATCGCGCATCTTCGCATGGGCTTTCTTTCTCGCCGCAATGATGAGATCGAGATGTGCGACCTTGGCAGTGAGCCGTTTGATTTCGGCTGCGGGGTCCGCAACCTGCGGATTGTTTGCCATAACCTTCCCTTTCCTGTGATCTGTGCCTTACACAGAGCGATATCGATAGATCTTCGTCTATCGAAAGTAGAGCATTTTAAAGTTCATTCGTCAACTTTTTTAGAGCGCGTACGCGCCGACAAAGTCGGCTGTTACCACAAAGCGCTTGCTTGTATCTTCGAACGAGTTGCAGGTAACCAAGGTCAAATGCATGCTGTCTTGCGGGAGCTGTATGACGTCGTCGGTCGCATCGGCGACGCTTACGCCGGTAACGCTGTAGCGATACTCGGTAGTGGCGGAGTATACGCTCACGATTGCCCCGGTTTTCAAATCCTGCACGCCGTCGAACGTTTTGTAATATTGGTGGTACACGATAGGCAGGTAACTCGAGTGGCCAAACAAAAGCACCGTGCCGTTTACGCCGAGCTCGGCCGAGGTCGGGTAGCGCACGGCGCCCAGCGTAAGATCATTGTCGAGCAGGTCTAGGTCGGTGGAGGTAGGGTTAACCACTTGCACGTCGAGGTTTATGTCTTTGGCGACGACGCGCACGGGCGCTTCAGGCTGCTGCGTAGATGGCAGCGCTTCTTGCGTAGTGGTAGCAGACTGGTTGTAGACAGTGTCGGTAACAGGGTTTGGGTTGGCGCCTACCACGGCGAGAAACGCGACCGCAATGAGGAAAAAAATCAAAAA
>Ga0265338_10000517_pt1 | contig 68028 bp, 52 predicted proteins | sample 42126metaG_FD_193579 | JGI IMG/M metagenome (GOLD analysis project Ga0265338, IMG submission 193579) | Rhizosphere microbial communities from Carex aquatilis grown in University of Washington, Seatle, WA, United States - 4-21-26 metaG | ecosystem: Host-associated > Plants > Roots > Rhizosphere...
AACAATTGTCGGGTCGTACGTGAATCCGAACACTTTTTCGCGGTCGATCGCTCTGCTGAATGCCGGGAGGGTCCGCATCGACAGGTTTCAGATCGACAGATTTCCTCTCGATGGAGTGAATGACGCGCTCGCGTTTCAGAGGGAAGGGAAAACTCTCAAGAGCATCATTGAGCCGAACAGATGAAATCATTCCCTGAAGTAACCTGCATCGGCGAGTCACTGATCGATTTTGTTTCCGCGAAAGAGGGAGTAACGCTTTCGGAAGCCGGAGTTTTTTTGAAGCTTGCCGGCGGGGCTCCCGCGAACGTTGCTGTCGGTCTTGCGAAGCTCGGAACCCGATCCGCGTTTGTCGGCAAAGTCGGGGCTGATCCGTTTGGGAATTTCTTGCGCACGGAACTCGCCCGTTACGGTGTCGACACGGCCGGCATGAGTTTCGACAAAGAGCATAAAACACGCCTCGCGTTTGTCTCGCTTACAAAATCAGGCGGACGTGAATTCGAATTCTGGGAAAAGAACCCGGCGGACGAACAGCTTCTTCCCGGCGACATCGATATCGAGAGAGTCGCTAAATCGAAAATAGCGGCAGTGAGTTCCTTCTTGCTGCTGCATGAACCTGCGAGAACATCTCTTTTCCGGATCGTAAAGAGGCTGCGGCGGGAAGGCTGTATGATCGCGTTCGACCCGAACCTGCGCCTCGCATTGTGGAATTCCACGGACGAAGCCCGCAAGAATGTTGTTAAGGTGATCCGCATGTCGCACGTTCTCAGGATGAACGACGAGGAAGCAGCGTTTCTCTCTGGAAGCGGAGATATTGAACTTGCAGCGGCCAAATTCATCGCGATGGGGCCGGAGCTGGTGGTAGTGACCCGCGGAGAGAAAGGGTGTTATTTCAGGTCGGCACAACACTCGGGTTTTGTTGACGGCTTCCGAGTGAAAAGCGTCGATACGACGGGATGCGGGGATGGGTTCTACGCGGCGCTGCTGCACGGCCTCGTTCGAAGCGGAAAGAGTATCGTCGAATTGACGTTGAGCGACCTTGTATGGAACTGCCGCACCGCCAACGCAGTCGGCGCCCTTACCGCGGCAAAGCATGGGGCCATTTCAGCGCTCCCCGAGGCTGCGTCGTTAAGAAAATTTTTGAAATCTCAGAAGGTCGAACATCGATGACAAAGTTTCTAACGATTGTGTCGCTTTGTGTCCTTGCACTGTCTACTGCCTCGGCGCAGGAGCAATCGGCACTCGTGAATTTCAAACACCTTGAACATCTCACCGAGAAAATAGATTTGTACGGCGACACGGTGAGCATCGTTCATATTTATTCGAACTATCCCGCCTACGAGTGGGTTGATGCGAAAGAGTCCGGACCGGAAGGTATTGCGTGCGTCGACGATGCCGCTCGCGCAGCGGTTGTCACTCTCCGCTGTTTTGAGCTTACCCGCGACAGCGCAAAGCTGGCCGAAGCGCGTTCGCTTCTGAAATTTGTCGCTGCGATGGAGACGGACGACGGCGAATTTTACAATTTTATTTTAGCCGACCATACCATCAACCGCACCGGAAAGACGAGTTACAAATCGTTCGGCTGGTGGGCTGCGCGCGGTGTCTGGTCCATGTCTCTCGGATACCGGATCTTTAAAGATATCGACACGGCCTTCGCATCCCGGCTCAAGGTGGGAATCGAGCGTACCTTTCCGCATATCGAGGAGCTTCTGAAAAAATACGGGGAAGCGAAAGACAGCGGGCAATTTCGCGTGCCGGAGTGGCTGGTCTATGAATCAGGCGCAGATGTAAGCTCGGAATTATTGTTCGGATTGTCGGAATACTGCCGTGTCACCGGCGACCCGAGGATAAAATCGTTCATTCAAAAATTAGCTGAAGGTTTGATGGTGATGCAGGACGGAAATGCATCGAGGTATCCGTACGGGCTTCATCGGTCGTGGGAAACGATGTGGCATATGTGGGGAAACGGCCAGACACAAGCGCTTGCGATTGCCGGGCTGCTCCTCAAGGACAGCGTTATGATCCAATCCGGCGAGCGGGAAGCCCATGGTTTTTACAGCCGACTTCTTATTCAAGGGTACATGAAAGAGTTAGATGTTGCACATCCTGACAGCAATTTCAATCGTGAGCAAATAGCCTATGGCATCCGCCCGATTGTCGTGGGGCTTCTTCGATTGTACGACGCGACAAGAAATGAATCATATCTCAAAATGGCTGGCCTCGCAGCGTCGTGGCTCTTTGGAAATAATATCGCACATCAACAAATGTATAACTCAATAAGCGGTGTATGCTTCGACGGTATTATGGATTCGCTGACCTTCAACAGGAATTCCGGCGCCGAATCGACGATCGAGGCTTTGCATACGTTGATTGAAATCGATAAATACCCGGTCGCGAAGAAATATCTGATGTACAAAAAAATCGGAGAAACATCGCAGGGACACTCGCTCACAGGACTGTTTCGAAACGGATCGGGTGATGAATTGACCCTTGCGTTGGATGAGGCCACTGGAGCACTTTCGCTGCGAGACGGGAAGTATGCTCGATGAACCGTTGGAATGACACATCGGTGCGTTTTACTATCGGAGCTATTTTCCTGGCCTCGATTGCAGCATCGTGTACTTCCGTTGCCCAGCAGATTTCGATCGCAAGAATTGAACTTATGCCGAACAAACCGTCGCCATATGTAATGAGGAACTGGAAGCGCGTCGCTGTCGATTACGATTCGCTCGTGTTCAATCAGAGTTTGACCGGCACATATTTGCCGCTTGTGTCCGTGAGTCAGAATTTTAGCCTTTCAAGTTATGTCGGTCAGCTGCCGTCGCAGACAAAAGAGGCGATAAACTGTATTCCGGCAGTCGTGGGCGCGGCACTCGTTGGAGTTGATAAAACCAATCAGTTCGGGTATAACTGGGTTTCGGCTTGTCAGGATTGGTTCAATCAAAATCCCGGAGAGGATGTCTATCTTAATAACCCCGGGGGCTCGAGCGGAAGCGATTGGTGGTACGACATGATGCCGAATGTATTTTTCTACCAACTCTATAGTATGTATCCGGCCATAGGAAATTTTCAGAATCAATTTGTTACAGTCTCAAATCGATGGTTGGCTGCGCTGAATTCAATGGGCGCCGGCACAACTCCGTGGAGGCTTGCTAACCTTAGCCATACTGCCTGGAACCTCTCCACGATGACTCCGACAAACTCCGGATGGGTTGAGCCGGAAGCGGGAGGGACAATCGCATGGCTGCTTTACTCCGCCTACGTTCAAACCGGCAACGCGCAGTACAGAAGCGGCGCAGAGCTAGCAATGGAATCCCTGCTCGCATATCCCGTCAACCAGAATCCGTCGTATGAGCTGCAATTGCCGTACGGCGCTTATCTTGCAGCGCGGATGAACGCCGAACTGGGAACGACATACGACATGGAGAAAATTGTGAACTGGTGTTTTTCCGACGGGAGCGACAATTCCAGGCTGTGGGGAGTGACCGTTGGAAACTGGGGGGGATACGATTGTGACGGGCTCATCGGCGAGACAGGATACGGCAGCGGCAACGGATATCCGTTTGTGATGAACACCTTCGAGGAGGCGGGCGCACTCGTGCCGATGGTCCGGTACGACCCGCGGTTTGCCAGATCGATAGGGAAGTGGATGTTGAACGCGGCGAATGCGGCGCGCCTTTTTTACACAAATTATTTGCCCGATCAGAATCAGGATGGAGAATCCTGGTCGCATCAATACGATCCTCAATCCCTCATTGCGCATGAATCAATGCGCCAATCGAATGGTAGCGTCACACCGTATGCCACCGGGGACGCCATCGGGAACGGCAACGCGACCAACTTTGCACTGTACGGTTCCTCGCATGTCGGGATCTTCGGCGGCATCATCGACACGACGGATGTTCCGATGATCCTCCGATTGGACGTCTTGAAGACCGATTATTTTCATGCAGCCGCCTACCCGACATTTCTGTTGTTCAATCCGGATTCGGTTCAGCATTCCGTCAGCTTTAATGCGGGGTCCGGCCAGCACGACCTGTACGATGCTGTGTCACATTCGTACATACTGACGAATGTTTCCGGAGTGGTTGGCTTGCCAATCAATGCGAACATCGCTGTCCTTGTCGTGAATACACCGGCGTCGGTTGCTCCCGCATACAATCTTGACGAAATGCTCATCAACGGTATTGTCGTCGATTACCATTCCGGCCATGCGGTTGCGAACTATCCCCCGAGAATCAAAAGCCTTACGCCCGACAGCAGCACCGTTCTCAGAAAGCACTCAACGTTCATCTTTTGCACCGCAGCAGACAAGGATAACGATACGCTCTCCTATTCATGGAATGCTTCCGGCGGCTCTGTTTTTGGAAACGGATCCTTTATTACGTGGAGCGCGCCGGACACGGCTGGAACATATGTTGTCCGATGCGTTGTCAGCGATATCCACGGAGCACAGGTTACTGCAGCGGACACTATTACCGTCGTACAATCAATCAACCATCCTCCGGTCATTCAGAGAATGAAAGCAACGCCCGGAAAAATTGACCTCGGTGGAACGAGCATGATCAGTTGTTTCGCGACGGACCCGGATACCAACGCATTGACGTATCACTGGTCGGCGGCGAACGGTGTGCTGACCGGCGCGGGATCCGCAGTTTCATGGCAGGCTCCTCAAAGTGCAAGCAACTATTACATCCAGTGCACGGTCGATGACGGACACGGCGGAACAGCAACAGACAGCGCAGGATTGGAAGTTAGAGATTTCTCCAACTGGCAGACCGGCAATTTGGTTGCATATTATCCTTTTAGCGGAGATACGAAAGACGCGAGCGGATTACACAATGACGGGACAGCAAGCGGCGGATCATTTACGAGCGATCGGTTCGGCCATGTCAACAACGCTTACCTATTCGACGGAGCGACTGTGTCGATCACTGTTCCGAATGATTCAGCGTTGGAATTTCAGAACGGCATCACTGTCAATTTCTGGATGACCGTCGGAACCTTCTATCCCACGCGGGAGCAATATCCGATCTCCCACGGGAGCTGGCAGAACCGGTGGAAATTTTCCATCTCGCCGAATACCAATACTCTTCGATGGACTGTCAGGAATTCTCAGGGAGTTCCGAAGGACCTCGATTGCCAAACTCCTCTTCTCCTCGATAGTTTGTATAATGTGACGGGAACCTACAACGGATCGGACCTGGAAATCTATCTGAATGGCCAGCTTGACGCCTTCACATCGTTTTCCGGCACGATCAACACGACAACATCAGCTCTCACGATCGGCCGGGACCTCACCATAGACAACAACTATGATTTTGACGGTATTCTCGACGACATACGAATTTATAATTACATGCTGCCGGTTTCTCAGATCTCGGCATTCTATGATGTCAGTACGGGGGTTGGGAAACGGCCGGGAGCTACTCTTCCGGCGCAATTTGACCTCGCACAAAATTTCCCGAATCCATTTAATCCGTCAACCACGATCCGGTTTGCTCTTCCCTCGGCGGGGTTTGTGACGCTGAAAGTGTTCGACGTGTTGGGGAGAGAAGTTGCGACGTTGGTCCGGGATAGAGTCTCGGCCGGTGAATACTCCGTGGCCTGGAACGCTGCCAACTGTGCAAGCGGAGTTTACTACTACAAGCTGGAGACGGCCAACTCGGTTTTGGTGAAGAAAATGATTTTGTTGCGGTGATGTGTTAGACGTGCTTGATTTTTTGCTAATGCTGTTTCTCAAAAATATTCTTGCTTTTTTTAACACTAAGACGGGAGCACGCCATTTCGTGCCTTCGCGACTTAGTGGCTCACAGGATTGTTTTTAACGGCTCGGTAGGTGGAGAGAAGAAATGAAACAAATAGACCTGAACGGAACGTGGCAGTTTAAGGCGATCGATGAACATCGAGTCCTTCCGAAGGATATTTCCGGCATCACGGAGTGGATGAGCGGCACTGTTCCCGGCACCGTCCACACAGATCTTTTAGCGAATGGAAAAATTCCCGACCCGTTCTACCGGATGAACGAGGAACAGGTTCAATGGGTCGATGTGCAGCAATGGGTCTATCGCCGCGAATTTGAAGTCGATGAAGACTTTCTGAAGCAGAAGCGCATCGAACTGGCCGCGGAAGGGCTGGACACGTACGCATCCATCCGCATCAACAATACGCAGGTTGGAACAACGGCAGATATGTTTGTCGAACACCGGTTCAATGTCAAAGAATTTTTACGGAGCGGCAAAAATCTTATCGAGATCACTTTCGACTCTCCCGTGCTGCGCTCGAAGGCGTTGGAAAAAAAACACGGTGCGCTCGCGGCCAATCATGAACAACACCGCATGTATGCACGGAAGGCGCAGTACTCGTTCGGCTGGGACTGGGGGCCGCGGTTGACGACATCGGGCATCTGGCGCGGCATCAGGCTGGAAGCCCATGCACGGGGAGCGCTGCGATCACCGTTCATAAAGATTGTGTCTTTAACGAAGAATGAAGCTGTCGTCGAATTGTCGATCGCCGTTTCATTGTTTGTTGCGGAAGCTCTGCGGCTGCAAACTGAACTTTGCAGCGATACGGTGACCGTTGTGGATCAGCGCCGTGCGAAAAAGGGGGAGATGAAATTTCGACTCCGTATAAAAAAACCGCAGCTCTGGTGGCCGAGCGGATACGGCGAACAGCCAATGAACCGGGCGATATTTTCTCTCATGTCAAAGGATGAAGAAGTTGAGCGGCTCGAAGTTCCATTTGCCCTGCGCACAGTTCGATTGCTCCAGGATCCCGACAAAGAAGGGACGTCTTTCGTCATCGAAGTGAACGGAGAAAAAATTTTCTGCAAAGGCGCGGATTGGATTCCAAGCGATTCGTTCATTCCGCGAATCGCCGACGCTACGTACGAGAAGCTGCTCGGCATGGCGAAATCTGCAAACATGAACATGCTTCGCGTGTGGGGGGGCGGGATCTATGAACAGGAAATATTCTACACGCTCTGCGACCGCCTCGGTCTGATGGTGTGGCAGGATTTCATGTTTGCCTGCGCCGAGTATCCGGAAAATACCTGGTTCATGAAACAGGTGAGCGATGAGGCTGAAAAGGCCGTCAAGCGGCTGCGGAACCATCCGAGTATCGTTCTCTGGTGCGGCAACAATGAATGCGAATGGATCTTCTGCCAGCACAATCCAGGCAAGTCGCCGGATGAGATGAGAGGAGCGAAGATCTTTAAGACTCTTCTCCCGTCGATCTGCAGGCAGTTCGACGGAACACGTCCGTACTGGCGGAGCTCTCCCTTTGGAAAAGGATTTCCGAACGATGAATCGAACGGCAATCACCACCAATGGGAAATGTGGGCGAGATGGAAGGATTACAAAGAATATGAGAAGGACACAGCACGGTTTGTGACGGAATTCGGTTTCCAGGCTCCTCCGAATATGAAGACATTTGAATCGGTAATGATCCTCCCAGACCTCAATCCGCAAAGCCGGGTGATGGAGCATCATAACAAACTCCCCGAAGGGACCGAGCGGCTGTATCGCTTTCAGGCAAGCCACGTGAATGTCGGCGCCGGCCTAGCCGATTTCATCTATAAAGGGGAGATCGTGCAGGCCGAAGCGCTGAAGACTGCGGTCGAACATTGGCGCCGGCGAAAATTTTCCACGGCAGGCTCTCTTTTCTGGCAGCTCAACGACTGCTGGCCGGTGACGAGCTGGTCCGTCATCGACAGCGCCCTGCGTCCTAAAGCGGCATACTATTATGCAAAGAAATTTCTGGCGCCGGTGCTTGTCAGCTTTCGAAATGCGGGGTCGCATAGAGAAGTGTGGGGAACGTCCGACTTGCTGACGCCCCTGAACGCGACGCTGGAAATCACACTCCGTTCGTTCGACGGGACCGTGGTCTGGTCGAAGACGGCAGCGGTGACTGTGGGCCGCAACGCATCGAAGCTCATGATGAAGATCAACATGGCCGATTGTGCTCACAGCGATCCAACGCAATCGTATCTTCTGGCTTTCTTGAAACAAGAGGACACCGTGCTGTCCGAAAACAGATTCTATTTTGTCGAACCGAAGCATATGCAGCTTCCATCGGCGAATGTCGATTTCCATGTGTCGAGCGATGCGGAGAATGTTCATCTCGCCACGTTCATGTCAACAGGATTGAAAAAGAACATCAGCATTGAAGTAGAAAATGAAGATGCCGAAATGGATGATAATTTTTTCGACCTGGATGCCGGGATACCGAAAGTAGTCCGGATCATGTCGCATTCGTCCCAAGAATTGATTAAAGAAAAGCTCAGACTTCGAGCGATGTGATGATTAAGCAGCGTTTGAGGATCGGGAGAACTGTTCAACTAGAAAGAAGGTAAGCATCTATGAAGAGGGAAGAACTCGAAGTGCGGAGGCAATCCGTTCTGATCGAACCGGACATAGCGCGGGTCATCATCAAACCGTTTCTGCCCGTAGGTCGGCTAAGCCCAGGCTATGTGTCGAGAATGAAGGGGCTCATTCAGCGGGTGGTGGGTTTGACCGATGAGGAATCGCGGAATATTCTGAAGATAGTAATGGCGGAATTCCAGGATCGCCACCGGGACATCGAAGATGCGTTCCGGCTGGGCTACGAGCGGGTCAAGAGTCTTCTCCCCCCGCGCTGCGAAATGTCGAAAGCGAAACGGCTCCTTCTCGGTTCGTACTTTACGTGCGAGTATTCTTTGGAGGCCGCCGCTCTTTTCAATCCTTCAATTGTTCCTCATCATGACCAGAGAGGGGTGGCGTCCGGATCGATACGGTTTATCATGAGCCTGCGGGCCACGGGGGAAGGCCACATCTCCTCCATCGAATTTCGCTCGGGTGTTATCGATGCGAAGGGGGATCTCTCGTTGGATGCGGCCGGGAAAATTGTGACGACTCCGACGGTAAATCCCGATCCGTTATTCACGGCATCCGATTTTTTCAGCAAACTTCAGAATGGAGAACGCCGGAGCGCTGCAATGAAAGAGATCATCACATCACTGCCGGCAAAATTCACGCGCTCTCAACTGGCGGCAAAAACGGCGCGGTTAAAAAAACGGGGCGCTAAACTTTCCGCCGCTCAGCGCAAGGCTGTTGCCAGCCTCGAGTCATTGTTAGAGTTGAACTATGAAATAGATTTTTCGGAGAACGTGCCGCTGTCGGAGCGGGCAATTTTTCCCGTTTCGTCGTTCGAGTCGAACGGAATTGAAGACGCACGGTTCGTGCGGTTCACCGATGACGACGGCGCCGTGACGTATTACTCCACGTACACGGCGTACGACGGCAAGGTGATTATGCCGCTCCTTCTTGAGACGGCAGATTTCGTCCGGTTTCGGATCAACTCGCTCAGCGGGGATGCGGCAAAGAACAAAGGAATGGCGCTCTTCCCGAGAAAGATCAACGGAAGGTATGCTCTGGTGTCGAGACACGACGCCGAAAATCTCTATATCGTTTTTTCGGATAACGTTTATCAGTGGAATGCCCCGGCGCCCCTGCTGCAGCCTTCTGCTCCATGGGAATTCACTCAGATAGGGAATTGCGGCTCGCCGATCGAAACAGACAAGGGATGGATCCTGCTGACGCACGGCGTCGGCCCGGTCAGAAAATATTGCATCGGAGCGGTCCTGCTCGACCTTGACGATCCGACCAAAGTGATCGGGCGGCTCAGAGAACCGCTCATTGCGCCGAATGAATCGGAACGCGAGGGATACGTGCCGAACGTTGTGTACACCTGCGGCGCCATCGCGCACAAGGGAAGATTGATCATCCCGTACGCAATGTCGGACCGTGCCACCCGCGTTGCAAGCGTCTCGGTGAATGAACTGCTGGCAAAAATGCGATCGAAGTAATTAGCTCTTTGTATTGCTCATAAGCCTGCCTCGGCGAATTGCCGGGGCATTTTTTTTCTCGTGCCGAGTGTGGTAGTGAGCTTCTTTGAATCAGTAAGCAGCGACATTGTTCTTCGATGCGTTCTCCCGCTCTTCGAGCGGAATCACTTACTCAGGATGAACAGACCAGGTTCACCCTGAGTAAGCGAACGGAGTGAGCGCATCGAAGGATCAAGGGACGCGTCTGGCGAAGCCATTGATTCGGAAGAAGGATAGAATAGGCAAAGCAGCCCACGAGCCCGAGTGTTGATCATTGGACAATGTCACGTACGCGTACGTATATTAGGGCTCACAATATTGGAATGATGGATTGTTGGATTGTCATTCCCTCAGCAACTAAAAATAGCAATTGATCTATGTTCAAAAACGCAATCAATCCTCACGATTTTGTTGTTCTCTACGAGAAGATACGGAGAATCGGAATCGCTCGAATCTCTTCGAAGCTGACAAAAAGCAATAAAGAGAGAGTCAGGCGTTCGTGGGCTCATACATCGGAATCAACGTCCAGTTGGTGGGACATACCGGAAGTCAATCGAAGATGGAATTTGTTGATCACGGGTTCTCCTGATACAGACCAATACAGTTACGTCGCTGCAAAATATTTGAATGCACAACATGCGCTGGAAGGGGTCTCTTTGGGCTGCGGTTCGGGAAACAGGGAGATACGGTGGGTGACGGCATGCAAGAACCTGATACTTTCCTGCTATGATATTTCGAAGGAGCGAATTGAGCAGGCAAAGATCAATGCCCGTAATGCCGATGTGAACTCACAATTGAATTTTGAAGTCGGAGATGTCCACACATTAGATCTTGGCGTCGGGAAATACGACGTCGTTATTATAGAGGGGGCGTTGCACCACTTTCATCCGATCGCAGCGGTGCTTGATAAAGTGCGAAGAGGATTAAAAGAAAAGGGAATTTTTATCGCTAATGAATACGTCGGACCTTCCCGCTTCCAATGGACAGATGCTCAGCTCGATGCAGCAAATCGGATAGTAGGCATGATTCCAGAAGAATACCGGAACAAATATTTTGACGGCAGGTTAAAAAAGAAAATTCACCGGCCCGGCAGATTGAGCATGTTCCTGAACGATCCATCCGAGTCGGCGGAGTCCAGCTTGATTGAGAATGCAATAGCCGGCCAATTCAGGATATTGGAAAGGAAGGAATACGGCGGCACGCTGCTGCAGCTCGTGTTCAAAGACATTGCTCATAACTTCATCAATGAAAAAGCAGAAACAAAAGAACTGCTGAAGTCGATCTTTGATGAAGAAGACGAAATGCTGAGAAAAGGTAAAATCAAGAGCGATTTTGTGTTTTACGTGTGCGAGAATAAGTAAACCATCTCGTTCCCAAGCTCTGCTTGGGAACGCTGTTCTCTTGAAACTCCGTTTCAGATTTAATTGCATTCCCAACGGGACGCTGGGAATGAGGTGAGAAATGAACCCCAAGCGCTAATCTCGTTCCCAAGCTCTGCTTGGGAACGTTATTCTCTTGAAACTCCGTTTCAGATTTGCGCTCCATTCCTCCAATCAGCGCACACTTCGAGCACTCCTTCCATTCCTTCATAATTCCTCGCACTCGAGTACCGCCAATGTTTTGCCTCCTCAACATATCCCCGCCGCACCGGATTGTTGTGAATGTATTTGATCTTTTGAATCAGCATTTGTTCGCTGCAGATTTCTTCAGGATGGTTTCCCTCTTGCCAAAGTTGATAGTCACTTTCCTTTTTGTGAAGTAGTTTAGCTTTCTTCAACTTGCTCAGTAAAGGGATCGAATTTCGCTCTTCCAAATAGTCAATAATTGTCCTTGCCGTAAACGACTTGAATTCTTTCATCGTCTTTGCAAGTTCCGGTGCCGAAGCAATGAGGTGAAGGTGGTGCTCCATGATAACGTATGCATACAAAATCATGCCACGTTCTCTCTTCACAAAGCGCAGAGATTGAAAGATAATAGTCGCAATGTCAGGATTGGCAAATAGCGGTATCCACTCGACAACCGTCAATGTTAGAAAGTGCGGCTGTTGATCGTTGTATATCTTGTAACGTGTTCGTGTCATTGAATCCCCCAAGCAACTTTTCATCTCGTTCCCAAGCTCCGCTTGGGAACGCCGTATGCCTCGCTCTGTTTCTCTGATTTCATCGGCGTGAAGCGGAGCTTCAGTAAGCTGCGTTCCCAACGGGATGTTGGGAACGAGGTAACGCGAGGATCTCCGCCTGCAGTTCTCGTTTTCTCGTTCCCAAGCTCCGCTTGGGAACGCCGTATGCTTCGCTCTGTTTCTCTTATTTCATCGACGTGAAGCGGAGCTTCAGTAAGCTGCGTTCCCAACGGGATGTTGGGAACGAGAATCATGAAGCATTTTGTTTCTTACTTGTTTCTCGTTCCCAAACTCCGCTTGGGAACGCTGCATCCTGCATCCTGCTTGTTTCTCGTTCCCAAGCTCCGCTTGGGAACGTTAAGCTGCATCTCACGGCGTTCCCTGAGCCACCACGTACACCTGTGGGCTGACTTCGCTAGGCAGGAACACTTTTCCGGAACCAGTCTTTATTATTCTCCGTTGATCGCCTATTGGAGTTCCGGGCGCTGGTAAACCCGGAACAATAATTTGCTGAAAATTGACGCCGTTCCATTGATAGAAATAATAGCCGAGACCGAAGATCCAAATATCATTCGGAGTGAAAAGGTTAATTATATACCCCGTACTTCGCAGAGCATGCAAAGGAAGGCCAACAGTGGAAAGGCTAATAGCAGAAAAGTTGAGGGTTTGACCTTTCGATTGCAGCAAAAATGAATCCCATCCAACGAAGTATAGCTGGAGAGAATCGGTCGCAGAGCACCTGAAAGCTGCAACATCGGCCATTGCACTGTAATCTCCCGGCAACGTAATAACATTCCCTGTTGTATCCTGATTATCGAAAAGTTTGTACCACCGAGCTCCATCATATTTCCAATACTGAGCATATTCCTGGCCTGTGGCAAGAGAGAGGAATGCCGAGACGTACATCTCATTTTTTGAAACCCCAACAATATTCGTGAGGCTAAAAATTGTAGGAGCCTTGGAGTAAACCCATTGTGAACTGTAACCATCTTTTGTATAGACCATCCCGTTGTCTCCAACGGTGACAAAGAAACCATTCCGATCTGTCCAGGCTGAGTACAAGTTCCCCACTGTTTGAAACTGGTAATTGGCCCATTTCTTCGTACGGTTATCAAACTCTGCAATTGCCGGCTTCGAAATTGTGCCTCCCATGTTATCGCCGAAAAGCCTGTACCCAGGGGCAACCATAAAGAATTCATCCCCGGCGGCGTCTAGTGGGACCGTGTATATATCCAGAAATTTCACTGTATCATTGTACTCCTTGCCATCCCAATGCAAGCCCATATAAGTTGTTTGGCCTGGTACAGTCGGCCCATGCATATTTCCCATCACCCATGCGTCATTATCCGAGAATGCCCACACACCTCCAACCTCCGAAGGCCACCAAGCAACGGTATCTGTTCGCCAAGTGAAGTTACGGTTGCCCGGAGGGGAATCGCAATTGGTTGGCGAAGGAGAATTGGTCGGTGAATCTTTCTTGCAGTCGAGCGCGAAGAGCAACAAAAGAATAAATAGTATGATTGAACCTGTTTTCATGTGTAGTAATTAATCAAGGGGTATAAATAAGTAAGGAATGCATCCCCGCCAGCCCCAGGTAAACTTCGGAATAAAGAAGCTAAGTGTCAATATCCAATCTGGAAGTGTCTTGTCTTAAGTTCGTTCCCAACGAGACGTTGGGAACGAGGTGATGAGGAACCTCGCCCACCCTTCTCGTTCCCAAGCTCTGCTTGGGAACGAGGATCTGCTCTCCTTTATCGTAATGCGATGAAGCAGAGCTTCACTACTGAGCGTTCCCAACGAGACGTTGGGAACGAGATGATGAGGAACCTCGCCCACTCTTCTCGTTCCCAAGCTCTGCTTGGGAACGCGGCAATGATGCTTGCAGGTGTGAGAGATTTTCTTATCTTATTGAAACTCGCCGCCCTCAAAATTGGTTATATAATACATGATAAATCCGCTGCGGCAATTTCTTAACGTCACGCTGGTGCTCAGCCTGTTGTCTGCAAACGGACTCTACTTCGCTCCGATTTTCAATGCAGCCAGGCAGACCGGCGAAGAATCCGCATCGATGCAGAAGTGTTGCTGCTGTACTTCCGGCGGCGAGATGTCATCCGATTGCTGCTGCGCGTCGCATCATTCCGGTGGAAACGATCGCACGGCGTGCTCTGTTGCTTCCGCGCCGTGCGCCTCGCCGTTAACGGCTATCTCTCCAAACGTTCTTGACCAGTGGATTGATCCGGGTTTCGGCTTGAACAAGATTATCGTTACCGCTGCATCAGAGGAGTTTCCCGGCATGCGTGAATCACTTCTTTCAGGAACATCGAATTCGCTTTTCCATCCCCCGCAATCTTCGTTCTTACTTCTTTCGTAATCCATAATCTCACAATTACTCTCCTTTGAAATAAAGGAGATGCCGTGCTGTACTTCAATCAAATGAAAGAAGGGAATTCTCTATGCGATGGTGTTTCTTTTTTGCAATGCTATGCGTATTTCTTGTTAGCGGGGAGCAAGCGAAAGCTGCCGATCTCGACTCTCTAAACACTCGTGTTGTGCAGCTTCCCGAAGTGACGATCACCTCGAGCCCTGTTGAACGTCAGGTGCCGGTGAGTTCGATCGCTGTTTCTCCCGTGGATATTCAACAAACGGTCGCCACGGATTCGTGGGACCTTCTCCGCCAAACGACGGGTCTCGAAGTTCACGAACAGGGGCAAGGTCCCGGTTTTGCTTCAGACGCTTCGATCCGCGGATTCAGCTCCGACCATTCCACCGATATGGCGCTCTGGATCGACGGCGTTCCGATCAACGAACCGGTCAACGGTCATGCGGAAGGATACGATGATTTTAACCTCTTGATGCCGGAAGCGGTGAGTTCAATGAATCTCATTAAAGGGCCGACGAGCGCTCTGTACGGAAATTTTGCCATGTCCGGCATTCTGAACGTACGGACGCTCGAAAAAATGGACGGAACGAATGTGTGGCTCTCCGGAGGTTCGTACGGGAAATTCAACGGAACACTCCTCACCGGTTTTGACAACGGCGGGAACAGCGGCGTCTTCGGCGTTCGCGCGATCCATGAAGACGGCTGGAGGCCGAACAGCGGCTATGATCTCGAGCAGGGGCATGCACGTTTCGTGCAGGCGCTCTCGCCGGCTGCGACGCTCGATGCAGGCGTTGAGCTGTACGCGACGAAGTGGGATTCTCCCGGCTCGCTCACCCAGGATCAATTCGATCAGCACGACTATAATGTTGTTGCAAATTCTACCGACGGCGGCTTTAAGCGCCATGCGCAGGAACGCGTCAGCCTCCGCGTTTCGCCCGACTCCGTCATGTTTTGGCGGACAACGCTTTACTCGACGCAGGGACGGTGGCAGCTGTATCTCACGACGCCTCCCGAAGGAGGAATTACTGAAGGGTCAGGAAGTCAAACTGAAGAGGAGGACACTCGGTACGGCTTTGGCGGCACGAGCGCCCTCACATGGGTATTCCCTCATGCCGAAGTTACAATGGGGGTCGAAGGAAAATTCGACCATGCAGAATACGAAAACTGGATGACCACGAATAGAGTGCGTGACTCTTCTCAGATACTTCTGTCGGCCCGCCAGGAGGCCGGAGCCATTTTTCTGCAATCGGAAGAAAGGGCAGACAGATTTACTTTTACTGTCGGTGCTCGGTACGATCTTCTGAACGATTTCTCGGAACCAGTCGGTGCGCCTACGGCTAGCGAGACGAAGGGAATATTCTCGCCAAAGCTCGGTGCGATGTATTTTCTGGCCGACGATCTTTCACTCTATGCGAATGTTTCGCGCGGCTTTCGTTCCACAGACGGCACGATAGAGGCGCCGTCTCTTCCTTTTATCACCGCATGGGCATACGAGGCAGGAACGAAATTCGATAAAGGCGTTGTCAGCGGGGGCGTTGCGCTGTTTCTTATGGACGTCAGCAACGAACAGACGTTCGATCCGATAACGCTGATTTCCACCAGCGGCGGAAGCAGCCGCAGGCAGGGAGTAGAAGCCGACGCTGCAGTTCAGCTGACAAATGAAATTCGCTTAACCGCAGACTGGACGTTCAACGATGCCCGGTACAGGAACCTGGTATCGGATGCCGGCGACTCTCTCTCCGGCGCCCGCGTCTACAACACCTCCAAGTATATCGGCGTCGCCGCGTTGGATATTATGCCCCACGCCAACTGGAACATTAAGCTGAGCTCGAATGTCGTCGGTCCCTACAGTCCTTTCGACGAACCGGGCGTGGTTCTCCCATCATACGCTGTTTTCTCTCTGACTGTGGGAGTGCATGCAGGCAGCGCTCTTATTCAGATAGGAGTAAAGAATCTCGGAGACAAAGCATATCCTGAATTGGTTGCAGGCGGGTATGTCGATCCCGGACAGCCGCGGTCGGTGTACGCAACAGTGAGGTATTCTCTGTGAGTTCTTGAGGTGGTGCCATGACTCGCCTTGCAATTGAGTCATGGCATCATCACGATACACATAATTCAATTTTGAACGCAAAAAATATTCATGTCAAAGGCTGAATACACCATGAAGAAGGTTCTTTTTTTGGGACTGGTCTTAGGTCTCTTATCGATAACAGGATGCAATCAACAAAATAGAACGGCCAGCTATCAAATTCCGGAAGCTTCTCACGATGAAAAGGGAAGATTTAAAAACATTAAGGCTGATAACGCCAATGACCTTGTTTGCGGGATGCCGCTGACGGCAGGCATCGGCGATACAGCCCATTATAGTGGGAAGGTATACGCCTTTTGCTCAACGGGATGCAAGAACAAATTTGTGCAAAAGCCGATGGATTTTGTTGCGGCACCGCAGCAGGCGGGCACATCAATCACCCAATAACTCCGACTACCGAAGATCGTAAATTTTCTTTACTTTAACGATCAAGGTTGACATCATCTCTATGCACTATATTCTCATCTTCCTCACCGGCTTTTTCGGAAGCATGCATTGCGTCGGCATGTGCGGGGCCATCGTCGCGGCATATTCCACGCAAGATAATTTTCGGAGCACAATCACCGCTGGAAAATGGAGTCCCTTCCTCAAACATCTTTCATATAATTTCGGGCGCGTGCTGTCGTACATTTTTTTCGGTGCTCTGCTTGGAGTAATTGGCGGAGGGTTTTCAGGATTGCAGGCGGCAGGGGAATGGTTTTCGACCGCTGAGGGTGTGCTGCTTGTTCTCTCTGGAATTTGGATGTTGAGGATTTTTCCGTGGATGGGATTCAAGCAGAAAATATCTTTGTCTTCAGAGAGAAAGTCATTCCTGCTGGATCTTTATACGAAATCGTATGGCGCTTTGCTCGCATCGCCTACCGTCGAGAGCAAATTCTACGTCGGATTGCTTACACCGCTTTTGCCGTGCGGATTGCTCTATTCAATGTTCGTGATAGCTGCCGCTTCCGTAAGTGCGGTGAACGGAGCCGTTGCCATGGCACTATTTGGATGCGGCATTGTTCCATCGCTTGTTATTGTTGGATTTGTATCGACGTTCTTCCGTTTCCGGTTGCGTGTGTGGGGAGATAAGCTTGCAGCGATGATGATAGTAGTCATGGGAATAATAATGGTAATGAGAGGCTTAGGCATCCCCATGCCGTGGATGATGATGATGGGAGGCGGGAATCATCATCATGGAATGTAAAATGTCAAACAGTACCTAAAAGCTATCTCAAAAATGGTCTTGCGCTGGCCCTTCGACGCTCCCGTTCCGCTAAGGCGGAACGGGATTGCTCAGGGTGAACAAATGGCCCGTTCATCCTGAGTAAGCGATCCCGCTCGAAGAGCGGGAGAGCGCATCGAAGGATCATGTGATGTGTCTTTGAATTAGCTCCTTGAACTTTTACGACGTAACCCATCCGCCAGTTCTTGACACCACAAGAGGCACACGAGGATTCAATAAGTACGGGAATGCGTTTCCTTGGGCTATCACTTTTCGTGCGTCGGATGGAAATCCACCACAATCCCCTGATCGCCGCAGCCTGAAGACTCAAGCTGGAATGTAGGATGGTTGATGCCGAAGCGGTGTTCCAACTCGTGCTCCAGCTGCGAGCTGATCTTATTCCCGTTGCTGATCAATTGATCCTGCACGACAATGTGAACGCTCAGCGCGCGCATCTTAGAAGACAATCCCCATATATGCAGATGGTGCACGCTCTCCACGCCCGGAAACGATTGGAGATATGCTGCGACTTCGTCCAGATCGATACCCCGCGGCGTCCCTTCGGTCAGAATGTGTACCGTCTCGGCAACAATACCCCAAGCGCTTTTGATGATAAAGAGTCCGATGCCGATCGATACGATCGGGTCGAGGATGCGCCAATCTTTCCATGCAATGATTCCGGCAACCACAACAACAGCGAGCGACTCCACGGCATCGGTAAGAAGATGCAGGTATGCGCTTTTCATATTGAGATCGTGGTGCGCGTGCGTTTTCAATAACAGCGTAGCTGCTGTATTTACAACAAAACCGACGATGGCTATGATGAGCATCCATCCGCCGGCGACAGGTTCAGGATGGGCAAACCGCTGGATTCCTTCATAGATAATGAACATCCCGATCAGCACCAGCGCCGTTGCGTTGATGAACGCTACGAAGATCTCAACCCGCACGTATCCGTACGATTTTTCCGAATTCGATTTCCATTGAACCATCCGCAATGCGACATAGCTCAGAATCAATGCGAAGAAATCGCTGAGATTGTGGAGCGAGTCGGAAATTAAGGCAAGGCTATTGGTGAGAATGCCCCCGACGAACTCGACAATAAAGATGAGCGCATTAAGAATAATGGCGATGACAAGATGCTTGCCGGTCGTCGCAGTATGTGAATGTTTTTCCGCCATTATCGTAAGAAAATTGTAAACTCAGCACGTGCTTTGATGCTAAATTCCTTCGGGCCTTCTCAAGGACTGTCCAGCTTCGCTACCTCGCCAACGTGTTGACGATTACTCTTCCTTCGCTCTCATAGTATCCCAGAGCGCGTAGGAGAACAGGAGAGCGAACATGATCAATCCAGTAATTTCTCCCGAGTGTGAGTCGGCCCATGAACTCATATACCAATTTGCATAACCGAAGCTCCAGACTTCCTGGTCGAAGAATTTCAGGAATGCGTTCAGTACTCCAAACAACGATCCGCCGGCAATAAATCCCGAAGCGATCAGCGTCCCGCGTGAAAATCGCGCGTTGTTCAGCTTCTCGTTTTTGGTCCGCGTCGTCACCCACCATGCGATGAGTCCGCCGAACACCAGCGGCGTATTCAATTCCTGGGGAATATACATCCCAAGCGCGAACGCCAGCGGAGATATTTGCACCATTGTGAGGATCAGCGCGATCACGGCACCAACCGCATAGAGAACCCATGGGGCAGAGACGTTGGACATGAGCGGCTGGATAACGGCTGCCATCGCATTCGCCTGCGGCGCTACCATTGCATGCTCGCCTTTGAACCCGAACGATTTGTTGAGAACGATGATCACTCCTCCAACCGTCGCTGCCGACACCAGTACGCCGAGGAATTTCCACGTTTCCTGTTTCTTCGGGGTCGAGCCGATCCAGTAGCCGATCTTCAGGTCCGTAATAAACCCGCCGGCGACGGAGAGCGCAGTGCAGACAACTCCGCCGATGATCAGTGCGCTGACCATTCCCGATGTACCCGTCAGGCCGATTTGCACAAGAACGAACGACGAAAGGATCAGCGTCATCAGCGTCATTCCGGAGACAGGGTTCGTCCCGACGATCGCCGTTGCATTTGCAGCGACGGTTGTAAAGAGGAATGAAACGATCATAACGATCAGCAATCCCGCAATTGCATGTCCCAGATTAAAAACGACGCCGCCGTAAAAGAAAACAAATATCAGGAGCGCGGTCAGCAGAATGAGGAGAGCGACAAAAAGCATTTTGATATCGGTCTGCCATCGAACGGTAGTTTCTGCCCCGGCAGATTTTGCATGGAAAATTTCTTTGTACGCGAGCGAGAACGCCCCGGCAATAATTTTAGATGAGCGGATGATGCCGATGATTCCCGCCATTGCAATGCCGCCGATGCCGATCTGCCGGACATAATTGCGGAAGATCTCTTCCGCCGACATGTCGGCGATGAGCTTGGTGGCCGTTGCGCCTAACGGAATGGCGAGCGAATGCCCAACCTCATACACCAGCGGGACAAGCACAAACCATGAGAGGAATGAACCCGCCGCAATAATTGCAGAGTACTTCAAACCGACGATGTAGCCGAGTCCAAAGACCATCGCCGAAACGTCGATCTTCGCCACCATTCTGACCTTGTTTGCGAGTACTTCGCCGTAGTGGATCATCCTCGAGGAGACGACTTCGGACCACCATCCGAACGCACTGAACGTGAAATCGAAAATGCCGCCGATCAATCCGCTCACCACCAGCACCGTTGCCTGCGATCCCCCTTTTTCGCCCGCGACAAGAATTTCTGTCGTGGCCGTGGCTTCGGGGAACGGAAGTATTCCGTGCATGTCCTTCACAAAATATTTCCTGAAAGGAATCATGAAAAGAATTCCGAGGAAACCGCCGGCCGCGGAAGCGATGAATACCTGGAAAAAATTAGCGGGAAGGTCGAGAATATATAACGCGGGAATAGTAAAAATTGCACCGGCAACGATAACTCCGGAACTCGCTCCGATCGATTGGATGATGACGTTCTGCCCGAGCGAGCCTTTTCTTTTGAACGCCGCCGAAAGCCCGACGGCGAGAATCGCAATGGGAATCGCGGCTTCGAACACCTGGCCGATCTTCAATCCTGAGTATGCCGCAGCGGCAGAAAAGAGGACTGCCATCACCAGGCCCCAGCCCACCGACCACGGCGTGACTTCTGCGTACTGTTGGTTCGGGTCCATGATCGGGCGATATTCTTCGCCCTCTTTCAATTCTTTGTATGCGTTATCCGGAAGAGTGTTGGAGGGAGAAGCGGGTGTTTCCATGCGAGGGTTCCTTCATGATTAAAATAAATCTCAACAATTCCCGCACAGTCATTCTGAGGAGCGTAGCGACGAAGAATCTCTTTTTTTCTATCTCAATGACCTATTAGATTCTTCGCTGCGCTCAGAATGACCGTACAAAGAATTTTTTAGCTTCGTTCAGCCCAAAGCTGAACGAGGTTGACGACCGTTTCGACGGCCTTTTCCATTCCATACACCGATGCCCATTCATTCTTGCAATGGTAGTTTTGTCCGCCGGTAAAAATATTCGGCGTCGGCAAACCATTTTCAGTCAGCCGCGAGCCGTCAGTGCCGCCGCGGATCGGCTGCCATTTCGGTGTAAGGCCGGACCGCTTCGTTGCTTCTTCAAGACAATCAAGCAGCCGCGGATCGTCGCCGAGCCCGTCTTTCATGTTGCGGTATTGTTCCACGATCTTTAATTCGATCTGTGCCTTGGGATGAAGAGGCTGCACTTCGGCGATGATCTTCTCGAGCTTTGCTTTGAGCACTTTCAATCCCGGCGTTTTGAAATCGCGGAGGAGAATTTTCAATGTCGACTTTGATTCTTCTCCCTCCACAACATGCGGATGGATGTACGGCTCATAGCCTTCGGTCGTTTCAGGAGCGGTATCTTTCGGCATTCGTGCAATGATGTCCGCCATGGTGCGGATGGAGTTCACCATGATTCCCTTTGCGGATCCGGGATGGATGTTTCTGCCATACACCGTAATGACTGCCTGGTCTGCGCTGAACGTCTCTTTGTTCAACTCGCCGGGAGTGTCGCCGTCAACTGTATAGGCAAATTTCGCTCCAAACTTTTTGATGTCGAAGTATTTTGTTCCCGCCCCGATCTCTTCGTCGGGTGTAAAGCCGATGCGAATGTCGCCATGAAGGAATTTGGAATTGTTTAATAACGTCTGTGCCGCCGTCATAATGATTGCGAGACCCGCCTTGTCATCCGCGCCGAGCAGCGTCGTGCCGTCGCTCGTTACGACTTTCTTGCCAATGTTGTGGCGCAATTCCGGATTCTCCGAGTCTTTGATGATGACCGTTGTGTCTCCCGGCAGCACAATATCTCCGCCTTTGTAGTCGATCACTTGCGGCTTGACATTCGCTCCGCTTTCCGACGGGGATGTGTCGACATGCGAGATCAATCCGACAACTGGGACTTTGCCGAATGCTTTATGCGACGGCGGGAGGTTGGACGGAACCGTCGCCGTGACGTATCCGTACTTATCGATCGCGACATCTTTGAGTCCCAGCTCATTTAATTCCTTGACAAGCAAATTCAAAAGGTCGAACTGCTTCTGTGTGCTTGGATATGATTCGGCATCCTCTTTCGATTGCGTATCTATTTTGACGTACCGAAGAAGACGATCCAGAACGGTTTCATTTGACATACGATCCTCGGGAAAAATTGTTTTTTTGCAGACTAAGCTCTCGAAAGGTTTTCAATTAAATATTCCATCCGTATTTGGAATGAACCTTCCGAAAGCTTTTTATAAGGCCTTCCGATGGTTTGATCAATGAGAACGAAGATACCAAGTTTGGATGAAAAAAGCAGGTGAAATATCTCCTCCTAAGAAAAGTTCCCGCGATAGTGGAAGAGATCAATTTTATTTGGATGCGAAAATAGGATCAACGAAACTAATTGAGAATTTAGACCTAATCCAAAGTTAATATTTTCGATTTCCCTGGTTGCATTTTTGAGAAAAGGCGGCTCCACCAAATCGCAAACCGGGGTTTAAACATCAAAACCGTAACTTCTTACAGCGGCATAGTTTTTGCACGTTTTTGCGGCAATAAAGAAATATTCCACATCACGACGTTTACCGCTCCACCCCACATCAAAAGTTTGATCCAGCGGAACCATTCCTCAAAAATTTTTCGAATAATATTATTCCCCCGGAGGTTTGTATGTCAGAGTATGTCAAGGCCTTAATGGCTGATGTCAAAGCAAAAAATCCCAGCGAACCGGAATTTCACCAGGCTGTTCAGGAAGTCCTCGACTCCCTCAGCATCGTCCTGGAAAAGCATCCCGAGTATCGCAATGCGAAAATTCTCGAAAGAATTATCGAACCCGAACGAGTCATTATGTTTCGCGTCCCATGGACTGACGACCGCGGCACTATTCACGTGAACCGCGGTTACCGCATTGAGATGAACAGCGCCATCGGGCCGTACAAAGGCGGGCTCCGTTTTCATCCGTCCGTCACGCTCGGCATTCTGAAGTTCCTTGCGTTCGAACAGGTATTCAAAAATAGTTTGACGACGCTCCCGATGGGCGGAGGAAAAGGCGGATCTGATTTCGACCCGAAAGGAAAGAGCGACAATGAGGTGATGCATTTCTGCCAGAGCTTTATGACGGAATTGTCCCGTCACATAGGGCCGGACACGGATGTGCCGGCAGGCGATATCGGCGTCGGCGGACGCGAGATCGGATTTCTCTTCGGCCAGTACAAAAGATTGCGCAACGAATTTACCGGCGTGCTGACGGGAAAAGGCCTCAACTGGGGCGGATCTCTCATTCGCCCCGAAGCGACCGGCTACGGCGCGGTCTACTTCGCGTCGGAAATGTTGTCGACGAGAGGACAAACGCTCGAAGGAAAGAAATGCCTTGTTTCAGGAAGCGGCAACGTTGCGCAATATACTGTCGAGAAAATAAATCAGCTCGGCGGCAAAGCGCTGACGCTGTCCGATTCCAACGGTTACATCTATGACGAAGAAGGAATTTCGAAAGAAAAGCTTGCGTTCGTGATGGAGTTGAAGAACGTACGTCGCGGCAGGATTAAAGAGTACTCCGACAAATATAAAAGTGCAACGTTTACGCCGATCGACCCGAAGGGAAACCACAATCCATTGTGGAACCATAAAGCCGATTGCGCTTTTCCGAGTGCGACGCAAAACGAGATCAACACCAACGACGCACAGAACCTTCTGAAGAATAAAGTGTACGTCGTTGCCGAAGGCGCCAACATGCCGACAACCCTCGACGGTGTAAAGCTGTTCCTCGACGCCGGAATTCTGTACGGTCCCGCAAAGGCGGCGAACGCCGGCGGAGTCGCGGTCTCCGGTCTGGAGATGGCGCAAAACAGCATGCGTGTACCGTGGACCCGCGAAGAGGTCGACAACCGGCTGCACCTTATTATGAAAAGTATTCACAAGACGTGCGTCGACATGTCGAACCGATTCGGGACGCCCGGAAATTATGTGAACGGCGCGAACATCGGCGGGTTCCTGAAAGTCGCCGATTCGATGATCGACCAGGGATTAGTATAACACTCTCCGGCACATAAAAGCAGCAGGCGAGTACATGCAACCTCGCCTGCTTTTGTTTTTTGATTTTTCCTTCGTACCATACCTCCATGCAAACCTTCGATCCCCTCTGGGTTGAACACGGTTACGGTTCCCGCGTGCAAGGTTTTCAAAACCTGGCCCGGTTCCGTGTCCGCGATATCCTTCTCGTCTCCAGCCTCTACGATTCGTACCTCTTTGAAGAAGACGGAAGACTGTACGAGTTGATCCGGAACGAATACCAGGGGTTGAACCTGAGTCATTCGCCGGAGCTGACTCGTGTCTCGAGCGGAAAAGATGCCCTTGCTCTTGCACAGGAGGAGAACCGCTTCGACATGATCATAACCACGCTGCATATTGAAGACATGCATGCAGCAATGTTCGCACGGATGGTGCATGAAGCCGGATTGAAAATACCGATCGTCGTGCTGGCGTACGACAACCGCGAGTTGACGGAGCTGTTCGCGCATCACGATACCTCTGTGTTCGACAGGGTGTTTATCTGGCAGGGGGACTTTCGCATCATCATCGCGATGATCAAGTATGTCGAGGACCGGCTGAACGTCGAAAACGACACGCACGCCGCAGGAGTTCAATCGATCATTCTTATTGAGGACAACGTTCGCTTTTATTCGTCCTACCTTCCTCTCATCTACACCGAAACGCTGAAACAATCATTGCGGCTGATCTCTGAGGGAATAAATCTTACCGACAAATTCCTCAGGATGCGCGCGCGCCCAAAGATCCTTCTCTGCACAACGTATGAGGAAGCGTGGGAATACTACCGGAAATACCAGGATTACATTCTCGGCGTCATCTCGGATATCGACTTCTTCCGCGAGGGAAAGCAAAACCCGGATGCGGGCATTGAATTTGCCAAGAATGTGAAGATCGAGCATCCCGACATACCGATCTTGCTCCAATCGAACATGCAGGAAAACGAGAAACAGGCGAGGCTGGTCGGCGCATCATTTTTGCTCAAGGATTCTCCGACATTGCTCGAGGATCTGCGCCAGTTCATGGTCCAGTATTTCAGCTTCGGCGATTTTGTTTTCCGTACGGCGGATGGAGTTGAAGTCGGCCGTGCTCGCGATTTGAAAACTTTGGAGGAACAGCTTCACCTTGTCTCAGAAGAAAGTATCCGTTATCATGGGGAGCGAAATCACTTCTCCAATTGGCTGAAGGCGCGCACGGAATTCTGGCTCGCTCACCGCCTCCGCCCGCGAAAGGTCTCCGACTACCCTTCCGTCGAAGCTCTCCGCGCCGACCTCATCGCATCACTCCACGATTACCGTCAGCTCCGCCAGCGGGGGAGCATTACAGATTTTTCGAAGGAGACGTTCGATCCGTCGAACAGTTTTGCACGCATCGGAAGCGGGTCGTTGGGGGGGAAAGCGCGCGGCCTGGGATTCGTCAACCTTCTCATCAACAGCCACGACGTGCGCGACAGGTTTGACGATGTAAAAATTTTTGTACCGTCGGCGGTGGTGATCGGAACGGATGTGTTCGATCAATTCCTCGACGATAACCGCCTCCGGAGCTACGCTCTCGGCGCTGCGGACGACACGGAATTGACGCGCCGATTTCTCGAGGCAAAGAAATTTCCCGACGAGATACTGGCCGACCTTGCGGCATTTCTCGAACTCGTGAATGAGCCGCTTGCCGTCAGGTCATCGAGCCTGCTGGAAGATTCACAGTACCATCCATTTGCGGGCGTGTATGAAACCTACATGATCCCGAACAACGACCCGGACCTCCGCAACAGGCTGAAAGAATTGGTGAAGACAATCAAGCGTGTGTACGCATCGACGTTCTACCGGTCAGCAAAAGACTATATCCGGGTGACGTCGTACCGGCTCGAGGAAGAGAAAATGGCGGTGATCATCCAGAAGATGGTCGGCCTTCCGCATAATAATAAATTCTACCCCGATTTTTCCGGCGTCGGCAAATCGTACAATTTCTATCCCATCAAGCCGCAAACGCCGCAGGACGGCATCGCGTCGGTTGCGTTGGGACTCGGGAAGATCATTGCCGACGGCGGAAATGTTCTCCGTTTCTGTCCGAAGTACCCGCAGCAGCTGCAGCAATTGGCGTCCATCAACGACACGGTCCGGAATAATCAAAATGAATTCTTCGCGCTTGTTTTAAATGAACGAGAGGATGCGATCGTCGTTACGCATGACATGCTGGTAAAAAAATTCGACCTGCACATCGCCGAGTACGACGGTACGTTGAACGCGATCGGCTCGACATTCTCGCACGAAAATAATTCCGTTTCCGACGGCATCTCACGGCTGGGAACACGGCTGGTCACGTTTGCGCCGATCCTGAAGGGACACATATTTCCCCTCCCGAAGATCCTTGAACTTCTTCTCGACATGGGAAGTTGGGGAATGGGCTCGGCCGTCGAGATTGAATTTGCCGTCAACCTCTCGGTGCCGAGCGGCAAGCCGAAAGAGTTCGGCTTGCTGCAAATGCGCCCGCTGGTGATCAGCCGGGAGCTGGAGGAATTGAACGTTGAGGAGGTTGATCCCGCGGGGCTGGTGTGTCAGAGCTTGCAGGTGCTGGGGAACGGCATTATCAAAGATATATATGACATCGTCGTTGTGGACATAGATCGGTTCGACCGTGCAAAAACCCGCGAGGCTGCTTGGGAGGTGAGCCGGCTGAACGCGAAGTTGGTTTCGGAAAACACTCCCTATCTTCTCATCGGCGTCGGACGATGGGGCACGCTCGACCCGTGGCTGGGAATTCCGGTGACGTGGGATCAGATCTCCGGCGCACGCGCGATCGTCGAAGCAAATATGAAAGATTTCAGCGTCGCCCCGTCGCAGGGGTCGCACTTTTTCCAGAACCTCACGTCGTTCATGGTCGGATATTTTACAGTGAACGCACAGACGAATCAGGGGTTCATTGACTGGGGATGGCTCGGCGCACAGAAAGCCGTGGAAGAAATGACATACACACGACACATTCGCTGCGAGAAAGCGATCACGGTAAAAATGAACGGCCACAAGAACAAGGGAATTATTCTGAAACCGGAAGCGTAGGTAGAGGGGAAAGCAGTTCCGAAGTGATGATCCCGCCGGTGCAGGGTGTTGGGTTAGAATTTCTTCTGCAACTCGTCCAGCCTTTTTAGATTCTCTGTCGCGGTTTGGTTCTCCGGGTCGATCTGAATTGCGCGCGTGTAGTACTCCCGGGCCTTGACGTACGATTTCATGTTCTGGTACGCGATCCCTGCCTGGATATTCGCGTCCGTGCTCTTCGCGTTCAATTCCAGCGCACGTTCGTATTGCTTGATCGCATCGTCGAACAGCGCCGCGCCGTTGTAGGCAATGCCGAGATAATAGTGGATGTCGTAAAAATCGTTTCCGCGCGCGAGCGCCTGCGTCAACAGGTCGATCATCGGCTTAAAATTTGAATTCTTGAAGTAGTTGGTGTACAGGAACCGGTAAGCGGAATAGTAGAGCGTGTCGGTAGAGACGGCTTTCTGGAAGAAATTATTCGCCTTGTAGCTGTCGCCGATCCGGTCGTACAGCTTGCCGAGCGCGAATGCAGCGGGTGCGTAGTCTTCAGCGATGAGCATCGCGTCCTTGTAATGCTCTGCCGCTCCGTCGGTGTTTCCCTTCTCCTCGGCCGCTCCCCCGTCACGCATATGGATCAACACTTCGTTTGGAATCTTCTTCTCGCGAGTATCGATGAGAATGCGCAGGTCATCCATCCGGTTCGTAAGATCGTGGTCGTACGAGCTTTTCATCACCTGGAAGATTTCCTTCCTCGCATCGGAAAAATTGGAGGCGTAGAAATCGTTCACTGCCGCAAGCACCGAATAATAGGGAAGAGGAAACTGCGTTGAATCTCTCATGAGGTTGAGCAGAAATTCGGAGGGGAACAATCCCGATTTGTTCTTCCATCGCTCGCCCGAAATGCGGATGAACGTTTCGTATGATTCTCCCAAACTGTATTTCTTTAATCGTGCGGAGAGATCGTCGGGAATTGTGAACGTCATTTCTGCTGCGGTTGAATCTGCGAAATTTACCGACGCAAAAGCATACGCAAGCGCCTCGATAATGTATTTGTACTTGAAGTCCACCCTTCCCCCCGACGATCCTGCATAGATCCACCGCACGTTGTGGTCGTCGAGCGCCTGGCGGAGCGAGTCAAGCGCCGCGTGCGAACGCTGTATCGCGGTTTGAGCTCTTTCCATCAGCGGAACTACGGATGCATCAGCGGCAGTGATGCCGAGCGACGGGTCGGCAAGAGAATCCGAAACGAACTGAAACTTCTGGATAGTTTCACCGTTTGCTGCGATTTTTAGCTTCAGATCGGCGCTCCCTGCCATCGTTTTGGAGAGGGTGTCGAAAACTCCGTCAAAGTACTTACTGAATCCATCGAACCGCTTTTCTCTTGCCGTCGAATAGATCGGGAAAATCGCGAGGCTTTTGTCGCCGAGGATGATGTTGAAGTTTGCGATCGCCTCCTTATAGCGGAGGCCGCTCAACGCTTTATCGCCGAGGTCAAAATATTTTGTGGCCTTTGAATACCCGGCCCAGTATTCCTGCGGAACCGCCACTTCGATCTTCGCCACTCCGTTGTCAAGCGGGTACTCAAACGAAAATGCTCTATTGAATGCGAATGCTTTTTGAAAGCCGATCAATACGATTGTACTGTCGCCGTTAGCTATAATATTGTCGATAAATTCGGGATGAAGCCGCAGCGAGTCTTGCGTCAGCGATAGCTGCGGTAGATTCTCTTTAAGAAAATCTATGTCGATCTTCCAGCTCCCTTCGTTTTGGAGGAGGAAATAATAGTACGTGCCGCTGTTCACGTTCTCACACGTCAGGTTCGTCTCACTCTTCTTCGTCGAAAGAGCAAGTCTCACAAACCTCGGTCCGCCCATGTTGAACAAACCTGATTTTTCGGCAATTTTTAGCTTGATTGAAACGGGACTTTGTTGGGCTGATCCCTCTGAGAAAAGAAGAAAAAACGGAAGGAAAACGGCAAGGAAGAAATTTTTCATGGAATTGTTAGGAACGCAACGAACCGTCGCTGTACAGATCACTGAAAAAGACGAATTGAATATATAAAACGATAGCGCGAGAGTCAATCGCTTTTCTGCTCGAACCCGTGCTGTTGTAGAGTGTGATGGGGAGTCTTGACAAAGAGATGTCTTTTTCCCATACTTAGGGAGATTCACAAGCTGCATTATTCTCGCCGATCCCCAATCAATGAGCGATCGATAGCACTGGGTGTAGATCTGTCCGTAAAAAGGGAATATATGATTTCAAGGGTCGCATTCCTTGCGTTCATTTTCGGGTCGTTGCTCTGGTTGGCGGAACTGTCTGCACAGGACTTGTATGTCGAACCCCTTCGACATGTCTCAATAAGTAAAACCCCCATTTATGCGGCCAAACTCAGCCCCGCCGGGGGACTTCTTGCTGTTGGCGGTTTTGACAAGTCGATAAGAATAATCGATCTGTTGACGCTGCAGGAAAAGTACACGCTCACCGGGCATAATCCGCGAATTCTGACTCTTGCGTTCACTGCGGACGGAAAAAATCTCGTATCGGCTGGCGGGAGCGGACTTCTTGCCTTCTGGAGTCTCGCCGACACTACGCTGTTGAAAGAAATTCCGGCTCATGGGAAGGGGCTCGGGGTTCGCTCGATCGATATCGACGCAGGGGGAAGAATTGTCAGCGGCGGAGGAGACAGTGAAATAAAACTCTGGTCGATGCTCTCCGACGATCCCCTGAGCACACTTCCCAATGGGTCAGACGAGAGCGAAGTTCTCGGGGTCGCGTTCAATCCGGCGGGAAACCGGGTTGCTGTTGCGAATGCCGACGGCATCGTCAGGATTTTTGACCCGCAGACATCCGCGCTTCTCACCACACTCACAGAATTCAAGAGCAAAGCGACTGTGGTGACGTTCAGCCCAAACGGTAAATACCTCGCCGCGGGGGGAGCGGACTCAACGATACGGGTGTGGGACGCTCAGAGCTTTTCGCCCCCTCAAATTTTGCGGGGAAACCCCGGCGCAATCACATCGCTTGCCTTCAGTCCGAATAATGGGTGGCTTGTCGCAACCGGGAGCGGAATTACAATCTGGGATATCGCCACGGGTTCTCTCAGAAAGATTATCGCAGACACGGGAGTAGTGTACACTGCAGCGATGTTCCTGCCCGATAGTTCCACTCTTCTCGGCACAACTTCAGCCGGCACAATCCAAACGTTTTCGGTTCTTACTCAGAAACCGGACAGGGAGCCTCCGGCCATCACGCTTCAAAAACCTGCTCTGAAAGAGGGCGAAGTTTTTAAAGTGTACGCGAACGAGATCGAACTATCGGGTATTGCGTCGGATGAGAGCGGTGTTGGTAAGGCAACGGTTGCCGGGCAGGGGGCCGCACTGATTGACTTAACCGCTGATGATAAAACGCAGTTGGGCACAAAACTCCCATCAAAAAAATTTTCCGGCATGGCACAGCTCCCCATCGTCGGAGTGAACGAGATCACCGTTACCGCAACAGACGAGCGTGGCAATACGGCGGCAAAAATCATCCGGGTGCAACGGCTGGCGAAGGACGCTGCAGTCGAAATTCTGAATCCGAAGGAAAACGCTGAGACCGACCAGGCATCGGAAAACCTGCAATTCAAAATATGGTTCGATTTTACCCGTTACACTATTACTCTCAACACGATCGAGATTGCAGGCAAAGAAAACATTCCCCGTAAACCGCTCGGCATGTTGCAGACTGAACCGATTCCGCTCTCTTCGGGTTTCAACCAGGTTCAGTTTTCTGTGTACGGTAAGAACGGCGAGAAAATATCGCGGGTCATCAACATCAACCGGCGCATTTTGGTCAACGCCTCATCCATCGAAGCCGACAAGCCGCAGCGCAGCGCCTCAGGGCAGCCGCAGCAGTGGGCGGTCGTGATCGGGATATCAGAATACTCGAATCCGTTGATAAAGAATTTGAGTTACGCGGACCGCGATGCACGCGACTTTGCAGAGTTCTTAAAAAGTCCGGCAGGCGGCGGATTCGAGCCCGAGCGCATGAAAATTCTTCTCAACAAAGACGCAACACTGCAGAATGTTAAACAGGCGCTCTATAATTTTCTCCGCCAAACTATCGACAAAGACCTGGTGATCATCTATTTTGCCGGCCATGGCGCTCCCGAGCCGACGAACCCGAGCAACAATTATTTGCTGACGTACGACAGCGACCCGAACTCTCTCGAGACGAGCGCCTTCCCGATGTGGGATGTGAACACAGCGCTGACGCGGTACATTCCATCAAAACGCGTGATCGTCTTTTCCGATGCATGCCACAGCGGAGGGATCACTTCCGACGTGGCGACACGAGGGGTTTCATTGACCGAGACAAATCTCATCAATCAATATCTGACGGATCTTTCGAAATCGAAAGAAGGGACGATCGTCTTCACGGCCAGCCAGGCAGGAGAGGTGTCGCAGGAGCTTGATAAATTCGGGCACGGGGTTTTCACGTATTTTCTGCTGAAGGGGATGCAAGGTGAAGCGGACATCAACAACGACTATACGGTCACGATCGGAGAATTGATGGACTACGTGGAAGACAACGTCAAACGTCAAACCAAAGGAAATCAGCATCCGACGCGAAACCAAGGAAATTATGACAAGGACATGACGATCTCATTGGTCCCGCATTAATGTTTTTCGCAGTCCCGCCACTCCATTCTTGAAAGGAAAAGATACAATGCCCGGTAAATCATTGACACGATTCTGTATGATACTTCTGTTCCTTGGAATGTCATCGATCGTTTACGGACAAGATGTCCCCTCCGACAACAACATCCACTACAACTGGGCATTTGTCGCCCGGGGCGGCGAGGCGGGAAGCCGCCGTATCGGTGTTGTCACAAAGGATACTGCTTTGAAGAGCGGGGATGAATTCAAGCTGTTTGTCAGCCTGGTAAAACCGGCGTTCATTTATGTGATCCATAAAAGTCCGGGCAATGAATTGGCGCTCCTTTTTCCGTACGACAGCACCATGTTCGAAAAAGATTACAAGCTCGACAAGAATTATTATATACCGAAAGGCCGGGAATGGTTCAGGCTCGACAAAAATACCGGGACCGAAACGTTCTACATCCTCGCGTCCTCCGAACGGCTGACGAACCTCGAAAACGATCTGCGGACGTACTTCACGTCGTCGGCGGACAGGAAACTCGATGCAGCGAATTTCGTGGTGAACGAGATCAAGGATATTAAGAAACGGTTCCGGACTTTTGCGACGATTGCCGAACGGCCGATCAGTATTGCCGGTAACGTTCGCGGAGAAAAACAATCCGCGGTCGATCCCGACCGGGTCGATATTGCGCTGCTGGCTTCCGAAATACTGGCGAACAACTTTTTCAGCAAGACGATTTCCATTGACCACAAGTAGAAAGCGCAGAATTGCCAGCGCCGGATTTTTTATCGCTGCATCGTTTTGTCTTTCGCATCTCCTCTTTTGGACTTTCCCCGGCGTATTCGGTTCCTGGAACCGTCAGACTGTCGACCGGCTCTTCCCCGTGCGCGCAGCACTGCATCCGCCGGCCTACGACTCTTCAATCCTCCACGTCGATATCGCAAATTCCACGATCAAAAAACTGAATTTTTATTTCCCGCGGAGGTATTACGGCGACGTCGTCAATGTGTTGAATAGAATGAACTGTTCTGCCGTAGCGTTCGACATTATTTTTGCTCGAAAGATCCAAACGTCCGACGACAGTATTCTGGTCTCTTCGACAAAGGCCTTCGGACGGGCGTATTATCCGGTTGCTTTTAGCTTGGAGGATACGAAGATCAACAGTGAGACGGCATCGCCGGATGTGGTTCATTTCCTCGATTCTACATCGTGGACTCTGGATGCAAAGGACGTCGGCGATTTTTATAAAGCCGGAGCGACGCTTCTCACGTGGGACGAACTGGCAAACGCCGCGCGCGGCATCGGCTTTATCAGTGTGGAACCCGATGCCGATGGAGTATTCCGGCGGGTTCCGCTTCTGATCCGCTACGGGCAAAAATTTTATCCGAGCATGTCCATGCGGCTGGTCTGCGACTATCTCCATGTTACGCCGGACCACATCATCGTGCGCGGTGGACATTCGATAACGCTCGGGGATGCCCAACTGCACGACGGCAAAAAACGCGACATCGTCATACCGATTGATTCACGCGGCAACATGCTCATCAACTGGATCGGCGACTGGTCCGCCATGAGGCATCTCAGCTTCGCTCAAGTTCTGAGCATCGCCGACGACAACGACGAGGTCGAAGCGTACGGTGAGGAGTACGGCGGCTCTATCGCCATCGTCGGAGATGTCTCCACAGGTGCATCGGACATTGGGCCGACTCCGTTCGAGCAGAATTTTCCGCTCGTGGGGCTCCACGCCAATACGCTTAACACGATTCTCACGGAAAGTTTCTTGTTTGAATTACCTGCACTGCCGATGTTTGTCGTGGAATTGGTGTTCGCCGGACTTTTCTTTTTCTTCGCGAACCGCCTGCTGTCGGTACGGTTTGCGCTTGCGGTATCCGGTCTGCTCGTCGCGTACGTCGTTGCAGCGGCAGCGCTGTTCGTCTACGCGAATGTGATCGTCTCCATCGTTCGGCCGATCATGAGCGGCGTGTTCTCAGCAGCATCCGTCGTGATCTACTGGTATGTCACCGAAGAGAGGGAAAAACAAAAACTCCGGTCAAAATTCGAGCAGTATTTTCCGCCGTCCGTCGTGCGGCAGATGGTCGACACGCCGGACACGCTGACGACGATGCCGAAACGAAAAGAAGTCACGATCATGTTCAGCGACATCAAAAGTTTCACGACGTATTCATCCACGATGACGCCGGAAGAAATCAGCGAGACGCTGAACGAATATTTCGAGGCGATGACCGATATCGTGTTCAAGTACGGCGGCACGGTGGACAAATTTATCGGGGACGGGCTGATGGTCTTTTACGGCGCGCCTGAGCCCCAGCCCGACCATGCGCTTCGCTGCGTGAAGGCGGCGATTGAAATGCAGCTGAAGTGCCGCGAATTGAAAGCACGGTGGGAACCGGCAGGGAGGCTGCCACTTCGGATCCGGATCGGCATCAACACCGGACCGGTCGTCGTGGGTGATCTGGGATCGGTGCGAAGGATGGAGTATACGGTCCTCGGCTCGGACGTCAACCTTGCGCAGCGCCTTGAATCGAACGCGCCGGTCGAGGGCATCATGATCTCGGAGGCGACGTACCGCCATGTCAAGGACAAAGTTCCAATCCGGTTGCTCGAACCGATAAAAGTGAAAGGGCTGGAAACGCCGATCGTCGTGTACGAGGTACTAGTCGAGGAGAGGTAAAATTTTTTCTCACGCAAAGCCGCCAAGTCGCAAATTACTTTTATAGCATATTCTTTGCGCCTTTGCGTCTTTGCGTGAGCAATGTATTTAAAAGTAGAGACCGTACCAAATTGCGGATTGACTCACCCTCACCGCAGGCATTGGAAGGTGAATATAGTTGAGCATCTCCCACATGGTTTTCAGAAACGGTGAATCACCGGGGAGCTTCCGCAAATCGAGGTCGAGCGCAATAATTGTTTCGTGGTAGGAGTGAGGTGTGTTCAACCCGCGTACAGTGTACCCCGCCGCAAACCCGACGATCGAGGGCCAATAATCCTGAAGATTTTTCGGCAGAAGATCATGCACGGTTATTCCCATCCAGAATTTCTGCCCTTCGTGGTCTTCAAGAAAGCCGGGCAGCTCTTGTTGTGATGCGACAACTTTGTTCGGAGATGCGACGTACGATCCTTTCGGCGTGAAACTATTCAGCCACGGAACGTAGTGCTGCGCCAACGGATATCCCGCTCCCAATATATTTGCCAGTTCGTCAGCCCGGTCGAATCCGAGGTAATTAATGTGGCCGTCCTCAATTTTCATGAACGTGAAGAAGACAAAGGAAGTTGCCGCACCGCAAATCGCCGCATCCTCGTCATCGTACCCCGCCCACAAGAGTGCCTTCGAAGAAATCACGCTTCCTAATCCGCTTCCGTAAAAGTGCAGAAACTTGTCCTGGTTTCTGGCGTAGGAATAATCCTCACGAAAGAAAAACGAAGTATAATGTTCTTTCCACAGCGGTTGATATCGCGCCAGATGAACCGCGATCCCGCTTACGACAACGGAACTTCCGAAGATCGAGAGCCGCGGTATGCTCAGCTGGGAAGAATCGGTTTTCAGGTGTTCTGTTTTTTCGGTTTGCGGGAAAACGATGTCGTTAGGCAGCAAGAGACAGAGTACCACAAGGAAGGCACCGAAGCAATCAGTTCTTTGGTTCTCAAAGATGAGCTTTCTCCCCGAAATCTCCATAGTTCAATAAGCGCAAAATAAGGAGAATGGTCAAATGAAATTCAAATAATTGATGTGGAAAGGCAAATTAACAGATAGCCGGTATGGACGATAACATCTCCCTCAAATGCTGGAGTGCTATTTGGGAGAACTATGTCTGGAGATGGTTTGGTAATAATCTTCAAGATTCCTTTGATAATATTGTTAGTTAGTGTATATTTGAGCGAATAATGTTGCCGTCAAAGGCTTATCACAGCCTTACGCCATATTTTTGGAGCCCGCGTGTTACTTTGTTGCATGTATCATCGCGTTGATGCTGACAAATTATCCAATTCCCGCCTAATTCTTGAAAAACATTTCGAGTACATAAAAGAGCACTTCCAAATTGTATTGCCTGGTGAGGTTCTGGGTAAAGACATCATGAACCTCTGCATGGTTTTCGACGATGCGAGTTACAGCTTTTACCGGTATGTCCTTCCGCTAATACAAAGATTAAAAATTCGCGTAGTTCTTGCGGTTTCGCCGAAATTTATTCTCGATTCAGGCGACAATGTTCCGCCAAACGTGCGCCTGGCCGTGCCCACCGACGAGATGATGAAGGGCGAATGTTACGCAACCATGGCCCCATTTTGTTCATGGAAGGAATTGTCCGATATCAGCGCCAGCGGCTTTGTCAAGATCGCGTCTCACTCGTATTCGCATCCCAATTTGCTCCGATCCCCAAACATCAAGGATGAGATCCTCACGTCAAAAGAAATGCTGGAAGCAAAACTCCATCAGGCCGTCGATACGTTTGTCTTTCCCTATGGACAATTTAATGCATCCATTCTGAAACAGGTCCAATCACACTATAAATATAATTTTGCGGTCGGTGCAGGAGACAATAAGACATGGGAGGGCGTTGACGGCGTTTTATTTAGAACGTATGCAGACGATCTGCGAGACCCCGTCTCTATTTTCAGCCGGCCAAACCTTAAAAAATACGAAATCTTGCGCATTGCATTGCATGCGAAGAAGTGGTTTATGGACCGCAAACGATCGATAAATTAAATTTCGGGCATCGGCATCGCAGTGAAAATTCTTCTCGTCCACAATTTTTATGGATCGGCCGCGCCAAGCGGGGAGAATACCGCATACAGCGCCGAGGCCGCATTGCTTCGCCGCCGCGGTCATTCCGTGAACGAATTCAGCAGGCACAGCGATGAATTGCTTCACAAGGGGTTCGCTGGGACGCTGAGAGGTGCGGCAAGTGTCGTGTGGAACCCGTTCAGTTTGCGATTGCTGAAACGAAGATTGCAGGAAGTCAAACCCGACGTCGTTCATGTGCATAATACTTTTCCCCTTCTGTCGCCGTCCGTTTTTTTCGCTTCGCGTGAACGGAATATTCCGACAGTCATGACGCTCCATAATTATAGGATGGGTTGTGCCGCCGGGACCGCTCTCCGCAACGATCAACCGTGCACGCTCTGTCTGGACAACAAGAGTGTCATCCCCGCCTTGCGGTATGGATGTTACCGGGAGAGCAGGATAGCGACGCTGCCGGTGGCCGCGATGATCGCCTACAATAACGCGAGAGATACGTGGCGAAGCAACGTCGATGCATTTATCACGTTGACGGATTTTCAAAAAGACAAGATGGTCCGGTTCGGGCTTCTGCCGGAGTCACTTTTTGTCAAACCTCATTTTCTCGACGATCCGCCTCAGCCGGTTCCATGGACAAATCGGGAAAACAAAATCGTTTTTGTCGGGAGACTGTACGCAGCGAAAGGGATCCATATTTTATTGGATGCATGGAAACGCATGGGAAAGAGCGCGCCGCACCTGGAAGTGATCGGCGACGGCCCGATGAGAGAGGAGCTTGTTCGTTCGATCCGGGAAAGCGAGGCTTCCGGCTCGGTTTCATTTCTTGGCAACGTCTCCCGAGACGAGGTGATGAAGCACATGTCGAGCGCAAAATTGGTAGTGGTCCCGTCAGTTTGTTACGAAGGGTTTCCGATGGTGGTTCAGGAATCGTTCGCCCTCGGCGTTCCGGTTGCCGCGTCGAATATCGGCTCCCTGCCGTATCTTATTACGGAAGACAAAAATGGCAGGCTCTTTGTTCCTGGAGACCCCGTCGACATCATTACTTGCGTGACGCGCTTGCTGGCGGATGATGCACGATTGCGTTTTCTTGCAGAGGGTGCACGCCGTGATTTCGATGAAAAGTATACCGCTGAGAAAAACTATTCCCTATTGATGGCTATTTACAAAGCCGCTGCCGAACGCCGTGCAGCGAGGGCGCATTAAGCGATGAGAGATCTTCAGCGCGAAACCATTTGGAATGTCCGGGTTCAGACCGCTCAACTCGCCGATGTCCTGAATTCGATTGACGACGGGATTGCCGGCGGTGTGAAAGGGAGAACGTTGTTTTGCGCAAACCCTCACTCTCTCGTTGCGGCCAACAGTGACGGCAAATTCCTGGAGGCTCTTCATGCTGCAGACTATCTTATTCCCGACGGCACCGGAATCGTTCTTGCGTCGAAAATCCTGAACGGGGCGATTGCGCATCGGATCACCGGCTACGATATTTTTTCGGGATTGGCGGAGCGATGGGAAAAGGAGAGGGGAAAATCATATTATTTTCTCGGTTCATCGGAGGAAGTGTTGGAAAAGATCAACGCGCGAATGGTGAGAGACTACCCCCATGTTACCGTCAGCGGCACATGTGCACCGCCGTTCAAGGAGAAGTTCTCCGACGATGAAAACAGCAGGATGATCGACCAGATCAACGCTGCCGCCCCCACCGCGCTGTGGGTTGGAATGACGGCGCCAAAGCAGGAAAAATGGATTCACGAGCATCGCAGCCGCCTTAAGGTTCCGTTCATTGCAGCGATCGGTGCAGCGTTCGATTTTTTTGCAGGAACGAGACGAAGGGCATCGACATCGCTTCAACGCGCAGGACTGGAATGGCTTCCCCGGCTTGTGCGCGAGCCCCGCAGAATGTGGAGGCGAAATTTTGTTTCATCCCCGGTTTTTCTCTACTATATTCTTCGGCAAAAGATGGGATTGCAATGAGGCAGTGCTTCACACGATTCAATAAAGGCGTAAGACTCTATGATTAGGTCAAAGAAGTTATTCAAATTGACGATGATGTTGATCGACGGAGCAACGCTCTTTGGAATATTTTTTATCTTCAGCCTTTTGCGTACGGACGTCGACTTTGTCACCGAGTACTGGTATCGGGCGATCTTGCCGGTTGTTCTCACTTGGATAGTGCTGGATGCGATCGGTGCGTACAGTCCGGACATCGACATGCGCAGCCTTCCATACACCAGCCAGTATATTCTGGCGATGGTCATCATCGTCGTGCTGACGATCGTGGTCGTCTACACCTTCAGCTATAAACCGGCTCTGCAATTCAGCCGCAGCGTGCTGCCGGCGACCTTCTTTTCATTCCTCATTATTTCTCTCTCCATCCGGCGGGCCGTCAATTCGCGTCTCGCCGAAGTTCGGCGAAAAAGATTTTATCTCGTGCTCGGTACCGACGATACGGCGCAGGAGTTGTACCGAATGTACGCCGAAACACCGAAAGATCAGGAAGTGCGGTTTGCCGATCTGAGCGGAAAGAAAGTCGGCTTGTCAATAGCCGGCAGCGGGTCGCCCGTCATCGAAGGGGACGTTCTCAACAAACTCCGCTCGATGACCGGCAACTGCGATGGAATTATCCTGACGGAAGACAGGTCGTCCTTAAGCAACGAGGTGTTCAGGCAATTGGTCACGCTGCACTTCCGCAACGTGCCGCTGATCCCGAGCAGGCTCTTCCTCGAAGAGAATTTCAGGAAGGTGCCTCTCTTCATTCTCAACAAGTGGTGGCTGTTTGAAGGCGACCTGCTGCTGGTGCGGAATCCGTGGTACAACCGGCTGAAGCAGATTTTCGATATCGCGATAGCGTCGGCGGGCTTCGTGCTTCTGCTTCCGTTGATGGTCGTCATCGGAATTCTGATCCGGCTGGAAAGCCGGGGCCCGATCATCTTCAAACAAACGCGCATCGGCAGAAACGAAGCGCCGTTCACGATGTATAAATTCCGGTCGATGTACTACGGGTCGGGTTCCGGTGATAAGTATGTCCGGGAACACGACGTTCGCGTTACCAGGGTAGGAAACCTGCTGCGCTTGATGAGATTGGATGAATTGCCCCAATTGTGGAACGTCCTGAAGGGGGAAATGAGTATGATCGGCCCCCGCGCGGAATGGTTTGAAGTAGCACGTGAATATGAGCAGAAAATTGAGTATTATCACTTCCGGCATCTCGTGAAACCCGGGATAACTGGCTGGGCGCAGGTCAATTATTCCTACGGCGAGAACCTCGACGATACGATCACGAAACTTCAATACGATCTCTATTATATTTCGCATTATTCATTGTTGCTGGACATAGACATTATCCTGAAAACAATTCACATTATGTTGTTTGGAAAAGGGAGATAACGATCGCAATGTTTCTCCTTTCGTCAGCATCCAAGCAGCAGGCCTTCGCGTAATCAACTTCTCATACTATGGCAGCTAAAAAACTGGATAATCGTACGCCAACATCGCAGCCGACTCTTGAATTGAGTCTCCGCGATTATATCGAGATTCTAGAACGGTGGAAGTACGTCATCATTGGGATAACACTCGCCTTTTTTATCGGTGCGGTTCTCTACACATACCTTGGCGCGTTTATCTATGATGGGGTTGCAATCGTTCAAGTGAGCAGCAAAGCAAAAAGCGATATGGCGATCGGCTCTCTTGACCTCACCGACCTCGGGGGATCTACCCGCAACCTGATGAAAGAGATCGGCATTCTCAAATCCCGCGTTATCGAAGAGGACGTTCTAGCGCTATTGAAGAAGGCCCCGGTTGCAACATTAGGGGGATACGACACGCTGGAGATCCTTAAGCGTACAGACGACGAGCCGACATTCGGACCGTTTGCACACAACGAAGAGATCTTCGGACGTCTTGATGATGCGGTGTCGTTCGACCCGGATAAGGCTTCCGACGTTATTTTTATCAGTGCGCTAAGCACGAACCCTAAAGAAGCTGCGATCATTGCGAACGCGTACGCAGAAGCCTATTACCAAAACAACCTCACCAACAGCCGGAAGCAGCTGCGGACGACACGGGAATTTTTGGAGCGTACGCTGCAGGCCAAAAAAACTGCGCTCGACACCGTCGAAGAGGACCTCCGCCGATACATTGAAAAGCACGGATCGATAGACGAAGAAAGTCAGTCGGTTGTGAAAACGATTTCCGATCTGGAAGCGCAGCGCGATGAGGTTGAAATTGAAATTGAGACGGCGAAAAGTACGGCAGTTACGTATGAAAAGAGATTGGCAGAAGTGAAGGCAACGCTTCCTAAGAATGAGGAAGATGAGATCGATGCGGACAGCAAGCGCATCATGGATATGGTCGCGAGCATTGAGATTCAAAAGATTCTGGAACAGATAAGCGCTCTCGAACAGGAACGCGACCTTATAAAAGAACAAAACGCAGACAATCAAGACCAAGCGCTGGTCTCGAGCCGGATTGCCGGCATCAATAGTCAAATCGAAGCCCTCCACAAGAAAATTAATGACCGGATGGGTACCGGTTCCAATAGGCCCAGAAGAAATGCCGAAAAGCGGGAATTGGCCAGGGATCTTTCCGAGAAGTTGACTGATGCTCAAATGCACCTCCAATCGCTTGAAGTCCGTCATAAGGCGTTGGTCGGGGGTATCAGCCAGAGCGAGGCACGATTCCAGAACATTCCAAGAATCAACATCGATTATGCCCGGCTGCAGCGGACGAAAATGACTCTTGAAAAAGTGTACGTTGCTGTCGAGGAAAAATATCAGTCTGCTCTCATCGCCGAGCAATCGGAATTCGGATACGTCGATATTCTGCAGCGCGCGCTTCCGCCGCAGACTCATCTCTACCCCAATATTCCCAAGAACCTCGGTTTTGGTTTCTTTATCGGTTTGGTGATCGGGATCAGTTCGGCATTTTTTATCAACTATTTTGACGACCGCATCCACAAACCCGAAGATATCAAGCGGAGGGGGCTCAGCGTGTTAACCGTAATTCCGGCGATGGATGAAAAGGCGCTCAATCTTGTTACACGGGTGGATCCTTTGAGCGGAACGGTTGATGGGGAGCGCGGAACGATTCGGAGAGTCGCGGGCGAGGACGAAAAAGGAACTGCGTCCGACGGCCTGATTATCGACCCTCATCTGGTAACCGCAATCAATCCGTATTCGAGAATTGCCGATTCGTACCGGCGGCTGCGAACAAGCATTCAGTATTGGAAAAAGGAAACGCCCGTCAAGAGCATCCTCATGTCCAGCGGCGCTCCTCAGGAAGGTAAATCATTGACGACCGCGAACCTTGCGGTGGTTTTTGCGCAGACGCGGAAGAAAGTTCTGCTGGTGGACGTCGATCTGCGCCGGCCGACGATTCATGAGCTGTTCAATTTGAACCTGGAGCCGGGACTCACGGAGGTGTTGTTCGGTGAAGTCGATATCGCAGCGGCTATTCGCCACACCTTCATCGAGAACCTTGATGTTCTGACCTGCGGCGCGATCCCGCTGAATCCGACCGAGCTTATCGGCTCATCGACCATGAAAAATTTAAAATTAGAGCTCGACAAAATGTACGACATTATATTATACGACTCGCCGCCGATCCTTCTATTTACCGATTCGGAATTGCTGGTCGCAATGGTCGATGCCGTGATCTTCGTAGTGAAAACAAATTCAACGACGTTCGACAGCCTGGAACATTCCGTGGACATCATTGAGGGGATCAGGCTCAATCTTGCCGGAGTTGTGGTCAATCAGTACGAACTCAATCGCCTGCACAGAGGGTACTATCATCTGCATGGGGAGTACTACTATCAGCAAAAATATACTCCCAAAGAAAAAACATAATATGAATGCCAGGTTGTCTATGAAAATAGCCTTGACAAGTTTGATGGTGATCGCGGCCGCCGCTTCTTCGCTCGCTCAGGTTTCCACAGAGACCGAACTCAACAATTCCAAACAATCCAGCCAGAGCCGGCCCGGCTATTACTATTATGCGAAGCCCTTTGAAGTGACGATGACGGTGAATTTGTGGGGGGAAGTTCCCCAACAGGGCGTCTATGTTATTCCAACGACCACCGATATCGTCCAGCTCATCTCTTTTGCAGGAGGGCCAAAAGAGCGCTCGAATCTGGATGAAGTGCTTGTGTACCGCTCGACCGGAAAAAAAGATCCGAAGGCACGGCAAGAGATGACGATCAACCTGCGCGACATCCTCGAAGGGAGGTCGGCAACCGTCCCGCTCGCTCCGGGAGACATGATCGTCGTGAAGAGGATCCCGAATTCCCTGTCATGGCAGGATGTGCTGACGATCATCAACACGACCGCAACGCTCGGCGTGCTTGGGGTGAGCATTTACTCCGTCACTCATAAATAGGCTGGACGCAGCGACCAATTCTTTGGAAGCTCAAAAATGAATTGGCGGCCCTTCGGGATATATTTTGAGCTTCTAAAAGCTGTCTCAAAAGCTCTAAGGAATGTCATTCTGTCTCAAGGGGATCCCTTAGGGAAACGGAGCGAAGCGGAGTGAATGCCGAAGGCATCTCCCAAAGGGATCGTTTCGCGACCTTCGGGAGAATCCATGACAATCATGCATCGTGAACCTACGAAGCTTCAATGTCGTGGATGCCCTGCTACGCTCAGCATGACATTGACAAATGCATTCTACATTGAAACCATTTTTGAAATGGCTGCTAATAGAGCTTCGCCCTGGATGCCTCGAAACGCTTTTCGGTCGCGGCACTTTTGATTTCAGACCGGACCGTATTGCTTCAAGGATCTCATTTCTTACGCAACCCATCCCCCGCGCCCGAAGCAATAATAGCACCCGTTGTGAGAAAAGGAACGTAATGAGAAACGAGGAATTCCCGGATGCCTTTTGAAATTGTTATCCAGCCGACAAAAGGATTATCGGTGCTGCGGTTCCGGGAGATATGGGAATTCCGCGAGCTGTTCTATTTTCTCGTGTGGCGGGACATCAAGATTCGCTACAAGCAGACGTTTCTCGGTGCGGCGTGGGCGCTGGTTCGTCCGTTGATGGGGATGGTTGTGTTCACGGTGTTGTTCAACAAGCTGGTCGGGTTTTCCGTTCAGGGAGTTCCGTATCTGCTTTTTACATTCTGCGGAGTTGTCGCGTGGAATTTTTTTTCCGAGGGCGTGACGGGAGCAAGTCAAAGTTTGTTGGCGAACGCGAACCTCATTTCAAAAGTGTATTTCCCCCGGGTTATCATCCCCGCCGCGGCAATACTCTCCGGGCTTGTCGATTTTTCGATTGCGTTCCTCCTCGCCATCGTGCTGATGGTCTACTTTCAATTCATGCCTACTGCCGCGATTTTGCTCCTGCCGTTCTTCGTCCTCCTGACGATCGTCACGTCGCTCGGCATCGGATTTTGGTTTTCGTCAATATCGGTCCAATACCGGGATATCGGACATGCGCTTCCGTACGTGATCCAGGTAATGTTCTGGATCACTCCGGTCGGATACGCGGCGAGTAAAATTCCGGCTTCGTACCAGGCGTTATATTGGCTTAACCCAATCGTCTGCGTCATCGAGGGGTTTCGCTGGTCGATGCTGCATACGGGCACGCTTCCTCTCCATCTGGTTTTGTTGTCAACGTGCGTAGCGTTTGCGCTGCTCGTCACAGGCTTGATGAATTTTCTGCGGATGGAAAGAAAATTTGCAGATATTATTTAAGAGTTTGTTATGCCAGCAATGATCACCGTCGAACATCTTTCAAAAAAATACCGCATCGGAGCGTTGCGCCGGCATAATTCGTTCCGGGATGTTTTCGATGAAAAACTCCAGGCGATTTTCAATCCTGCGCAGCGGAGAGCCGCGGCGAACGAGAGCACCATCTGGGCGTTGAAGGATGTTTCGTTTAGTGTGAACGAAGGGGAAGTCCTCGGGATCATCGGGAGAAACGGCGCGGGAAAAAGCACGCTCTTGAAGCTTCTGTCGCGGATCACGGAACCGACCGAAGGGATCATCCGGATGAAAGGACGAGTGGCATCCCTCCTCGAAATCGGCACCGGTTTCAGCCCTGAACTGACCGGCCGGGAAAATATTTTTCTTAACGGTGCGATCCTCGGCATGCGCAAAGCAGAGATCGACAGGAAGTATGATGAGATCGTTGAATTTGCCGAAATAGGGAAGTTTATCGATACACCCGTGAAGAGGTACTCTTCCGGGATGTTCATGCGCCTTGCATTTGCCGTCGCAGCCCACCTGGAGCCGGAGATCTTGATTGTCGACGAGGTCCTGGCTGTCGGGGACGCGCAATTCCAGGAAAAGTGTCTGCGAAAAATGGAAGACATCGGCAAGAGCAAAGGACGCACCGTTCTTTTTGTCAGCCATAATATCGGTGCGATCACGAATCTCTGCACACACGTTGCGCATCTGCATCAGGGGAGAATTGTCAATTTCGGCGAGACGAACGCCGTCGTCGCAGAATACCTTCATTCGGATGTCAACGAAGGAGCAGAGAAGGTGCTGGCTGACCCTCTTTCGGCCCGGCCTCAACGCAAGGAATTCGCCTTCACAAAGGTCGGTTTAAAAGATCAGGGGGATAATTTTTCGTCCGAGATCGATGTTCGTTTTCCGTTTAGTGTTCAACTTGAGTATCGCATAGAAGCGCTTCTTCATAACGTAGAGGTCTCGGTACGCGTCTTCGCATATGACGGACGGCCCGTGTTCACGAGCCACCAATCGGACTCCCGGCCGGACGTGTTGGTGCAGCGCGCTCCTGGAACCTACGTTGCGGCCGTGACGGTTCCCGGAAATTTTCTCGTCCCGGGAGATTACTTCATCTCGATTGAAGCGCATATGCCGACAGTCAGCGTTCTGGAGAAGTACGACCATATCATAAAATTCCATATCAATGAAACGGGTTCAAAACTCTCCCGTTATCAACCGTATCAGTACATGCAGGGCGTCGTCATCGTTGAGTTCCCCTGGAGCGAGCATCGAACGCAATAGCATTTTTCACCGATGTGAAGGTTGATCAAAGAGGTATCGAAGGAGACTGGATGTGAACAAGGATCTGAAGAAGTTCATACGGTGGGTGCTCAAGCCGGTTCAGCCGTACGGCAGAAGATTGTTCGGTGCGCCCGAAGTCCTGTTGGAAGAAATGCCGAATAGTCCGGAGCTGTTCCGGCATTATCGGATGCTCATCGAGACCGGTCACGTTCGTGTTTCCGGGGGATGGATGGTCGGCGGGGAATTTTATCCCGACTATATCACCGTTGGCGGAAATTCTGTTGCGATTCAACGTGTGGCGCTGCAATACTGCAAGGGGAAAGGGATTGATGTTGGAGCAAATTATTGGCCACTTCCAGGCAGTACGCCGATCGATATTGAACGCGGTCCCGGGATTGCGAATATCATAGAAGATATTCCCGCCGGGTCGCAGGATTACGTTTTCAGTTCACATTGTCTTGAACATATTCACGAGTGGCAGAAAGCGCTGGATGAATGGATAAGCAAGATTCGTCCCGGGGGAATTATTTTTCTCTATCTCCCCCATCCATCCTGCAAGTTATGGCATAAATCAAATCCATTTATGGCCGAGGTCCATGCCTGGGTTCCCGACCCCGAGACCATTGTTCATGCGTTGGAAAGCCGCGGCATGTCTATTGTCGGCAAAGACGACGGGCCGGACCACTTTTACAGTTTCTACGTGTGTGCTCGACGAGCCGATTAACATGCGCGTGATCGAACAATGGCGTTAACGCTGAAAAATTTTCCTTCCAAGCTGCATCATGCGCTTTCGATCGAATGGCATGCAGCGCGAAATATTCTCACCGATGGTTTCCCCAATGTCATGCTGCAATTTCTCGGCGGTATAGGAGATGAACTGCTGTTGACCGCCGTCGCTCATGAATTGAAAAGAAGGAAACCCGACATAAAAATATGGCAGGTCTCGCACTCGGAACCGTTGCTGTTCAACAATCCGGACTACCAGCGGACGTTCAGTTTTGATGAGTGGCAGCTCCGGTATGCATTCCTCCTCGAGCGGCAGCGGATGCGGCTTTCGTATTCTGTAGAAGTGATTCCTGGTGAACTTGAGATTCCCCCCGACGAACACATCCTTGCCCGTCTGTGCAGGAAAGCAGGGATTCTCGGCGACGTGGAGCTTCGTCCGTACGTGTATCTTACAAACGAAGAAAAAGCGGCGGGAAAGATCGGCGAACGTTTTATTGTCGTTCAGAATATGGGCCAGTCAACGCACCAAACGTTCATGAACAATAAGAAGTGGTATCCCGAAAGAATCCAGGAGGTTGTGAATCTTTTGAAAAGGAAAGACCCGGCACTGTCGGTAGTTCTGCTTGGCGGCGAGTCGGATATTGCGCTGAAGAATGTTGTGGATCTCCGGGGGAAAACGACCCTTCGGGAGTCGGCCGCGATACTTGCGAACGCCCGCTGTTTCATCGGGACGTCGGGTTTTCTCAAGCATCTCGCGCGCGCAGCCGGCATTCGGTCTGTCATTGTGTACGGGGGAAGAGAACATTCATATCAGACGGGATACACCTGCAATGAAAACCTGAACAGCTTTGTCGAATGCGCGCCATGCTGGCGGTGGAATACGTGCGATTATGAAAAGAAATGCATGCAGATGATCACGGTGGATAATGTCGTCGACGCCTGCGACCGGGTGCTGGAGAAAAAAAATATGCCGCTGGAAGTTGAAACGGTCACGATCCGATGAAGAAGAGAGTTCTTTTTACTGCATCTCGCTTTTTCCCCAGCTCTTACGGCGGCGGCGAAATGTATGTACTTTCCCTCGCGCAGGAATTGGCCGGCCGCGGCTACGATGTTCTGGTCGTAACGCTTGCGCCGTGGCAGGAACATTCCAGCGGAAATTTCGCGCGCAATGATTTCATCTACGAAGGGACAGCTGTTGCTGCGGTGAGTTTCAATCCTGCATTTACGACCGAAGGTGAAAAATACGCGGTCAATCATCCTTTGCTCCGGCTGGTATTAAAGGACGTCATCACGGAGTTCTCTCCGCACATCATTCATATTAACGGAATAAATTCCGCAACGCTGATGGTGGCGAAAGATCTTCGGCTGCCGACAATAACAACAATTCATCATTCAGGAATAGCATGCACGGCAGGCGCGCTGGTTCGTCCCGACCACTCGCTCTGTCAGTATGCAGCGGACCCTTCGGTCTGTGTTCCGTGCTGCTCGTTCTACCGATCGCCGCATTGGTGGTCGGGAGGAATTCTCGGAAAAACGCCTTCCTGGTTTTATCGGCGCTATGGCAAGCGGGTGGATTCGATACGCCGCCTGCCGTATCTCTTTCGCGTGCTGCGGTATCCCTGGTTGGTCGATCAGAGCATCGATCAAATGCACATCGTATGGAAGTTCTCGGAGCGGTTTATTGCCCCTTCGCTTGCGATCAAACGGTTGCTGCTTCGCAACGGTGTTGAAGAAGGGCGGATTCTCGTTATTCCTCACGGAATCCGGCGGTTGCAGCGAGAGGAGCTAAAGTTCGACGGCAAGAGAAAGATAAAATTCGGATTTGTCGGGCAATTCAGTTTTATTAAGGGGATTCACCTCATTGTTCAAGCGTTAGAACGGCTTCACCATGGAGAACGGTGTGAGCTGCACTTGTTCGGCACCGCTCAAACTAGCGAAGAGGAATTGTATTTCTATGCGTTGATAGAGAATTACGCGGGGGCGGCAAGAATAATCCAGCATGGATATCAAAAAGGAGAGGAGCTGCAAAAAGCGTATTCCTCGATCGATGTTCTCCTTTGCCCGTCGCTTGCGTATGAAGCGTACGGCCTGGTCGTGGCCGAGTCACTTGCGGTGGGGCGGCCGGTCATTGTTTCTCGCTCTGGTGCGCTGCCTGAACTTGTGAATGACGGTGAGTCCGGTTACGTTGTCGAACGAAATAGTCGGGATGAATTATTGCTCGCGATGCAGCGCTGCATTGATTCGCCGGAACTCATACGGAAAATGGCTCAGCGAATTCCTCCGATGAAAACAGTTCACCAGTACGGCGACGAAATTGAAAAAGTGTATGGGACATCTTTCGCACGTGTTGACAATCGGTAACAATGCGCTCTCTCTCGATTTTTAGAGAATGCCCATAACTCATTCGAACACGCTTCATACGTGTGACTGGATCGTCGATGATGCAGCGGGTAACCTTAACGCAGCTTGTTGAAACACCGATACTCCAAAAAGCAGCATTGATCTCGCTGCTTGCCGCGTTCTATGGCATTCATTTGATCGCGCTGCCGGTATCTGAAATTGTCAATTTTATCCCGGACGATGGGTTGTTTTACCCAAAAATTGTCCAGAATTTTTTATTGGGATACGGCGTCACATTCGACAGAATTGCACCGACCACGGGTTTCCATTGGGGCTGGTTCTGTGTTCTCGGTGTCTGGCTGAAATTTTTCTCGTTGTTCAATTCCGCTGTGCTTACGTCGCCTGACGCCCTGCTCATTGTCTCGATGACGGCGGCGTTCGGAGTGAAACTCATCCAAGCTTGGCTCAGCGTTACCCTTCTCACCCTCCTTGTCGGGAAACACCCGCTTCTGCCTTTTCTTATTCTTTTCCCGGCAATAAGAGCTTTTCAATACGGTTCGTTGATGGAAACCGATCTTTTGCTGGTCATGTTGCTCGGCTGCACTATCCTATTGATGCATGCACATGCGGATAAAAGAACGCATCTGCGCGGTGCCGTTGAGTTTTTCGCGGCTTTCGGGACCGTGTTTACCCGAATTGATTATGCTCCTCTATTTCTTTTGCTCGCAATCATATATTTATTCCGCCGACAAAACCGGGGGAAACAGCTCCCAGCGATTGCCGGAAATTTCTTCCTCGGAGCAATCGCAGGCATTGCGGCGAGTGTCTTGTTGGACTATCATATTACAGGAATTCTCGTTTCCACGAGCGCTCTGCTCAAGAGCCATGAAATGACCATTTCGTTTTCCAGGTTCGATCATGTCGGGAGATTTTTCTTCCCGATGGATGCGGTGTGCATTTTCCTCACATTTCTCGTCGGGACATATTTTTTCGTTCGGTTTGAGAGATTTCGAGCGGCTGTACAGATCGTTGTATGGATGTTCGCCGGAATAATCGCGTTGCTCGTCTTTCATATCGCGGCGAATAACCTTATTGCTGCATGGTATTTTGAACCTTTCGTCTATTATATGTACTTGCTTGCGGGCGCGATCATCGTCTTCGCAGCAAGAAACTTCGGAGCAGCGGTACGGCGTAGTGTACTTACCGTTGCCGTTGCGGCAGCATGTGTTTTTCTTTCCCGTCAAACGCTGCGTCAGGGAAGAATTTCCCACACTCCTGTTTATAACTCTGCTGTACTGCTGAAAAATTCATGCAAACCGAACGACACAATATTTGCTGAAGATTATTGCGGGATACTTTCGTTCTTCAGCGGCTGCAGGGTGGTGAGCGGAGACGGGCTGGTGAATTCGAGTGAATATATCCGTGACTACTTGTTCACAGGAAATGTTGCTGAGTATCTCCAGAAGAATAAGATTGGCTACTATATGGTTACGACAATGAACAAAGAACAGTTTTTAAGCCGGCGAAGCGGACCGCAGATCCTTGATACGCTGAAGCCCTTCTTCCTAAATGTGCCGGCAAGTATCATTGTTCTTCAGCGGAAGAATCAGGTTTTTTCATATTACGACGGGGAGCATGACCGCATTTTTGCGCTGTTTAAGCTTCAAAGATAACCAGAAAAGAGACCTGAAACCTGCTTTTGAGTTGGGCGGCTGAAGGGGAAGATGGTGCAGGCTTATCAATCCATGACCGGCAGCGGGGTCTTTTAAGGGAATTTGACTTCAACCCTTCGACTCCGCTCAGGGTGAACATTGTCATTGAAAGGGAAAAGACCCCGCTATCCCATGATCTCTTTTGCGGAATCCATACCGAAAATTGAATATATTTACTGACGGTCGCCGTATCACACATAACTCACATTCACTGAAGAGATGCACTCCAACGCTCTAAAGAAAAACATGTTCCACGCGGCGTTTACCGCATCGACGCTCGAGCAAGCGCGGGCCATTGAAGCCCGGGCAAATGCATTTTCGGAAGTGAATCTCGTTCTTCGACTGTATATTCTGGTGTACAGAACCCTTTTCAATCTCGTGCTGCGTGTGCTCCATTTTTTTTGGTTTTCTTCAGGACTACCTGCGGTAAACGAAGTTCGGTCAATCGTGGTGTACGTCCAGGGAATGCTCGGCGATACCGCGGTCCATCTTCCCGCGATCGCAGCACTGAAGAAGAAATATTCTACCGCTGCACTGACTGTTGTGAGCTACAGTGAAGGATTTCCGATTAAGAAGCTCTTAGAAGGGCTGCCATACATCGATGACCTTATCATGATCGCGGATCATCCCGTTGTGAGAACCGGAAGCTCCTTGAAATTCTCGGATGACCGTTTGCGCAGGATTTCCTGCGACCTCTTCGTGAATTTTTCTCCCTATGGCAACAGAGGAGTTCCCGGTTTCCTGCTCCGCGAAATGATCTTCGCGCATAAGTTGAGAGCGGAGTGGGCTGTAGGATTCTCCCTGAATTCAGTCGGAAAGAGAGGAGTGTTGAATCCGGTCCAGCACTATTTTGTGAAGAACGAACCGCGGAGGTCTCTTGAGGTGCTCGCGGAAACCGGAATATCGCCGGACGGAATCGGCGCGGCGTTCCCCGTTAATGCCGATGCGCGTGCGTCGGTTGCAAGGTTGCTGCCGGCCGGGGCCGGCGCACCGAAGAAATTTGCTGTAGTAAATCCGGGCGCAAAGTATGCGGTCAATCGCTGGAGCGCGGAACGATTCGGCGAAATATCGCGATGGCTGTGCGAGGTTCACGGTTTCACGGTGATCCTCAATGTCGCAAAAAATGAAATGCAGCTCGGCGAGCAGGTCGTTGCAGCATCGCAGGGAACTGCAAAACTATTCGCGGAAGTGCTGACGATTCCCGAGTTGATAGAATTGCTGCGCCTGGCATCGCTCTGCGTGACGACGTTCACGGGGACGATGCATCTGGCTGCGCTTGTGAATGTTCCCACGGTCGCGATTTTCCCTACCCGGTTCAGCGTGACACATTGGTTTCCGATGAATAATTCGATACGCGTGCTTTTTAATTTTAACGAATCCTCGTATTCCTTCGACGACACGAACGATTCCGATTTACATCTCGATGCTATCACCGTTCGCGACGTACAGGCATCTGTTACGGATCTCTTGTCCACTGCGGGTAGGTAAGATTTTGCTGTGTGTGTGGTGTTGTTAATTTTTTTAGAAGCCATCTCAAAAATGGTTTCGATGTAGAATGTATTTGTAAATGTCATGCTGAGCATAGCGAAGCATCCACGACACTCAAGGCTCGTAGATGCATGATTGTCATGGATTCTCCCGAAGGTCGCGAAGCGATCCCTTTGGGAGATGCCTTCGGCATTCACTCCGCTTCGCTCCGTTCAGAATGACATTCTTTTGGAGTTCTTGAGATAGCTTCTAGGAAAAAATGTTCTGGCTTAAAATCGCAAAAATATACATTTGGATATACGGAATTTTCCGTGACAGGCTCGGCATTACACTTCGGGGCATGGGTTTTGTACTCCGCCGTGTCACTGCAGACCACGTTCTGGATGTCGCCGGCAAGAAGCTCTTTTTTAATCACAATGTCGCGACATGCTACAATCGGCTTGTGAACGGAGAGTTCAACGAGCCGGAAACGCATGTTTTTCTCAAAGGGATATTCACATCGTTCAAAGGCAGCGCGATCTTTGTGGATGTCGGTGCCAATATCGGCGAAATGATCGTCGACGTGGGGCGCTACCCGAACGTTGTGCGCATTCTTGGGTTTGAACCGAATGCGGAATGCGTTCAGGCATGCAGAAAGACAGCTGCACTGAATGATTACCACCATGTCCAGATCGTTGAAAAAGTGTTGAACGCGGACGGTGCAGCCGTCCCGATGTTTGCGGATGCTACTCCGCTCGCATCGTCGATCGTCGACAGGGGAAATCGGACTGCAATGACCGTCGGTGCAACGACGCTCGACGCTGAGCTGCTCCAGCAAAAAGAGCCGGCAGTGATCCTTATCGACGTGGAGGGGGCTGAAACGATGGTGCTCAGGGGAGGGAAACGCTTTATCGAAAAGAACCAGCCCCTGATTATTTTTGAGTACAACGAAGTGAGCCGGAAGTTCTTTTCCCTCGATGCCATTCGCACAATACTTGGGGAGAAGTATACGCTGTTTCGCCTGCGCGGCGATGGTTCTCTGGACCAATCGTTCGAGTCGACGTGGAACTGCGTTGCAGTCTCGTCGGAGTCAGTTTTTTTTGAGGCATGTCAAGTATTAATAGTGAGCTGACAGATGCCTTCTCCATCGCCGTTGTTAAAAAATGTTCTTGTCCTGACTCCGGTCCTTCTCCTTGGCGGAACCGAGATCCAGATGCTTTCGATGGTCAGGATTCTTGTAAAGAACGGATATCATGTGGACGTTTGCTGTTACTATGAATACGACCCGCATATTGTTGATGACTTTCAATCTGCAGGTGCAAAGGTCGAGTTGTTAAAGCTAGATCGTTCGAGCGGAAAATCGAAATCCGGCGAGATCGCCGTTCTCTTTCGATCGCTCCTCTCGGTATTGAATTTGCACCGCGGTTCAATCGTCCATATTGAATACGTTGCGCCGGGACTTGTGCCCGTCATCGCATCAAAGATCTCCGGCGTCGAGCGGATTTTTGCAACAATTCATTATCCGCGGCATGACCTCGGAATTTTGGAATTGTTCTTTGTCCGACTAGCTGCACGTTTGTGCGACGAATTCATATGCAACTCGGCGGCAACTGAACGATCGTGGTTTGGCGGAAGCATACTCTCTGATGCATCCTCGGATTTGAAAAGGTATCATTGTACGATCTATAATGCTGTCGATAATAAGAAGATCTCACTTCTAAGTTCCTCCGTTCATAAAAATGCCAAGAAAAGAGAGTTGGGCATTGGAGGGGAAAAAATAGTCGGGGTTGTTGGGCGCCTGCGAAGCGAGAAAGGGCATGAATTTCTTTTCCGCGCCATGGTGAATGTGCTCCACTCATTTCCTCCTGTCAGGCTTCTTCTCGTGGGTGATGGGCCGGACAAAATCCGGCTGCAGGCTCTTGCAGCGGACCTTGGCATTGAAAAACGCATTGTGTGGGCGGGGCCGAAAACCCAGGACGAGACATTTTCATTGTACGGGGTCATGGACATTGTTGTCGTCCCTTCGGAATTTGAGGGCTTCGGCTTAGCGGCTGCCGAGGCAATGGCGGCCGGACTTGCTGTTGTGGCAAGCGATGTCGACGGGCTCCGCGACGTCGTGCAAGATAACTCGACGGGCATCCTGGTTCCCTACAACGATTCCCAAAAATTGAGCGAAGCGATTCTTCGCCTTCTGAATAATGATATGTTGTCAAAAACAATGGGAGCGGCTGGGCGGGAAAAGGTTGAACAAAAATTTTCATTGGCACAATATGAGTCTTCACTTTTGGCTGTATACAACCGATACCCGCAGACGGCTGAATGAAGAATGCTTTGTCCATATCGATCGTGATGCCTCTCTATAACAACGCGAAAGAAGTGAAACGCGCGTTGCACTCTGTAATAGCTCAAACTGTTTGCGAGTTTGAGGTGTTGGTTGTGAATGATGGTTCCACGGACGGGGGAGACGCTGTTGTCCGGACGATGACAGATACGAGAATTCGTGTTATTGACCAGAGGAACAAGGGCGTTTCAGCTGCTCGCAACAGGGGAGTAGCCGAGGCAAAGGGGGAGCTGGTCGCATTTCTCGATGCGGACGATGAATGGAGGCCGGATTTTCTCGAAACGATCGTCAGACTGAACAACAATTTTCCGCAGTGCTCTCTGTTTGCAACGCACTATTCGTACATGGAAACCGACGGCACTCTTCGCGCTCCCATTCTGCGGAGGATTCCGCCCGGCGCATGGGAAGGTGTTCTCGAGAACTATTTCGCCACAGCGGCGCACTCAGACCCTCCCGTCTGGTCGTCGGCGCTTGCGGTCAAGAGATCGGCGCTTCTCGCCATTGGCGGGTTTCCCGAAGGGATATCGATAGGGGAGGACTTGTTGACGTGGGCTCGGCTTGCAGTGAAGGTTGAGATCGCATATTCGAAAAAACAGTGCGCCGTATTTTGGCTTCGCGCTCCATTGACCGGGTATCCGACCAGGATTCCTGAAATTCCTGATGTTGTCGGCGGGCAGCTGCTGGATTTGCTTACTCAGGTTCCCCAGGAAAAGAGACGAGATTTTTACCGGTATCTTTCCCTGTGGCACAGAATGAGAGCATCGATGTTCATCCAATTGGGAGATAGAAAGCATGGGATGGCCGAAACAGCAAAAATGGCGCACTATGATAAGGCGGACCCGCGCGTGTATGGCTACTTTCTTGCTGCCGCATCGCCGGAAATGATGAGGAATGTTGTTCTCCGATTCTTTACATTTGTTCGAAAGGTATACCGTGCGTTACGGTGAAGGTAAGACTATGGCAGAAGAGTTTACAGGTGAAGTAGAGGAAGAGCTTGAGGAGGAGGAAACACAGTCGTGGAGAGAAGCGATTCGACATTCCAAGCTCCCGATTATTGTTTGGCTTGTTTTTATTACCACTTTTTTTGCGTGTACGTTCGGAGGGTCAGGTTTTCTCGGCTACTCTGTGGCGGGATATGCATGGATCATTTGCCTTGCCTTTGCCGTGATGATCATTCCAGCGAACATTGACAGGATAAGCTTCCCTCTTTCGATCTGGCTGCCGTGGTCTCTCTTTGTTATCATCAGCGGGTATATGTCCGACTACGTCAACTTGCAGCGGTCGACACTCCTCTTGTGTCCGATCGTTGTCGGATTGGCTTCATCTACGGCACGTGTCGACGAAAAGCAGTTGGTAAATTTCGCACTTCTCGTGAAGCTCTTTTCGCTTGCGGTACTTGTCCTTGCATTCTTTTTGACCGGGCTGCTGCTTACGGGGCAATTGCCCAGCGCGACTGCCCTTGCACCCCAGGCGATCACGGGGACGGTGCTTGCCGCTTTTTTTGCATCCGGCTACACCTTCGGAAGAGTGAAAGACCTGTTTTGGTGGAGCGCCATTGCATTGCTGCCGGTGGTTGCGTTGACAAGAATGGCGATTTTTGCAACTGGCTTAACGCTGCCGGCTACTTTTTCGCCGATGAAGCTTCAGACGAGAATGATTTTGTTGGTTGTCGTCGCCCTGCTGGGCCTGGGCCTATTCTATTCTCCGCGAGTTCAGGAAAAAATGTTCATGAAAGGTGAAGGATCTTTGTCCGATATCGGAGACCCAAACAACCTGGCGACAAGCGGGCGCCGCTATATGGCTGGAGTCTTGTTGACTGAAATTGCCGAACGGCCGATCTGGGGCCACGGTGCAAATGCATCGGAAGATTTGATTTTAAAACTGACCGAAGGGCGGCTTACGCATCCCCATGACGACTGGCTGAGATTTTTGTACGACTATGGTGCGGTCGGCACCGCCTTGTTTTTTTTCACTCTCGTCTTTCAAGTTCGGCATTTACTGAGAAAAGCCCGGAGGAGTGATGGGGAGATTCGCACGGTGTTCTTCGCGGCGGCATCGACGTTCCTTCCGTTCGTGCTGATGATGTTTACCGACAACATCGTCCTCTACGCCGCGTTCTACGGGAATCTTCAGTTTACAATCATGGGCCTTGCATATTCAGCAGAAAAAAGAGCGCGCCTGGAAAGAGTCTCATATGAAGACGATGAATTTTATCAGCGCCGGAGAACTTCCCGTTCGCTGATATACCGTGAAGATGAGAACCCCGAAGAAGAAATTCCAGCTACTCCCTCTCCCGACAGCGAAGGAGAAGAAGGCGGTGGACGTTGACCGGACCGCGGCTTCCGCAGAAACGCATCGTTATTATGTGGACGAATTTCCTGCCGTACCACGTGGCAAGAATTCGGCATTTGCGGATCAGGCTGCAGGCCCTCGGCTGGCCGCTCACAGCAATTGAAGTAGCCTCCAGAGACGCACTTTATCCATTTCCCGAAGACACTTCAAAGAGTGAGAATGATTATATTTGTTTGTTCTCCGGGGATTCGTACCGCGAACTATCGCCGTATACTATCCACAGCAGAGCACTGAAGGCGCTTGAACGCATCCAGCCTGATGTCGTCATCGCGCCGTCGACCCCGTTTCCTTCGGGAATGGCTTCCGTGAAATACTGTCTTGATCACGACAAGCTGTGCGTCATGATGGATGATGCATGGGAGTACTCAGACAAGCGCGGGTTCATTGTGAGGGCGATGAAAAAGATCATTCACCAAAACATCGACGCTGCGTTTATTCCGGCTTTGAGCCACGCATCATATTATCTGAGCATGGGTTTTCCGCCCGACAGGATTTTTTACGGAGTCGATGTGGTCGACAACGATTTTTATTCCGCCGGTGCGGAAACAGCACGGGGCCAGGCAGACGTACTGCGGGATGCGCTCAACCTTCCATCGAAGTATTTCATTTTTGTCGGAAGGTTTATAGCCCGGAAAGGAATTGCGCTGCTCCTGGAAGCATATCGGCGGTATGCGCAGACGGCTCAACACGATGCGTGGGGGCTCGTTCTGGTCGGTGAAGGGGATGAGCGGCACCAGCATGAGGAGGCAATGCACGAATATCCGGAGGTGAAATTTGTCGGGAGTCAATTTGGCGAACAGCTGTGCCGGTATTACGGCCTTGCGAGCGCGTTCATTCTTCCCAGCGCGGTTGAAACGTGGGGTCTCGTAGCAAACGAGGCGATGGCATCACAGCTTCCCGTTATTATCAGCAAAGGATGCGGGGCCGGGCGCGCCCTCGTTGAAGAAGGGAAGAATGGACGGACCTTCGATGTCGGCGACAGCAAGGCGCTGTCGCAATATATGCTCGAACTGACAAGATTGCCCGCCGATCGATTGTACGAGATGGGCGTCCGTTCGAAAGATATTATTGCAAAGTTCTCGCTCGATACTTTTGCCGACAGCGTCATCGCTGCAGCTTCCGTGCCGAGACGGGAGCCCGGCAGCCTTCAAGCGAAGCTCTTGACAAGATTTTGGAACGGGAGAATAAGCTTTTATCCCTGACAGCATTGTACCAATTTTTGAGATGAGGAGAAGAAGCATTGAGAAAATATAATACGTCTTCACGTCGAACTAAACAAATACTCTACCCGGCAGCGCTGTTTCTTTTTTTTGCGGCGGCATTCGGCTCTCTATTCTATTTCCTCTATGAAGAGGAAGAGGCTTTCGAGCATGAAAAGATCCAGCACAACCTTGATATTCTGGACGCGGGTTTTCAATCCATCCTCCTCGGGAATGAGAAATTTTTCCTGACCGCTGTGAGAGATTTCCCCGAAGCGTTGCCCCTGAACCAGAAATGTCTGCGCTACCCTTCCGTCCATTCTGAGGTTGTGTCGGTCCAGAGATCGAAGGACGACGGCTCGATCCAATGGACCGTCCCGCAGGATTCATCCGGCGAATTGCTGGCCCAGGCAGCCGCCGGAAGCCCGCTTTTTTCCTACGCAGACAGCTCGCATTCAGTATTTTACACGAAGCCGTTTCGCTTCAACGAAGGGTACTATTTTGAGGCGAGGTTTCTGGTGCCTCAGCACGGGGGATTGCCGGATACGTGTATCGTTTTTTACTCGGCCGAAAAACTTTTGCGCGAAGTTCTCCTGCGTCATCCGATGGAAAGTTATGAGGTCACGGTGTTTTCCGGCTGGGGGCAGGAGATCGCTTCGACCGGTTATTCCAACGCTCCGTCGTCAATCCGTCTTCAGCAGGGTGTCCCGGGATATGGTCAGCTTCTCAGCGTTGACATCACGGAGCCCGGATACGTGTTCTGGACCCCGGCGATGATTTTTATGGCAGTCCTTTGCGGCATTTTGAGCGCCGCTGTTCTAGCGATCACCATCGTCTTGCAGCGCGACGTTGCGAAGCTGAGGACAACGCAGTCATCCCTTCGCAGCAGCGAAGAACGATTTCGCGCGATCTTTGAGAATTCCGCAGACGCGATGCGGCTGGTGGACCGGTTCGGCAGGACCGCCATGGTGAATTCCGCTTACTGCGACCTCACCAAAACATCGAGAGAAGAGCTTCTCCGCGAATACAACGAGGGCGATGATAATCTCGAAGAGCGCTACGCAGCGAACTCGGCATATCGAACGCAGTTCGATGCGGGCACGCTGAAAGTGCCGGCATCGCAGGTGATCAAGCGCCGGGGAGGCGAAGAAATCCCGGTGGAAGCCAGGCACTCGTTCATCAATATCGGCCGCGGAGAGAAATTGCTCCTCAGTATTTTCCGCGATGTGAGCGAAAGGAAAAAATATGAAGTGGAGGCGCAGCAGGTGCAGAGGATGGATGCGCTCGGCGCGTTCGCCGTGGGAATCGGCAATAACCTGAAGAATATTTTTGGCATCGTAATGAATTCCGCCGAGACGATGTACAAAGAAACCTTCGGCAACGCACAGATGGAGCAGTACGTGAGCATGATCATCCGCGAATCGAAACGGGCATCGGAACTTGCGGACGACCTTCTTGTCTTTGCGCGGTCCAAAACAACCGAACAGAAGCCGATCCTGGCCGAAAAACTCATCCATCAGACGCAGAAAATTCTCCAGCATTCGCTCCCCCCGTCCATAACTGTCTCGGTAGCGATGAACGACGGCGGAGCTGTCGTTAACGGCGACATTCATCAGCTCCATCAAGCTCTTGTCAACCTTGCCCTTACCGCTCAGCGCCGCATGCCCGACGGTGGAACGATCGTACTCGAAACCTCGATTGCTTCCCCCGACGCCGTAAAGGAACGGATCCATTTTTCAGAAGGAAAAGAGTTCCTTGTTATCTCGGTAGGCGACAACGGGAAAGAATTGGATGAATACAGCCAGCGGCGGATATTTGAACCGTTCTTCAATGCACGGGCGACCGATCAGAGTGCGGGATTGAGGCTGTCTGTTGCGTACGGGATCGTCCAGCATCATGGCGGGGTCATCGATGTGAAAAGCGAGCAGGGAAAAGGGACAACAATCTCTATTTATATACCGGTCCTCTACCATCAGAATCCGGATGAAGCACAAAAATCCGCTGAGACTATTCGAGGGGGAAGCGAGTGCATTCTCATTGTCGACGATGAAGATTCATTCCGACAGCTCTTTCAACACGGGCTCGTGTCGTTTGGCTACAAGGTGTTCACAGCACAGGATGGAGAAGAGGCGTTGGCAGTCTACAAACTGCATCAAAAAGAAATCGACCTGGTTGTCAGCGATTTGTCGATGCCAAAAATGAACGGCGACGAATTGATTGTGAAACTGTTGGCTTTGAACCCCGCCGTCAAGGCGATCCTGGCGACCGGGGCAATCGACCTTAAAGGCAAGGCGGAATTCCTGCACATAGGCGTCCGCGATATTCTCATGAAACCATTTTTGCTCGATGAATTAATGTCATCGGTCAGGAAAGTGCTGGATGCCCGATAAATGAATGTCCTTTTTGTCTGCACCGCAAATATCTGCCGAAGCGCAATGAGTGCCGGCATCCTGAAGAAAATGGTTGCAGAAAACGGCCTGCAGTCCTCAATTCTCGTGGACTCTGCCGGCACGGAAGCTCTGGTCGAATCGCCGTCGGAAGAAACAACCGTCGCCGTGTGCAAGAATTATGGCATCGACATCGCAATGCACAGGGGGCAGCAGATCACCAACGTCATGGTGCACGATGCGTCCCTCATTCTCTGCATGGCGGAAACGCACAGAAGAATTATCAGGGGGATCTTCCCGCAATGGGAACGCAAGATTCTGCTGTTGAAGGAGTTCGGAATGGCCGAGTCTCCGCAGCATCCGTCCGTCGAAGACCCCACGGGACGCTCGAAGAAGAAATACGAAAAATGTTTTGTGGAGCTTCAGGGCGAGATCAGGAGGATTTTCCCGATCCTCAAGGAACTGGTGCAGCAGGAGAAACTTCCACAAAATCCGCCCCAACCGTAGCCGCTGTCGGACACCTTTGTGAATTGCTAAATCAAATGTTTCACCGTCACGCCATGTATTGATGAAGGCGTCCAACAGCGCTCCAGTATGCAGCATCTTCCGCGCAACTGAAAAAACCATTTTGTATATTTGCGGTACACTAGCGAACGCAGTATGCCACGCCGCAATGACCATGTTTGGGGAATTGTCCTCGCCGCCGGCGACGGGAAACGATTAAAGCACTATATCCGGTCGCGGTTCAATTCTGATTGTCCGAAACAATTCTGTGCCTTCACCGGCACGCGGTCGATGTTGTCGCACACTATTTCCCGCGCCGAATTGTTCATTCCGCCGGAGCGGATTTTTGTTACTGTCAACAATAAGCAGAGTTCGTTTGCGGCGGGAGACATTTCCGGAATCGAGCAGCGGAATGTCATCGTGCAGCCATCGAACAAGGAAACCAGTGCAAGCATCCTTTTCCCGCTGCTGCATATCAACCGCCGCGACCCTGATGCGTGCGTTGTCGTTTTTCCGTCCGACCATTATATTGTTGAAGAAGAACGGTTCATGGAGAACGTTGCAGCCGCGGCGGAATTTGTCGGCAACCATTCGAAATACCTGCTTCTTCTCGGCGTTGAACAGCATGAGTTTCACCCCGACTACGGCTGGATTGAAACGAGCATGAAGATCGCGGACGTTCAGGGATGCGAAGTCTTTCGCGTGAAACGGTTTCTGGAGAAACCGAACAGCGAAAAAATAAGTACGGTGCAGCAGGAACATTGTTTGCTGAACACAATGGTCTTCGTCGGGTCTGCGTCAACGATTTTGCGGAAATTCCGCCTCCTCACCCCGTCGGTGTTTCAGGCATTCAAGAGAATTGACGCCGACCTTCTCTCGCCCCATGAAGCATCGACGGTGAAAGAAGTCTACGCAACGCTCCCTTCCGTCGATTTTTCTGCCGCAATTCTGGAGCATGACGCTCATGGACTCGCTGTCCTGCACGTCAAAGATGTGTATTGGAGCGACTGGGGAAACGCGGAAAGAATTCGTGGGGACATCGCACGAATGGAGAACACCACCGAAATATGATTGCTATTTTTTGAAACATTGAATGATGCGACTCCGCTTCACACTTTGAAAGGAATAGACATGGGCATCAACGCAGGATATCTTCTACTAGGGCTGGCGGCCGGCGTTCTCAGCGGTTTTATCGGAATAGGAGGGGGAATCCTGATTGTTCCGGCGCTCGTGCTCCTCTTCGGATTCTCCCAGCAGCAAGCGCAAGGAACATCGCTCGCGATCCTTCTGCCGCCGGTGGGTATTCTCGCTGCATGGACATACTACCAGCACGGGTTTGTCGATATCAAGGTGGCGTTGATTATTGTGGCCGGATTTATCCTCGGGGGATGGGTCGGAGCGCGGTATGCCACATCGTTGTCAAACGAAGTTTTAACCAAAGCATTCGGCGTCGTACTTATTCTTATCGGCATAAAGATGTTTATCGGAAAATAGCCGGAATAAGCCGCGAAGGACTCGAGGACTTGCCAATTCTGGTGGCCCGGTCAGCAATATTTTTCCACGATGCATTCCATCGAAAAATGCGCTCGTTATTATTATGACGGCCCTAATCGGCAGAGGCCGCCGCGAGGAGAAAAGAATTTGAAAGAGAAGATAGCGGCACAAAATATTTACGCTATCTCAAAAATGAACTTACGCTGACCCTTCGACGCTCCCGTTCCGCCTGGGCGGAATGGGATTGCTCAGGGTGAACAGATTGTCCGTTCATCCTGAGTAAGCGCTCCCGCTCGAAGAGCGGGAAAGCGCATCGAAGGATCAAGTAGCATGTTTTTGAGATAGGTTTTTAACAAGATAGATGACAGCCAATGAATATTGAAAAGTATTCGGTCGGAATCGGCGACCGTTTCGGACATCAAGGCGCTGCACAACTTTCTGCGTTCGTGAAGGCGCGCGAACAGGGAGTGGACGTTGTTCCAGTGTGGAACAAGTCGAACCGAGAGCATACTCTTATCGGAACGAAGCCCGCCGATACGCGCAGAGAAGCTGATGCAGCGACGGCGAAGTTAGGCTGGAAGTCGTCGTACTACGTCGATGCGGATCATATCGGCATTGCAAACGTCGATCCCTTCATCGGACCGAGCAACTATTTCACGCTGGATGTTGCTGATTCCATCGGAAAGGAACCCGCTCCCGAGGACCTCGCTGATTTCTCGGCATATTGCAGCAAGTTTGTCGGCACTCTCATCATTCCAGGCATGAAGAACGGTCTTGAGGTATCCGGGGAAACAGTTGTTTCCGTAGGGAAGAAGTATCTCAACGCTGTGAAGGAAGCGGGGAGGATTTACCGGTACATCGCTGCGCGGAAGGGAAAAGAGAATTTCATTACGGAAGTCTCGACCGACGAGACGAACACGCCGCAGACGCCGGTGGAGCTTTTTTTTATTCTTGCCGCGCTTTCAAAGGAACAGGTTCCTTTGCAAACCATCGCTCCGAAATTCGCGGGGCAATTCCTCAAAGGAGTTGACTACGTCGGCGATGCCGCGCAATTTGCGCGGGAGTTTGAGGAAGATGTCGCGGTCGTGGCTCACGCGATCAGGGAATTCGGTCTGCCCGGGACGCTCAAGATCAGCATCCATTCCGGGAGCGATAAGTTTTCCATTTACCCGGCGATCAATACAGCGATCAAAAAATTCGACGCCGGGCTCCATCTCAAAACGGCGGGAACGACGTGGCTTGAGGAAGTCATCGGTCTCGCAACGTCAGGAGGCGAGGGCCTTCGGGCGTCGAAAGAGATCTATGCGCAGTCGTACCTTCGCTTCGATGAGCTGGCAAAGCCATATCTCGCGGTGATCGACATTCCGATTGAGAAACTGCCGACGCCGGCGGCCGTCGACAAATGGGGAAGCTCCGATTTTGTCCGCGCTCTGAAGCATGATACGATGTGCCCGCAATACAGCACGGAGTTCCGGCAGCTGGTCCATATCGGCTTTAAGGTTGCGGCAGAAATGGGCGATCGGTTTACCGGTCTGCTCGACGAAGCGGCCGGGATAATCAATGATGGCGTTGCCGAAAATATCTACGAACGCCATCTTTGTCCGATTTTTCTCGGTGGAAAGGTTGGTTAAGGTGTATTCAATGGGGAATCTCAAGAGCGCAAAAAAGGTATTCAGGAATTCGGCTTGTTCACACCCAAGTTTTCACGAATGAAATTTTCGGGGAACTCGATAATTTTCGCAATTAACGCAGCTAAACTCTTTTGCGAGATAGCCGATCCTTTTTCCGGTTCGCCCTTTCTTGTTATTTCATAATCCACTTCATCTGCATGGGTAAACCAGGTTGGTCTGAGAAGAGTGTATTCGAGGGCTGATGCTTCTATGACATCCGCGGCGTTTCGGTACGGCATCAACACAGGTCTCAAAGGAACATCATAGATGCCTATGGAACTGATAAAGATAAGTTTTTTGACTCCTTTTTCGTCCATTGCCTTCACAATCTTCTTTGCCATCGCCTCGAGGTCGCCCGCCAAATTTGCATATACAATATTTTGGCCTGCTATTGCTTCTTTCAGTTGATGAAGATCGAGAACGTCGCCTTCAACGATATGGCATTTGGAAATATCATGGTTTCTTAATCTGCGCTTGTTACGCAGAAACAGTGTCAGGCTGATGTCATCTTTCTTCACTAAAATATCAATGACATGTTTCGCAATATTGCCGCTGGCTCCCAGAATAATTACGTTTTTCATTTCAAACTATCACTTTTGTGAATGACCTAGAAGCTATCTCAAAAATGGTTTCGATGTGGATTGCATTTGTAAATGTCATGCTGATCCTCGACGAGTCGAGTCGTCGACCGCCGTTTTGCGGCGGGAGAAGCATCCACGACACTGAAGCCTCGTAGATTCACAATGCATGATTGTCTTGGATTCTTCGCTTCGCTCCGTTCAGAATAACATGTATTGGAGTTTTTGAGATGGCTTCTAGATATCCAGCTTTCTGTTGCCCAGCCACTTCACCATTTCCGGGTCACGATGGTCGAAGAACAGGCTTTTCTTCGTATCGAGCGATACAATCGCGTCCATATCTTCAGCGCGAAGTTTAAAATCGAAAATGTTGAAGTTTTCAACTATTCTTTCCTTATGAACTGATTTTGGAATGACCAATACCTTTCTTTGTGTCAGCCACCGCAAAACTACTTGAGCAACGGTTTTATTGTATTTTCTGCCGATAGCTATCAGCAACTCATTTTTGAAAATGTTGTTTTTGCCTTCAGCAAACGGACCCCATGATTGAATTTGAACCTTATTCTCATTTAAGAATTTTTGTGTTTCAATTTGCTGACAGAAAGGATGTGTCTCGATCTGATTTACCGCAGGGACAACTTTGTTATGAATAATCAAGTCTATTATCCGGTCGGATTGGAAGTTGGCAACACCTATTGCTCTGACCCTGCCTTCACGATACAATTCTTCCATCGCTCGCCAGGAGCCATAAATGTCTCCGTACGGCTGATGAATCAGATAGAGGTCCAAATAATCTAGTTGCAATCTCTTCAATGATTTTTCAAAAGCCCTCTTCGTGCTTTCGTACCCGGCATCCTGAATCCAGAGCTTGGTCGTAATGAAAAGTTCCTCTTTTGCCACGCCGCTTTTTTTCATTGCATTGCCAACCGCTTCTTCGTTCATATAGGATGCCGCTGTATCGATTAACCGATATCCTGTTTGCAATGCATCAAGAACGCTTCGTTCACACTCGTTGGCATTGGGTATCTGAAAAACGCCGAAACCTAATATTGGCATTTCTACGCCGTTGTTTAACACAATTTTGTGCATGAGTTTCCTCTTGATTGTAGGTTACTCTGGCAGCACTTCATTCAAGCATCGTATTGCATTCAGGGTCCTTGGGTATCCTATGTATGGCAGCAATTGTGTTGCCACACTCAGCAATACTTCTTTATCGTTTCCAACATTGACATTGCCCTGGATATGTCCTTTCACCTGAGGCTCGGCACCTCCCAACGATATGAGCATGGCGAATGTGAGAAGCTCCCGTGTCTTGATATCCAACCCTTTTCTCGTGTAGTAATCGCCAAAACAATTTGCAGACAGGAATGTTTGGATGTGGATCTGATCGTTGGGAGAATCGTTATACATTTTCTCTATTGTTTCACCAAAGATCTTTTTCTGTACCTCTAATCCCTTCTCGTATCGCGTTTCACGTGAAGTCGTGGATTGACCGTCCAATGGCAGATGTATTCCTCTGCTCTCCAACAGATCATTTGTGGAAAGAATGAAATCCAAAACTTTTGCAATGCCTACGTACGGCACCGATTGATAGATAATTTCTTTGACTTCTACGGGCGAGACTCCGACATTGAGGGCGGCGCCAAGCATCACATTGTATTCGCTTAACGCCTGACTTGCGATGGTAGATGCCAATATCATCATCACCCTTGTCCTTGTGTCCAAACCCCCGCGGCTCATCACTTCATCAAAGGCGAAGTTGTCAAAGATTTCGATCAGGTCCGGGTCTGTTTGCTGGAGCGTTGATTTATGGTTGGGGAACAATTCCTCATGATTTTTGACCGCAGCTGTTGTCAGGTTCATTTTTTTGATTTAGGTTGTTTAAGTTGAAAGCTGTAATACTCTTCATCCGTTACGGGTGACAACCATTCCACAGCTCCCTCTTTTGCATTGTTGGTAACCACGATATGCGTGAAACTGCTGTCGTGTGCTGCACCATGCCAGTGTTCGATGTGAGACGGGATCACGACGACATCGCCTTTCGTAAGCGGCCGTGCGGGTTTACCCCTCTCCTGATAATATCCTTTACCGTCGGTAACGAGCAGGATTTGCCCTGCCGGATGTTTATGCCAGTTGTTCCTGCAGGCCGGTTCAAATACCACATTGCCAATTGCATAACTTCCCGTTTCGTCACGCGGAACTAACATAGTGAGCCATGCCGTTCCTGTAAAATAATCAGCGGAAGCCTTTTCACCTTTCGGGAAAATCGCATTTTGATTCTCTATAGTATTCATAACATCCCTCTGTTTTATAGTCCTGTTCTTTTTTCCAATTCTTCCGGATAGCGGTTTCCAACGACATTGATCTCTTTAAGTGCAGAATTAATGTCGCTCAGTTCGTCAGAAGTCAAGGTTATATTCGCTGCTCCGATGTTTTCTTCAAGCCGGTTCAATTTTGTAGTTCCCGGAATGGGCACAATCCACGGTTTTTGTGCCAGCAGCCACGCGAGTGCGATTTGGGCTGGTGTTGCCTTTTTTGGCTCCGCCACTTTTTTGAGCAAATCCACTAGAGCCTGGTTGGCGTTAAGCGCCTCAGGAGCAAAGCGCGGAACGATGCTTCGAAAGTCCGAGGTGCCGAATTTAGAATCTTTGTTGAAGCTTCCAGTGAGAAAACCTTTTCCCAGCGGACTGAACGGCACAAAGCCGATGCCGAGTTCCTCAAGGGCGGGTATCACTTCTTCTTCAGGTTTTCTCCACCACAGCGAATATTCACTCTGGAGTGCAGCGACCGGCTGCACTGCGTGCGCTCGGCGGATGGTTTTCACTCCTGCTTCCGAAAGGCCGAAGTGCTTGACCTTTCCCTCCTGAATCAAGCTCTTCACCGCCCCGGCCACTTCTTCGATTGGCACTTCGGTGTCGACGCGGTGCTGATAGAACAAATCAATGGCATCGACCTTGAGCCGCTTGAGCGAGTCCTCGGCAACTTTCCTGATATGCTCCGGTCGACTATCGACGCCAATCTGTTCTCCCTTGGGTCCGAATTTAAATCCAAACTTAGTAGCGATCGTCACGAGATGGCGGAAGGAGGCAAGCGCCTCGCCCACGAGTTCTTCGTTTGTGAACGGACCGTATGCTTCAGCAGTATCGAAGAATGTTACGCCGTGTTCAACAGCCGACCGAATCAGGGATATCATTTCTTTCTTGTCTGGGGTCGGACCATAGGCAAAGCTCATTCCCATGCAGCCAAGACCAACAGCCGAGACTTCCAACCCACTTTTTCCAAGTTTGCGTTTCTTCATTGTTTCTCCTTTCAACTATTTTTTGTTTCTTCAGAATTCAAGTTTTCTGCAACAAATATAGAAATTACCATACTGATCAGCTATCACATTCCTGCCGAATGATTGCCTAATCCTCCAAATAGGTGGAGTTTTATGCTATTCTGAAGTATACTGCATCCATCAATGGAGTGATATATGATGAAAACGACTGCAACGGACAGTACAAAAAACCTCCTTGCTGCTGCCCTGCGATACTGCAAAAGCCCGGGGACACACCCCACGCCGATGCCGGGTCTCTTTGTGATCAGAAGAGATAAGCCGACGGATGCCACGCCTGGAATGTATAATCCTGTCGTTTGC
>Ga0265338_10000518_pt1 | contig 68023 bp, 67 predicted proteins | sample 42126metaG_FD_193579 | JGI IMG/M metagenome (GOLD analysis project Ga0265338, IMG submission 193579) | Rhizosphere microbial communities from Carex aquatilis grown in University of Washington, Seatle, WA, United States - 4-21-26 metaG | ecosystem: Host-associated > Plants > Roots > Rhizosphere...
CGACCGAAGTAGCTAATCTGATCCTCGAAGCGACCGGCGCGCAGAAGTAAGGCGGTGCTCGCGTCGCCTCGCATGGGCGCATAGAGCGCGAACGGTCAAGCTGCTGAAGAACTTGCAGTCCCCAGGCGACAGTGACACGGAGTTTAGTGAGCGGTTGGTCAAGAACGTCCTTGACTGACGGCTCACGCGAAAACGGCCGGAGATTGATTGACGTCAAGTCGATCGGCGGCGATCGCCTATGAGTGGCCGGTGCGCCACTGGGAAGTGACGTTCGAGTGTTTGGATTGCCGTGCAGGCGCACGCCCGATGGTGCCCGTTTCGAACGTTGAAGGGAAACCTCCGGGTGGTCGGAATAAAGCAGAACGGTCAGGCGTTGTTACCATCGTAGTCCCGTCAAGCTCTTGTTTGATCGCGATGCGCGAAAAGATCGCGCTCAAACCCGCCATACCCGAACTCAGATTGGAGGCAGTTCAAATGAAGATTGGCTTTATCAGCATGCCGCTTACCGGGCACCTTAATTCCATGATCGCGTTAGCTCGAAAATTGCAAGCCCGCGGCAATGATATTGTCTTTATCGGGATCCCAGACGTTGGGCCAATTGTTCATGCCGCGGGTCTAGAATTCGCGTCTTTCGGCGAAGAGGCGCTCCCTGCGGGATCATCTGCAGGTACCGTTGCGCCTGTCGCAAAGCTCCACGGCCCTGACGCAACGCGTTGGACGATCCAGGGCGCAGGCAGAGCGATGTTTCAGTTGGCCTCGCAGCATCTGCCGCGCGTAATCGCGGAAACAGACGTGGAAGCGCTGGTGATCGATACCATTCACATGTACCTTGAGCTCGTCCCTCTAAGCTTGGGCATTCCCTATGCCCATGTATGGTCTATCTTGAACATTGATTTTTCTGGTTCGACGTTACCGTCTGTATGGCCAGGCATCAACGACGATACGCCGGACGCGCACGCACGTAATATCGGAGTCCTTAAAGAAAGCGATAACGCATTTTTCGGGATCGTTCAGGATCTGGCTGAAGAATACGCTGAACGCGTCGGATTGGAGCTTGACTGGAGCAATCCCCGTGCAACCGTCTCAAGGCATGCGGCGGCCGTCGTATCTCAAACTCCTCGAGAGTTCGACCTTCCGAATATTCCGTGGCCTTCGGAGTTTCACTATGCCGGGCCTTTCTCTGACGACGCTGGACGTGAGCCGGTTCCGTTTGATTGGGAAAAACTGGACGGCAGGCCGCTTGTCTATGCTTCTCTTGGAACGCTCGTGAACGGCCTCGATAGGATTTACAAAGCTATTCTCTCCGCAGTCGGACGGATGCCCGAAATTCAGGTTGTCCTGTCGAAGGGAACCAATATCGAGCTGGCCGAACTCGGACCGATTCCAGGCAACGTGATTGTCGTTGACAAGGCTCCGCAGATCGAGATCCTCAAGCGTTCGGTGATGTGCATTACCCACGCTGGACTCAATACAACGCTGGAATCGCTTGCACAGGGCTTGCCCTTGGTCGCGATCCCGATCGCCTACGATCAGTTCGGCGTCGCCCTGCGCATCGCTCACCACGAAGTCGGCGAGTTTCTTGAAATTGAGAACCTGACCGTTGACGGCCTTGAAGAACAAATTCGGAAGGTTCTGTCCGCGCCTCATTATCGCGAGAAGGCGCAATATTTCCAAAAAATCATTGCTGAACGCAACGGGCTTGACGTTGCCGCAGAGGCGATCGAGCGCGCTTTCGAACGGGTCTCCAAGAACCGCCCTGCCGAGCCCACGTACGCGTGACCCGGCGCGCCGGAGCGTTGGCGGGCTCCGGTGCGCTTGATGCACCGCCCTGACTGGCACCGGCGAGAGGAGGAGCCAGAGCAGGCGACTTAACCGCGACGATACGAGGTGGAGGTGCCCGATGCGCAAGATTCAGATGGAGGATGTATCGATACCTTCGGGCGGTGAGACGGCTCGGCAGGCGAGCGCGTAACGCAACACAACGCAACTCGGCTATACCAGACTACTCACTGCTACAAACGCGATGACTAGAGCGGCCAGGTCTTCAATGATTGCCGCCGGGCGATCTTTCCCGCCGAATAGCTTTGCAAGACGCGAACGAAATTCGAACCCGCCAAAAGTGCCGATTGCAGCACCGACAATGCCGATCACGGCACATCCGACGGTATCGCCGCTCGCAGCACCTAGTACCGCCCCGCAAAAGCCACCGCTCAACAATCTCGGAATGAACTGCATCGGTACCTTCCGGCTCGGCGTCTTCGGCAATTGATCGGCCGCGAACTCGACAATGACAAGGATGCTGAAAATTCCGGCGGCCCATATGCTGGTCATGAACGAGGTCCAAGTACCCGAAAATTGGCTTGGGTTTGTGTACGCTAGCCAACTGACCGCGGCGGGTGCGACAAAAGCGCGTAGTCCTGCGGCAATCCCTATGATCAGGGCAACGACGTAGAGCGACATAGATTGTTCCCTTATGCTGAAAGTCGGCGCACACGCGCCGACCGGATCGTGGTGGCTGCTGCCTCCTTAGCTGCGCTGTCCCGCCGCTTCCAGGATGAGCTGGGTGATCTCGTCGGGATGAGAGATCAGCGAGAGATGGCTTGACTTCACTTCGATGGTCTTGGCACCCATGCGCTTGGCCATGAAGCGTTCGAGGTCCGGATTGATCGTCCGATCCTCCGTCGATACGGCATAGAAGCTCGGCTTCGACCGCCACGCCGCGTGTGTAGTCTTGCCCGCGAGCAGGGCTTTTTGAAATGGCTCCTGAACGGCATAGAGCACCTTGGCCTTCGCTTCCGGGAGGTCGCCCGCGAAATCGCGCAGGAACGCCGCCTCGCTCAGACGCCCTTCATCGCCGTCGAAGACGATGCCGGCGGATGCCGGGGGCGTCGGAAACGTCTTGGCCAAGGCCGTGTAGTCCTCGCCCGCATCCGGTGCGCGCGCCGCCACATAGACAAGAGACGACACGTTCGGATGCACGCCGGCTTCGGTGACAATCATTCCGGAAAACGAATGTCCGACCAGCACGGTCGGGCCATCCTGGCGATCCAGCACGCGCTGCGCCGATGCGACCGCTTCAGGCAGTGTCGTGAGAGGGTTTTGCACGGCCGTGGCATTGATTCCCGCCGCCTGCAGTCGTGTGATCACTTCGGTCCAGCACGATCCGTCGGCGAACAGCCCGTGGACGAGGACAACGTTGCGCGCCTTCGTCGCAGCGACGCCCGCCGCCATGGCGCGGGACGAAATCAGTGAAGCGGCAGCGCCAGCGACCATGGCGGCCGAAAAACTACGTCTGTTCATCATGCTCTCCTGTCTTGCTTCTTTGGTAGGGTGCTAAAAGCTGTCTAGCATTGGTTTCGCCTTCGATATTGTTAGCCAGCCGCGTGCATCGCGCGGGTCGATGTCAAGCGTCCATGCAATCTCGTGACGCCGTTTTTCGACGCAGGCCCTCCGGGCATCCCCCAGTCTGAACGTAAGGGATAGTCTGCCGAAAAATCGCGGGGGCGGCGAGTTAAAAAGTGAAAATTGCTGAACTGAGGTGTTCACGCCATCATCTACAAAGTGTTGGTTTTAAGAAGTCGTTGAGAAGTTAAAGACTACGCAACAACGGGTGGCTCAGCCTGAATGCGCATCTGGACAAGAGTTTGTTCGCCGCAACACAAATGCCTTTATTTTTGCGTTCATACCATGGTGCCAGTGCCGCGCTCATCAGCAGAAGCGGCAATCGACTTCAACTGGATCATCGACCATGCAAGCTCCCGCGTATCGCGCCCTGCCCTCCCACGGGCGCTTCCCGTATTCTCCGATCACCGGGCGAGCCGCTTTTCGCTGGCCCAATGGATCAGGCATGGCGGTGTATATCGGCTTCAATATTGAACACTTCGCATTTGGCGAGGGCCTTGGTCCAACGATAGGCCCGGTCATGCCAGAGCCCGACGTGCTCAACCACGCATGGCGGGAATACGGGCTTCGCGTGGGTTCCTGGCGTTGCCTGGACCTGTTCGATCAGCTCTCGCTACCCACGGCTGCGCTGATCAATACAGCGCTCTATGATCATTGCCCCGAGCTGGTGGCAGCCTTTGCCGAACGAGGCGACGAACTGGTAGCGCACGGCCACACCAACTCCGAGCGGCAAGGCGTGCTTGCCGAAGAGGATGAACGCCGCCTGATCGTCTCCTGCCGCGAGCGCATCGCGCAAGAAAGCGCCCAACGGCCCGCAGGGTGGCTTTCGCCATGGCTCTCGGAAAGCCATGTCACCAGCGACCTGCTCGCCGAGGCTGGGTATCGGTACACGCTGAATTGGTGCCACGACGACCAGCCCACCCGCATGCAGACGCGGGGTGGCCAACCGCTCTGGGCCATCCCTTACCCGGAGGAGGTCAACGACATCCCGATGATCCTGGCGCGCCAGATGGACGCACAGGCATTTTCGCAATTGATCATCGATCACTTTGAGGAAATGCTGCGGCAGTCGGAACGCCAGCCGGTGGTAATGGGCATTGCTCTGCATGCCTACCTGATGGGCCAGCCGCATCGATTGCTGCACCTGCGGCGCGCCCTGGAACATATCGCGCAGGCGCGCAATGAGGGCCGGATCTGGATGACGACGCCCGGCACGATTGCGGATCATATGGATAGGCTCGCGCGCTAGCGCAGCGGGCAACAGCGTTGGCATGGCTAACTGTTGCGGTGCAACGCGCAGTTAGATCCGACACCTTTAGCTGTTCTTGCTATGTATTGCCTGGGCAAGTTTTCACTGAGTATGGTGAGGCAGCCAGCTCGACAATTTTCTTCTGTTTTCGGTCATTTAACTTGAATGGAGTTTCCTATGTTTACTTCGAAAATGCTCAAGCTTTTCCTATGTGCGGCAGCCGGCTTGCTGTTTGCGGGTGGCGCATACGCCCAATCGTGCGAGCCCGGCAAGGTCGCGCAGAAGTATCCGTCCCTGGCGGGCAAGGTGATCAAGATCGGCGTGGATCCGGAGTCGCCACCCTATGTCTTTCGAGACAGCAAGGATTTCAACACTCTGATCGGTGCCGACGCCGATATGGCCCGCGCGGTATTCACCTGCGCGGGACTGAAAACGGAGTTTTTCTCCGGAGGATGGTCAGGGCTCCTCCCGGCCTTGAACGCCGGACAGATAGACGTGATGTGGGATCTGCTCTACTACACGCCCGAGCGCGCCAAGCAGACGAGTTTTGCCACTTACATGCAGGCGGGTACCGGCGGCCTCGTGCAGGTGGGCAATCCCAAGAAGATCGACGATATTGAAAAGCTGTGCGGCATGACGGTCGCCGCAGGTGTCGGCACTACCGAGGAAACGATGGCACGCGCTCAGGCGGCTAAATGTACGGCTGAAGGCAAGCCTGAAGTCACCGTCATGACCTTCCCCGACATCGCCTCGGGTGCTCGGCTGATCGCAAGCCACCGCGCCGATGCAATGATGTACGATCTGGCGTTGGTAGATGGCTTGGCCAAGCAAAACCCCCAGCTTTACATGCGCGGCTTCAAGGTGCTCAGTGGCATGAAGATTGGCGTTGGCATCAAGAAGGGCAACACCGACCTGATCGCGGTTGTCTCCGATGGCCTCAAGGTGATGCAGGCCAACCAGACGCAAAAGAAGATCTTCGAAAAGTATGGTGTGGATCCGACGCTGGAAGCGCCCACCACGCTGCTGACGCAATAACAATGGTTCTGAGACTGGCGCATCGCGCATGAAGGTACACCGGATGTTAAAAAAGAAGCATTACTGCTGGCTCGCTGTGCTCGCACTGTTCGCAGTCCAATCGGTTTTTGCCGCCGAACCGGTCGCCACCCCGGTGCTCGACGGCTTCAAGGAACTGGTGGGTTACGTTGGCTCCCCATTCCTGATCGGCGGGGCGTGGGTGGCAGTGAAGATCACGCTGATGGCCATGTCGATCGGGCTGGTGCTCGGCCTGGGCCTCGCCTTGATGCGGCTGTCGCGCTTCAAGGCGGTAAGCTCCGCGGCCTGGGGCTACATCTGGTTCGTGCGCGGCACACCGCAGCTCTTGCAACTGGTGTTCATCTTCGATGCGCTGCCGCTGATCGGGGTGCGCTTCGATGAGATCACCACGGCCGTGATCGGCTTTGCGTTGAACGAAGCCGCATTCAGCGCAGAACTGTTTCGGGCAGGCATCGTGTCGGTGAACCGCTCGCAATCGACGGCCGCCGCCGCGCTCGGCATGGGACCCTTCCTGACCTTGCGTCGCATCATCTTGCCGCAATCGATGCGTTCGGTGGTTCCGGGCCTCGCGAACGACACCATCGGCATGCTGAAGCTGACGTCGATCGCCTCGGTCATTTTCGTCAATGAGCTGACGTTTCGCTCGCAGCAAGTAGTCGGGCAAAACTTCAAATTCTTTACGGTGTTCGGCGCAGCAGCAGTGATTTACCTATGCCTGACCAGCGCGATTTCGCTGGTTCAGATTTGGCTCGAACGCATATTCGACCACGAGAGTGAACGCCGCATCCGCTTCTCGCCGCTCGGGTTGCGCGTGTGGCAACGCGAGGCGACGCCGGCTGATCTGCCCCCCGTCGAAACCGCGGTTGCCGACCCGGTGGTCGAGACCAACGACCATGCGTGGATACGCACCTTGCTGCCGCAGGAAACCCGGCCAGCTCGCGCGGATGGTTTGCCGTTCGTGGCTTGCAAGAACGTCTGGAAGTCGTATGGCGAGCGCGAGATTCTGCGCGGCGTCGACCTCGCGGTCGATCATGGCGAGGTGGTAGTCATCCTTGGCCCCAGCGGTTCGGGCAAGAGCACACTACTCAAGTTGATCAACCACCTTGAGCCGCTCGATTGGGGATCGATCAAGGTGGATTCGCAATATGTAGGCTACCGGGAAGGCCCGGGCGGCGTGCTGCGCCCGGTGCACAACCTGGCGCGTGCCCGCGCGCAAGCTCGGGTCGGCATGGTGTTCCAGCACTTCAATTTGTTCAGTCACCTGAGCGCGCTGGAGAACATCATGGAAGCGCAACGCCAGGTTTATTCGGTTGCGCCTGCGCAAGCCGAAGCTCTGGGCCGCGCCTTGCTTAAGAGCGTCGGGCTGGCGGCTCACGCCGATTTCCTGCCGCATCGACTTTCGGGCGGGCAGCAGCAGCGCGTGGCGATTGCCCGGGCGCTTGCGATCAAGCCCAAGCTGATGCTGTTTGACGAGCCGACCTCGGCGCTCGATCCTGAACTTGTTGGCGAAGTGCTGGGCGTGATGCGCGGGCTGGCCGACGCAGGCATGACCATGATCGTGGTGACCCACGAGATCCGTTTCGCGCGTGACGTCGCCGACCGGGTGGTGTTCATGGACGGCGGCGAAGTTATCGAGCAGGGCACCCCGCAGCAGGTGATCGACAACCCTAGCCACGAACGCACGCGCAAGTTCCTCAACGTCGTTGCACATTAATTTCCGGAATCAACAACATGATGAATTCTGAAACATTCGATCTCGGCAACGTCGTGCTGCAATCCGGCGCGACGCTGCAAGGCATGAAGCTCGGTTACAAGACCTACGGCACACTGAATGCCGCACGCGACAACGTCATCGTCTACCCGACCTTCTACAGCGGCACCCATGTCGACAACGAATGGCTGATTGGCGAAGCAATGGCGCTGGATCCGCGCAAGTACTTCATCGTCGTACCGAACATGTTCGGCAATGGCGTGTCGAGCTCACCCAGCAATAATCCGCAGCCTTACGATCGCGCCCGCTTTCCGCATGTGACGCTATACGATAACGTCGCCATGCAGCATCGGCTCATCACTGAGAAATTCGGCGTGAGCAAGGTCAAGCTGGTGACCGGCTGGTCGATGGGCGCCATGCAGACGTTCCACTGGGGCGCCATGTATCCGGACATGGTGGAGCGGATACTGCCGTTTTGCGGCGCAGCCCGCTGCTCACGGCACAATTTCGTCTTTCTCGAAGGCCTGAAGGCGCCGCTCTTGCTCGATCCCGCCTGGCAGCACGGTTACTACGATGCTCCGCCTACGCGGGGCATGCGCGCCGCCGCGCGCGTTTTCGCCGGATGGGGGTTCTCGCAGGCGTTCCTACGTCAGCGGCTGGACATCGAAGCGCTCGGTTTCGCGTCGCTCGAGGATTTCATTACCCATTTCTGGGAGGGCAATTTCCTCACGAAGGACGCGAACAACGTGCTTGCAATGATCTGGAGTTGGCAGCACGGCGATATCGCCGCCAACCCTCTCTACGACGGCAACTTCGACCGCGCGTTAGCCAGCATCAAGGCCCGCGCCATCGTGATGCCAGGCCGCACCGACCTGTACTTCCCGCCCGAAGATAGCGAATACGAGGTCGCCAAGATGCCTAACGCGATCCTGCGTCCGATCGAATCGGTATGGGGCCATTTCGCCGGCGGACCGGCGGCCAACCCCGTCGACGTGAAATACATCGACGACTCATTGCGCGAACTACTCGCCGAGTAAGGACCATTCGCGCCCTCGGTACGCCTGCGACCTGGAAGCATACCCCTATGCGCCGCCAGATCGCGGGCAACCCCATGGTTATGATCCGATATGCTGAATAAACAACTTCGTATGCTCACTGACTGACATTCGCCTTGATCCTCCAGCAATAAGGTGTTTCTCCAACGAAGTGCTTGAACACAGTCGTGAAGTGCCCCTGCGAACGAAAACCACTGCTCAGCGCAACGTCGATCATGTTGTAACGGGACTTCAGCAGGAGACTTTGCGCGTGTTCAATACGGCGTCGCAACAGATACTCATGTGGACGCAGACCGGTTGCACGGCGAAACTGCGCGGCGAAATGCATGCGGGTCAGACCGGCACTTGCAGCGATGTTGGCCAGACTGATCGCTTCCGACAGATGCGCGTCGATATACTCGACCACGCGGCTCATGCGCCATTGCGGCAACGCGGCGGCCTCACGCGTCCGAGGGCGCGCGGACGTGAAATGACGTGCGACGAGGCGAGAGACGATAGCGAGGCTCACGCTGTCGGCAAAGACCTTGCCGAGCGCCACATCACCGCTCTGCGACACGGCGAGCGCTTGGCCGAGACGCTCAATCGCCGGATCACGCGCGAGCTTCGGGTCATCGATCAGGATCTCCCCTGTGTGCTGGCGGCCAAACAGATCGTCAAAGCATTCGGCCAGCACCTGCTGCGATACGAAAAGATGGAGGACGTCGCTCGGCGACTGAAACACGGCGCTGACTGGAACCCCCGGCGCCGTGACCTGTACCCAGCCAGCCGTGAGACGCCCCCGAATGAGCGTTCGGTCTGCATGGGTGAACGTCACCGCGGTACATTTGAGGTTCAGGCCGACGCAGTGGTATGCGGCGTGCCCACCACTCACCACCTCGACCGGACCATCGTCATATCGCGTCCAACGCGACACCAGGACATTGCCTTCGTTATGCACCGGCTCGGGCCAACCATTGCCGGGACAACGCCAGTGATGCTCTACGTCGATCGAGCGCCCGACGGTCCTTTGCACCACGTCCGAAACCGGTTCACGATACATAGGCGATGGAGTAGTCATGGTTTGGTCGTCCAATATTGAGGTGATGCGGTCTGCAAAACCACTGCGGCACCGCGATGACTTTAAGTTGCCGCAACGGTATTGCCGCAGCCGGCCATAAAAAGCAGTTACCCGTATTTCCACCTATTTGGACGGCTTAATACACAATGTTCCACCGTGGTGACTCGCAACACCGCGGAACCCTCGCGCCGTGCGAGCGCGATTTCAATGCCGTCGCTTAGCAGCGCGTCCACGAACGCGACCAGGAATGTACCGAACGCCTGCGCGTCCAGGCTCGAGCACGTCGACCCTCGAGTCGATCGGGCGCGCTTATCGACTCAGTAAAGCTTACCAACGTCGTCCAGCGAGATCTTCCAGATTTTCAGGTTCCGGGGCGGCTTTTTCAGGTTTTTACGTTCTTTAACTGATCGGTCCTGTGCAACCGCCCAGTCAGTCAACTCGTTGCTGCGCTTTTCACTTTTTAACGCGCCGCGCCCGCGATTCTTTGGCAGTATTACCGTGCCGTTCAAATTGGGAGATGCCCGGAGGGCCATCCGTCCCAACTTACCATTTCAAACAGCTTATCCAACTCTGGTAGAGGCACCAACGACTGTACACCGCCGCCAATGGCGGTCATGGCGTTCCAGACCGTCTTATATATGTCACCCATGTTCAGCACGGAGAATTCCATGAACGACTCGATTGACCATGCATTTTCCTCACGCCGTCGCCGGATGTTGCTCGCGAGCGCGAGCGCGGGTGCCGCAGCCGCAGCTGTCGGCGCGCCCGTATTCGCCGCGGCAGCAGAGGGTACCGAGGCACACAGCGCACATGCTCTTCATCAAAAAGGCACGCAAACAATGAACACGGTCACAACGAAAGACGGTACGCAAATCTATTTCAAGGATTGGGGTAGCGGCCGTCCTGTCGTCTTTTCTCATGGCTGGCCGCTGGATGCGGATGCATGGGATCTCCAGATGCTCTTTCTTGTCCAGAAGGGTTATCGTGTGATCGCTCACGACCGCCGAGGTAACGGCCGTTCGGGCCAGCCTGGTCACGGCAATGACATGGATACCTACGCAGACGACCTCGCGACCGTCATCGACAAGCTTGACCTGAAGGACATCACGCTGGTGGGGCACTCGACCGGCGGTGGCGAAATTGCGCACTATGTCGGGCGGCATGGCTCGAAGCGCGTGGCAAAGATGGTGCTGATCGGCGCCGTGCCTCCGCTGATGTTGAAGACCGACGCGAATCCCACCGGGCTGCCGATGGGGGTATTCGACGGCATTCGCGCGGGCGTCGCGGGCAATCGCTCACAGTTCTACAGGGATCTGGCCCAGCCGTTCTACGGCTATAACCGCCCGAACGCGAAGATCTCGCAAGGCGTTATCGACGAGTTCTGGCGCGAAGGCATGTTGGGTTCGATCCTTGCGCAATACGAGTGCATCAAGCAATTCTCCGAAGTGGACTACACACCCGATCTACAGAAGATCGATGTGCCGACGCTGATCCTCCAGGGCGACGACGACCAGATCGTGCCGCTCGACGATTCGGGGCGCAAGTCCGCGAAGATCATCAAGAACGCTACGCTCAAGATCTATCCGGGCGCGCCGCATGGCATGTGTACGACGCACGCGGATCAGGTCAATGCGGACTTGCTCGCGTTCCTGTCGGCCTGACATTCGCCGGCAGCAGCAAAGCTCAGTCCAGCATCCACGACAAACCAGTCGGCACGTATGCGCCGACTGGACCGCGACCACAACCGCGACACCTTGACATCGCCGAAAGCACCAAGGTCGATTCCATTGAAAGAAAGGCTATCGAGTCGCCAAGACTGCACGGCTTCTGCACCCATCATGCGAGCCGCACGGTGTTTGCCACAACACTCGGCTAGGACATGCAAATCGTCTCGGACCTTTCGGTATCCGTAGACGCAACCGCTCGCCAGGCAACGGAAAACCCGTCAGCACACGTAAGGTGCGGTCATTGCGATGGTAGGGATTACCCTACATGCAATTCAGAATCTGCCGATATCTATTTTTTCTCACTTGATCGAATGTAGCGGAGCTCCTGGAGTTTGACGGCAAGCTCCGTGAACTCGGTCGTGTACACCTGTCTCGGCATTTTCGTCATTCCTGGTTTTTCCAACGTAAGTTAGTTCCACATTACCTGTGGAAGGCTAGATTTCAGGCGAGGCTCGGTTCGGGTTTTTGATTGAAAGTGACTCAAGGTAGGAGGCGAGCGTTGACGCATAAGGAAGATTCGCAGGCAAGAAAAGTAGCCTGTTTCGGGCCGTTCCGTTTGTTCAGCGCCGCAAGACTGCTGCTGAAAGATGATCGGCCCGTTTCCATGGGGGGCCGCGCTTTCGACATCTTGCTAGCCCTAACCGAACGACCGGGTGAAGTCATCGACCGGCGCCGTTTGATAGCGCGGGCATGGCCTGAAACGATCGTTGAGGAAGCCAACCTTCGGGTGAACGTGGCGCATCTACGCAAAGTTCTGGGCCAAACCGAAGGAGGCCCTCGGTATGTCACGAATGTCCAGGGGCGCGGATATTGCTTCGTCGCACCGGTCAAGTGGCTGGAGGGCGAAGATCTTTCACAGAGGGATGTTTCCATCGCATTGGCGCCGCCCGATCTGCCTGCGCTTCCCGAACGAATGGTGGGCCGAGGCAGGACTGTGAGCGCTCTGGTCTCCCGGCTCGCGTCGCGCCGGTTCGTCAGTATCGTCGGGCCCGGCGGCATAGGCAAAACCACGGTCGCTATCGCAGTCGCTCATGCCGTCGCTGTCGACTTTGCCGGCGCGGTTTTTTTCGTGGATCTCGGCGCCCTGACCAACGGGGACGTCGTCGCTACGGCAGTCGCATCCGCGTTGAAATGCGTGATTCAAACGCAAGACCCTGTAGCGGACATCGTCGCTTTCATTGAGGGTAAGCGAGTACTCCTGGTCTTCGACAACTGCGAGCATGTCATTGCTGCAGTGACTGCCATTGCGAGCCACATCTTTAAAGCAAATCCCGACGCCTATTTGTTGACGACGACTCGCGAAGTATTGCGAGTAGACGGCGAAACGGTGACTTTACTTTCACCGCTTGAAACCCCGGCCGAAAGCGACTTTCAGCTAACTGCTACCGAATGTCTTGCGTGGGCCGCCGTGCAGTTGTTCATGGACAGAGCCGCGGCTAGCGGTCACAACGGCGAGCTGAGTGACAAGGACGCACCGATCGTCGCGGAAATATGCCGACAACTCGACGGCATGCCATTGGCGATCGGGCTTGCGGCGAGCCGCGTTGGCGCATACGGCATCGAAGGCGTAGCACGTCTAGTCGACCGTCGTATCAGAGTATTGCTCAGAGGTCGCCGTAACACCCTGCCGCGAGACCAAACGCTGAGCACGTTGCTCGACTGGAGCTTCAACCTTCTGACGGACGAGGAAAAAACAGTTCTTCATTGTCTGTCGGGATTTGTTGGCATCTTTACGCTCGAAGCTGCTCAGGCTGTCGCAGGTGATGAAGTCGACATACCCCGCGTACTCGAAAGTTTGGTCGACAAATCGCTAGTCTCGATCCATAGCCACAATAAGATCTCATGCTATCGCTTATTGGACACGACACGTGATTGCGCGGCGGTTGAGTTGACGAAAAGCGGCAAGGAACAAGAGGTTGCCGAACGTCACGCGACCTATTTCATGAGCTTGGCGCTTGATACTGGCGGTTCCTCCGAGGGCAATTTTACCGTCGCGCCCTCATTGCATCTAGGAAACTTGCGAAAGGCGCTTCATTGGTCATTCTCTGATGGCGGCGACGCCAATATCGCTGTAGCGCTATGTGCCAATTCAATGCCTTTGTTCTTGACGCTCTCGCTCTTGGTGGAATGTCGAGAGTGGTGCGAACACGCGATTCTGAAGATGACTGAGACCCATCATGGAACGACTCGTGAGCTGGCGTTGCAGGAAGCTTTTGCGATCGCGTCTTACCATACCCGCGGCAACAGCGATGCGCTGCAAGCGGCGCTCCATCGAGGCTTGGAGCTGGCCGGCGAAATTGGAGATTACCAACGCCAATTGCGCTTATTGGCGGGGCTTAATCTGACGCTTGGCAAGCTGGGGGATTTTGTCGGTGCTTTGGCGATCGCAAAGCGATTTGCACAGATGGTCAATGAGTTTGGAACCCGCCAGGAAATTGTTGCGGCTGACTGGATGCTAGGAACGGGCTACCATTTAGTCGGAGACCAGGGGGCGGCGCATAGACACTATAAGCAGAGTTTCGAAGACGCGGCGCTGTCCGTGCCGGTTCACGTCGATGACTTTGGCTACGACCATCGCATGAGAGCTATGGTCGGCCTGGCGCGAACCTCGTGGTTACGTGGCCTGCCGGAGCAGGCTCTCAGGGTCGCGCGTGAAGCAATCGATGAATCAGAGTGCCGAGGTCACCCTCCTACTCTGTGTACGTGTCTTCTTTACAGCATTCCCGTATTCCTATGGAGCAATGATTTGAGAGGTGCAGAGCTTCTCATCGACAGGCTGGTCGACCTTGCTCCAAGACATTCGCTACGAGCGCACGAAGCAGGCGGCTTGGCCTTGAGAGGCGAGTTGATGATAGAGCGAGGGGAGATCCATGCAGGCGTGGAAATCCTTAGAAAGGCGTTATACGCACTGCAGGCGGCTGAGTTTCATATCGTCGAAAATGCTTCCAGGCGCGCCTTTTGCAAAGGACTGGCCCTTTCCGGCAACGCCGCGGAAGCACTGGCATCAATCGACGTGATGCTGAGAATTTCAGAACGCCATGGCGGCGCTTACGATACGCCGCGCTTGTTGCTTACGCGTGCCGAAATTCTACTGAGCTTGCCGCAAGCTGACCTGTCAGGCGCTGAGGAAGCGATGCTTCGATCGCTTATGATTGCGCGAACTCAGTCTGCTCTTGGTTGGGAATTGCAGGCGGCCATTGCATTGGCGAAGCTTCGAATGGCCCAGGGGAAAGTCGCGCGCGCCAAACCGGTGCTAGAGTCCGCCTATCGCCAATTTACCGAAGGCTTCGCGACTCCCGATCTGCGTACTGCAAGCCAACTCCTTTGTGAGCTGGAAAGCCACGCTGCGCAACTAAAGCGTGTCGTGCGGTAGGGCATTAGAACACGATATTGGTGCGGATCCCGATGCCCATTTCGTTACCCACAGTCTGGCCGGGGTTGTTGGGATTCAAAATGCCGCCCGCTGGGCGCAGAACATATTGCGCGTCGCCCTGCAATTGCCACCACGGCGCGATCTGGTACATATACGTTGCCTCAAAAATGGTTTCGGCGCTGCGCACAGGGAAGTTTGGCGTCGTGTAAATCGCCGTGTTGATGTCCGAGCCGCGCGCGCCATTACCGATCTTCGCGTAGCCGACGGCGAGTCCAGCCACGTCATTGTCGCGGCCCGCGAACGGCGCTTTGAGCGTTACCCCTGCGTTAATGCCCAAACTGATCGGATTACGATCGCCCGGCGCCCACATGACACGGGCAAAGACGCCGACCGATCGCGGGCTATCCGCACTGGGGCGCCAGACCATCTGGTCTGCAACCGCATAAAAACTGTAGTCGCCCCGGTAGGTCTTGGCGATACCGTTGCTGGCCGGGCTGGCCAGTGGCACTCCGTTGCTATCGTATTGTTGATCCAGAAAACTCTGCGAGTTATACCAAGCGCCAATCTTATACGTTCCGGGCAGACCGGCAGGCGGTGCGGCCTTAGGATCAGACGGAGGTTGGTTCACGGCGTACTGCAACTCGGTGATGGACATCGCTCCTTGATGCAGATTGAAATTAGTGCCGCTCGGGTCTAGCTTTTGCGGGTCGCCGACATTGAGCGTTTGACCTGCCGGGTTGCCGTCGAACACCCCGCCCAACCAGGTAAGCGAATCGCTTGCTCGCACCCGCACTCGCACGCCCAATGAAGAAAGCGGGTAGGCCGGGCCGCCCGAAGGCAGGTCGATCGACGGCAAAATCGGCCAACCGAAGGTCAAGTTCATGAAGTTGCTGGCGTACTGGCTCGTCATGAATTCCTGGTCCAGACTTTGCTGCCCGATCTTGACGTCGGCTCGGCCATCCATCAGCGCTTGCTGATACCAGAGCTCCCACAGACGCGTACCGGAGTCGGCTTCGATGCCGCTCGCGAACTGCAGGTTCTGCAGCGTATTGGCGCTCAAATTGCGGCCGTGAATTTGCAAGGCGCTGGCGTTGAAGGTGCCGCCAGCCCAGCCTAAGGCTTTTTCGGAATCGACGCCGATTGAGAACTGCGTGAGGCCGTCATAGGCGCCGCGCCTGTTTGAGCCTCCCGACAGGTTGGTCAGGTATTCGCTGGTTTCCTGCATGCCGAAGCTCACGCCGTAGTTGCCCAGCCAAGGGCGTAAGCCGCCCATGTCGCCAAGCAGATTCGAGCGCTCCCAAAATCCGGTCGGGGTCGGAGAGTTCCCCGCGGTATTTGCAGCGGGCACGCCGTTAGTCTGGTCGGCGTTGCCGGCGGCTTGGTCGAGGTCGGGGGTATCACCCACCGCATTGCCGCTCACAAACAAAAGTGCAAATAAAGAGATCGACAACGTCAGAGTCAAATTTCTCGTAGTAGTCACACCGATTCCCCGCCCGTTAAACGATAAAATAAGTCCGTAGCAGCCTGCCTAAAAAACGGCAGGAATCTCGCTACATTCTAACGGTTGAACGAAGAAAGATATCGGTAGATTCTGAATCGCGCGTAGGATTGTTCCTACGTTCGCAGCGGCAACAATTCTCTTTACCGGTTTTCGACGCGCGTTTCCGATCGGAAGAACCTACTCGACCAAGTGATGAGAAACCGCATATCGAATCAATTGCGCATTGTTTTGGCAATCCAGCTTTTGCATTAACCGGACCTTATGCGTGCTGACGGTCTTGTTGCTGATCGACAGTTCATCGGCAATTTCGTTGACACTGTGTCCGCGAACCAGCTTATCGAAGATCTCGAATTCTCGAATCGAGAGGAGTTCGTGGACCGGGCGTTGCATGAGATCCGGTCGATCGAATATCAACGACTCGGCCAGCCGCGGATCAATGAAACGGCCGCCCGACACCACTTTGAAAATCGCGGCAAACAGGGTTTTCGGGTCGTTATCTTTAGTCAAATAACCGGACGCGCCGGCATTCAATGCATAGCGTGCAACCTGGGCCTCGCAATGCATGCTCAGCACCAGGATGCGCGGGCTACCTTTTTGCAGATGAATGCGATTGATAAGGTTGGCGCCGCTGATGCCGGACATGGACATATCGAGCAGCAACAGGTCCACCTCCACTCTTCGAAGCGCGTCAAAAACCTCGTTCCCGTTGGCGGCTTCTGCAACTACCGAAATACCTCCTTCAAACGCGAAGAGCTGCTTGAGTCCTTCACGCATGATGGCGTGATCGTCTGCTATCAATATTTTTATCATCAGTATCGTGGAACTGCGGAGACCGGTACGTGAATATCGATCGTCGTGCCTTCACCGAACGCCGTCGATATGCCCATTTTTCCATCGAGCATCAGGACGCGTTCCCTAATGCCTACTAAGCCGAACGAGCCGGATTTCTTCACGGAAGGGTCGAAGCCGATACCGTTGTCCCGCACTTCGAGGATGTAATTGCCATCTTCTTGTTTAAAACATACCTCCGCTTTCGTGGCATTCGCATGCCTTGCTACGTTGCGCAGCGCCTCCTGCGTTATGCGAAAGACGCCAGTGGTATGCGTTTCACATAATAAGATTTCGGTCACGTTGCTATGCAGCTCGCACGGTATTCCAGTCTGCGTAACGAACTCGCTGACCAACCATTCCAGCGCCGCCAGGATTCCCATATCCAATTCGACGGGGCGTAAAGTCGTCACGACATTGCGCACCGTTTTGATCATCGTATCCACTAGTCCTATCATGTTCTGTGTCTTCGCTTCGAAAGCACGATTGCCATCGCCGTACTCGAGGTTTAGCACCGAGATCTGCATGCGCAGTGCGAGCAGATACTGCCCGAGTTCATCATGTAATTCGCGAGCCAAATGCTTGCGCTCCTCCTCGCGAACGGATTCGCTGCGCCTCGCCAATTGCCGCAGCAAAAGCCGCGATTCTTCAAGGCACTGCTGGGCGACTCTAAGAGAGGTGATATTCCGGTTTATCGCCAAGGCACTGATAATTTCTCCGCTGCCGTCCCGCTCAGCTACAACATGTACGGCGAAGTGAATAGCGACACCAGGTTGGGTTATCCATACTGCGACCAGTTGCTTAGGTATCCCGGTCTGCAAGACCTGCCGCACGATCTCTTTATATTGATCGACTGGAATATCGGCGCCCCAGTGAGCTTCCAAAGGTTTTTTTAGCACTTGTTCGGGGTGTATGCCTCGGGATCGCACAAAAGCCGGATTCACATAAATTCGATTGCAATCGATGTCGTATCGGATAACCTCGTCCGGCGAATTCTCCGCCAAGGTACGAAATTCCTGTTCACTTTTTCGCAAGACTTCTTCTGCTTGTCGACGCACGGTGATGTCGATAGAGGTGCCGATATATTCTCTGCATTCGTGCAGGTCATGCAAGACCGGACGACCCAAGCCCCGCACGTATCTCAGATCTCCCTCTGGATGGATGATGCGGTATTCGCATTCGAAGCAGTTCCATGCGCTGACCGCGTCCCGAACGATGCGCCGTAATTCGGCTATGTCCTCAGGGTGAATTCTTTGCGTAATGGATTCGATGCTCGGGGCTTGCGCCTGCACCTCATAGCCAAAAATGCGGAAATGCTCCTCGGACCATATAAGCCGCCCCAAAGAAAGGTTCCAGCGCCAACTTCCCGTGTGACTGATCTCCTGGCCTTCGGCTAAAAAGGCTTCGCTCCATAGCAATTTTTCCTGGACTTGCTTGCGTTCCACATTTTCAAGTTGCAACGCCAGATTGGCCTCTTTCAATTCGTCGAGTGTGTTGACCAATTTGTCGTGTATACGACGTAGCACTTTCGACGCATTGCTTTGTGCCGCCCCCAGCATGCCGATGAATAGACTGGTCAGCGAAAAAACCACCATCCGGGGTGCATCCGTGGCATTGACGTGCAGAGAATGACCTGAAGGTACGATAACGTATCCGAATACGAATACGGAGAGAACAATAGCGAAAAGACCGGCGCGGGTGCCCCCGAGCCATGCGCTCAACGCGACCGCACAGAGGAGCAATGAAGCTTTTGCTCCAGCAAAATAGAACTCCATGCATCGGTTGATAAGCAGAGCCGACGCAACGAAACCAAAAGCTAGCCCTTCGCGCTTGGCCAAGGATAAGTAGCGCCGATTAAACATAGACACCTCAACGTTTCATGTCCTATGCCAGGTGACCTGCCCGGTTTTCTGAGACCATGCCTCTCTAGAAACACGTAGGGTGCTAAAAGCAGTTTAGCACCGGTTTCGCCTTCGATATTTCTAGCCAGCCTCGTGCATTGCGCGGGTCGATGGCGCGCGCCCACGTAACCTCTTGACGCCGTTAGTCAAGGCTGCTTGGTGCTGTCCACTTTCGCAAGTCGCGTGGGGGGGGCGCTCGGCAACGGCAATCTTAGAGTAAGGATGCCGTTCCTGATGCCGCGCGCCATGTTCTAAAACAGGCAAAACGATGTCCTGCTCCGTGCTTCGAGGGTTTGCTCTAATTTGATTGCCCCAGAAGCTACCGCGGCCTTCTTTATTCCTGTCAAAGCAGAGTCGATTTCCCCTCCATTGCCACCAGCGCCGCCCGGAGCCCCTACCGCGCGAGCAGTTTAATGCCCCGGCCCTGGAACCGCCGATCGAGTCGCGCCAGAGCGGACCAACGGCGTGGCTAGAAACGAACCGGAATAAAATTGGTGAGCGAAGTGTTTACACGAGGGCTCGGAAACCAGTGCCGGGCGGACAAGCCAACGGTATCGCCGGGAAACATAGCGCCCTCGCAAGAGACAATCGGGGGCCCAGCCAGCCCTCGCCCGATCAACTCCATCTTCCATTCGAGAAAAATGACGACACCCGCTGATTCTGTAGACCTCGCCGTTGCTGCCTGGCATGACGCGATTGAAACATTCTGCCGATTGCAATCGAAGGGCTACGTGAAAGAAGGTCCCCATGGCACGAGATCGATTATGAGCGGCACGCCTGTTTCGGTTCTGAACGCTGTCATCAGCACCACTCGCAAACCCGATATAGCAGAGTTGAGCGCGTTCGCTGCGTCATACAGCAATGATGGGTTGCCATGGAGCATTCAGTTGCGCGCTAATCCTGTCCCTTCTGTCATTGCGCAAGTCGCGGCCAACCGCGGTTTGACAAAGTCCTTCATCTTGCCTTTCATGATCAAGCATCTGGAAGCTGACGATACGAACGCAACTCCGCTTGATAAGATAAGCGTACGGCGCGTTCCTGCGGAAGACCACGATACATATAACAGCGCGCTCGCCGCCGGATACGAAGCGCCAGATCAGGTTTTCAGAGGTTTCAGTGCTCCGAATGTGCTGAGCGCCAAAGGAATGACTGCCTATCTGGTGGAAGAAGATGGAACTCCAGTTGCGACCTCCTTCGGCGTTCTTGCGAACGGCCACGTCGGCGTATTCAACATCTCGACCAGACCGGCATACCGCCGACGCGGCTATGCGCGCGCGGCAACCACAGCGGTGCTACGAGATGCGTATACGCAAGGCGCTCGTACGGCATTCCTTCACTGCACACCGGCGGGCCGTGGCGTATATGAGTCGCTCGGCTTTGCGACTTGCGAAGAATGGCAGGTGTACGCAGCACCGTGAAGGCCTGCAACCGCCTGAAAACACCCACCGCTTGAGCGGCAAGACGCGTTGTTATTCAAGCTGCTGAGCCACGTCACGCCCGATGCATCTAGCGTAGCTGCGAAACAACGAGATTTCTGGCGTCGACTAGAAGATCGGGTATAGGTTCGACGCTGACATTGGTCATGCAAAGGAGTCCATCGAGTGTTGCGAGTGAGACGGTCTGCGTGTGCGCGGCTCCACTGGTTACCATCGGGCTGATGAACAATAAGCGCAGTGGTCCGTACTTCGACGGTATCTTCACTCTCCCGTAATTCGTTACCATTAACGCGTGCGCACGCTGGCGAGCCGCATCTGCTATTTGGCGAGGGGCCATGTCGGCGCCGAGAGTTTCCCGCAAAGGCGCAAAGCTGCGGGTTGCGGCCTGAATGTTTCCCAAAGCCGAGACATCGCTTCTCACCTGCCGCGCCAGGCTCCAAAAGTTGGGAAGCTCTGTCGACTTGAGTTCGGTGTAAGCGAGCGTCAGCAGAAGACCGAGATTGTCCCCAACCCCCAGTATTTCCCGATTGTCGATCGGGCTTGCACAGCGAATCGCTGTTTCGGCCCACCGCTGGGATTTCGCTCGCCCTGCAAGCAAAATCCCGGCGGTGAGCGCACCATGCACGGTCGTTTGTTCATGACGTGCGCGTTCCGTTATTGCGGTGACATCCGACGGCTCTAGCCAGATTTGTTCCAATTTATGTTTGGCTACGACCGGAGTGACAGGGCGCTCGATCGAGTCGGATAACCCGCCGTATGGTGCCGAAGGCATCGAATAAATGTCCGAACTGGGCAGCCCGAGCAATTCGTCTTGCGAAGGCGAAAGCGGTTTCTGCTGCCCCAGAGCGTCCCCGGCGAGCGAACGCATCAAGTCGCGGATGACGTAGACCAGTGATCTGCCGTCGAAAGCCACGTGATCAGCCGCCAGCAATAACGTAGATCGATGCCTGCCGTGCAGGACTGTGGCGCGCAGAAGTAGCTCATCCTCTGCGAAAGTAGTTTCAAGTTCTCTTGCGCAGTAGTCGAACAATGATCCGGAGGCGTCGAATGGTAGCACTTGCAGCGCAATATCGATGCCGGGAGCGGCCTCAAAGTAGGGACGAAAGCCTGGACGCTTTCGAACGCGAGCCGAAAGTATTGGATGCTGCGCTTGAACGGCATTCAGTGCCGTTCGCCATCCGTCGATCGTTGTCGAGCCCTCTAGCGCGGCGACGACAACGATTGTGCGCGGCATTTCCTGCTCCACGAGCCAAACGTATTCTTCGAAAGTCCCAAGGGGGCGTAATCTTGTTGCGCCTCCCAACTCAGATCCAGGCATTCATGTCCTTATCGCTCGCGCCTTCCTCCGCGCACAATTGACCGCACGCCCTTCGCGAGCCATCCGCGTGCAGGCCTATGTCAAAAACGTCACGGTGGGGTCGGCTAACCGATGAGCGACGCTTGGCGCTTGACCAACTCCTGTTGTCGCTCACCGATCGCCCCATGCCTCATCGGGGCGGCGAGTATGTCTCGACGACCTCGTAAATCCCCGGCTCGAATTTCGCGAGCGCGACTGCCTGCTGGAAGTAAGTTAGAGGAGCGGGATTTTCGCGCATTGCCTGGTAGGCTTCGATACTTCGCCATTGCGCGTACATGGTGACCTTGTTGCCATCGATGCTGCGATGAAGGCTCGCTGAAACGAAACCTGGCTCAAGGCGCACGATCTGTGTTGCATGGGCTAGTAGATCAACGAGTTCCTGTTGCCGGCCCGGCTCGACCGTAAATACGTTGATGAGCGTAACAAGCCTCTCGTGCTTGGAGATTGTGATCATGATCAGATTTCAACCGGTGATTGTGAACTGCGGCCGGACCACGTAGCCATCCGCCACTTGTTGCATAAAGTCATACCCTACTGCGACCTGACGTGGTGCCGACGGGCGCGGATGGGGCGCGGTCCACTTCCGCACATACCGTGGCTCGCGCTCGGTGGACGGCAATGTCGAGAGGGAGGATACCGCTTCTGATGCCGCGCGTCGCGTCCTGAAACAGGCAAAACGATTTGCTGTTTCGTGCACCGAGAGTTTGCATTACTTTGATCGCCCACAGGTTACCGCGGTTTTTGTTTTTTCACCCGACTCCCTCAGCACGCTGTGGCGCCAGCGCTGCACGGTCGAGAAACTCAGGTCGTGGCAACGGGCCCCTTCCCGTCAGGCGAAACTGCAGGCTGCTGGGCTAACGCGAACTCCAACGGCGACATTCCGAATTCCCGCTTGAAAACGGTGCAAAAATGCGAGGTGCTGACAAACCCGCAAGTAAATGCGATTTCCTTCACCTGTCGATTCATTTCGGTCAGCATCTGCGACGCAAGGTCGAGGCGCAACGACATCAAATAGCGCATTGGCGTTTGGCCGGTTGTTCTGAAGGCGCGAGTCAGGTAGTTCGGCGATACATTCAGCTCCCGTGCTATCCAGGACATATCCAGGTTGGGGTTTCGGGCAAGGCGTCTGATTACCTGCTTCGCGCGCAACACCAAGGTCGTCGCGCTGGTTCGTCTGCGTCCGGACTTCGATCCCTCGTTGAATACCACGTCCATGAAATCGAGACACAGATCCGACATGCGTTTCCCCAGGTCACTGCTAATCGCGCCGTGCTGCCGCGCGAGTGAAAGGACGAAGTCGCGAACGGCCATGAGGTCCGGTGAGCGCGCATCGCCAACATGAACATCGTGAAAGCTATAGGGCAGTCCGCGATCGCGCAAAGCCTGCTTCGGTAGTCGCAGCACGGTAACCGATGACTGCTCGCCAAAATATTCGGCATAGGCGTGCAATGGATCGACAGCGAGCACACTCTGCTCGCCGAAGGTTCGTGTGTTTCCGTTCTGCTCGATCGAAATAGACCCGCGCTTGACCATCTTCAGAAAAAGGTGATCCCCGCTCCAGCAAGCATCCTCCCGAAGAGTGGGCGCAACGGCCTGATGCCCCATATCCAGCTCTAAGATCAGAAAGTCCCCGAGCGGCCGCTCCTGGATGCTGCAATCCGCGGAGAGAGAATCGTGGAGCCGGCACTTCATGCCATAGCGATGTAGCATGGTAGATGTCCATCGATGTCGGCGAGCCGGGTCGGTTGTCTGCTTCTTGCTCAGGCTGATGATATTTTCGAACATGATGGCTTCAAAATTGAGGTTTTCGTAATACGACTCTGGCCCCATTCGGTGGCGCTGCGGCTCTGCCGACTTCCCGACCTGTCGTGTCAAAATGCGAAGGTGAACTAACGTGTGAGTTTTTCTTCGATGGTAGGCTTGCTGGATCATTAAGCAAGGTGTAATTGGTCTGCCTTCTCAGGGGACGGTCACGCCGAAACGCGATGCGGCAATCTGTGAGCCATCCGACGCACGCTGCTCTCGCCTCTTCCCTAAACTCGGTCCGCGTCGATGGTGCGAAGTTCCAATAGGGCGTCGGCCAGCGTGCGTGTATTTAACAAGCGCAACACCGACTCATCGACCTCATCGGCCAGGTTTCCAAAGAAACGTTCGACATTGGAACTGATCAGGCACCGGTGGGGGATGTCACTACGTCCGGACCATAGCTTCTTGTCCCCCATAATCGCCTTATAGATTTCGCCGAGCGTGATCGCAGCAGCGTCGGCACTCAGGCTCACCCCCCCTTCCCGCCCCATGACCGAGCGAACGATAACCGCCAGGATCAGCGGCGCCAACAATCGCCGGACAAAAGTCGGGTTGGAGTCGACCCCCTCAGCCAACTGCGCGGAACTCAATCGTTCGACGCCTTCGGCCTGTGCGAGCGCGAGGCTGAGCATCATCTGCAAGGCCGTTGGGAAACGGACATCGATCATCATCTACTCCTAGCCGCTCAAAAGTGCATCTATTATAGTTGCATATAAGGTATAGTATGTGTATCTTTTATAGGCTCATTTACTTTCAAGGAAACCAACTATGTCCGATGAACGTGAGATTCAGCAGGTACTAGCGCGATACGTTCGGGCCGCCGACCACCGAAATAGCGCGGCAATGACCGACCTCTTCCTACCCGAAGGCAAGGTGGAGATGTTCTACAACAATGACGGCAAGCCCGAGCTGCTTGGCGAGCTGGTCGGGGCGCAAGCTATTGGTGCGGCCGTGACCACGATGATGAAGCCGCATCCGCCGCGCGGGTGGAGCCATCACACCACCCATGACCCGATCATCGAGGTGAATGGCGACATCGGGACGCTCGACGTCCAGTTTGTGGTGTTCAACGTCGTTGGTGCGGAAAAGCCCGAAGGCGGATGGCCCGAGGAAACGCATGGCGCGCAAGGCACTATCGCGCCGATCGAGACGGGCTACTACCGGCCGATCCTGAAGAAGGTCGGTGGGCGTTGGATGATGGCGCATCACCGCATCTATCTCGACCTGCCGATGGCTTTCTAGGAGCAGCGACATGAAGAGCGTTTTTTATAATCGCTTCGGCGGATCCGAAGTCCTCGAATACGGTGAACTACCGGAACCGAAGCTGTCGCAGAATGCGGTGATCGTGCGCGTGAAAGCCGCCGCCATCAACCCGGCCGATATCGCGTTGCAGGCCGGTTTTGGCGAAAGTCTAATGGAGACCTGGTTTCCGGTCGTGCCCGGATGGGACCTCGCCGGCATCGTCGAGCGCGTGGGAGCCGGCATCGTCGAATTCCAGCCAGGCGATGAAGTCGTCGCCTATGCACATCAGGAAATCCTGCATAGCGGCACCTATGCAGAGCTTGTGAGCGTTCCGGTCGAACGCCTATGGCGAAAGCCAAAGAACGCTTCATGGGGCGAAGCGGCCGGGCTCCCGCTTGCCGGTCTGACGGCCTATCGCGCTGTAGTTCATACGCTGCGCGTGTCCGATTCGGACATCGTTCTCGTGCTCGGTGCTTCAGGGAGCGTCGGCTCGCTGGCGACCCAGTTGGCAGTGGCCTCAGGCGCCACTGTGATTGGAAGCGCCTCTGCCCCACATCAAACCTATGTGGCGTCGCTCGGCGCGCAACCAGTCCGGCACGGCGACGACATCGCTGAACAGGTCAGAAAGCACGCTCCCGCCGGCGTGACGGCCATCGTCGATTGCGCCGGTCACGGCTCGCTGGCAAAGGCTATGGCTGCAGCCGCCACGAGCGCGAGAGTTTGCTCGATAGCGGATGGCGGCCCCGGAGTAACAACCGTGTTCGCGCGACCCGACACCGGCACTCTCGCGCGACTCGTCGATCTGGTTGAAGCCGGGACCCTCTGCGTGACGGTTGCGGCCTCGTATGCATTGGCGGACGCCGCGATCGCTCAGGACGCACTGAAGGCAAGGTCTCATGGACCAGGAAAGATCATCCTCGTGCCTGATGCTGTTTAGCCGGAGGATCGTTACTGCCCGCATGACATGCTTTGCGATGGTCGACCGGATGCCGGTTTCTGGCCGGATGCGCGCGAAGGCGTAGTGGCCCTTACCGCGAATCGCTCTCCTCATTGACATGAGTCAAGCGGTCACTGCGAAACGAACCCTATGCTCAATCCATAGTGAAATTGATCCGGTTCTGGAGGCGATATGTTGAAAAGCACGTTACTCATTGGCCTCTTGATGCTGCCAGGCGGGTTCCTGATTCTCGCACTGGCCTGTATTCATCCACGGCTTCGCAAGGAGATAGTCAGCTTCAGCGGGCTGTCCAGTCCCGACACAAAGGCGGGTCGTGCATATACACGGATTCGGGCAAAACTGCTGTTGCATGCGAGTCATCTAATTCTCTGATGTGGATCAACACCTCACGCATGCTTGCGTCGGTGATGAATACGTAGCGGCCAAAATTGCTCCAAGCATCACGCCTCGAATAGCCGCAAACATAATTGGTTTCGATTCAACTTGATGGCATGAGATCGTCCGTCCGGCCCTCGTGGAATGCTGGCGCGCTACGGGTTGACCCAAATCCGCCGCGGGCCATGTGGCGCCCTGACACAACATTGATCCGGTACTTTCCATCGCGTTGACATGCATCAATCTCTCTCGGGACAACGCTCATACACTGGTTTGCATACCGTCCCGGAGGATCGTTCGTGAACGCCCTGATCTCAAACCGCTTCATGGCAAGCGTCGTGTGCATCTCGTGCATAGCGGCTGGCCCGGCGCATGCACAGTCTGAGCCGACCGCGCTGATCGACCAGCAGCATTGCATGTTCTGCCATACCGTCGACGCACCGTTTCTCGCCCCCTCGTTCCAGCAGATCGCTGAACGCTACCGCAACGTGCCGGACGCGAGCGTAATGCTCGAACAAAAGCTGAGGGTGGGCGGCACGGCGCATTGGGGCGATATTTCGATGCCGCTGCCCGCGGAGCGCGGGGGGCCGCTTTCGCCCGAAGATGCCCACACGCTGGTGCAGTGGGTGCTGACCCAATGAACCGGGCGCCGGCTCAAGGCGCAGCGGCAGGAGCGCATCTGCCGCACTCAGTTGGTCGGCGTTGGGCTGTGCATGTCCTCGGGCGCGGCCATCTGCCGGGTCGGATCGCTGGCGTTTGCCCCACAACCCAAGCCCGCCCCGCCTCGCTCCCACCCCATCCCCATGCCCGCGTCGCCATGCCTCATCATCGTTGCGCCGTTCTCCATGCCCGGCGGCAGTGCGATTCCTCGCTCCTTCGCGCGCGCAATCATCCGGTCGCGCATGCGCTGGACAATGGCTTGCCGCTCTGCAGGCGTTGCGGCGTGCTGCATCTGACCGCAGAACTCGATGCGTTCCTTTTGACTGAATAGCGGATGGGGCATCGTGCCCGGTGCGCCCTGAGCCGGCTGCGCGGATGCCGGCATGGACGCCGTCGAGGCTGCACATGCCAGCGCAAGCAGCATGGACATCGATACGCGCGAAAAGGGAACCGGCATCATTTTCTTCTCCATATGGCTACCCGTTTTTCCGACATGCTCTTCTCTATTCGCAGCACCTCTGCGACTCATATCGCCGAAGGCGAAATTGACGACTTCGCCAGTTGCTTCGCGTGCTGCTCCTGACAATGTGCGCAACGTCGTTCCATAGGTCGTGCCTTGAGCCTATCGAAGTCGATCTTCTCCTGGCAGTCGATACACGTGCCGTAATGGCCGGTATCCAGTCTTTCGCGGGCCTGCGCTATCTGGTCGAGCTCGCCGGCGAGATCCATCGCCATGACAAGATTGGTCGTGACCGTCTTCTGGGCGAATGGCCGATCGCCTTCGCTGCCCTCGCCCGGGGCAAGTTCACCGAACGACTCCGCGCTTCTGAGTTCGCCGTCGCGAGCCAGAACGGCAAGCACCGATGCCTCTTGCTGATCCAGCAGCCGGTGAATCAGTAGCTTCTGCTTGCTAGTGATATTGCCCACGTCGCGCTCCTTTTGATAAAAAAAGAAATTCTTTTATCTATTCGGTATGCAAATTAATAATATATTTTTCACGGCCGATCTCCACGCTGCCATGATGCATGGGCGCGCCCGAAACGGACCGACGATCCATAATCGGCGTTGGCGCTCGGCCATGCATTGACTCAGATCAAACTCATCTGTCGTTGGCAGTTCGGAATCTTCGCATGCGCTCGATACGGCATGATGCAGATCAATACGCCCCCGTTTTCAGATAAATAGGCTGGTATCAGCGTGCGCGACATCCGGTCGCCACCGACGACGCGACGCATTGTGTAGCGTTGTCACCAATCAGGAGATAAGCACATGAAAACCGACAAGCAACTCAAGCAGGATGTCGAGCGCGAACTCGACTGGGACCCGGCGGTCGACCCCTCGGGCATCGGTGTCGAAGTCCATAATGGCATCGTCACGTTGGCCGGGCATCTCGCCAGCTATTCAGAGAAGCTCGCTGCAGAAAAAGCCGTACAGCGCGTGAGCGGTAGTAAAGCCGTGGTGATCGAACTTGACGTGCGCATCCCGCATGCCGAACAGCACAGTGACGAAGATATCGCAGCAGCGGCTCGTTCCGCATTGCAGTGGACGGTTGGTTTGAAGGCCGACGATATCAAGGTGATGGTCGAAAAGGGGCGCGTAACCTTGTCGGGTGAGGTGGCGTGGGGATACCTGCGGAATGTCGCGGAAAATGCAGTATCGCATCTACGCGGTGTCACGCTGGTTTTCAATCAGGTCAAGGTCAGCCCTCAGATTGCACCAGCCAATATTTCACAAAAGATCGAGGAAGCGCTCAAACGCCATGCCCAAGACGAGGCTAAGCACATCGCTGTCTCGGTCGCAGACGGCAAGGTCACGCTGCGCGGCCAGGTGAAATCCTTCTCCGAGAAGGCAATCACGCGCACTGCGGCTTGGTCTGCTCCCGGGGTCCACTCGGTGGTCGACGAACTGACCGTCATCGGCTGAGGCGCACGGCGCCAAAGGCGCTGGCTGAAATATCCCGACCAGCGTCCGTTCGTGACTGATCTGAAGCGTCGCCCGCAACGTCCTTCGGCACAAGCTCTGCTACAGCAACGCCTATATATTGATATTCGTCAAATCTAGCCCAATCGTATGTGAGTATATTGATAGTGTCGTAGTCCTAATCCAACCGAGGTGGGTGTCATGGCCTTCTCCAGCCGTTTGCTGCAACCGGCCGAACAGCGACTCGCCGGCCTGCCGCTGCCTTGCTCGGTCCAACTTCCCGGAGGCCAGCGCATCGGCGCCGCGCAACCCCGCCTGGCGCTTGTGGTGCATGACATGAGGGCGCTCATGCATCTGGCGCAAGGGGCGATCGGGCGGCTGGCGGAAGATTATGTGGAAGGCCGCCTCGAAATCGAAGGCGACATGCGCGACGTCATGGTGACTGCACCCGCGTTGCTCGGGATCGATCCGACCCAGGAAGCGCACGGATGGCTGCCCCGCCTGCTCCTGCGCGCCAAACATGCTATCTGGGAGCGCACCCACCACAGTCGGGCCAGGGATGCAGCGCAGATCCAGCATCACTACGACGTTTCCGACGACTTCTATGCCCTATGGCTAGACCCGCGACGCGTGTACTCCTGCGCATACTTCGCCGAACCCGCGATGTCCTTGGCCCAGGCCCAGGAAGCCAAGCTCGACCATATTTGCAGGAAATTGATGCTACGCCCCGGCGAGCGCTTCATCGACATCGGCGCCGGTTGGGGCGGGCTCTTGATTTGGGCTGCAGAACATTACGGAGTCGACGCCACCGGCATCACCCTGTCCAGAAACCAATACGCTTTTGTCAACGCGCTCATCGAACAAAAGGGTCTACAAGGGCGCGTGCGCATGCTGTTACAGGATTACCGCGATGTCGACGAGTCCCAGCCCTTTGACAAGGTCGCCTCGGTGGGTATGTGCGAGCATGTCGGCCGCCCCAACCTGCCCGTCTACTTCGCCAAAATCCACCGCCTACTCAAGCCCGGTGGCCTCGTGTTGAACCACGGCATCACCGCCGCAGGCGCCGACAACACTCAGCTCGACGGCGGCATGGGCGATTTCATCGAGAAATACATCTTCCCCGGTGGTCAACTCGTGCACGTGAGCGTAATGATGGATGCCATGACCCGGGGTAAGCTCGAACCTCTGGACGCCGAGTGCCTGCGCCCGCACTATGCTCGCACCCTCTGGCACTGGGCCGATGCGCTGGAGGCGAATCTCGATCAAGCCCGTCGGGTTCTGGGCAAAAACGCGGACAAGATCATCCGCGCGTACCGCCTATACCTGACGGGTTCCGCCATGGGATTCGAACAGGGCTGGACGTCATTGTTCCAGATCTTGGCCTCGCGTCCCAACGGCGTTGTCGAGCAGCGTGAGCAAGTCGCCAGCCAGCTAGGCGCCACGCAAAGCGACTATCCTTTCAATCGCGCCTACGTATATGCGCAGCGTGCCGATCGTGTGCCCGCGCCCGACGCGGAAATTGCATGTTGAGATTTTTCCGTTATTGACGAAATCTCGGTAGTCCAGCCCGCAGGGTATTCCTCAGCACCGCCCTTGACTCACAGGCGCCCGGTCCCGGCTTCATCCCAACCAGGGAGATTCCATTGAAAAGCGAACTTCGCATGGCAGAGCTCCCCTGGCGTCTGGAAGACCTGAATTTCGCACTTATCGACACCACGCGCGTACGCGAACGCGACGACTTGTTCCTGCTGGTATGCAGCGCCTCATTCATCGAAAGCGGCTCGGGCATCTATACCCGCAATTTAATGAACTATTTTGCCGACGATGCCGAAGTCGTCGAATGGCTGGTCGACCATTGGGAGCCTGAGGAATTACAGCATGGGCGCGCGCTGAAGGCCTATGTGCAGCATGTATGGCCCGAATTCGACTGGGACAGCGCGTACGCCGAGCTGCTCGTCGAATACGCCAAGCTTTGCATCACCGATAACCTGGAGCCCACACGGGGCCAGGAGTTGGCCGCGCGCTGCATCGTGGAGATGGGCACCACCACCTATTATCAGGCGCTCAATGCCGTGTGCGACGAGCCCATCCTGCGAGATCTCACATGGCGCATCCGCACCGACGAGGTGCAGCACTACAAACACTTCTACCGTTACTTTCTCAGGTACCGGCGGCAGGAGAACCTGCACCGGCCGCGGGTCATCGCTGCGCTTTGGCGCCGCGTGGTCGAACTGCGCCAAAGCGATGCCGATATCGCACTGCGACACGCCGCCGCCGGGCGTTTTCGCGGGCGCGAACACCCGCCGACGTTCAACGCCATCAGCAAACAGATCTATGGATCGATGGCCGCCGAATATCCCATCGAACTCGCCGTGCGCATGACACTCAAGCCGCTGCAATTAAGCGCGCGCCTGGAGCGCTGGGCCGAGCGGCCGCTGGCGGCGGTGGCGCGGCGGATTCTACTGAATTGACGAGCCGTCGGGTGCGGGCTAGTTGGCCGCAGACCAAGTGCAAACACCTTGTTCATAGCGATCTCGCAATGCCAGTTGCGTTGGCTATCGCGACGCTTGTTGCAATAAGTTGCGCACCTCATCGTCACTGGTCTGTTCGAATTCGTCGTAGAACTGGCCGACGCTATAAAATACGCTTGGTGTCATCACGCTAATGAAATCGTCCGCGATAAGTTCGAGTCGTGCGGCAGTCTCGACCGGCGAAACCGGAACGGCAACGATCACACGCGCGGGATGATTTGAGCGCAACGCGTCAATCGCGACCCGCATCGAAGCCCCCGTGGCAATCCCATCGTCAACGACGATGATAGTCTGGCCGTTGATTTTGATTGGCCCACGAGAGCCTCGATACAGTACCTCACGTCGCTCCAGCTCGGCCCGCTCCCGTGCGAGTACCATGTCGAATTGCTGCTGTGTAACGTGCGCAAAGCGCAGCACATGCTGATCGACATAAAGCGCGCCACCCGATGCTACCGCGCCCATCGCCAACTCTGCGTTAAACGGTACGCCGAGCTTGCGCACGACTAGCACATCCAACGCGACCCCGAGCGCTTTAGCGACCTCATAAGCCACTGGCACACCGCCTCGAGGCAGTGCGAGGACGATCACATCGTCACGCCCCGCATAATCTTGCAACTGCTGTGCCAGAAGACGACCCGCGGCCGCTCGATCCTTGAACGCGTTTTCCATGATAGCCATTCCCTAACCCAATACAAATCAGTATGGCGTGCCATACAGCTCGGCCATTGACAATGATCAAGGATTAACCCACGCTCATAGAATAGCCGGCTTGCTTGGCAGTTCATCCTCCCTTTCCTGTTGAACTGGAAAGTGCTTCTTGAGGAGTTCCGTCACCTCTCCTATCCCGCGAATTGCTCCGGCCTCGTAATTGCCGCCGCGGAAATCCACTTCCATATTGTGGCAGATGGCTTGCCAGTCGGCACCTCGTACCCTGGCATTCACACCTCGGTCGGCAATGATTTCAACATCGCGATCGGCAAGCAGTAGATAGACGAGAACGCCATTGTTGTGCTCCGTGTCCCATACCCTGAGTTCGGAAAAGACGTCGATGGCGCGCTCTCTGGCGGACAGGCCATGCAATAAAGCCGTGATGTGCAGGGCCCCCTCGACCACGAATCGAACTTGACCGATGTGCTCTTTATGACTGTCCCGGACTGCTTTTTCGATTGCACGCAGGGTGCGGGGCGGAAAGGTCAGCCCCACGTGCCAGCGCGTGATGAGCAAATGCCGAATGATGCGTCCGAGTTTCATCCTCACCACCTGCCCGATGCGCCGCCACCACCGAACCCGCCACCGCCTCCGCTGAACCCCCCCCCCCCCCCGCCAAATCCATCGCGATGGGAATCTCCGTCAAATCGCCCGCCCAATGCGCGACCGCCGACATATGCGCCCAAGCCGCCCCCAAGTAATGTAAACACCAGGGCGATCGCGCCCGCGACAACGGCGATGAAAATGGCGCCGGACAACAACCACGCGACCACCGCGATTGCCCCGCCGGTCACGACGGACCCGGGAAGGCGGCCCAGCACCGCGCGCAGGACGCCGCCGGCCACTAAAGTCACCACCAGAAGAACCGGCAAATATGCACCGATCTCATCCGCACCGCTGTTGACACGCTTGTCTGGTGCCGGTAAAGGTTCGCCATCGATGACGTGCATGATGCTGTCGACCCCCGCGACGATACCCCCGTAAAAGTCGCCCTGGCTGAACCGCGGGACTATCGTTTCACTGATGATGCGATTGCTGGTGGCATCGTTGAGTGCGCCCTCGAGGCCGTAGCCAACCTCGATACGAAGCGTGCGGTCGTCCTTCGCGACGATCAGGAGCACGCCGTCGTCGACCCCTTTGCGCCCGAGCCGCCATTGCTCAACCACGCGCATCGAATACTGTTCGATAGTTTCGGGCTGAGTGGTAGGCACGATGAGCACGGAGATCTGGCTGCCCTTTTTCGTCTCGAACGCTTGCAGAGATTGCTCCAGCGTTGAACGTTGCTGGACCGTGAGCGTGGCCGTCTGGTCCGTGACATAAGCGTTCAGCGGTGGAATCGGGACATCCGCGCTGACTGCACAGGACCAGAATGCGATGCTGGCGAGCAGCAGAATCCGCACCGCCCTGGTCGGGGTCATCTGACAGCTCCGCTTGCCGGCTCGGGTGCCGTGTCGAAATTGACGCGTGGAGGACGGGCAATCTCGGCTTCGTCTTGCACCGAAAAGTTGGGTTTCGGCTTGTAGCCGAACATTTGGGCCGTCAGGTTGGACGGAAACGACCGCACCGTTGTGTTGTAGTCTTCCACCGCCTTGATATACCGGTTCCGGGCAACTGTAATGCGGTTCTCGGTCCCTTCGAGCTGGGCCTGCAGATCCCGGAAATTGGCATCGGACTTGAGTTGCGGGTAATTTTCCGACACTACCAGGAGCCGCGATAGCGAACTCGATAACTGCGCCTGGGCCGCCTCGAATTTCGCAAATGCCTGCGGGTCACTGAGCAGCTCCGGGCTCGCCTTCACCGAGCCCACTTGAGCGCGAGCCTCGGTAACGCGAATGAACACCTCTTTTTCCTGGTTTGCGTAACCTTGGACGGTGCTTACCAGGTTCGGAACCAGATCGGCGCGACGTTGGTATTGGTTCAGCACTTCCGACCAGGTCGCTTTCACTTGCTCGTCCTGACTCTGAATGGTGTTATAGCCGCATCCCGAGATGGCAAGCACGATGACTACCATCAACCCTGTCCACACGATACGCATTGGATTTTCCCGATGTGTTCAAAGCCTGGCTTGTCCACGCTCCGCCACCAGATAGCTATCTGGCGATAATGAGTCCAGCCTACGCGACGGGGCCGTACACACCTTGATGCAAATCAAGAGGACGCTTCAGCCCCAACAGTCGTTCAATCCTTCAGTAGCAGGAAATCCCACAGGCAATGAAAACGTGAAACCAGCCCCATGATAAGGAGACGGCGAGACGCGGATCGTTCCGCCATGGGCCTCAACGATTGCGCGGCAAATCGACAAGCCGAGACCGTGACCGGGCTGCCCCGCAGAGCTGGCGCATCTGGAAAAGCGCTCGAACAGCAGTGGCTCATCCTTGGCCGAAATTCCAGGACCGTCATCGTAGACCGATACCTCGGCCCAGTCCTCGCGCATCACAACGGCGATGCCAATGTGCGCCCCGGGCCCAGAAAACTTGGCGGCATTTTCGATCAGGTTAACCAGCACGCGTTCGATGAGAATGGCGTCGAAACGGATCAACGGAAAATCGGACGGCACTTCCGTCGTGATCAAACACCGCATCAGCCTTTGGCTCGTGATGCGCAGGGCGCTCCCGACGATTTCCCCCAACATGTTCCATTCCTGTTTCAGAGCGACATCGGTACTTTGGATGCGCAGAATATCAAGCAGGTTCGACACCATCTCGCTCATACGCAAAGCCTCATCGCGCATCGCGCTTGCCAACTCAGCCTGGCTCTCGACAAGCGCGGGAGCGGATCGCAATAGCGACTCCGCCAAACCGACCACGGACGTGAGCGGCCCGCGCAGATCGTGGGAGAGCGCCATGAGAATCGATTCCCGTAGCCGCTGCGGCGCGGCAAGGTCTGCAGCCGCAGTTGGGTCAGGTTCACGGGGCTCTAACGACTGCACGTCGCAGCCCCTGTTGCTCCTTTCCTGTCGATAAGGCTGCTGACCTGCTAGTAGGGATGCCGCGAACCGGCGCAGTGCACCCCGTTCGACGAGCGTGCCGCGCATTCGTTGCCCTAGCGTTTCGAGGAGCTGCATATACACCATCCCGTGGAGGAAAGAGCAATCGAACGGAACAACGAATGCCGTGCTGCAGAGCGATACGTTGGATGTCGTGCGCGATCGGTACGCTGAATAGCACGGTGACCGCCGTACGGTTGGATTATGCAGTCGGCTAAATTGATATCTGATGACACAGATCAAATTGAATAGATAGTATTCGCGAACGCTCGCTTTTCATTGCTTTTTCCGGTCCTCAGCTCGCGCGGCGAGCGCTCGCGGCGCATTTGAAGCCGGTTGACTTGCGTCAATAATTTCTGCGCTCCTGCGAGCAAGATAGCTGGGTGCGGCAAAGGAAAGTCTGACATGAGCGACCTAACCAAATCCTATATACGATGGTTTTCCGATCTCAGCATCGACGACGTGTCACTGGTTGGCGGCAAGAACGCATCGCTAGGAGAAATGTATCGTGAACTGACGCCACGAGGCATTCGGGTGCCAAATGGCTTCGCTATCACGGCGCAGGCGTACCGCTACGTGCTGGATCAGGCCAACGCGTGGCCCCGTTTGCACGAAGCGCTTGTCGGCCTGGATGTAACGGATGTCGATGATCTGGCGCAGCGTGCCCAACTGGCGCGGGAAATCGTATATGGCGCCCCGTTACCGGACGATCTGGCGCGTCAAATTCTCGACGCCCACGCTCGACTTGCAACCGAATATGGTACGCAGTTGACAGTAGCCGTGCGCAGTTCAGCGACCGCCGAGGATTTGCCCACGGCTAGTTTCGCGGGGCAGCATGAGACATTCCTGAACATCGCCGGTGCCGCCAAACTTCTGGACTCTGTGCGGCGCTGTTTTGCGAGCCTGTTCACGGACCGCGCGATCCGGTACCGGGTCGACAACGGCTTCGATCATCTGAAAGTATTTCTGTCGGTCGGCGTAATGAAAATGGTGCGCTCCGACATCGCATCGGCCGGCGTGATTTTTTCGCTGGACACTGAATCGGGCTTTCGCGACGTAGTGTTCATCACCGGCGCGTATGGCCTAGGCGAAAATGTAGTGCAGGGTACCGTCGATCCCGACGAATTCCATGTCTTCAAACCTACATTTCGCCTGGGGCACCGCACGGTGCTGCGCCGCACGCCGGGCAGCAAGGAAATCAGGATGGTGTATGCGAAGAGCGCCGGGCGCGAAACCACGCGCAACGTGCCGACACCCAAAGAAGAACAGAGGCGCTTTTGTCTGAGCGACGATGAGGTGTTGTCTCTGGCCGATGCCGCGATCAAGATCGAGGATCATTACAGCGGCAAGGCTGGGCACCCGATGCCCATGGATATGGAGTGGGCCAAGGATGGTATCGACGGCTATCTCTACATGGTACAGGCTCGCCCGGAAACGGTGGCATCGCAAAAGTCACTGAGCACGTTCGAGGAATATGAACTGGAGCGCCCTGGCGAGACGCGTGTCAGCGGCCGCGCGGTGGGCGGCAAGGTGGCCTCGGGAAAAGCGCGTGTCATTACCGATATGGCGCAATTGAATCAGTTCCAGCGTGGGGAGGTATTGATTGCCGACACCACGATGCCCGACTGGGGCACGGTCATGAAGATCGCCGCGGCGGTCGTAACCAATCGCGGCGGCCGCACCTGCCACGCAGCCATTGTTGCGCGAGAACTCGGCATTCCTGCCGTGGTCGGTTGCGACAACGCGACAGAGTCTATCCGGACCGGCGAGGAGGTGACTGTTTCCTGCGCTGAAGGCGATCTCGGCCATGTCTATGCAGGCAGTATTCCTTTCAAGAAGACCAGTACCGACCTGTCCTCGTTAGGAAAACCAAGTACGCATTTGCTGATCAATATCGGCAACCCCGATATCGCGTTCCAGACCAGCTTTCTTCCGAACGATGGGGTAGGTTTGGCGCGTATGGAATTCATCGTTGCCGAGCACATCAAGGCGCATCCGATGGCACTCGTGCACCCCGAGAAGATCGACGATCAAAAAACGCGTGAGGCAATCGAAAAATTGACCCGTTCGTTTTCCTCCCCAGTCGATTATTTCGTAAGACAGCTTTCCGAGGGCGTCGGCACGATTGCGGCGGCTTTTTATCCGCGGCCGGTCATCGTACGCATGTCGGACTTCAAAACCAACGAGTATGCCAGCCTGTTGGGAGGCCGGTGGTTCGAGCCGACGGAAGAAAATCCGATGCTGGGCTTTCGCGGCGCATCGCGCTACACCCATCCCGCCTATGCCGAAGGCTTTGCGCTCGAATGCCAGGCCATGAAAAGGGTCCGCGAGGACATGGGGCTAACCAACGTCAAGCTGATGATTCCATTTTGCCGCCGTGTGCAGGAAGCTGAGCGCGTGTTGCAAGCCATGGCGACGCATGGTCTGGAGCGCGGCGTGAATGGCCTCGAAATTTATGTCATGTGCGAGATTCCGAACAATGTGATCCAGATCGACGCATTCGCCAAACTTTTCGATGGCTTTTCGATCGGTTCGAACGATCTGACCCAGTTAGTGCTCGGCGTCGACCGCGATTCGGAGATTGTTGCTTTCGACTTCGATGAACGGGATGCCGGCGTCAGGGAGATGATACGCCAGACCGTCGAGGGCGGGCGGCGCAACGGCCGCCATGTCGGCATCTGCGGGCAGGCCCCTTCCGACTATCCCGAGGTGGCGCAATATCTGGTGGAAATCGGGATCGACTCGATCAGCCTGAATCCCGACACGATGATCAAAACGACCCGGCATATACTGGAAGTCGAACAGCGCCTGGGTCGTGCGCCACGTGCGAAAACATGAAGACGCCGGAAGCAGAACGTCGGATGCCCTCTGAGGAGAAACGAACATGAACGCGCCGATCACCGAAATGATGGAAAAGCCGGTAAGAACGGTCAGCATGGACGATAAGATCGAGAAAGTCGAAGCGGTATTGCGCTCCCATAAGGTGTCCGCTGTGCCGGTAGTTGACGAGTCAACCGGCTTGATAATAGGCATTATCACTGCTTCGGACCTCGTGCGTTTCCACGCCGATAAAAGAGATCCTGTGGCGTTGCACGCTTGGGAAATATGCTCGTACAAACCCCTTGAAGTCGGCGCCGATGCTTCAATCTGCGACGTCGCCATGCTCATGGTTACCTATGGAATCCACCACATCGTAGTGACCGAGAACAAGCAGATAAAAGGCATTGTTTCGTCGCTCGATTTCGTCAAACGATTTATTCGCCAAGAAAGTTGATGGACAAGCCCGAAGAGAAGGCGGGCGGCGCGCCGAGAGCCCATCGGACGGGTCGCGCGCCGTTGCCGTCGCAATGCCGAAAGGAGGCCGAGGACGATGCGCAAGCACCCGCGCGGGTGCAGATGTTGCTGGAGAGCCCCAGTTATCGGCCGGCCGATGAGGATGTCGCGTTCTTGCGTAGCCCCGCGATGCGCGGCGTGCGGCTGCAACTCGATTTCTGGAAAGCTGAAGAGTTGCTCTTGGCTCACGGCATTGACCACACAGTGGTGGTCTACGGCAGCACACGCATTCCCGAGCCGGCGGCTGCTTGCCGCAAGCTCGAGTTAGCGCGATTGGCCGCGCGTGCCGCGCCGCACGACCCCGCCCTGGCGCGCGCCGTGCGCATTGCACAGCAGCTCGTCGAGCACAGCCGCTATTACGAAATGGCGCACGAGTTCGGACAGCTCATCTCCCGTTCGGACAGTCCCGCGCGCACACGCGGCATGGTCGTGGTGACGGGCGGCGGCCCGGGAATCATGGAAGCGGCAAATCGTGGCGCGTTCGATGCCGGGATGCCCACCGTGGGATTGAACATCACGCTGCCGCACGAGCAGTTCCCGAACCCCTATATCTCCACCCCGTTGTGTTTCCAGTTCCACTATTTCGCGATACGCAAGCTACACCTCCTGCGTCGCGCGAGGGCGGCTGTATTTTTCCCGGGCGGGTATGGGACTTTTGATGAAATGTTTGAAGTCTTGACCCTGCTGCAGACCGACAAAATTGCGGCGCTGCCAGTCGTACTTGTCGGTTCGGCCTATTGGCGGCGCGCTTTCGACGTGGAGTTTTTGATCGATGAGGGCATGATCGATGTCGAAGACGCCAAGCTGTTCCAGTATGCCGAGTCAGCACGCGAAGTATGCGAAATTATCGACCGTTGGTACGGTGCAGCGCCGCGAAGTGATGCCGCCCCCACCGCCGCTCGGACACCGTCGACCTAACAGCAAGCTGCGCTTAGAATTCCACGGACTCGAGGTAAGTTGGCACTTCGGCTTGCCAGTGTAGGGTTTCGGCAATCCTGCGGCGCAGCGCATCGGCTGCGGCCGGCTCGCCATGCGTGACGAAAACGCGCTTTGGCGCGCGCTTCAATGAACCGAGCCAGTCCAATAGTTCGCGGTAATCCGCGTGCGAAGAGAGCGTTGTCAGCGATTCGACGGCTGCTCTGACAGGCACATATTCGCCGTGAATCTTGATCGACGGCTGGTGGGCCTCAAGCGCGCCGCCCCGTGTTCCCTCGGCCTGGTAACCGACGAGCACGATGGTATTACGCGCGTCAGGCGCAAATGCCTTCAGGTGATGCAGCACCCGGCCACCGGTCGCCATGCCGCTTCCTGCAATCACGACCATCGGCCCGCGGCGGCTCATTACCCATTTCGATTGCTCGACGGTGCGCACCATCTCCGCGGCTTTATCTAGCGCAGCCGTCTGGGCGGGCGTCAGTCGATGTTCCTGGGCGTGCTCGCGATACAGATCCGTGACGCTGATCGCCATAGGGCTGTCGAGATAGACCGGAACATTCGCCATGCGGCCGCTCGACTTCAACTGCGCGATGTAATGGAGTATCGATTGCGCGCGGCCGACAGCAAAGGATGGAATGATGACCGCGCCGCCTCGCTTGAAGGTCGCGGCAAAGATTTCAGCCAACTGCGCGGCTGGATCTGCGGCGTCGTGGAGCCGATCTCCGTAGGTCGATTCCACGACGATATAGTCGGCGCTTTCAATCTGCCTGGGTGCGAACATGATGGGGTCGTTGGACCGTCCCAGGTCGCCCGAGAATGCGATTGTCTTGCTTTGCGCTTCGATCACCACGCTGGCAGCACCGAGAATGTGGCCCGCCGGAAGCAGGCGAAAACTCGCGCCGGCTCCAAGCGTGGTGTTCACATCGAACGGGCATGGAACCAACAGCTTCAACGCCTGCTTGGCATCTTCAACGGTGTAAAGCGGCATTGCCGGGTGATGCCGCGAGTAGCCGTGGCGGTTGGCGAACTCGGCTTCCTCTTCTTGAAGCTTGGCGCTATCGAGCAGGAGAATTTCACACAAATCGCGGGAACCCGCGCTGCAATAGATGGGACCTTGATAACCGGACCGCGCGAGCGCCGGCAGGTAGCCGCTATGGTCGATGTGTGCGTGAGTCAGGATGACGGCGTCGAGTCCGGCCAATTCGGCAGGCGGCGAAGCCCAGTTGCGCAAACGCAGTTTTTTTGTGCCCTGGAATAGTCCGCAATCGATCAGCAGGCGCAGCCCCGTCGTCTCAAGCAAATACTTCGAGCCGGTCACGGTTTCGGTTGCGCCGAGGAATGTCAGTTTCATTTGCCGATGATCCGGCGAGTTCCAACAGCGTGACTTGATCCAGGTCAATCCGCATAAAGATGGGGGGAAGGTGGCGCAACTCGGGCTCTGGCAGCGCCTAGTCTGTCTGCGTTACCCTTGCCGCCGCTGACCGGCTGCGACGGCATACACCGCCTTCGCGCTCACTAAGCCCCTATTTGCGGCCCTATCCACCCATTTGACCCAGATCAACGCGGTGATAGGGATCTGCTGTCAAATAGCGTAAGTACGCAGCGTATTCGCGATTTGGAGGTGGACTATGTCTGGAACATCCCTCGCCTCGCACCCGAGCGATAGCCCGGTCGGTGACATATGACACCCGCGCCTACCGCGTGGCCCTGGGCCCCATCGTCGGCAATCACACGCTTTTGTTTTCGTTGTCGAAGTTCGCGCCGTCACGCAAGGCTGTACGACGTGCTGATCATGCTCGATAGTGACGCGGTGGCGCGCCGGATCGAAATCCGCCACGCAAACCCGTTGGACGATGATCGCCCGCCGCTTTCCTGCGGCAGGCTCAGCGCGGAACGTCTGCGCACGGCGACCGGCCTGATCGGATGGATCGAGCACACCATACATCATGACAAAACCCCGGATAAACCGGGTACGCTAGTCAGCAGCGTACACTTGAAAGGCGCGCCTTTGGCACGATGCGTGGCCATCGCGCCGGATCACCGCGACGCTCCTGGCGCTGGCGAATCCGACGGCAGTGCAAATGACCGTGCGGCTCGCCGGTATGTCAAGGTACGCTGGACTACCCACGCTACACGTAAGCCGAAAGCGCTTGCACTGATACGCTCGTCGATGCTGTTGGCTCGCGCGCGGCACCGTTACCCCGTGCGCCGTCCTTAAGCCGTAATTGTGTCATTCGTTGTCCACGGTGCGACTTCTTGTGGACCCGCGAAGTTCTATGGGAGAGCCGTTATGCGCGTTACTTTTCTACCTGACGGGCCGGAGTATCGGGCCGGGAATCTGACTGTGGGATTCGCCGCGCGGATTGACGGCGAAAACATCGATTGCGCGATTTCCGCCGAGGCGCTGGAAGATCATTTCGGCGCCGCTTCGCTCAGCGCCTCGGATCTGATTGGCGCCTTCACACGGCATAGGGCGGCTATCGAGAACGCCGCGGCGGACCTTCTGACTGTCATGCCCACAAAGAGACTATTGCTGCGCAGCGGCTATTTCCGGGCCGTATCCGCGACACGCCACGACGGCGCAAGGACGTGAAGTTCACACTCGCTCGTCACCGATCTTGATCGATGCCGGGTTCGGGCACCGCAGCGTGCTCGGCGTGCGCCGCAACATATGTGCCTAGACCGACAAAATCTCCGACATCTTGCGGTCTACCCAGAACATGCCCTCGCGCAACCCGGCGAGTATGGCTTCTCGCTCGGTCGGGAAAACACTGCTGTGCGTGAATGCATGTTTGCGGATGCCTTGCGGCGTGCTGTATCTGAATTGGATGGTACAGTCGAAACCGCCCGCCGCTTCATGCGGCACAGCCGATACTGACCAACCACTATCACAAACGTCGCTGTAAACCGTCATGACTCGTTCCTCGTATGCAGGCTTGCATTTAGACAACAGGGTCGCGCAAACTCTCTGCCAAAGTGCTCTCAACTCGGCGTCACGCGCTCGGTCTGGTTAGTTGATCAGCCGGGGCTGCGTCGCCACCTTCGGCCAAGCCGACCACCATACGGTGCACAGCCGCAAGGTCATGACTCTTGTCGAAGAATGCGCAAGCGCCCGCCTCCATGTAACGCCGCCGAAATATCGGATCGGCAAAATTACTGACCATAATGACCTTGGTCATCGGATACTCCGTGGCAACCACGCGCATCACGTCCATGCCGCTGCCTTCGATAAGCTGAACGTCCAGAAAAACCAGGTCGGGCGCTTCACGACGGATCGCGTCGATGGCGGCCGACGCACTGCTGAACTCGCCCGCAATCGACAAGCCCTCGATCTCGGCAAACATCATCCGCCACACCGCTCGCACGCAGGGCGAATCTTCGACGACGATAACTCTAAGCATTACGTGCCCTTCATGTAGCCCACATCACCCACGACAGGAATACCTCTTCTGCAGAGGATTCTGCGCGCGATAGGCGCGATGCACTATCGGGGATAGCAACACATATTTGTAGGTGATCGCCTACATGCGGAAGATCCAGGCGCAAAGTTGCTCAGGCCTCCCCTTGTAGGCGAATACCTACAAAACGGTGCCGCGATCCCCTATAGCGTCCAATAGGTATCGAACGGAAAATCGTCTCCATCAAAAGAAGTTCCCGCCGCTGACGATCGATTGATTCGTTGTTCAACGCTCTCGTCACCGGCGTACCCCTCTCTTTTTGGAGTATCGAGATGCTAAACAGCGTAAGCAACCATTCGGAGGCCTCCCGTGCGCGCGGCTTCGCAAGCCCGTTGATACAGTTCGCCGCTCTGGAAGAGAAGGCACTGGGGCGCTCAGTGCCATCGGTTCAGCCTGTCCTGCCGACGCTGGTTTGGCATTCGCAAGTCCAGGCTCCTCAGGTCAGCAAACCCCTGCATACCGGCGCGAAAGCCGATTGTTCGAATTGCCCCACCCGGCCGTTGTGCATGCCGATCCAGTTGAGATCCACCGATCTTGGCAAACGGGATACGTTATTGGGTAGCACCCGTAAAGTCGAGCGCGGCGAGGCGATCTATCGGGCAGGCGATTCGTTTCGCAATCTTTACGTCGCCCGCGCCGGCTCTTCCAAGACCGTGGCCGTGCATCGCGATGGACGTGAGCAGATTACCGGCTTTCAGATCGCGGGTGAGTTCCTCGGCATGGACGGCATCGGCACGGGTGTCTATACGGTCGATGCGATCGCGCTGGAAGACGGTTTGATCTGCGTGATTCCATTCAAAGAGCTCGAAGAGCAATGCGGCGAAGTCAAGGAATTGCAACACTTGCTGCACAGGCTGATGAGCCGGGAAATCGTGCGCGAATCGTCATTGCTGATGTTGATGGGCAACCTGACCGCGGAAGAAAGGGTGGCAGCGTTTCTGACCAACCTGTCGCAGCGCTTTCGCGATCGTGGCTATTCCTCGTCGGAGTTCAATCTGAGAATGACGCGTGAGGAAATCGGCTGCCACCTGGGCCTGAAGCTCGAAACCGTCAGCCGTATGTTCACCAAGCTGCAGCGCCGCGGGCTTATCGATATGCACGGGAAACAGGTGCGCATTGTCGACGTAGAGGGCCTCGGCCGCGTTTGAGCAGGATTGAATCAACTTGAGCCGGAAGTCGATCCGTGTGGCGGTCGACACCCGGCACAGCAGGGCATGGCGTTCATACAAACGGTTGAACTCGCCGCGCTGCGAGCCTGTGCATACGATCGCGTTGTCGGCTCCGGCTTATTGGCTTCTTATTGACTTCTTATTGACTTAATACCCACTCAACCAACCGACGCGCTTCTTGTGGCGACAGCGGCCCCCCGCGCTCCACGGCCAGCGGCATCGAGATCACACCCCAATGCGCAGCGCCGGCGAGACGCAGCTTTTCTTCGAGCATCGCCTCGGCTCCGGGCACGCCGCGATAGTGCTCGGCGATCTGTTTGAAGGACGGACCGTAATAAGGCGTATCCATCGTGTGGCAGAACATGCAGTGCTGCTGGTCGATCAGCTCGGTGGGTGCAGCCGGCGCGGTTTGCGCCAGCGCGACGTTGCACAGGTTAGACAAGGAAAAAGACAAGGAAACGGCGAGACAGCACGCCAGTTTCTTTTGTCGACCTCTCATGAAGCGTCTCCGGGACGTTTCATGCCAGCGGCGCCGGCATCGGCCACTGCGGGTTCTTGAGCGGCGTTTGCCGACGAATACAGCAGCACTGGGCAAGGAGAGATGCGCAGAAAGCGCTCGGCCACGCTGCCCAGCACGAAGCGTCGAAATCCGCGGCGGCCATGCGTACCCATCACGACAAGATCGATTTTTTGCTCTATCGCCACTTCCCGGATGCATTGCGCGATGTCGCTGCCGATAGGCTCGACTTCGACGATGCGAGGCGTGCCTCTTACACCGTCGCGCTGCATCTGCGCAAGCGCATCGGCCGTGACGCGCTTGCCTTCCTCAAAGTAGGCTTCACGCACGATGCTCGGATCGTAACCGTATACATCATAGCCAATCACGGGCACATCGACGGCATAGAGCGGATGGAGTTCGGCGTCGTTTTCGCGGGCCAGTCGCAACGCTGCGTCAAACGCTTGCGCCGCGGTCGTGCTGCCGTCCACGGCCACCAGAATATGTTTGAACATGTCAACCTCAAGCAGTTTGTTGGGACGTTTTCATCATGACTATTGGACGGCGTGTGGATCATGATCTGGATCAATCGGGGTCCATTTACGAGCGCTCGTCGACGAGCCTGTCCAGCAGGGCACGCCAATAGCGCGCCTGTCGAAATGACGCAAGGGGAACGGCGGTTTCGAAGCGCACTGCCAGGGCGGCTTCCTCGAGCGTCAGGGGATCTGCACTGTCGAACTGCGTCGCGAGCACGGTTTCATCCGCGTCGGACGGTTGATAGGCGCCCGCCGCACGGTGCTTGACCCGAGCTTGCAGGCACGCGGGACTAGCGTGAAAGTCCAGGATCAACACAGGGATCGAGTGCGCTCGCGCCAGCGCGATAAAGCGGGCGCGGTGCTCGCGCTTGAGGAAACTCGCGTCCACGAGGGCTGGGTAACCGGCCTGCAGAATACCATCCGTCTGCGCTCGCAGTTTGTCGTAGTGGACATCGATCGCGCGCGGCGTGTAATCGGTCGCAGGCCTTGAACGTTGGTCGCCGGCCTCGAACACGCGCACGCGCTTGCGCTCCACATCGCTGCAAATTCGGACCGCGCCGATGATCGGAGCAAGCGCTTCGCTTGCAATGGACTTGCCCGAGCCCGAATAACCGTGGCACAGCAGCAGATAAGGGCGGGGCGCTTGTACCGTGCGCGTGGACAACGCGAGATAGCGGGCCGCATGCTTGATGCGATCGGCGACAGGCGAACCGCGTGTCTTCAAAAGAGCGACCAGCGCGCGCACGAGCGCGCGGTACACGATATACAAACGCATTGCCGCGAGTCCGGCGAAATCGCCGGTCAGTTCCAGAGACCGGTTCAACAGCCGCGCGGCAAGGTCGTCGCGGCCATGCGCCTGGAGATCCATCAGCAGGAATCCGAGATCGTTCGCGACATCGATCCACCGCAGTGATTCGCTGAATTCGATGCAATCGAAGATCAACACATCGTTGCCCTGTCGCACGATGTTGCCCAAGTGCAGATCGCCATGGCACTCGCGCACATATCCTTGCGTACGACGTGCCTCGAGGTGCGACGCCAGCCGGAGCATTTCCTTGGCGCACCATGTGCGCACGAGTTCGGGTACGACGGCGCCGACCTCGCGGTCAAGCGACGAAAGTGCGGCATCGAGCTGCGTGTGCAGCAGGGCAAATGATCCATAGGCCCTGTGCGGTGGCGGGTTTGTACCCAGCCGCCGATGAAACTCCGCCAGCCGCGTTGCAGTACGGTCGATCAGTGCGAAACTCAGTTTGCCGCTCGCCAACAAGCTGGAAAAGACGTCTTGTTCGTCGAAGCGCCGCATCTTGACCGCATAGTCGATCGGCAGCCCGGCGCTCCCTACTTTGCAGTTGCTCCCATTTTGGACAATTGCAGTCACATCGACATAGAGCTGTCGTGCGAGCCGCCGATTCAAGCGCTGCTCGTCGCAGCAATAACGATGCCGGGCTTCCAGACCGGTGAAATCGACAAACCCGAGGTTGACCGGCTTCTTTATCTTGTACGCGTAGCGGCCGACCAGATACACCACGGAAATATGGGTTTCGATTCTCCGGATGGATCCTGCCGGGTGAGGATACGTGCAGGCTCGCTGCAACGCAGCGTCCATGCTGCTCCAGCGCAGCAGGACCGGCTTGCTGGATCGCAACGCACGAACCGCTCGACGGATGCGCCCAGCGTACTTGGTGAACATATGAACTCCGGCAGTGGCGGGTGAAGTCAGTGGTACGTTCAACATAACCGCATCGAGCACCGCAAAGGTTGACCGAAATCAGATTAAGCGCGGCGCTCGAAATGCCCATCACTTGATGCATGTCAACGCCCCATGTCCTCACCGGATTAGAGTTTCCATCAATAACGGCACCGCACCGGCGGTCGATAACGGGGGCCGTGCGATGCTGCGGCCCATTGCCAGCGGCGCGGCCTCGATCTATACCTTGGGCTTGCAGGCGCAACGATTCATCGCGGCTTCCTGCCGCGGACACGTTAATGGAGATCATCGAACCATGAGCAAAACCATGAAAGCCGCCGTAGTGCGGGCCTTCGGCAAGCCGCTGCAGATCGAGGAAGTCGCTATCCCGACACCGGGCGCCGGACAAATTCTCGTCAAGATCGAGGCCTGCGGGGTCTGCCATACGGACCTGCACGCCGCGCATGGCGACTGGCCGGTCAAACCTAATCCGCCCTTCATACCGGGGCATGAGGGCGTGGGCTATGTTGCCGAGGTGGGCGCCGGGGTAAAGCATGTCAAGGCCGGCGACCGGGTGGGCGTGCCTTGGCTCTATTCGGCATGCGGGCATTGCGCGCATTGCCTGGGCGGTTGGGAAACCCTGTGTGAATCGCAGCAGAACACCGGCTACTCGGTGAACGGCGGTTTCGCCCAATACGCGCTGGCCGACGCCGATTACGTTGGCCATCTGCCCAAAGGAATCGGCTTCGTCGACATCGCGCCTATCTTGTGCGCCGGCGTGACCGTATACAAAGGGCTCAAGGTTACCGACACCAAGCCGGGCGACTGGGTCGTCATCTCCGGGATAGGCGGCCTGGGGCACATGGCAGTCCAATATGCCAAAGCCATGGGTTTGAACGTCGCGGCGGTCGATATCGACGACCGGAAACTGGAACTTGCAACACGCCTTGGCGCTGCAATTACAGTCAATGCAAAAACCACGGATCCCGCCGCTTTCATAAAAAAGGAAATCGGCGGCGCACATGGCGTGCTGGTAACCGCGGTTTCGCCAACCGCATTCTCTCAGGCCCTCGGCATGGTCCGACGTGGCGGGACGGTCTCATTGAATGGCCTGCCGCCCGGCGATTTCCCGCTGCCGATCTTCGATATGGTGCTGGGCGGCATTACCGTGCGCGGCTCGATTGTCGGCACACGGCTGGACCTGCAGGAGTCGCTGGCCTTTGCCGAAGAAGGCAAGGTCAAAGCGACGGTTTCCACGGACACGCTTGACAATATCAACGATGTCTTCGCGCGTATGCAGCGCGGCGATATCGAAGGCCGGGTCGTCCTCGATTTCGCATAGCGTGCGCATGAAATCTGTTGCCGATTTTGATGTTTCGTTGATCCGTCTCAATCAGCGCGCTTTGCAAGTCGGGCAGACTGGTCATATCGAGAGACAGTCGTGACGATGCGGCATCAAGCTACACGCGCGACGCTTCACGTTCCGGAGACAAAAAATGGGACAGCAGATGTGCGACCTGTGCGGAGTTCGACCCGCCGCTATCAGGGTCGCCGTGGTACAAGACGGGCAGCGCAAGCAGATAGATGTTTGCGACTACCACTATTCCCAGCTTATGCGCCATCAGCGCCAGCTATCCCCTCTCGAATCGCTGTTTCGCGGCGGTCTGCTCGACGGCTTCTTCGAACGTGCGTTGCCGCCCCAGTCCGCGACGGGAACGGCCGTGCCGGCCAGCGCCGCGCCTGAGCCTGATGGCCGGGATCTGCAGCATTACTTTAGCGACCAGTCGAAGGAGCTGTTGCAGCGTGCTGTCGAACGAGCCGTGCAGTTCGGCAAACGTGAGGTCGACACCGAACACTTGTTATACGAATTGGTCGACAACGACACCGTACAGAGCATTCTGGCGGCATTCAAGATTTCCGGCGCGGACCTGAAACACTATATCGACCAAAATGCGGTAAAACATCAAGCCGGATCGCAGCATGACGGCGAAATTGCCATCTCACCGCGGCTCAAGAGCGCGTTGGAACGGGCCTTCATCGCGTCACGCGAGTTCGGGAAGAACTATGTCGGACCCGAGCATATGTTGACAGGACTGGCCGAGGTATCGACCAGTTTTGCCGGCGACTTGCTGATGAAATACGGCCTGACGCCGCAGGCGCTGCGGCAGCAAGCATTGAAGACGGCCGATACCGCCCCGGGTGCGGCCCAGCCGCCGGGCGATACGCCGCAGCTCGACAAGTACAGCCGCGACATAACCCGCCTCGCGCGCGACGGCAAGCTCGATCCGGTGATAGGGCGCGCCAAGGAGATCGAAACGCTGGTCGAAGTGCTGGCGCGGCGCAAAAAGAACAATCCGGTGCTGATCGGCGAGCCGGGCGTGGGCAAGACGGCGATTGTCGAAGGGCTGGCGCAGCGGATGGTCAGCGGCGATGTACCCGAGACGCTGCGCGATAAACGCTTGGTTGAACTGAACGTCAACTCGCTTGTCGCCGGTTCGAAATACCGGGGAGAATTCGAGGAACGAGTCAAGGAGGTCATGGACGAGATCGCCGCGCATAAAGATGGCCTGGTCCTTTTCATCGACGAAGTGCATACGATAGTCGGCGCGGGACAGGGCGGCGGCGAAGGCGGCCTGGATATCGCGAACGTGTTCAAGCCGCCGATGGCGCGAGGTGAACTCAATCTGATCGGTGCCACTACTCTGTCTGAATATCAGAAATACATCGAGAAAGACGCCGCGCTCGAGCGACGTTTTCAACCGGTTCTGGTCGACGAGCCGACGGTCGAGCAGACGATTCGCATTTTGCGCGGCTTGCGCGACCGGCTCGAGGCGCATCACAAAGTGACGATACTCGACGAAGCGTTCGTCGCCGCGGCGCAGTTATCGGATCGCTACGTCACCGGCCGGTTCCTGCCGGACAAGGCGGTGGATCTGGTCGACCAGGCGGCGGCCCGGGTGCATCTGTCGTCGACCTCGCGCCCGGCGGAGATACTCGAGCTGGAATCCGAGCTTGCACAACTCAAGCGCGAACAGGACTACGCTGCATCGCGCAAACAGTTCGACCGTGCAAAGCTGCTCGGCGGCCAGTTTGGCATGAGGCAGGCGGAACTGGAGAATGCGACCGAGGCATGGAAGCTGCACATCGGATCTAGCACCGCAGAGGTGGGCGCTACGCAGATCGCGGAGATCGTCGCGAAGCTCACAGGCATTCCGGTGAGCGAATTGACCGAAGTGGAAAAGGACAAGCTGCTCAAGCTGGAAGCGCGGCTGCACCGGCGCGTGATCGGGCAGGAGGAAGCCATCGGTGCGGTCAGCGACGCGGTGCGGCGCAGCCGCGCAGGCCTGCAGGCCCGCCACCAACCGATCGCGGTATTCCTGTTCCTGGGCCCCACCGGGGTGGGAAAAACCGAGTTGGCGAAGGCGCTCGCCGAAGTGGTATTCGGCGATGAAGACGCGATCGTGCGCGTCGATATGAGCGAATACATGGAGCGGCATGCGGTGGCCAGACTGATCGGCGCGCCGCCGGGCTATGTGGGTTATGACGAGGGTGGTCAGCTGACGGAACGCGTGCGGCGCCGGCCGCACAGCGTGATCCTGCTCGACGAAATCGAGAAGGCACACCCCGATGTATATAACGTGCTGCTGCAAGTGTTCGACGATGGCCGGCTGACCGACGGCAAAGGCCGGGTCGTCGATTTCAGCAATACGCTGATCATTGCGACCAGTAACCTGGCATCCGACATTATCATGGGTCAGCGCCGCAGCCGGCTCGGCTTCGTGACGACCGACCAGCCCGGTACGGTCAGCGGCAAGAAAGGCGACGGCAGCAAGGACGGCGACCAGGGCGGCGTGCGCGAGGGCGTGATGACGGTGTTGCGCTCGCATTTCCGTCCGGAGTTCCTTAACCGGATCGACGAAATCATCATCTTCGAATCGCTGAATCCCGAGCAGATTCGCACCATCGTACGGCTTCAGCTGGACCAGGTCGCGCACGTGGCGCAAAGCCAGGATGTTGAGCTCATATTCGATGACAGTATTGTCGACGAGCTCGCGCGCCAGGGCTATCAACCGGAGTACGGTGCTCGCGAGTTGCGGCGGCGCATTCGCCAGATCATCGATAACGCGCTTGCGAAGGAGCTGCTCGATGGCAGTATCAAGGCGGGCAGCCGCGTGCGCTGTCGTTATGACGAACAGCAAAAGGTTGCCGTGTTCGAGCCGAGCCCTCAGTCCGCCAACGGCCTTGATGAGGTAATCGAAACCGAGACGGCCGCAGGGGCCGCGAGTGCCCCGCAAGCCAAGGCGCCAGAAACCAAGCGACGCCAGCCGCGCAAGGGGGGAGCGGCGTCAGGCCGCACGCCGGTCACGCCTTGAACGTCTGGAGCGGAAAAATTAGGTGCGTCGCCGGCATGTGACCTCACTCAGAGGTTGCCTGCCTGCGTGCGCTGGGTCAACTTCAATTGCGCGCGAGTTCAAGCCCGCGCCGCTGCATTCCGGCAACTCGCCGACGATGTCTTCCCGTCCTTCTCGCCCACCCATCTGCTCCAGCGCACAACCTCTGTCCGCCGAGGCTGGCTTTCTTGATATGCGTCAATTCGGGACGGTCCACTAATGCGACGATATCCCTATTGAGAAATGTCAACATACGGCAAAGCCGTGGGAGCAGGCAATGTGTAAAACTCTAGTGATCCGGCTGGCGTCGGCGATCCTGTTATGGTGCGTCATGAGCGGCACGATGGCCGTGGCCGATGAGCCAGGAGCACTGCAGACTGTCACGCAGAATGGGGTTGTCTATCTGAGCGGCGGTATCGGCTCGGACGAGGCTCAAGCGATGCGCGCGCTGGCTTCCGACTATAAGCTGCGCGTCATGTTTGCCGGGACCGATGGCGAGTATCTATCCGACATCGACGTGCGCGTCGCTTCCATGTCGGACACCACGATACTGGCAATGCAAACGCAAGGCCCGCTGCTATACATCAATTTGCCCGCCGGGCGCTATCGCATTACCGCCAGCACCGAGCACGGTTTCCAAACCAGGTGGGTCAACGTACCCACACACGGTGGAATCGACGCCAACTTCTACTGGCATGATGAAGCCCCGGTTCGCGGATCGAATCGCTGCGGCGCATGCCATCGCGCTCCCGCTTGATGATGTTCGACAAAGCACGCAAGTTTGCCTACGCGCACCGCCTACACATTCTGCTGGCAGCCGCGCTGTTGGCCACTGCACTCGGAGCTTACGGCGTATGGAATCGGTCTACGCTGTTTGGTAGCAAGTCTGACACCGCGCCCATTGTCGTATCAGGCAACATCGAGGCGCATGAGAGTGTGTTGAGCGTGTCCCAGGTGCAGGCGCCGATTGTCTACCTGCCGTTCGACGAGGGTGCGCGCGTTTCGCAGGGCACCGTGCTCGCGCGTCTCGATGATCGCCTGTATCTCCAGCAGACCGAGATCGATCGCACCGATTTACAGGTCGATATCGCCCAGACCAAGGCAAGCGAGAGTTCGCTCGAGGCCGCGCAGCACAGTGTCGTCAGCGACCAGTTCGATCTCACCGAGAAGAAAGTCGACTATGGCCGTGCCGAAACGCTGGCCAGGCAAGATGCGATGTCGATGCAGCAGCGCGACCTGGCGTTCACCGCCGAACGGCAATCTGGCGCAACGTTGGCGCACGATCAGGCGATGGTGGCCGTGGCACGCGACAATATTACCTTGGCGCAGGCCAACCTGGCCGCCGCCGACGCCAAGCTCAAACTCGATGAAGTGATGTTGTCGTACACAGTGCTAAAGGCGCCGTTCGACGGGGTAATCGCAGTGCGCCAAGCGGAACTGGGCCAGCTTGCCGGGCCTGGCGTGGCGATCTTCACGATCGATGAGCTGGACCACGTCTGGCTACGCGCTTACGTGAACGAGACGGACATCGGCAAGGTCCGTCTCGGCGAGCTTGTCAATGTGACGACCGACACGTATCCCGACAAGACCTATCGCGGGCGCATCAGTTTCATTTCGCCGCAAGCGGAATTCACCCCAAAGACCGTCGAGACGCATGCCGAGCGGGTAACGCTGGTCTATCGGAGCCGCATCGATATCGATAACCCGACGCATGAACTGCTGCCCGGGATGCCCGCCGACGCCTCGATCGCAAAACTGGCGCCAGGAAAATGAATACGCTGGAGGACGCGACCGCGATCCGCGCGCAGGGGTTGGTCCGCAATTTCGGTGCCGTGCAGGCGGTGCGCGGCGTTAGCCTCGATATCAAGCATGGCGAAATCTTCGGGCTCGTCGGCCCCGACGGCGCCGGCAAAACCACCATCATGCGCATGCTGGCCGGCGTGTTGCGTCCCAATGCCGGCAGTATCGAACTCGAAGGCATCGATGTGATCGCGGCGCCTGAGCGTGCCAAGGCAGCGCTGAGCTACATGCCGCAGCGCTTCGGCCTGTATGACGACCTGAGCGTAGACGAGAACATTTTCTTCTACGGCGAGTTGTTCGAGGTACCGCGCAAGATTCGCGAGGCACGCAGCACTGAACTGCTGGAAGCGGCTGGTCTCGTGCCGTTCCGGCGCAGGTTGGCCGGGCAACTTTCCGGCGGCATGAAGCAAAAGCTCGGGCTGGTCTGCGCATTGATACACACCCCTAAGGTCTTGCTGCTCGACGAACCGACGACCGGTGTCGACCCGGTGTCGCGCCGGGATTTCTGGGGCATTTTGTATAAGCTGCGCGAACAGGGCGTGACCATCGTGCTGTCCACCGCCTATATGGATGAAGCCGAGCGCTGCTCGCGCCTCGCGCTGCTGCATGCCGGCGAGATCCGCCAATGCGACACGCCGGCGCAGCTTAAGCGAACCATGGCCGGTACATTGCTGGCGATCGTCGGCGGTGATCCGCGCACTGTGCACGAGATCGTGGCGCACGCGCCCGGTGTACTCGGCGCGTTGCTGATGGGGGACCGGGTTCATGTGCGCGTCGACGATGCTGCGCGCCGTATTGCCGAGCTGCATGAACTGCTCGCCGAGCATGCGATCGCAGGGGCGACCATCGCGCCGGTCGAGCCCGGCATCGAGGACGTGTTCGTCGCCCTGGTCGGGAGCCAGTCATGAGCGAGCCAGGCGACCCCGTTGTGCAAGCCCGCGGCCTGACAAAACGGTTCGGTGCTTTCACCGCGGTCGACCGGCTCGACCTGTCGATCGCCAAGGGCGAGATCGTCGGCTTCATCGGACCCAACGGCGCCGGCAAGTCGACCACCATACGCATGTTGTGCGGCTTGCTCACGCCCAGCGCCGGGCAGGCCATCGTCGCGGGTTTCGACGTTGGCCGGCAGGCCGAGGCGGTACGCGCGCATATCGGTTATATGTCGCAGAAGTTTTCCCTGTACAACGACCTCACGTGCCGCGAGAACCTGCGCTTCTTCGCGGGCATCTACCGTGTGCCGCGTAACGAACTCGACGAACGGATAAATTCCGCGTTGCGCATGGCAGGGCTCGAAGGGCGCGATGACATCCTCGTGCGTACGTTGGCCGGCGGCTGGCGTCAACGGCTCGCGCTCGGTTGCGCGATCCTGCATCGCCCGAGTGTGCTGTTTCTGGACGAACCGACTTCCGGCGTCGAGCCCGAAGCGCGGCGGCGCTTTTGGGACTTGATACATCAACTCGCGGCGGGCGGCGTGACGGTATTGGTCAGCACGCATTACATGGATGAAGCGGAATATTGCAACCGCATCGCACTGATAGACGCCGGTCGGCTGGTGGCGATGGGCAGCCCGACCGAATTGCGCGACCGCGAGCTCGGCGGCACGTTGTTCGAGCTTGCGTGCGCGCCGCTGGGCGCCGCATTGGAAGCCGTACGGCAGGCGCCGGAAGTGATCGACGCTGCCATTTTCGGCGACAAACTCCATGTGCTGGTCAGCGCCGGCGCGTCGGCGGATCGGTTGCAGCCACGGTTGATCCAGGCGCAGATCGAGGCACAGGCGCCGGTCGCGATCCGCGCCAGCCTCGAGGATGTATTCGTGCGGCTCGTCTCGCACGCGAGCCATAAGGAGCCCGCACCATGAGAGCGCGCCGACTGCTTGCGATGGCGTACAAGGAAACCTTGCAGATCTGGCGCGACCCGCGCAATCTCGCGATCGCGCTGCTAATGCCGCTGCTGCAGATGGTGATATTGGGGTACGGCGTGAGCCTCGATATCAAACGCATCCCGCTTTGCGTTCAAGACCAGGAACATAGCCAGACCAGTCGCGAATTGGTGCAGCGCTTTGTCGCGGCCCATTGGTTCTCGGCGGTGCGCAACGTCGACAATGATCGTGAGGTGCGCGCGGCGATGAACGATGGCACGTGTTTCGGCGCCGTGGTGATTCCGGTCGACTTCTCACGCGTATTGAACCGCATTGGCCGGGCGTCCGTACAAACCGTGTTCGATGCCACCGATACCAATACGACCAATATTGCGATCGGTTATGCGCAGGGCGTGATCGCCCAAACCACGGCCGATTTCGAAACCCGTTGGGCCCAGGCGCATGGCTTGAACGCACAGACGGTCGGAGCGGTCGATCTCGAAGCCCGGGTATGGTTCAACGAAGGGCTCGATAGCCGCAACTTTATCGTCCCTGCGGTCGTTGCGGTGATTCTCGCTCTGGTCGGCGCCCAGCTCACGTCGCTGACGGTTGCGCGGGAATGGGAGCGTGGCACGATGGAGCAGCTTATCTCGACACCGGTCACGGCACTTGAAGTCATGTTGGGCAAGTTGATTCCGTACTTCGCGATCGGGTTGGCGGATGCCGCGTTTTGCCTGCTCGTCACGGTCTTCTGGTTTCATGTGCCATTTCGCGGTAGCGTTGCCACCCTGGTCTTTACCACCAGCTTGTTTACGCTGGTGGTGCTCGGCATCGGGTATCTGGTCTCGGTGCATATCCACAGCCAGCTAGGCGCCAGCCAGGTCGCACTCTTGCTGACAATGTTGCCGACCACCATGCTATCGGGCTATACCTTCGCGATCGATCAGATGCCTGCGCCCATCCAGGCAGCGAGTTTCCTTGTCTACGCACGGTACTACGTGACGATCTTGCGGGCTTTGTTTCTCAAGGGCAGCCCGATTACCGATCTCGCCGTGCCTATCCTGGCGCTCGTGGCATATGCAAGCCTGATCATCTGGCTCAGCGCACGTGCGTTTCGGAAATATCTGGAATAAATACCATGTTCGAACGCTTGCAGGTCATGCTGATGAAGGAGTTTCTCGAACTCAAGCGTGACCGTTGGGCCATGTTTCGGCTGGTGGTCCCGTTGGTCCTGCAGGTCATCATCTACGGGTACGCGGCGACCTTTACCGTCAACCACGTGACGATGGCCGTGCTGGACCTGGATCACAGCCAGGCTAGTCGCAGTCTCGTCTCCCACTTCCTCGCCACCAAACGATTCGACCTGGTGGACAGCGCGGACACGCAATATCAGATTACGCGCGATATCGACACCGACAAGGCGACGCTGGCCGTTGTCATCCACGCGGGGTTCGCGCAGTATCTGAACGATGGCCAGACCGCACCGCTGCAGGTCATTGTGGATGGCACGAACTCCAACACGGCGCTCATTGCGCTGGGCTACATCAATCAGATCGTCGCCCAATTCCAGGTCGATCAGACCAGCCAGGCATGGAGCAGCTATGCCGGGGTGGCTCCGCCGAGCATAGCGGTCTCGCTCCAAGAGCGGCCGTGGTTCAACGCGAGTATCGAGGACCGCTGGTTTTTCATCCCCGGAGTGGTGGGTACGCTTGCGCTGATGCAAGTCGTGAGCCTCACTGCGTTCGCCGTGGTGCGCGAGCGCGAGATCGGCACACTGGAGCAAATCATGGTGAGCCCGATCAGGCCCATCGAGTTTATCCTGGGCAAGACGCTGCCATTCTTTCTGATCGGCCTGGGCGACGTTGCGCTGATTACGTCTCTCGGAGTGTGGTGGTTTCACGTTCCATTCGTCGGAAATCCCGGTGTGATGCTGCTGGGCACGACGCTCTTCCTGCTTGACGCACTGGGTATCGGTCTGTTGCTGTCGACCTTCTCGCGTACCCAGCAGCAGGCGTTCGCGCTCAATTTCTTCCTGATTAACCCACTGATCATCCTGTCCGGATTTGCATTCCCGATCGATGCCATGCCGAAGTTCCTACAGTGGCTGACCGTGATCAATCCGTTGCGCTACTTTCTGGTCGTGCTGCGCGCGGTGTTTCTCAAGGGGGTCGGTATTGCTGTGCTGTGGCCTGAACTCGTGTCGATGACGGTACTCGCGGTGGTGATGTTGGGCATCAGCGTGCTGCGCTTTCGCAAGTCGCTCGATTGAGCGTTGCCGGGGATCGCTTACCGTTGTTTTTCGTCCTGCAGCGCGCGCCGAAACTCTTCCAACCGCGCCTGATATTGAGCCGCGTCGCCATACTCCAGAAATCGAGCATAGCGGTCATGTGAACCGAGGATCTTGCGGGCGTGCTTGATCGGGCAAAAGTATTGCTCGGTGCGCGCTGCAATCTCGACCGCATAAGCCAAGACGCCGTTCGCATACGCACAATAATTGCAATTGAAGCGTTCTATAAAATTGAGATATCGAAGATGATGCCGGTCGATGCCGATGTAATCGGCGCGGCGAATCTTGCCGATACGATAGATCGGGAAGCAGATCGCCTGGTAAACGGTGATGCCGATGTCGAGGAACACGAATGGAAAGATCATGCTGTAGATCACCGGCGCTGCCAATAGATTGCGTAAGCTGATCGCGGCTATCCATCGGAATAGCCCAGTTCTCATTTGGCGGTGGGCCTTGCGTATCGCCGCGGTGAATTCGATTCGCTGCCCTTTGATTTGATAGAACAGGGGCGTCTCGCGATCGTGCAACGCGGTGCGTAATTCATCTTCCAGCGCGGTTATCTGGCTGAGTATCTGTCGAATTTTGGAGTCCATGAAGCCATTCTCGCCAGCATCCGATCTCATGTGTTGACCCATGTCAACTGAAGGTATGCCGAGAGGGACTAGATTCTGAATAGGGTTCCGCGTGACAGCCGTCCAAGCGTTCCCGAGCCGACTTTTCCTGGCGCATCGATGCCGTAGCCTCGCGATCACGCTGGCTGCGATGGGGGGGCAAGTGCTTGGCTTTATCTGAAAATTGCGCAGTGCGCGCGCTTAACACCTGGAGAACCACCATGTTATTGCTGACCGCGATACCGTTACTATTGGCCGTCTCGACGCTTCTTACGCTCGCCACGGCCAAGCGTATGACCCCGCGCATGGTACCCGCGCGTGTCGTGACACGGCGCTAGATTTCTTGGAAGCGCTACCGCTTGAAGAGGTCTACCGGCTGCTCGAACCGGGGCCGGTGGTGTTGCTTGTCACCGAAGACCAGGGTCGGCCCAACGTAATGACCATGTCGTGGCACATGATGGTCGAATTCACCCCGCCCAAGGTGGCTTGCGTCGTAAGTCAGGGGGATTACAGCTTTGGCGCTTTGCGCGCGACTCGCGAGTGCGTGATCGGCATCCCGGCTGTCGCGCTGGCGCCCAAGGTCGTCGCTATCGGCAATTGTTCTGGACGTGACACCGACAAGTTCCAGGCATTCGGGCTCGAACAGTTGCCCGCCGAGTGTGTCAGGCCTCCCTTGCTCGCGCAGTGTTTCGCCAACCTTGAGTGCAAGGTGGTCGATACTCGATTGGTCAATAAATATAACCTCTTCGTGCTCGAAGTCCTCAAGGCATGGCGGGATCCGAAACAGAAAAATCCAAAAACGATACATCACCACGGCTACGGCGATTTTGTCGTGGATGGAGAAACCCTACATCTGAAGTCGAAGATGCCGTAAGGCGTTAGCGCGTCGCTCGCCCCACGCCGATTGAAGATCGACGATCGCGCGTTTCAAATCGCGCGTTTCAATCGACATTGAGCGCCAGCACAAAAGCCAGGGCGCCCAGCACGATCATGACGAAGCCGCCAACTTCGAGCGCGTTGATTTCCATGACCGCGCCGTCGACCGCCGTCACAATCCCGAGCGAGGCGAGCGTCGTTCCGATCAAACTGACCGTTATCTGCAACATTGACCAAGGAGGTTTATGCATAATCGAACTCCTATATCGGTCGGCCGAGGTCGAGGGTTGCAGCTTTCAGGTGCACCCTTGGAGTTTCGCGAACTACGGTAGAGGTGGTCGTGATCTGGATCAAATGTTGATCCCATAGCCGGGTTCATGATTGATCATCCGTAGCGAGTGCGCGGATTTTTATCGTCAACCAGGAGCCATGATGTTTCCCGAATACCGTGAACTGATTTCCAAATTTAAAAGCGAAGGCGGACACTTCCCCAGGCTGTTCGACAAGCACAATGACATCGATCAAAAGATCAAGAATATCGAGGCTGGGATTGAGTCTGCCCCCGATACGGAAATCGAGAACCTGAAAAAGGAAAAGCTCAGGCTCAAGGACGAGCTGTACGCGATGCTCAAGAACTACTCCGCCTGACCCGCTGCCTGAGGGTGTCGGCGATACGAGTGGGATGCACACGAGTCGATGCGCCGATCGAAGTATGGCCGAATCGCTAGTTTTCGGCACAAGGAGATGATATGAAGCACCTGATAGTCGTGGCACACCCGGCCGAAGACAGCTTTACGATGGGGTTGGCACGCACCTACGCCGCTGAACTGCAAGAACTCGGACATAGTCAGCAAACCCTCGATCTCTATCGAATGGGGTTCAATCCGATTCTGAGCGCGGCGGAGTTGATACCGGCCAGCGCTGCTCATCCCGCCAGTGCCGACGTGGCACGCGCACAAGACGAGATTCGTGCGGCTGATGTCCTGACGGTTATCTATCCGCTCTGGTGGATGTCGATGCCGGCGATGATGAAAGGCTATATCGACCGGGTATTTGCGCGCGGCTTTGCTTACGAGTCCGATCGCGGCATCGTGCGCGGCTTGCTGTCGGGCAAGCAGGCGGTTCTCATTACCGTATCCGGAGCGCCGTTGTCGCAATTGGTCAAGAGCGGCCGCTGGGGCGCCGTGCAAGCGCTGCAGGATACCCATATCATCGGCGCGGCCGGATTCGAACTGCTCGAACATCTGCATTTCGACGAGGTCGCACCGCACCTGCCAGAGATCACGGCACAGGATCATATGGCGCGCGTGCGAGGCTGCGCACGCGTCAATTTTGGCGCTACTTCGGCCAGGCCAAACTAGGTCAGCGCCGGGTAATCCGTATATCCGGCAGCGCCGCCGCCGAAAAAGGTCGCGCGATCGGGAGCGTTCAACGGCGCACTGGCCTGCAAGCGTTCCACAAGATCGGGATTGGAGATATAGAGGCGACCGAACGCGATCAGGTCCGCCTGCTTCTGACGGCGCGCCTCCATGGCCATCTGCAGATCATAGCCGTTGTTGGCGATATAAAGGCCTTTGAACAGACTGCGCAGGATCTGCATATCGAACCCGCCAGGCACTGCGCGCGGCCCCTGAGTCACACCTTCGATAACGTGAATGAAACCCAGGTCGAAGGCATTCAGTTGTTCGACAACGTAGCTATATGTTCCGAGCGGATCGCTGTCCAATGCGGCGCCGTTGACTGGGCTGAGCGGCGACAGGCGGATGCCGACGCGGTCGCCACCGCAGACCGCCGCGACTGCCTCCACCACCTCGAGCAGAAGACGCGCGCGGTGCTCGCGCGAGCCGCCATAGGCGTCGGTGCGCCGATTTGTGCTGTCACGCAAGAATTGCTCGATCAAATACCCGTTGGCCGCATGGATCTCGACGCCGTCGAAGCCGGCCGCGAGGGCGTTGCGCGCAGCCACACGGTACTGCTCGACGATGCCCGGGATTTCCTCGCCGGTAAGCGCACGCGGCATCACGCAAGGCTGGAAGCCGGCGGCGGTGTAGGAGGTCGCCTCGGGGCAGAGCGCCGAAGGCGCAACGGGTAGGGCGCCGCCAGGTTGCAGTGACGGATGCGAGACGCGCCCGACATGCCAGAGTTGCGGAAAGATCCGGCCGCCACGCGCATGTACCGCCTGAGTAACCTGCTGCCATCCGTCGATCTGTGCGTCGTTGTAGATGCCGGGAGTGAACGCATAGCCTCGGCCTTGCGGCGAAATGTTGGTGCCTTCCGCAATGATCAGGCCGGCGGTGGCGCGCTGTGCGTAGTATTGCGCCATCAAGGACGTCGGTACGCCGTCCTCGCTGGCCCGGCTGCGAGTGAGCGGCGCCATGACAATACGATTGGCGAGTCGATATCGCCCGAATTGCACTGCATGGAATAGATCGCTGTCTACCGTGAGCTTGTTTGTCTTGTCCGCCATGTCATTCTCCATCGTATCGGGATCCGGCAGCAGGCCGGTCACCTGGAATGCAAATATTCATCGAATGGATCGACAATGCGCCAGGTTGCGGCAAGCGGTCTTGATCCTGGTCAATGGCCGGGTTGGGGGCAATATTCAAAGGGACAGGCGATCTTCCCGGGTTCGTAGCGCGCTATTTGACGGGCATCTCTGTCGCAGTGAGAACGAACGAAAAACACCGCAGTTGACATACATCAACGCGCTCACCGCGGTGGGGAATAAGGTAGATGTCGTAAGCCACTGAAATCGAACGTCACGTAATGACAGATGGAAATTGACATCGCGACAGCCCAAACGCAGGAGAATGCCAGATGAAAACCCCGAACCAAACGCCATATAAGGCCGGCCAGCACGAGGAAATTTTCCCTGAACGGGGGAACGATGCATACAAGTTGCGGCAGAAACTGCACGAGCCGACTGTGTGTCCGACGTGTGGTGCTGTCTATCATGAAGGTCGCTGGCAATGGGCTGAGCGGCCGCCCGGTGCCGCAGAAGTCGTATGCTCCGCCTGCCATCGCCTGGCCGATCAGATCCCGGCGGGGTATGTGTATATCGAGGGGCCGTTCGCCGCCGAACACCGGGAAGAACTGCTGCATTTGCTGCGCAATCACGAGACACGGGCACGCGCGGAGCATCCGATGGAGCGCATCATGGCCATCGACGAGGATGACGGTAAGACCGTCGTGACGACTACCGACATTCATCTCGCCCGTGACCTTGGCACTGCACTCAAGGCAGCGTTTCAGGGGGCGCTGGAGTTGAAATACAGCAAGGAGGAAAATCTGGTGCGCGCTTATTGGCAACGCTAGCGGGATCCATGGCGCACTCAGGGCGTCGACCCTACCGAAGCCCGAGCAGGAGCCATAGCCGCAAGAACGGTGCGCCGCACCAGAGTTTCGAACAAAGGCAACCTCAGCGCGTTCTCCCGGTGCGGATCGCGCTCCGGTAGCACGAAGAAATCCTCGAGCAATACACGCCGCTCGACGCCATCGGCACGGGCTAGTTCTAGCGTCGCACCCAATGCCACCAGCACCGTGGCGGCGGTGGACGGGTGCACGATCGCGCAGGACCGCTTGGCGAAAATCGCATGGTATTGGTCCGCATGGTTACGGTTGCGGCTTCCGGTCCGACGACTGCCGGTTCAGCGGCTCGTGTCGTTGTCGTCTGTTCGATAGTCGATGGCATAGTCAGTGCGAACTCAACGGTGCTCGAATTGCATTTCGGCTATTCTTTCCAACAGCTCGACGGTATGGCTCACGGGATTCAGCACGTTGGCGCCGAGTTCGGCTTGCGCGCGCGAGAGATCCCGAACGCGTTCTCTTTCCAGTGCTTCACGCAATTGTGCGTCGGTCACCCCGTCATCCGTGGAATTCCGGGAACGCTTGCGTTCGAACCCGTCGACGCTGTACGCGAACCTGTGCGACCACCAGCACTCGCGGCGCTCGCCGATACTGTGGCATCCGCCCACGCGGCGTTGAACCTCTATCGGCGTGACACGCGCATCGTTGATCCCGGGCAGCGCCCGAAGCGCAGCTCGACCGGTTTGCGCTGCATAGTCAGCAAAGCTTGTAAAAGCCGAAAAATCCTTCTCGTTGCCGCTGCGCAGTGCATATTCTTGAAGTGCCGCAAGGCGCAGCAGCGAGCCCGTCAAATATGCGTGAGCCGCGACGGGGAAATTGCGTTCCAACGCTTCGAGCCGACCTATTGGAAATACCGCGTTACCGACAACCATTTGCAACGTGGTGAAACAGTTTTCAGGCGTGGCGTTATATTCGCGCATCAATAGCTGGAACGACTGCACATCCGCGATGAAGAGTTGTATTTGCTCGTCGTCGACGGTTTGTTTCACCACGTCGCGGATGCCGGCGATCAACTCGGTCATGAATGAGTCGGCATCCGATGCTTTCGAGCCCAGAGCGATGTCGATACCCTTGGTACCCTGTTTTTGCAGAATGCTCTCGGCGATTGCCCATGTTTGCGAGCACGCCAAAGCCCAACTCGGCGGATTCAGCATGACGATCGCCGAGCCACTGCCTATCGCTTGATCGGCAAAGTAGACAATCTTTACTCCACCGGCGGTATGCAATTCATGGAGTCGAATTTCCTTAGCATCGTTCATGGGTACCTCTCGAAAGAACGTGGTCGCGGCGATGGTCGCGCTTGGTTGCGTTTTCAACCGGCGGCGCCGCCGGTTTGGGTCGCTGCGTCGCGCCGCTCGAACGCCGTCTGACATGCGACGCAGCGCGTCGCATAGGGCGCCGCGACAAGCCGCTCGAAACTCAGCGGCGTGCCGCACTCGGCACAGTTGCCGTAGCGGCCTTGGCTGATGCGCACCAAGGCCTGTTCGATCTGCCGCAATTCCTGCCGCTCATGCTGCGCGAGTGTATTGCGTACGTCGTCGAAAGCCTCGCGCACCGAGGTTTCGTCGCGATGCGTTTGCGGATCGCGTGTTTGCGGCAAGATCGTGCCCGAGAGATCGCCGTACGCGCCGCGCAGTGTCGCGAGCAAGTCATCGCGACGCTTGCCGAGCGTGCCTTCCAGTTGTGCCACTTGTTCTGCTGTCAGGGTGGTCATGCGAGTTTCTCCAACCGGTTGAAATGAGTCCGATAAAACAATCATCGGCTCGGTCGGCTCGCTATGACTTGACGCAAGTCAACTGGATGACAGCCAACTTCTCGTGAACTCATCCTGATGATACGGCGCGCGATCGAAGTGAACTTGATTTGGCTCAAGATTCGGACTGCAAATTTGATCCATGCTTTGAATGCGCACCGGTATTAGGCCGGACAACGCGCCTATTCACAGGAGCAAATCATGAGCAATCTCACCCGTTATGACCCGTTTTCAATCGATCCCGTTTCGGATATGTTCCACGGCCTTTTCCGCCCGTTGCGCGGTTTGGTCGCTGGAGAAGACGAAGCGCCGGTCAGTATTCGCGTCGACGTGAGCGAAACGGACAGTGGCTATGTAGTCAAAGCCGATATGCCGGGGTTGAAAAAGGAAGATATCGATGTGCGCATCGACGGAAATGTCGTATCGATCAGCGCTACCGTGGAGCGCAAAAAAGAGCAGAAGGAAGGCGAGCGGGTAATCCGTACCGAGCGCTATACCGGTAGTAGCCAGCGCTCGTTTTCGTTGGCGTCCGAGATAGATGCGGCAAAGGTCGTCGCGCAGTACGAAAATGGTACGCTGGCACTGACGCTGCCGAAGAAAGCGAGCGCCGAGCGGCAAAAAATCGAAATCAAGTGATGGCAAGTCGGTGTGGCCGCGATCGCGCCCGGACAGCGGCGTGAGCTGTAGCAGCACCATGGGCCGGCCGGCGCCTCGCACCGCCGGCCCTCTCCATTCGCCAAGCGTTGCGGCCAGTGAGCCCGCTAGGCCATACCGAAGCGCCGCAGGAATAAGCGTTTTCCCAGATGCGTGAGTGCCAGATAAAGCACGATGAACAGCACCAACATCGGCCAATACGCGAGTGGCAGCCTGACCAGCCCCAGCGCTCCGCTGAGCGGTGAAAAGGGCAGCCAAATGCCGATCACGCATACCGCGGCGCTGGTCAGTATCAGCGGCAGGCTGGCGCGGCTTTCGACGAACGGGATCTTCGAAGTCCGGATCACATGGATGATCAGGGTTTGCGTCAGGATCGACTCGACAAACCAGCCGGACTGGAACAGCGACGCCCGCTCGGGCGTTTGCGCCCCGAACCAGTAGAACATCAGAAAGAACGTCGCGTAGTCGAACAGCGAGCTAATCGGCCCGATCAGGAGCATGAAACGCGCGATATTGCCGATTTCCCAGCGGCGCGGCGAGCGCAGCAATTCGGGGTCGACATGATCGGTTGGAATCGCCGTCTGCGAAAAATCGTAGAGCAGGTTGTTGGTCAGAACCTGTATCGGAGCCATCGGCAAGAACGGCAACCAGGCGCTGGCGCCCAGCACGCTGAGCATATTGCCGAAATTCGAACTTGCCCCCATGCGCAGATACTTGATGACATTGGCAAAAGTCCTTCTGCCTTCGATCACGCCATCCTGTAGCACCAGCAGGTTTTTTTTCAACAGGATGATATCGGCCGATTCCTTGGCGATATCGACCGCGCTGTCGACCGAGATGCCGACATCGGCAGCTTTGAGCGCTGGCCCGTCGTTGATGCCGTCGCCGAGAAACCCGACCACGTGGCCGTGGCTATGCAGCGCTTCGATCACGCGTGCCTTGTGTGCCGGCGCGAGCTTGGCAAACACATGTACCGACTCCGCCAGGTCGCCCAAGGCCTCGTCCGACAGGGCGTCGATCTCGCTGCCCAGCACGATGCGTTGCGCATCGAGGCCGATTTCATGGCAGACCTTGCGCGTGACCACCGCGTTATCGCCGGTCAGGATCTTCACCGTGACGCCGTGCGCCGCCAACGCGGCCAGCGCTTCGCGGGCGGATTCCTTCGGTGGGTCGAGAAACGCCACATAACCGACCAGACGCAGCCCCGTTTCATCCGCCGCGGAGAATTCGCTCTGCCCGGCGGGGATGGGCTTGTAGGCGATCGCGATGACACGAAAGCCGTCCTCGTTGAGCGCGTCGCTTGCGGCCTTGAGCGTCGCGACGTGACTCTCGTCGAGGGCAAAGCGGTCCGTGCCGCGCTCTGTATCGACTTCGCCGTGCGACGATACGCTGAGCATTTCCTCGACTGCGCCCTTGCAGATCATCATGCGCTCGTCGCCGTGCCGGACGATGACCGACATGCGGCGCCGCTCGAAGTCGAACGGCACTTCGTCGATTTTCTCGTAGCCTCCTTGCGCGTGCAGTGTTGCATGCACGTCCACATATTTGAGCACCGCAACGTCCAGCAGGTTTTTCAGACCCGATTGGTAGTAGCTATTGAGATAGGCATATTCGAGCACCGCGCGGTTTTCGTGGCCGGCGAGGTCGACGTATTTTTCCAGAATGATCCTATCCTGCGTGAGCGTGCCGGTCTTGTCCGTGCACAGCACGTCCATCGCGCCGAAGTTCTGGATCGCATTGAGCCGCTTCACGATCACCTGCTTGCGTGCCATGGCGAGCGCGCCTTTGCTCAGGTTGACCGTGACGATCATCGACAGCATTTCCGGGGTGAGCCCGACCGCTACCGCGGTGGCGAACAATAACGCTTCGAGCCAGTCATGCTTGGTCAGCCCGTTGATCAGGAACACCATGGGCGCCATGACTGCGATGCAAATCATCATCAACCCCGTAAAACGCGCAATCCCGCGGTCGAAACTGGTCGGGGCATGGCGTCGCACGATCAGTTCGGCGATGCGGCCGAACATCGCGTGCGCGCCGGTGTGGACAACGACGCCAGTGGCGCTGCCGCTGATGACATCGGTGCCCATGAAGCAGATGTTCTTGAGCTGCATCGCGTCCGTTTCATCGGGCTGCGGCGTTGCCACCTTGTCGACCGGCAGCGATTCACCGGTCAAGGCGGATTGGTTCACATAAAGGCCTTTTTCGGCGACCAGGCGGATATCGGCCGGTATCATGTCGCCCGCCGACAGGCAAACCACGTCGCCGGGCACGAGTTCCGCGAGCGGGATTTCAGTGGGGACGGGGCCCGCGTGTTGCGGCGCCGGTTCGGCGCCGGCCGGCAACGGCGTCGCGCTCGGCGGGCAGTTGCGCAGCACCGTTGCGGTCGTATGGACCATCGTGCGCAATGCGGCGGCGGCTTTCTTGGAGCGCTTTTCCTGCATGAACGCCAGCGACACACTTAACACCACCATCAACGCGATGACCACGGCCGACTCGATGTTGCCGGTGACGAGTGAAATGAGTGACAGCGTGATCAGCAACACGTTGAGCGGATCGACCAGGCGGCGGCCAAACTCCAGCACGGCGCTGAATTCGGCTTCGTGCGCGACCGCATTCGGCCCAAAGGTTTTGCGCCGCTCGGTCACTTGCTCGGGCAGCAAACCGTACGGTGTGCTTTCGAGCGTGGCATACGCGTGTTCGACATCGAGTGCCGCAATGGCACGCAGGTGCTCGCCCGAGGCGATGCTGGCCGGGGTCAGTGTGCACAGCGCTTGCGGTGCCGGCGTACTGCGGCGCCGCAGCCACGCAAATCGCGCGGCTGGTGGGACCGGGCCGCCGACGCTCGCCGCGCTACGCGGCTCAGAAATCGGCATCGAAGCCGGACTGCAGTCGATGCCCGGCATCTAGCGGTGCAGCTTCGGGCGCGCGCAGATCCGCCAGCATGGTCACACCGGCTTTTGCGAAAGCGGCAGACCGACGGTCTGTGCCAGGACGGGAACCTCGTCTTCGTTCAGACCGAGTACTTCGGCGAGATGGCGCTGATTGAGCCAACCGCGCACCACGGTGGCCAGCCCGGCGGAGGCGCAATACAGATAGACGTTTTGCGCGATCGCGCCGGCAGCGGTTCCCGAAAACGCAGCCTGTTGTTCCTTAGGCATTTCAAGCAGTCGACTGTAATTGACGACATACACCAAATCGAGCGGCGCCAGCGCCACAAAATCCTGGTAGCCGGTGGCGTTGCGCGCATCGACCGGGCGTTTGAGAACCAGCAGGTGCTGGCCGGCGTCGTAACGATAAACCCCGTTTGGCAGCGCCGCGTATATGTCGATCTCGTTGAACTGGTGGGCCGACGGCGCGGTGCGCCCGCCGCTGGTGCGCCGATTGACGCCATCGGCGGCCCACAGCAATTCGCTGAGCTGGCGGTTCGAGAGGGGGGTATCGGCGAACTCGCGCGTACTGCAACGCCGAGCCAATGCGGTCATCAACGGTACGCCGGAATCGGGGGCGGGCTCGCATAACGTGATGGTCAACGGCGCGCCGTTTATCGTCGGCGGCGGCAGAAGGTCGAATATCGGCTCGTACTGCAGCATTTTCAGTGCGGACATGATCGGCTCCTCATTCTGTCTCGCAAAGGCGAGGCGATGATGCAGAATAAGGTTTGGCCGCCCGCTGTTATTTGATCCTTGTCAAGTCGATTGCAATGGGCCGTCCTGGTTTCAGGCCGGGTTCAATAAGAACGGACGGATCGCTCCGCCCGTTCTTATTGCGGCAGCTTATTGCGGCAGCTTATTGCGGCAGCTTATTGCAGCCGCTTATTGCAGCAAATGCCCGGCCTCAGGCGATCGCGCTGGTATCGACCCGTGCGCCGGTTTTCTGCTTGACCTCGTCAACCGTCACGCCAGGCGCGAGCTCGATCAGTTTGAGCCCATTGGGTGTGACATCCAATACGCACAGGTCGGTAATGATCTGGTTCACT